>Ga0182736_1000027_pt1 | contig 315948 bp, 295 predicted proteins | sample eDN5th30CKraftBY_FD_128882 | JGI IMG/M metagenome (GOLD analysis project Ga0182736, IMG submission 128882) | Enriched backyard soil microbial communities from Emeryville, California, USA - eDNA 5th pass 30_C Kraft BY (version 2) (version 2) | ecosystem: Environmental > Terrestrial > Soil >...
CGAGCGATTCATCGGCGAATAACAGGAGTTCCCCAGGCGCCCGCAAAGCCGGACAGCGTCTGCCTCCGCCGACATTCCACGTTCCACAGGACGAGCCTCAGCCAGGACCGGTGGCTCGGCGGCGCAGAAAATTATCGCTTGGGCTTCACCCCATTCGCCTCGGCGACGAAATCCGACAGCATCGGCACGTATTTCTCGGCCTGACCCGCAGCCGCCATGGCCGCGAACTGGTTCTTCACAGCGCTGCCGAGCGGATTGACCGCGCTGGCGTTGTCGGCCATGCCGGCGAGATAGCGGAGGTCCTTATAGGCGTTGGCGATTGTGAACTGGTGCGCGTTCTCATCGCGCTCGATCACATAGGTCATGAAGGTGTCGTAGAAGCCGCAGCGCATGCGGCCCTTGCCGATGACCGAATGGAACGTCTCGGCGCTGATGCCGACCTTGGCGCCGAGCGCCAGCGCCTCGGAGTAGAGGCTGGCATAGCCAAGCGACAGGAAGTTATTGATCAGCTTCATCTTGTGGCCGGCGCCGACGGGGCCGACATGGGCGATCGTCGCGGCCCAGCAGGCGATGAGCGGCTCTGCTCGGGCGAAATCGGCGTCCGACGCACCGACCAAGGCCTGGAGCGTGCCGGCCTTGGCGCCGGCGGGCGTGCCGCCGAGTGGCGCATCGACGAGGCTTGCGCCCTTTGCCGCCAGAATATCCGCGAGACGGAGGGTCGAATCCGGTTCGGCTGTGCTGCAGTCGATGACCAGCAAGCCCGGCTTCGCGCCGGAAAGGATGCCGTGCTCACCCTCGATGATGGCCTCGACTTCGGGTGAGCCGGTGACGCACAGGAAGATCGCGTCGACTTGGCTGGCCATTTCGGCAGCACTGGTCACTTCGCGTGCACCAGCCGCAACAAGGCGGTCGACGGCGTCACGACGGCGGTTGGCCATCACAACGAGCGTGTTGCCCTTCGCCATCAGATTAGCGGCCATGCCCTCGCCCATATAGCCGAGGCCGATGAAGCCGACCGTGCTGCCTGCCATGATGTTCCTATCCCGCTCTGTTGATTTCCGATTTTGCCCGAACCTAAATTGGTTTAAGCGAATGAGCAAAGGGGTTGCATGGCCGCTCCCGGAGCGCGGCCACGGCTCCGTGGAGGGATGATGGCGGATCGCGACGGGACGCCCGGCCTTTCGACCGGGGCGCGGCTCAGAGGCGGCCGGCGCGGGCTGACATTGCGCATGCTCGGCGCCGAGCTCGGCCTTTCGACGGCCACCATTTCGCTGGCGCTGCGCGACTCGCCCCTCGTCGCGGATGCGACCCGGCTCCGCGTCCAGGCATTGGCCGCGGAAGCCGGCTATGTCGTCAATCGTTCGGCGGCGAGCCTCAGGACCGCGCGCACCAATATGGTCGGCGTCATGGTGCATGACGTCGTCAATCCCTATTTCGCCGAGATCTTCCGCGCGCTCGAAGGGGCTCTCAATGAGCGCGAGCTCGCGATCATGATCTGCAATCACGCTGACGATATCCGCCGCCAGCGAACCTTTGTCGACACGCTGATGCAACATCGCGCCGACGGGCTGATCATGTGCCCGGCCATCGGCACCGACGCAGATGCCGTGGCTCGGATCGTCGGGTCGGGGCTGCCCTTCGTCATGATCTGCCGCGAAGTCGCCGATATCGCTGTGCCCATGGTGCGAGGCGATGATTTTGCCGGCGGGCGCGCTCTTGGTCGACATCTCGTGGCCGAGGGCCACCGCCGCATCGCTTTTGTCGGGGGGCGGCGCGCGACCAGCGCCGGGCGCGAACGTCACGCCGGCTATGTCGCGGCGCTCGCGGAAGCCGGTATCGAGGCCGATCCGGCGCTGGACGTGCCGGAGATGATGACGCAGGCCGCGGTTCGCGAGGCGGCGATGACGCTTCTGGCGCTCGATGCGCCGCCGACGGCGCTGATTGGCTTCAACGATCTCGTCGCATCCGGTCTCATGTCGGCGTTGCGCCATGCCGGGCTGGAGCCCGGCCGGGACGTGGCCGTCGCGGGCTATGACGATACTGACGGCGCCGCATGGTCGGCGCCCGCGCTGACCTCGGTCTTCAATGCCGCCGAGCAGATCGGCAGCCTCGCCGCAAACCTCCTGAGCGCGCAGATCGATGGCGGCCCGGCGACGCCGACGCGTATCCTGATCGAGCCGGAACTCAGGATCCGTGCCTCGACCCGTCCCCTTCCATCCGCTTGAATCCATCGTCCGAGGAGATATTGCCCGATGTCACGGCCCGAAATTCTGATGCCCGGCCGCATGCTGGAAAATGTAGAGCGCGCCCTCGATGCGCATTTCACGGTGCATCGGCTTTATCTCCGCGATGACCGGGCAGCGGCGCTTTCCGCGATTGCGCCGCGCATCCGTGGTATCGCCGCCGGCGGCGCGGTCGATGCGGCGCTGATCGATGCCCTGCCGCATCTGGAGATCATCGCGAATTTCGGCGTCGGTTATGACAATGTCGACGCCCGGCACGCGGCTGCGAAGGGCATCATCGTCACCAATACGCCCGACGTGCTGACGGAAGAGGTCGCCGATACGGCGCTCGGCCTCATCTTGATGACGGTGCGTGAATTCTCGGCGGCCGAGCGTTATCTGCGCGCCGGCCGCTGGCCGTCTGGCGCCTATCCCCTGACCAAGGCGACGCTGCGCGACCGGACCGTCGGCATTGTCGGGCTCGGCCGGATCGGCAAGGCGATCGCCCGGCGGCTCGAGGCCTTCGGCGTGACGGTCGTCTATCACAACCGCCGTCCCCAGGATGACGTCGGCTATCGCTATTATTCCGACCTCATCGAGATGGCGCGCGACGTCGATACGATCGTCAGCGTTCTGCCCGGCGGCGCGGCGACGGACAAGCTGATCGGTCGTGCGGTACTCGATGCGCTCGGGCCGCGCGGCATCATCATCAATATCGGGCGCGGCACGGTGGTCGACGAGGTGGAACTGATCGCAGCGCTCAAGGAGCGGCGCATTCACGCTGCCGGGCTCGACGTGTTCGAGAAGGAGCCGCAGGTGCCGGCGGACCTGATGGCCCTCGACAATGCCGTCCTGCTGCCGCATGTCGGCTCGGCGTCGGTCTATACGCGTGACGCGATGGGCCAGCGCGTCGTCGACAATCTCCTCGCCTGGGTCGCCGGCAAGCCGCCGGTCAGCCCGGTCGCCGAGACACCTTTCAAGGGTTGGCAGCCGCGCTAGCTCATGTCGTACGGCTGTCTTGATCGCCGATCAGGATCTTGCGATGCGCAGTCCTCATCCGGTCGGCCGTTCGCCTGGCGTCATGGCGATCTTCCTGGCCTTTCTGCGGCTCGGGCTCACGGCTTTTGGCGGGCCCGTGGCGCATCTCGGTTATTTCCGCGATGCCTTCGTGGTCCGGCTCGGCTGGATCGAGGAAGCGACGTATGCGGATCTCGTCGCGCTCTGCCAGTTCCTGCCCGGGCCGACATCGAGCCAGGTCGGCATGGGGATCGGCTACGAGAAGCGCGGGCTGCCCGGTGCCGTCGCGGCCTTTGTCGGCTTCACGCTGCCTTCGGGCCTCATCATGGCTGGCCTCGGCGTGGCGCTTTCCGGCGGCGCGCATCTCGATCCGGGGCTGCTTGGCGGGCTTGCGATTGTTGCCGTCGCCGTGGTCGCCGAAGCGGTGCGGGGGATGGCCGGATCGCTCGCCGCCAACAGGCGGACCGGCGCCGTGGCGATTGCCACCGCGGCGCTGGCGCTGCTCTTCCCGGGCGGGTTGACGCAACTGGCGCTGATCCTCGCGGCCGCGGGGCTTGGCGTTTTTCTCCCGCTCGCCGATCTGTCGCCGTCTCGGCTCCGCGAGGCGATCGGCTCGCGCCGTCTCGCAGTCGGCGCGCTTGCCGTGTTCGTGCTGCTTTTCACCGGGTTACCCCTGATCGCCGGGGTGACGGGATCGGCGGTGGCGGCGCTTGCCGATGCGTTCTATCGCGCCGGGGCGCTGGTCTTCGGCGGCGGGCATGTTGTGTTGCCGCTTCTCGAGCGGAGCGTCGTCGCGGCCGGGTTCGTGCCCGCGGAAACCTTCGTCGCGGGCTATGGCGCCGCGCAGGCGATGCCCGGGCCGCTCTTCTCGATCGCGGCCTTTCTCGGAGCGGCGGCGGCGGTGCCGAACGCCATCGCCGGGGCGCTGATCGGAACCGTGGCGCTGTTTGCGCCCGGCTTTCTGCTCATTGTCGGCGTGTTGCCGTTCTGGCGCCGCATCGGCGGCTACCAGCCCGTGCGGCGGGCGCTCACGGGCGTCAATGCGGCTGTGGTCGGGCTGCTTGCGGCCGCACTTTATGATCCGGTCTTCGTCACCGCCGTCCATCGCCCGCGCGACGTGGCGCTTGCGCTGGCGGCGTGGGGCCTGCTGACGCTGGCGCGATTGCCGGCCTGGAGTGTCGTCGTCCTCGGCGCGCTGGCAGGTCTGGCGCTTGATCGGATCGGCGCCGCCGGCTCGCTCGCCGGGGGGTAGGGACCACCGGCAAGGCGAGACGACGACGCCGAAGAGGATGGGGCAAGCGCCCTCAGTCGAGAGCGATGTGCTCGGCAGGGCCCTTCTGGGGCTTGTTGCGCAGCAGCAGCAGCAGCGGGATGGTGGTCAGCGTCACGAACATCATGAATTTGAAGTCGTCGATGTAGGCCACGAAGGCGGATTCCCGCATGATGAAGGCGTCGAGCGATGCCATGGCGCTGAGGCTGCCATTGGCGATATCGGCGGGCAAAGCCGGGTTGGTCGCGGTGACATGGCCGGCGAGCGACTGGTGATAGATCTGCGTATTCTGCGACAGCAGCGTCGCGACGATCGAAACGCCGATCGACGAGCCGAGATTGCGCACGAGGCTGAACAGGCTCGCGGCGTCGGTGCGCCAATGCGGCGGCAGCGTCGCGAAGGCGATCGTCGACAGCGGCACGAAAACGAAGCCGAGACCAAAGCCCTGGGTGATGCCGGTGGTCATGAACGGCATCGAGCCCATCTGGGGCGACCACGTCGTCATCTCATAGAGCGACCATGTGGTGAGCGAGAGACCGATGAGGATCAGAAGCCGCGCGTCGACCCGCCCGACGAGGCGCCCGACCAGCATCATGGCGATCATCGTCCCGACGCCGCGGGGCGCCAGGATGATTCCGGTGGTGATGACCGGATAGCCGTAGAGGTTCTGCAGCATCGGTGGCAGCAGCGCCATCGTGGCGAGCAGGATGATGCCGATGATGAAGATGAAGACCAGTCCGGTGACGAAGTTGCGATCCTTGAAGATGTGCGGATCGATGAAGGTCAGCTTCGAGGTCGCCATGTGGATCGTGAAGACCCAGAAGCCGATCGCCGCCAGGCTCGCCTCGATCAGAATCTCCGGCGAGGAGAACCAGTCGAGCTGCTCGCCGCGGTCGAGCATCATCTGCAATGCGCCGATGCCCAGCGAAAGGAAGGCGAAGCCGAAGAAATCAAACTTGCGCTCGCGGATCGCGCCTTCACTCATGAAGAAGAAGATGCCGAGAAAGGCGACGATGCCGACGGGAAGGTTGATGAAGAACACCCAGCGCCAGTTGAAACTGTCGGTGAGCCAGCCGCCGAGCGTCGGGCCGATGATCGGACCGACCATGATGCCGGCGCCCCACATCGCCATGGCCTGGCCATGACGCTCCTTCGGATTGATGCTGAGCAGCACGGACTGAGACAGCGGCACCAGCGCGGCGCCGAAAACGCCCTGCAGCACACGGAAGCCGACCATCTGCATCAGGCTCGTCGAGAGGCCGCATAGCATCGAGGCCAGCGTGAAGCCGACGATGCAGGTGAGGAACAGCCGCTTGATGCCGATCCGGTCGGCGACCCAACCAGTGATCGGCGTCGCGATCGCCGCGGCGACGATATAAGAGGTCAGGACCCAGGTGATCGTGTCCTGCGCCGCGCCGAGCGAGCCCTGCATCGAGGGCAGTGCGACATTGGCGATCGTGGTGTCGAGCACCTGCATGATCGTCGCGAGCATGATCGAAACGGTGATCAGCCCGCGGAAGGGAACGACAGGTCCGGCGCTCGTTGTGGTCATCGGCACATTCCTAGAAGACCGTAGATCCGGTCACCGCAGCCGTCAGCGGGTCGTCGCGGCTCCATCGGCCACAGGCGTCTGGGCCGCGGCCGTGCCTCCAAGGCCGGGCAGGGAGCGTTTGAAGCCCGTGTCGACCTCGACCGAGGCACTGAGACCGGTCGGGATGGCGGCAATGTCGAGCGGGCCGTCGATCTTGAGGCGCACCGGAACACGCTGCACGACCTTGACCCAGTTGCCGGTCGCGTTCTGCGCCGGCAATAGCGAGAATGCCGAGCCGGTGCCCGCATCGATCGATTCCACCTGAGCGCGGAACATATGGTCGGGATAGGCGTCGAACGTGATCGTCGCCGGCTGGCCGATCTTCATATGGGTGAGATCGGTCTCCTTGAAATTCGCCTCGATATAGGAGGTGCTGGTCTCCACGAGGCTCATCAGCACCGTCGGCGCCATGGCCGGGTTGGTCACATATTGCCCGACACGGAGGCGATCGGTCTGTGAGACGATGCCATCGGCAGGGGAATAGACAGCGGTCTGCTTGAGGGCGAGAGCCGCATTGTCACGTGCTGCGAGCGCCTGCATCACGGTCGGATGCTGGTCGGTCGGCAGGTCCGGCTGGCCGCCAAGCGCGGTCAGCGCGCCCGCGACCTTTTCCTTCGCCTGCGTGACATTGCGCGTCGCATTGCTCAGATTGTTCTGTGCCGTGTCGAAGTCCGCATTGGAACTGACGCCGCGCTTCAAAAGGTCCTGCTGGCGGCTGAACACCTTCTGCTGATAGTCGAGCGAATCTTCGGCAGATTTCTCCTCCGAGACAGCCTGCTGATAGGAGGATCGGAGTTGCTCGACCTGCAGGCGCGCGACGGCGACTGCCGCGTCGGCCTGGTTCAGCGCGATCGTATAGGGCTCCGGGTCGATCTTGAAGAGCAGATCACCCTTCTTCACGGCCTGGTTTTCGCGCACCTCGACATCGACGATGCGGCCCGACTGGTCCGCCGTGATGGCGACGCGGTTCTGCTCGAGATAGGCATTGTCCGTCGAGGCGTAGCGGCCCCCGGTAAGCCAGAGATAGCCGCCTCCGACCGCAAGAAGGAGCGGAAGCGCCAGCATCAGCACGAAACGCATGCTGCGGCGGCGCTTCGGCGGCGCAGCGTCGGCGACGATGGAAAGCTGTGGTGCGGGCCTGTCGGCCTCTTTGACGGGTTCAGCGCTCACGACGCACTCTTCTCTTCCTGCTGGATACGAGCGGTGGCGGTGGCGACAGCCGCCACGCAATCACCGACGGTCTCGGCGCCGTAACGGGCCATGTTGGCGCGCATCAGGGTCAGCGCGCTCACCAATTGCTCGGTCTCGGCTTCACTCATGCCTTCGAGTGCCGACTTGACGACGTCATTGCCGATGGCCTTCATGGCCTGAAGATGCGGCTTCACGGTCTCGGTCAACTGAAGACGGCGCGCCCGCCGATCGGACGGATCGGGCAGGCGGACGACATAGCCGAGCGCCTCCAGGCGATCGATATGACGCGACAGCGTGATCGGCTCGACATCCAGCGCCTCAGCGACGGCGGCCTGGTTCGAGCCCTCATTGTGATACAAAAAGGCAAGCACCTGCCACTGCGCGCGCGTCAGCGCACAGCCTTGCGCCGCCTGGTCGAAGGCGCGACGGAGAAGTCGCGCAACATCGTTGATCAGGAAGCCGAGGTGCTTTTCCGGGGGCATCGTATCCATGGGAGACAAGATAATAAGTCAAAGATATAATATCAAGAGACATCATCGCCCCCGAGCCCCCTTTCATCGGCCCGCGTCTGCCGCTTCCCGGACTCGAACCAGCGAATGGGCGAACGGTCTCGTGAGGCAGGTCGCTGTTGATTGAGATGCTTCCTGCCGCACGCTGGCCTTGATTTATGTTTAGCCGCCTCGCAGAAGGTGGATTGCGGAGGGGATTGCGGTGGACACGGTGATTTCAGGCAAGATGCCGCGCGACTATCGGATCGACTTCTTCCGCGGGCTCGCGCTCATTTCGATTTTCGTCAATCACATCCCGGGGAATTGGTTCTCGAACTTCACGCATCGCAATTTCGGCTTGTCTGATGCGGCGGAAGTGTTCGTCCTGCTTGCCGGGATATCGGCGGCGCTCGCTTATTATCCCCGCTTCGTCAATGGTCAGGCGGGGCTTTCGATCGCGCAGATCGCCAAGCGGATCGGGACGATCTATATTGCGCATCTTTCCTCGATCGCGATCGGCTTCGCCGTTTATGCCGGAGCGTCGCTTTGGTTGAACCAGCCCGAACTGCTCGTTCCCGATGAACGACACTGGATTATCGACCAGACGGTGCAGTCGCTGGCCGGTATCGGCGCGCTGACCTACCAGACGGGCAACTTCAACATTCTGCCCATGTATATCGGCATGCTTGCGATGCTGCCCATCATCATGATGCTGGCGCGGATCAGTCTTGTGCTGGCGCTGGCGTGCAGCGCGATGCTCTGGCTCGTGGCGAATGTGCTTCACCTCGGACCCCCCAATTATCCGGGCAGCGGTGTCTGGTACTTCAACCCGCTGACATGGCAGCTGATCTTCACGATCGGCTTCTGTGGCGGCGTCCACCTGCGGCGCGGTACGCGCGTCGCCCCGTCACCGCTCCTCTATGGTGCTGCGCTGGCCTATCTGATCGCGGCGGTGCTCCTGGTGATGCTGCCGCTCTGGGACCGTTTCCCGGTGATGCCGGAATGGATCTGGATCTCCGGCTTCAACAAGAGCTGGGTCGGGCTTTTCCGCCTGCTCCACCTGCTGGCGCTCGTCTATGTCGTGCTGTGCAGTCCGATTCCGGCCTTGCTCCGGTCGTGGCTGACGCATGACAACTGGATCGTCAGCCTCGGCCGCAACACGCTGCCCGTCTTCTGGCTGTCCACGCTGCTCGCGGTCATCGGGCACATCATCCGCGAAGACGTCTTCATGCTGCCGAACGATCCGATGCTGACGGCGACGTCCTTTGCGGTCGACTGCGTGATCGTGGGCGTCGGCGCGGCGCTGTTGTTCGCGCTCGCGCTGCTGCTCGACTGGACGAAGCCTGGCGCCAAGCCGCGGCCGCAGCTTGCCGAAGGGCGGTCCCCCCTTGCCGTCCGGCGCCTCGAGCCGGCGGAGTAGCGCCCTAAAAAGAAAACGCCGCGTGATGACGCGGCGCTTTCCAAAGTTCGCGAGGTCGCCCGATGCTCAATGCATCGTCGGGTCGTCCTTCAGTCTGGCAATCTCGTCCTTGACCTGCAGCTTCTTGCGTTTGAGCGCCTTGATCTCAAGCGGATCGATGCTGGGATGAGTCTTCATCGCATCCTCGATTTCCTTGTCGAGCGCCTCGTGACGACGCTCCAGCGCTTCAAGATGCGACAGCATGGACATATGGAATGCCTCCCTTCGCTTACGATGACGACACCTCGGATGGTGCCACAAAGTCCAGGGGGTGTCGAACGCCGCGGTGCCTTGATGACGCTTTCGTGACGCCGCCGGCTGACAAACTCCCTCTCCTGATGTGTAGGTGCCGCGGCGTCATTCAAGGGCCTTCCGGCGAAACGGCTCGCATGGGGCCGGGCGAGCATGTATCGTCGCGGGCGAGAGCAGCAGCCGCCCCCCGGCGGCGGCGCGGCGGGGTTGGGCGCGTATGACGGAAGAAGAAGAGCAGGAGATCCGGTTCGAGCTGGCGCGCCTCAGGCAAGAGCACAGCGATCTCGATGCCGCGATCTCCGTGATGTCGGAAACCGGCAAGATCGACCCGCTGCGCATTCAACGGCTGAAGAAGAAGAAGCTGGCGCTGAAGGACCGGATCGCGGTGCTCGAGGATCAGCTGCTGCCGGATATCATCGCCTGATCCGCGTCAGCCGCGGGGGCCCCGGCGCCGTGCGCCGAGCAGCGTCTCGATCCGCGTGATGAGCCCGTCGGGCGTTTCGCCCGCCTCTATCGGGGCCGCCGCGATGCGTGCGCTCACGGCGGCGACGCGGCCCTCGAGCAGGCGGTCCATGCCGCCGACAGCCGCCCGCAGGGCGTCGAGCCTCGGCTGGCAATCCGCGGCGTCGGCATTCCACAGCACGAGCGCAAACTGATAGGGATCGATTCGGGCTGCGACGTCGCAGGAGCGCATGACGCCCTTGAGGCGTGCGCCGATCGTACCAAGGACACGGTTGGCCACCTGCTGCCCATGCCGCTCGGCAACGGAAGCGAGACCATCGATGGCGATCAGCACGCCGACGGCCGGCGTCTGGTAGCGGCTGCGAAAGGCGGACGCCTTTTCGACCTCGCGGTCGAATGTGCGGCGGTTGAGGAGACCGGACACAGGATCGACCGCCGCCTCGACCTCGAGGGTCGCGATGCGATGGCGGCTCATGTCGAGCGCCGCGCGAAGCGCCGCCACTTCCTGCGAGAGCCGGACCACCAGGGCGCGCTGCTCGACCGGGACGGCGGCGAGCTCATCCTCCGCCGCGACGGTCATGCGGCGTGACGTGCGTTCCAGCTCGGTTGAACGCTGCGGCAGGGGAGGGGCGATGCGCGGGTCTGGCATGAAAGCAATGGTGTGACCAATTTGGTTCAGCTTCGGTTAACGATGCGGACGAAGCAAGTTGTTTGCGTAGGTTTCGCAATTCCTTAGCGGCGACGCGTGTCGCTGCCGCTGCAGTTTTTCCGGCGCGTGCTTGCGCGCGAGGGGCGAGCTTTATAGTGTCCGGCGCATCACGACGACATGGAGAGACGCGCTTGGCAGGATCCGCTGCGCCGGTCGCCATCATCATGGGCAGCCAATCCGACTGGCAGACCATGAAGGCCGCCGCCGAAACCCTCGACGCGCTCGGCATCCGCCATGACGACCGCATCGTCTCCGCGCATCGCACGCCCGATCGCCTGGTCGCCTTCGCGGGTGGCGCGCGTGCCGCTGGCCACAAGGTCATCATCGCCGGTGCCGGCGGCGCTGCCCATCTGCCCGGCATGTGCGCGGCGATGACACCGCTGCCGGTTCTCGGTGTTCCTGTCGAATCGAAAGCCCTTTCCGGCCAGGACAGCCTCCTCTCCATCGTGCAGATGCCCGCCGGCATCCCCGTCGGAACGCTGGCGATCGGGCGGGCCGGCGCGGTCAATGCCGCGCTGCTTGCAGCCGCGATCCTGGCGCTCGAAGACGCTGGGCTCGCGGCGCGCCTTGATCAATGGCGGGCGGATCAGACCGCGCGGGTTGCCGAGGAGCCGGTTCGCGATGCATGAAAATGGCCTGAAGCCCGGCTCGACCATCGGTATCCTGGGTGGCGGACAACTTGGGCGCATGCTCGCCGTGGCGGCGGCCGAACTCGGTTTCCGCTGCCATGTCTATTGCCCGGACGGGGAAAGCCCGGCCTTCGACGTCGCGGCTGCTCGCACCGTCGCGTCCTATGAGAACGAGGCGGCGCTCGCTGCCTTTGCCGGCTCGGTCGACGTCATCACCTATGAATTCGAGAATGTTCCGGCGAGCACAGCCGAGGTCCTGAGCGGCCAGGTCGCGGTGCTGCCCGGCGTCACCGCGCTGGCGGCCTCGCAGGATCGGCTTGCCGAAAAGGAATTGATTCGCTCGCTCGGCATCGATGTCGCGCCTTTCGCGGCCGTCGACAGCCTCGGCGATCTCGAAGCGGCGCTTGAGGCGCTCGGCCGGCCGGCCATCCTCAAGACGCGCCGCTTCGGCTATGACGGCAAGGGCCAGGCCAAACTCCTGCCCGGCGATGATGCGGCTGCCGCTTATGAGGCGATCGGCCACCGTCCGGCGGTGCTGGAAGGCTTCGTCTCGTTTGCGCGCGAGGTCTCGGCGCTGGTGGTTCGCGGCCGCGGCGGGGAGACCGCCGTCTACGACATCACCGAGAACGTTCACCGCAACCACATCCTCGACACATCGACCGTTCCCGCGGCAATCCGGCCGGAGACCGCCGCCGAGGCGCGCGCGCTCGGCATCCGCATCGCCGAGGCGCTCGATTATGTCGGCGTCCTGGCGGTCGAGATGTTCGTGGTCGAGGAGGGGACCTTCGAGCGCCTCGTCGTCAACGAGATCGCACCGCGCGTCCACAATTCCGGCCACTGGACGCAGGACGGCGCCGGCGCCTCACAGTTCGAGAATCACATTCGCGCCGTCGCTGGCTGGCCGCTGGCATCCACCGCGCGTCACTCCGATACGGTCATGACCAATCTCATCGGTGCTGACGCCGATGACTGGCAGAGGTTCGCCGCCGAGCCCGGCGCGCGGCTGCATCTTTATGGCAAGGCCGAGAGCCGGCCCGGCCGCAAGATGGGTCATGTGAACCGGATTAGCCCGAAGCGCGGCTGATCCGATCCGCCTTCCAATTGGCGGGCCGTGACCCCATATGCGTCCGTCCGGCGCGCCATGCCTGCCCGAGGGGTGGCGCCCGCCGCTCAAAGGCGCTATCGAAGGCGCCGATTTCCGCCCTTTCATCGAAGACGATCCGCCATGACAGCTGCCAAGACCGCTGCGAAGTCCGTTTATCCCGCCGCCGATCCATCGCCGTCCTTCCCGAAGATCGAGGAAGCGATCGGCGCGTGGTGGAAGGAGAACGAGACCTTCGAGCGCTCGATTGCGCAGCGGCGTGACCAGGGCGCGGCCGAATTCGTGTTCTATGACGGTCCGCCCTTCGCGAACGGCCTGCCGCATTACGGCCATCTCGTCACCGGTTTCGTGAAGGATCTGGTCCCGCGCTATCAGACGATGCGCGGCAAGGTGGTCGATCGCCGCTTCGGCTGGGATTGCCACGGCCTGCCGGCCGAGTTGCAGTCCGAGAAGGAACTCGGCGTCTCCGGCCGCCTCGAGATCCTCAAATACGGCATGGCCCGCTTCAACGAGCATTGCCGCACCTCGGTGCAGCAGTTCACGGCGGACTGGGAATATTATGTCACCCGTTCGGCGCGCTGGGTCGATTTCAAGAACGATTACAAGACCATGGATCTCTCCTTCATGGAGAGCACCATGTGGGCCTTCAAGCAGCTTCACGACAAGGGGCTGATCTATGAAGGCTATCGCGTCGTGCCCTATTCATGGGCGGCGCAGACGCCGCTCTCGAACTTCGAGACCCGCCTCGATAATTCCTACCGCATGCGACAGGACCCGGCGCTGACGGTCGGTTTCATGCTCGATCCGCTGCCCGGCGAGGTTTCGCCGACGCGGCTGGTCGCCTGGACGACCACGCCCTGGACGCTGCCGTCCAACATGGCGCTGGCTGTAGCGCCGGACGCCGACTATGCGGTGCTCGAAAAGAATGGCGCGCGCGTCATCATCGGCGCGCCGCTTGTCGCCAATTACGAGAACGACCTGGAAGGCTTCGTCGAGGTCGCGACCGTCAAGGGCTCGGATCTCGTCGGCCGCACCTACCAGCCGCTGTTCCCCTTCTTCGAGGGTCAGCGTGCCGCCGGGGCATTCCGCGTCCATCCAGGCTCGTTCATCGAGATGACCGACGGTACCGGCGTCGTCCATATCGCGCCCGCCTTCGGCGAGGACGACATGGCCCTGGCGCTGGCGAACGGCATCCCGGTCGTCGATCCGGTCGATTTCGCCGGCAATTTCACCGACCTCGTGCCGCCCTATGCCGGCATGAACGTGTTCGACGCGAACAAGGACGTCATCCGCGACCTGAAGCACCAGGCCGGCGTTGTGGTGCGTCATGAGACCTATGACCACAACTATCCGCATTGCTGGCGTACCGACCAGCCGCTGATCTACAAGGCGCTGCGCTCCTGGTTCGTGAAGGTTTCGGCCTTCAAGGATCGGATGGTCGAGTTGAACCAGGGCATCGACTGGGTGCCGGGTCACGTCAAGGACGGCCTGTTCGGCAAGTGGCTTGCCAATGCGCATGACTGGAACATCGGCCGCAACCGCTTCTGGGGCTCGCCGGTCCCGGTCTGGAAGTCGGACGATCCGAACTATCCGCGGCTCGACGTCTATGGCTCGATCGACGAGATCGAGCGGGATTTCGGCGTGCGGCCGCATGACCTGCACCGGCCCTATATCGACGACCTGACCCGTCCGAACCCCGACGACCCCACCGGCAAGTCGGTGATGCGCCGCGTCGAGGACGTGCTGGATTGCTGGTTTGAATCCGGCTCGATGCCGTTCGCGCAGGTGCATTACCCGTTCGAGAACAAGGACTGGTTCGACGCCCACTCGCCGGCCGACTTCATCGTGGAGTATGTCGCGCAGACGCGCGGATGGTTCTACACGCTGATGGTGATGTCGACCGCCTTGTTCGATCGTGCGCCGTTCCGCAACGTCATCTGCCATGGCGTCGTGCTCGACGAGAACAAGCAGAAGCTGTCGAAGCGGCTCAAGAACTATCCGGACCCGATCGACGTCTTCAACACCTATGGCGCCGACGCACTACGCTGGTATCTCGTGTCCTCGCCGCTGCTCTCGGGCGGCGATCTCGCGATGCCGAAGGATGGCCGCGCCATCGCCGAGACTGTGCGTCAGGTGATGCTGCCGATCTGGAACGCCTATTCGTTCTTCACGCTCTACGCCAATATCGACGGCATCAAGGGGCGGATGGTCACCTCCGCCGAGGCGGAGCTCGATCGCTATATCCTGGCGAAGACGGGCGATCTCATCCGCGGCATCGAGGTGTCGATGGAGAAGCTCGACCTTGCCGGTGCGACCAACGCGTTCCCGCCCTTCATCGAGGCGCTGAACAACTGGTTCATCCGCCGTTCGCGCGAGCGGTTCTGGAAAAGCGAGAAGGACGCCGACAAGCAGGCGGCCTATGACACGCTCTATACCGTGCTCGTCACCATGACGCGCGCGCTGGCGCCGTTCCTGCCGTTCCTGACCGAGCATATCCACCGCGCGCTGGTGGACGGGGAGAGTGTCCATCTCGCCGACTGGCCGGATGCGCAGGCCCTCGTCGCCGATGCGGCGCTGGTCGAGCGGATGGATCTCGCGCGAACCGTCGCTTCCGCTGCCGCCTCGATCCGGACCGTCAAGAACCTCCGCACGCGCCTGCCGCTGCGCTCGCTGACCGTCGCCCATCCGGGCTTCGAGAAGCTGGCGCTGCTCAAGGAGGTCATCGCCGACGAGGTCAACGTCAAGGAGGTCGTGCTTTCGGCCGATCCGTCTGCGTTTGGCGCCATCGTGCTCGCCGTCGATCCGAAGATCGGCAAGCGGCTCGGCAAGGCGCTCAAGGATGTGCTCGCCGCGGCGCGCGCGGGGCAGTGGACCGCGCTCGGCGAAGGTCGCTATGCGGTGGCCGGCGAGACGATCGAGCCCGGCGAATACGAGTTGCGCTTCAAGGCCAATGACGGCCTCGACGCCGTGGCTTTCGATGGTGCCGCCGGCGTCGTCGTGCTCGATACCAAGGTCGATGCGGCGCTCGAGCGCGAAGGCATCGCGCGTGATTTCATCCGCCTCGTGCAGGTGGCGCGCAAGGATGCCGGACTGCAGGTGTCGGACCGCATCCATATCGAGGTGAAGTTCGCCAATGGCTCGGGCGAAGCCGTCTTCGCGCATGAGGCGACGGTGAAGGCCGAGACGCTGGCCGAGACCATTCGCCCGACGGATGGCACGCCGGAAGGCTTCGTCTCGGAGACCAAGCTGCTGGACGAGCCGGTCTCGATCGGCGTCCGCGTCGCCCGCTGAGGCGGCGGCGTTCTAAAGTTCAAAGGGCCGGCGTCAGCGCCGGCCCTTTTTCATTGTCAGCGCGCGGCCTGCATCAGCGGATAGGAGCGGCGCACCGTCTCGGCGATCAGCGCGGCGGCGATGGCCTTGATCAGATCGCCCGGCACATACGCGAGAGAAATCTTGGCGGCATCCAGCAGTGTCAGCTTGGCGGCATGAGCCATCCAGGGAATACCGATGAGATAGACGACGCCGATGCCGCCGATGACCGAGAAGGCGAAGAACCAGACAGCGTTCATGCGCTTCCAGTTCATCTCGGTCAGCCAGCCGGTGACATAGGCGGCGATCGGCCAGGAGATGATGAAGCCGGCCGATGGACCGAAGAACACGCCAAGGCCGCCATGGCCGCCGGCGAGCAGCGGCAGGCCGAGCGCCACCAGCAGCACGAAGAGCAGGATGGCGAGGCCGCCGCGCTTGGCACCGATCAGGCAGCCGGCGAGCATCACGCCGAGCGTCCCGGCCGTGATCGGCACCGGGAGGAAGCCGAGATAGATCGGCGGTACGAGATTGACCGCCGCCATCAGCGCCGCGAACAGCGCGATATAGACGATATCGCGGGTGGAAACGTCTCTGGTCATTGGTTCATGGCCCCCAATTCATCCGGTTGGATCATTCGCCCTGAGAAGGGCGGGTTCAAGTCTCATAGCCGCGCGCCTCGATCGCATCGGCAAGCGCATCGGCCGCCTTCAGCGTCCGGATCACCAGCGGCACGATGAGGGCAAGCGGATTGCGGCCGAGCCCGCGCGCCGCCTGCGCTTCGCGGATATGGCGGTATTCCTCGGCGATGACCGGAATGAAGCGGATGGCGAGCGCGATGGCGAGGCCGACCTTCTCGGGCCGGACGCCGAAACGGGCGAGCGGCCCGAGCAGCCATTCGACCAGTTCCGCCATTTCCGAGACCGGTGTCGTCAGCGTGACGGCGCTGGCGAGAAGGATCAGCGTCGCGAAGCGAGCGACGGCCAGCACGCCGTCCTCGGCCGAGCCGAAAGCGAGGTGAAACAGGAAGATGAAGGCGATCAGCAGCGCCGGTCCGCGGAGATCGCTGATCAATCGCCGCCACGGCGTGCCGGTCGAAAGATAGATCGCCGCGGCGAGCGGCACGGCACAGATCGCCACGGCAGGCGAGGCGACCAGGAAGAGCGTCAGCGAGGCGGCGAGCAGGCCGCTCACCTTCGCTCCGGCCGGAAGGCGATGCAGCCAAGACCGTCCGGCTGCGTAGAGGCCGACTGTCATTGCATCCGCTCACGGTAGAAAGGAAGCACGTCGCCGGGCGCGCCGTCGGCGGCGATCTGGCCGTCCTCGATCATCAGTACGCGTTCGCATGCGGCGACGAGGTCGAGGTCATGGCTGACCAGCACGGCCTGATGCGGCAGCGCCGCGATGGCGGCGGCGACGCGGTTGCGGTTCCTGAGATCCAGGAGCGTCGTCGGCTCATCGAAGACGAGAATGTCCGGATCGGTGACGAGCACGGCCGACAGGGCAACGAGCTGTTTCTCGCCGCCCGAAAGCTGGTGCACCGGCCGCTCGCGAAGATGGCCGAGGCCATAGCGGGCGAGGGCGGCATCGATGCGCTGGGCGATTTCCGCTTTCGGCACCTTGCGGGCCTTGAGGCCGAAGGCGAGGTCCTCGGAGACGATCGGCATGACGATCTGGTGATCGGGGTTCTGGAACACGAACCCGACCTTGCGCCTGACAGCCTTGACGTCCTCTGCGGTGTCGATGCCGTCGATGGTGACGCTGCCGGCGCGCGGAATCACGAGGCCATTCAAGAGGCGGGCGAAGGTGCTCTTGCCGGAGCCGTTGGCCCCGACGATGCCGATGCGCTGCTCGGCGAGCGAGAGGCTGATCCCGGCGAGGACCGGCCGGCCGTCGAAATCATGGCTCACGGCGTCAAGCGCGATCATGCCGATCCGGCGTCCCCCAAGGGATGATGCAATGCCGCATTGCGATAGAGCCAACCCTTCGCCGGGTCAATTGCCGATCCGCTCGGGTGCCTGCCGCTCCCCGATCGCATGCTGCTGCCTCTTTCGCTGCGGCGCGTCATTGGCTACAAATCGCGCATGACCCAGAACCTCGCTGCTCTCCTTCCTATCGTCGAAGCCGCCCCCGTCGTCCCGGTGCTGATCATCGAGGATGTGAAGACCGCCGTGCCGCTGGCACGCGCGCTGGTCGCCGGCGGCCTGACGGCACTGGAAGTCACGCTGCGCACGCCGGCTGCGCTCGAATGCATCCGCGCGATCAAGGGCGAGGTCGAAGGCGCCAATGTCGGCGCCGGCACGATCCTCGATGAAAAGCAGTTCGATGCCGCGGTTGCGGCGGGCTCGACCTTCCTCGTCAGCCCCGGCGCGACGCCGCGCCTGTTGGCGCATGCGGACGGATCGCCCGTGCCGCTCCTGCCGGGCATCGCGACCGCCAGCGAGGCGATGGCGCTGCTGGAAGCTGGTTACGGCGCCGCGAAATTCTTCCCCGCCGAGCAGGCCGGTGGCGCGCCCTATCTGAAGGCGCTGTCCTCGCCGATCCCCGGCTTGGTGTTCTGCCCGACCGGCGGCGTCAGCCTCAAGAATGCGCCGACTTATCTGTCGCTGCCGAATGTCATGTGCGTCGGCGGTTCGTGGGTGGCTCCGGCCGCGGCCGTCGCTGCCGGCGACTGGGCGGCGATCACCACGCTCGCCGCCGAGGCTGCTGCGCTCAAGGCCGCCTGACGCGGCTTGCGGCGGCAGTTGCTGCTCCCTACGTTCCATCCGTTGGTTTGAACAACGGTGGGGAGACGGGCATGATCGACGGCAAGAAGCTTCTAGATCAGTTTCTCGGCGCGGAAGCGGGACGCTCAGGCGTTCCGACGGGGGTCGGATCATCCGGCGGCGCACCCCAGACCAGTTCCGGCATGACCGGCGGCCTCGGCGGGCTCGGGGATCTCCTCGGCGGTCTCACGGGCGGCGGTGGCGCCTCTGGCGGCCTCGGTGGCGTTCTCGGCCAGGTGACCGATTACGCCAAGAAGAATCCCGGCATGTCGACCGTCATCGCCGGCGGTCTTGCTTCGGTGCTGATGGGCAGCGGCGGCTCCAAGTTGAAGCCGAATGCGCTGACGCTCGGCGGTCTCGCGGCGCTCGGCACGCTCGCCTACAAGGCCTATCAGCAATATCAGATCAACAATCCGGCGGCGCCGGCCGCACCCGCACCGGCGCCAGCCGGAGCGAGCCTGCCGCCTGTCGTGACGCAGTCGACCGCGACGGCCGAGGATGCTGCCGCGCTGTCGATCATCATCGCCATGATCGCGGCCGCCAAGGCCGATGGCCATGTCGATGATGAGGAACGGCAGAAGATTCTCGGCAAATTGTCGGAGAACGGTCTCACCGCCGAGGAGCAGACTTTCCTTGACCGGGAACTCGCCGCTCCGCTCGATTTCAATCGCGTGGTGGGGCTTGCGACCAGCCAGGAACAGGCGATCCAGCTCTATGCCGCCTCGCTGCTGGCCATCAATGCCGACCAGCCAGCCGAGCGCGGCTATCTCGACATGCTCGCCGCCCGGCTGGGGATTGAACCCGGCCTCAAGACCGCGATCGAACAGACCGTCGCGAGTGCTGCGGCATAGAGCGATTTGAGGGACGGCGGCGACCCCCTCCCTAACCCTCCCCCGCAAGCGGGAGAGGGGACGACACCGGTCGGCAACTGTGCCGATGAAGATTGCGGTCGAGACTCCCTCGCCCGCTTGCGGGGGAGGGCTGGGGAGGGGGCTTGGCTAAACGCCGCCCTCTCACGCTGCCTTTGCGTTCTTCGCGAGGAACGTCCCGATGCGGTCCATCGCCTTCAGGATGTTCTCGGTCGAATTGGCGTAGGAGAGGCGGATATAGCCCTCGCCATGGATGCCGAAATCCGGGCCGCCGATCGTGGCGACGCCGGATTCTTCCAGAAGCGCCGAGGCGAGCGGCTTCGCCTTCCATCCCGTCCTGCTGATATTGGGGAAGGCGTAGAAGGCGCCTTTCGGCGTGGCGCAAGAGACGCCGGGGAGCTTATTGGCTTCCTCGACCACGACGCGGCGGCGGCGGTCGAATTCCGCCACCATGGCCGAAACGGCGTCCTGCGGCCCGGTGAGCGCGGCAAGGCCCGCCCATTGCGCCGGGGCGTTGACGCAGGACCAGCAATTGACGGCGAGCTTCCGCACCTTGTCGACGAGTGCTTCCGGCCAGACGGCATAACCCATGCGCCAACCGGTCATCGCGTAGGTCTTCGACCAGCCGTCGAGCAGGATCACGCGGTCGCGGATCTCGGGATAGGAGAGCAGCGAGGTGTGCGGCAGGCCATCATAGACCATCTGGCCATAGATCTCGTCGGAGAGAATGGCGATGTCGGGCCGGTCGACGAGCCCTGCGACCAGCCTGTCGATCTCGGCCTTCGGCGTGACACCTCCCGTCGGATTGGCAGGCGAATTCAGGATGATCAGCCGGGTCGCCGGCGTGATCAGGGCCAGCGTCTCTTCCGCGGAGAAGGCGAAGCCGTTCTCCTCGCGGATCGGAACCGGCACCGGGCGCGCGCCGGTGAACTCGATCATCGAGCGGTAGATCGGGAAGCCGGGGTCTGGATAGAGGATATCGGCGCCCGGCTCGCCGAACATCAGGATCGTCGCGAACATTGTCACCTTGCCGCCGGGCACGACCACGACATTGTCGGGCGAGACGGGCGCGCCGGTGCGTTTCGTGACATCGGCAGCCACGGCCTCGCGCAGCGGCAGGATGCCGGTCGCGGGCGTATAGCCGTGCTCGCCGTCGCGCAGCGCCTTGACGGCGGCCTCGACGATGTGATCCGGCGTGCGGAAGTCCGGCTGGCCGATGCCGAGATTGATGATGTCGCGGCCGGCTCTGGCAAGAGCCGTGGCTCTGGCAAGCACGGCAAAGGCGTTTTCCTCGCCGATCCGGTCGAATTGGGCGACGGTCCTGAACATCCTTGGCGTTCCTCAGCTTCGGTGCGGCATTGCGGCAGGGGCGCCGCGGCATACTCGCTTGTTGATTTCGTATGATGTTTCAGCGCATCCTCCGGCCAAAATCAAACCGATTGAACCGGGAGATTCCCATGACCTCTACCACATCCAAAAAACTCCGGTCTCAGGCCTGGTTCGACAATCCAGACAATCCCGGCATGACGGCGCTCTATCTTGAGCGCTATCTCAATTACGGCCTGACGCGGCACGAGCTGCAGTCGGGCAAGCCGATCATCGGCATCGCGCAGACCGGCTCCGATCTTTCGCCGTGCAACCGCCATCATCTCGATCTCGCCAAGCGCGTTCGCGACGGAATCACGGCCGCCGGCGGCCTTGCGATGGAGTTTCCCGTCCATCCGATCCAGGAAACCGGCAAGCGGCCGACCGCGGCGCTTGACCGCAACCTCGCCTATCTCGGCCTCGTCGAAGTGCTCTACGGCTATCCGCTCGACGGCGTCGTGCTCACCACGGGCTGCGACAAGACGACGCCGGCCTGCATCATGGCCGCTGCGACCGTCAACATCCCCGCGATCGTCCTTTCGGGCGGACCGATGCTGAACGGCTGGTGGAAGGGCGAGCGCACGGGTTCCGGCACGATCGTCTGGAAGAGCCGCGAGCGGCTTGCCGCCGGCGAGATCGGCTATGATGAATTCATGGAGATCGTCGCCTCTTCCGCGCCGTCGGTCGGCCATTGCAACACCATGGGCACGGCCTCGACGATGAACGCGCTGGCCGAGGCGCTCGGCATGACGCTGCCCGGTTGCGCCGCCATTCCGGCGCCTTATCGCGAGCGTGGCCAGATCGCCTATGAGACTGGCGTACGTGCCGTCGAGATGGTCTGGGAGGATCTGAAGCCCTCCGATATCATCACCCGCGAAGCGATCGAGAATGCCATCGTCGTCAACTCGGCGATAGGCGGTTCGACCAACGCACAGATCCACATCAATGCGATCGCCAAGCATGCCGGCGTGCCGATCAAGATGGATGACTGGCAGGAGGTCGGCTACGAGATCCCGCTGCTCGTCAACCTGCAGCCGGCCGGCAAGTATCTCGGCGAGGAGTTCCATCGCGCCGGCGGCGTTCCCGCCGTCGTCAACGAACTCGTCAAGAAGGGCAAGATTCGCAACGCGATGACGGCGAACGGCAAGACGCTTGCCGATAATTGCCGCGGCCGCGAGAGCGAGGATCTCGACGTCATCCTCCCCTATGACGCGCCTCTCGTGAAGGATGCCGGCTTCATCGTGCTGCGCGGCAATCTCTTCGACAGCGCGATCATGAAGACCAGCGTGATCTCGGACGAGTTCCGCCAGCGCTATCTCTCCAACCCTGATGACCCGAATGCCTTCGAAGGCCGCGCGGTCGTGTTCGACGGTCCGGAGGATTATCACCACCGCATCGACGATCCCTCGCTCGAGATCGACGAATTCACGCTGCTCTTCATGCGCGGCACCGGCCCGATCGGTTATCCTGGTGGTGCCGAGGTCGTGAACATGCAGCCGCCGGCGGCGCTCATCAAGCGCGGCATCCATGCGCTGCCCTGCATCGGCGATGGCCGCCAGTCGGGCACGTCGGGTTCGCCCTCGATCCTCAATGCCTCGCCCGAGGCGGCGGCCAATGGCGGCCTCGCGCTGCTGCGGACGGGCGACCGGGTGCGGATCGATCTCGCCAAGGGGACGGCCGATATCCTCATCTCGTCGGAGGAGTATGCCGAGCGCAAGGCCGAGCTCTCGAAGCATGGCGGGTATCACTTCGCCGGCAACCAGACGCCGTGGCAGGAGATCCAGCGCGTTCTGGTCGACCAGTTCGATGAAGGCATGGTGCTGAAGCCGGCCGTGAAGTACCAGCATGTGGCGCAGGAAATGGGCATTCCCCGCGACAATCACTGAGCGTCCCTCCATGCCGCATCTGCGCATCGCCCCGGAAGGGATCGGCCTCCATCTCTGGCTCGTGCCGGAACGGAAGCCGCCCCAGCCGATCGAGATCGACGATCTCGACATCTCGGACGATCTGGCGGATCGTATCGAAGCGTGGGGCGATGCCTTTGACGCGGTGATCGATGATTCCCTGCTTCCGGCGACGGGTTTTCCCTCGCTGGAGGCGGAAATCGTCTGGCGGGCCGAAGGCCAGCTGATCGCGGCGGCGTTGAAGGACGAACTCGGCGCGGATTGGGAGATCGAAACACGCTTCTGAGACGGCCGCGTCCTGCCGATCGAAGCGCCGAGGGAGAGCCGTGATCGACAAGGCCTGGCATGAAGCCAACCCGATGCCGCCCCATGCGACGCTTGACCAGCGCATCGCATGGCATCTCGACCATGCCGCCAATTGCGGCTGCCGCGATATTCCCGAAAGCATCAAGCAGGAGCTGAAGCGCCGCGGCGTCCCTGTGCCGAGGCGCCGGGAGACCATGGCGAGCGCGCCGGGTGGCACCACGATGCTGCTGCCGCTCGGCGATCTCGTCGATCCCGTGCCTGCCGTGCCGCCCGGACGCGTGACGATCGAGGGAAGCGCCGTCAGCCTCGTTCCGTTCGATGCCGAAACGCATGCGCCCGCGCTGTTCGAGGCGGTCGCCGGCCGCGACGATCTCTGGGCCTATCTGGCGTCAGGTCCGTTTCCCGATCTCGACAGCTTCACCGCGCATTATGCGGCGGCGGCGGAAAAATCCGATCCGCTCTTGTTCGCGATCATCGATCGGGCGAGCGGGACCGCGGTCGGCCATGCGACCTATCTGAGGATCGCACCGGCCGACAGGGTCGTCGAAGTCGGCAACATTCTCTATTCGCCGCTGCTGCAGCAGACGCGCGGCGCGACCGAGGCGATGTATCTGATGGCGCGGCACGCCTTCGAGGATCTCGGCTACCGGCGCTATGAATGGAAATGCAACGCTCTCAACGCGCCGTCGCGGCGCGCGGCGCTCCGTCTCGGCTTCACTTATGAAGGCACGTTCCGACAGCACATGATCGTCAAGGGCCGCAACCGGGATACTGCCTGGTTCTCGATGCTCAGCCATGAATGGCCGCGCGCGAAAGCCGCATTCGAGGCATGGCTCGATCCGGAGAATTTCGGCGAGGACGGTATCCAGCGTTCCAGCCTCGCAGCGCTCCGCGAGGCGACGGGGAGTGCCTGATCGGGTGGTGCTCCGACAAGCCGAACGCGGCGATCGGGACGCGCTTGTCGCGATGCAGATGGCGGCCTATGAGCCAAACCGCGCGATCATCGGCGGCGTGCCGACGCCGCTCGGTTGGGATTACGACGCGGTGTTGGGGCAGTGGGAGGTCTGGCTCGCGGAGGACGATAGCGGCCTTTGCGGCGCGCTGATCCTCGAGTTGCGGCCTGATGAATTGTATATCCAGAGCATCGCGGTTGCGCCGCGCGCCAAAGGGCGCGGCATCGGCAACCGACTGATCGCCCATGCCGAAAACCGGGCGCACGAATCTTCGCGCGACCGGATCTCTTTGACGGTCAATGGGCTGATGACATTCAATATCGACTGGTATGGCCGCAAGGGCTTTGCTGTATCGAGGATCGAGGTGATCGGGCAGCGCCGCCGTGTCCATATGGCGAAGGCACTGCGCAGGGAAATCCCGCCACCGCTCTGACAAACAACCATCAACATCGCTCTGGGAGGAGCATCATGACACGCCGTCTCGAAGGCAAGCGCGCCTTTCTCACCGCCGCCGGCGCCGGTATCGGCCGCGCCACTGCCATTGCCTTCGCTGCCGAGGGCGCGACCGTGATCGCCACCGATCTGAACGCCGCCCTCTTGGCAGATCTGCCGGAGCAAGGCATCACCGAGGTCCATCCGCTCGACGTTCGCAGTACCAGGGCCGTCGAGGCGCTCGCCGCCGATGTCGGGCCGGTCGATATCCTCTTCAATTGCGCCGGCTTCGTCCATCACGGGTCGGCGCTGACCACCTCCGACGAGGACTGGGATTTCTCGTTCGACGTCAATGTGAAGTCGATGCACCGGACGATCCGTGCCTTCCTGCCGGGCATGCTCGATTCCGGCGCCGGCTCGATCATCAATATCGCCTCGGGCGCCAGCTCGATCCGCGGCCTTGCCAACCGCTATGCCTATGGCGCCTCGAAGGCGGCGGTGATCGGTCTGACGAAGGCGGTGGCAGCCGACCACATCCGCCAGGGCGTCCGCGTGAACGCGATTGCGCCGGGCACGATCCAGTCGCCCTCGCTCGACGGCCGCATCGCCGATCAGGCGGCGAAGACCGGCAAGAGCGTCGAGGAAATCCGCCAGCAATTCGTTGATCGGCAGCCGATGGGCCGGCTTGGCACAGCCGACGAGATCGCCTGGCTCGCCGTCTACCTCGCCTCCGACGAGGCGAGCTACACGACCGGCCAGTGCTTCTCCGCCGATGGCGGCTTCGCCCTATAAGCAAGGAAGGCCCGGACGGCGGTGACCGTCCGGGCCTTCGAAGCTGTCGTCGGGGCGGCTATTTGCCTTCGATGAAGGCGAGGCTCGCCGAGGCCATGGTATCGACCGTCTCCGGGCCGGTGACGGCATCGAAGCCATGGTCGGTCGGCAGGATCATGATCTTCTCGGGACCGTCGTGATAGGTGAGGAAGATCTCGCCGGCCGCAGGCTGCGGTGTGACGATGATGTCCTTGGTGCCGACGATGACGAAGAGCGGGCCCTTGTAGCGGGCGATCGCCGCGACCGGATCAACCGTCGTCAACGACTTGAAGAAGCTGGTCTTCAACTTGGTCTTGATGCCCCAGGGCAGCGTCATCTCGACCACGCGCGCCGGATCGGGATCCGCGATGGCGGCCTCGACCGCCTCCGGTCCGATGAAATGCGCGAAATTATAGGTCGGATTGGCGGCGGCGGCCCATAATGTCGCGCTGGCGACTGGCCGTTCGGCCGCGACATGGGCGGCCACCAGACCGCCGAGGCTCCAGCCGAGCACGTGGATCCGGGCGGGATCGACGAGTTCGGACGTCTTCAGCCAGTCGAAGGCGGCGATGCCGTCGGCGATCTCGCTCGTTGCGGTCATATCCTCCCATTTGCCGGAGCTCTCCCCGGAACCGGTGAAATCGATGCGCAGGCTGGCAATGCCGCGCTCGGCGAGGATGCGCGCGGTACGCGAGAAGATGCCCTCATTGGTGCCCTTGATCGCAAGCTCGTCGCGCGAGCCCGTGAAGCCGTGCAGCAGCAGGACGACCGGCGGTTTCACGGCGCCCTTCGGCATTTCCAGCGTGCCGACGATCGTGTCGCTGCCGCGCGTGATCTTGACCGTGCTCTCCTCGGTGGCGCCGGCCGGCCGCGCCATTTCGGTAGCACCGGCCGCCTTCATCGCGTCCGTATCGTCGGCGAAGGCAGGCGCGGCAGCGCTGATCAAGAGCAGGGCAGGCAGGATCAGCCGTTTCAGCATGTCGTGCGTTCCTTGGGGACAGGCGGGAAGAAGTGCCGGCGCATCATGCCGGATGACCCCTGAAAATCAAAAGGCCGGCGCGGGCGCCGGCCTTTGATCGATCAGTGCGCCGGCAGCGCGCCGGGTGGCGGCTCTGCCGCAGGAGGCGGCACGGGCGTTCCGTCGGCGAGCTTTGCCTCGGGATGCGCGACGGCCTCGGGCGTGGCGGTATCATCGTCGGTATGGCGGCGATGAGCGCTGGAGAGATAGGTGTAGAACATCGGCACCACGAACAGCGTAAAGATCGTGCCGACCGACATGCCCGAGGCAATGACGATGCCCATGGCGAACCGGGCCTTGGCGCCGGCGCCGACCGACAGGATCAGCGGGACGACACCGAACACCATGGCCGCGGTGGTCATCAGGATTGGGCGGAGGCGCACGCGGGCCGATTCGACGATCGCGTCATGCTTGCTGAGGCCACGCTCCTCGCGCAGCTGGTTGGCGAACTCCACCATCAGGATACCATGCTTGGTGATGAGGCCGACCAGCGTGATCAGCCCGACCTGGCTGTAGATGTTGAGCGTTCCTCCCGAGAGCGCCGGCACGAAATTGCCGAGCCGCGAACAGACATTCAGAACTGCCACGGCACCGAACAGCGACAGCGGCACCGACATCATGATGATGAGCGGGTCGCGGAAGCTCTCGAACTGCGCCGCCAGCACGAGATAGATGACGACGATGGCGAGGCCGAACACGATCAGCAGCGTGTTGCCGGTCTCGATTTCGGTGCGCGACTGGCCGGCATACTCGATGAAGAAGCCCTGCGGCATCACCTCGCGAGCGATGTCCTGCAGTGCCGCGAGACCGGTGCCGGAGGTGACACCCGGTACGGGCAGCGCGGAGAGCGTCGCCGAGTTGAGCTGGTTGAACTGCTCGATCGCCGGGGCCGATCCTGCGGTCGTGATCGTCACGACCGCCGACAGCGGCACCATCTTGCCCGATTGCGAGCGCACGAAGAACGTGCCGAGGCTCTCGGGATTGTTGCGGTACTGCTGCGGCACCTGCGTGATGATGTCGTAGGCGCGGGCCTCGCGATCGAATTTCGAGATGCCGTTTTCGCCCACGAGCAGCGTCAGCGTGTTGCCGATATCGGCGACCGAGACGCCGAGCGCGGCGGCGCGAGCGCGGTCGATGGTGACGTTCACCTTCGGCGTGTCGAAGGAGAGCGAGTTCTGAATCACGATGAACTTGCCCGAGGCCTGGGCGCGGTTCTTGATCTCCTCGGCAACCTCATAGACGCGGTCCGCCGCGGCCGTCGACTGCACCACCATCTGGATCGGAAGGCCGCCACCGGTGCCGGGCAGTGAAGGAATGCCGAAGACAAAGGCCTGCACGCCGGCGACCTGGTTGAGCCGCCCCTGGATTTCCTGCTGCACCTCAGCCTGCGAACGCGTCCGCTGGCCCCAGGGCTTCAGCACCATGCCGGAGAAGGCCGAGTTGGCGCTGCCGGTGCCGGAAATCGAGAACAGGGCCTCGCGTTCCGGAATGTCGCTGGTGCGCTCGGCGATCTGGTCGACATAATGCTGCGTGTAATCGACGGTCGCATATTGCGGCGCGGTGATCAGCGCGAACAGGGCGCCCTGGTCCTCTTCGGGAGCAAGCTCGGACTTCGTATTGACAAAGAGGAAGCCGACCGTGCCGATCACGATGACGACGATCAGGAGCGTGATCGGGCGAACCCGCAGCGAGCCCTCGAGCCGGCGACCATACCAGCCGCTGAACCTGGTGAAGATCCGGTCGATAAAATGCTGCAGCCGGCTGCCGCCGGGCTTCAGCAGATAGGCCGCCATCATGGGCGAGACTGTCAGCGCGATGAAGCCGGAAAGGACCACGGCGCCGGCGAGCGTCAGCGAGAACTCGCGGAACAATGCGCCGGTGACGCCCTGTGTGAAGGCGATCGGCGCATAGACCGCGGCGAGCGTCACCGTCATCGAAACGACGGCGCCGGTGATCTCCTGCATGCCGACGATCGCGGCACGCAGCGGCGGCAGGCCATCATCGATGTGGCGATGGATGTTCTCCACCACGACGATGGCGTCGTCGACGACGAGGCCGATCGCCAGCACCATTGCCAGCAGCGTCAGCGTGTTCAGCGAATAGCCGAGCGCCCACAACATGAAGCAGACGCCGATCAGCGACAGCGGGATCGTGACGATCGGGATGACCACCGAGCGGAACGAGCCGAGGAACAGCAGGATCACGACGACGACGATGAGCGCCGCCTCGACGATCGTATGCAGCACCTCCTCGATCGAGGCGCTGATCGCCTCGGTCGAGTCGTAGACGAGCTCGATATGCATCCCGGCTGGCAGTGAGGACTGGATCAGCGGCAGCTCGGCACGGACGCCAGCCGACACGTCGAGCGGATTGGCCGACGGCGTCTGGAAGATGCCGAGGAAGACGCCGTCCTCGCCGTTGAAGCGGACGCGGGTGTCGTTGGACGCGGCCGCGAGTTCGACCCGCGCGACATCGCGCAGCCGGACCACCTCGTCGCCGGTGGTGCGGATCGGCAGGGCGCCGAAGGTCTCGGGATCCTGCAGCGTCGTCTTCGCCTCGATCGAATAGGCGTAATACTCGTTCTTGGTCTTGCCGGGAGCCGACAGGAAGTTCGAGGAGGTGATCGCGCTGAGCACGTCGGTCGCCGTCACCTGGCGCGAGGCGAGCTCCATCGGATCGAGCCAGACGCGCATCGCGAATTCCTGCGCGCCGAGCACATCGGCGTTGGCGACGCCGTTGACGGTGGCAAAGCGCGGCTGGATGACGCGGATCAGGTAATCCGTCAGCTGCTGCGCATTCATCGTCTCGCTGCGCGCGGCGAGATACATGAGCGCGAAGGAGAAGCCTGTTCCCTTCTGGATCACCGGATCCTTCGCTTCGGCCGGCAGGTTGCCGCGCACCTGCTGCACCTTGGCGATGACTTCGGTCAGCGCCTTGTCCGGGTCGGTGTTGAGGCGCATGTGCACGGAAACGGTCGACAGGCCGAGCGCGCTCGAGGACGTCACATAGTCGACGCCCTCGGCTGCCGAGACCGACTTGGTGATCGTCGAGGTGATGAAGCCCTGGATGACGTCGGCGCTGGCGCCGGGATAGGCGGTCGTGACCGTGATGACGGTCTCGTCGACCTTCGGATATTGGCGGATGGACATCGAAAGGATGCCCTGCGCGCCGAGCAGCAGGATCATCAGGCTGACGACGGTCGATAGCACCGGGCGGCGGATGAAGACTTCTGAGAAACCCATGATCAGAGCGCTCCCACCGGCTTCACTGCGCCTTCCGGCGGTGCACCGTCCTTGTCGATGGCCACGGGGCTGCCAGGCGAGAGCTTGTTCTGACCGGAGGTTGCGATCAGCTCGCCGGCTTCGAGGCCCTTCAGCACCTCGATGCTGTCGCCCGAGCGACGGCCAGTGGTGACGAAGACCTGCTTGGCGACATATTCGGGTTCGGCGGCTGCCGGTGCCGCCGCAGGTGCTGCTGCGGCTGCCTTGCCGTCAGCAGCCGGCGCTGCGGCGGCCGGCGCTGCAGCCGCCGCCTTGTCGATCACATAGACATAGGTGCCGAACAGGCTGATCGTCACGGCGGTCTGGGGCACGGCGATGACATTGTCCTCGACCGGTAGGTCGACGCGGACATGAATGAACATGCCGGGGCGCAACGCGCCATCGGAATTGCTGACCAAGGCCTGAAGCGTCACGAGGCGCGATGCCTGGTCGATCTTGGGATCGATGCCGGTGATCTGGCCGGTGTAATTGAGGTTGTCCTCGGTAAGGCCGAACTTCGCCGTCTGCCCAATCTTCAATGAGCCGAGCAGCTGTTCGGGAACGGTGAAGTTGACCTTCATCGTATCGAGATCCTGCAGCGTCGCGATGACCGTGGCCGGCTGGACATACTGGCCGACGTCGATCTTCGGAATGCCGATCGTGCCGGCAAACGGCGCCTTGATCGCCTTCTGGTCGACCGTCGCCTCGATCTGCTGCAGCGCGCCCTTGGCCTTGTCGAGGTTGTTCTGCGCGTCCTGCAGCGAGGCGATCGTGCCGACCTTGCGGTCGAGCAGGGCCTGCGAGCGGGTCAGCGCATCCTGGGATACCGATACCGATGTCTGGGCGCTGGCAAGGCCCGCCCGATCGACGGCGTCGTCGATCTGAACCAGGAGCTGACCCTTCTGGACCTTGTCGTTCGCCTTGAACAGGATCTGCTCGACGATACCGCCGGCCTGGACCGCGACATCGACGCCCTGTGAGGCCGCGACCGTGCCGACGGCACTGATACCGGGCTTCCATGTCGACGGCTTCACTTCGATGGCCGAAACAGTCACGACCGGGCGTTTCATGTTGGCGAAGAACTGCGCTGTCGCCTTGTCGAAGAAGACGTTCATGAAAATCAGCAGGCCGCAGATTGCGCCCACGATCAGCAGGAACACCGTGGCGATAATGGCACGCAGCATGAGGCTATCCAGCGTTTCGGGTTGCCGCCCAATCGGCAACCGCTTCTGCATCGATCAATCACGGAGCGCTTCTCAGCAGCATCCTTGATCGCGCAGCATAAAAGAGTGTACCGTCTGGACGGTCAAGTCAATATGCTGCGCTGCGGCAGCGAATCTCGTGCCGCTGCGTTGCAACCTGGCAACGCTGGCCCGAACCCAGGAGACAGAGTGGACGCGGAGAAATCGCCCAAGCCCCAGCGCAGCAGCACGCGCGACCGCATCATGGAAGCGGCAACCGCCGTTGCCCATGCGGTGGGCCCAGCCCATCTGTCCCTCGACGCTGTCGCCGAAGAGGCGGGCGTTTCCAAAGGCGGTCTACTTTATCACTTTCCGACCAAGGCGTCGCTGATCAAAGCAGTCATCGAGCGCCACCTCGAAACGGTCGCGCGATCGGCGGGCATCGAGGCCGGTGCACCGCCGCCGGATGGCAGTGTGACCGCCGTAGCACTCATGCGCGCCTTTTGCGCAACGCCAGCGGCCAAGCCGGGCGGCGCCCAGGGCTTTCTCGCTGCGCTCGCCGAAACGCCGGAATTGCTGGAGCCGATCCGCGATCACAATAAGCGCATCGTCGATTGCCTCCGGCAGGCGCGCGAGCCGGATATCGCGCTGATGACGTTTCTCGTGGTCGAGGGTCTGCGCTGCCTGCAGATTTTCGACGCCAATCCAATCAGTGAGCAGGAAACGCATCGCATCTTCGCGACGCTCTCCGAGATCCTGGCCGCGACGCCGGGCACGGACGGGCTCGCGCCATCCGTGCCGCCCCGAGCTTAGGCTGCGATCACCTTCAGGCGTGTGCCGTCATGGCCGACGACCCGCACCAGCGTGCCGACCGGAAGGTCAGGCCCTTCGACGCCCCAGCTTGAATCGTCGACGCGGATGCGCCCCTGTCCGTCGTGGATGGCCTCGTTCAGCACGAATGTCCGGCCGATCAGGCGCGCAGCGCGGTCGTTGAGACGGAGATCGTCCTCGGCGTCGGCGCGGCGGATCGCCAGGCGGCGTGCGATCCCGACGAACACGACCGCCAGCACGACGAAGATCACCGCCGCCAGCTGCCAGGGTATCACAATGGCGAGCGACAGCAGCCCGACCGCGATCGCGGCGAGGCCGAACCACATCAGGAACGCGCCGGGAGCAAAGAGCTCGAGGGCGAGCAGCACCAGTCCGATGATCACCCAGTTCCAGGCGCCGAGCGCGGCGAGCCAGGCGTTCATCTCAGCTGCCATCGCCGGTGCGCGGAACTGACGGGCTGCGCCGCGGCTGGCTGCGCGAGGTAGCGGCCTCGCCGCCAAAGGCCTCTCGGGCGATCTCGGCGATGCCGCCGATCGAGCCGAGCAGCGCGCCGGCCTCGACCGGCATCATCAGAACTTTCTGGTTCGGCGCCGAGGCGAGCGCCTCGATCGCCTTGGTGTAGCCCTGCGCCACGAAATAGTTGATCGCCTGGACATCGCCGGCGGCGATGGCGCGGCTGACGAGCTCGGTCGCCTTGGCCTCGGCCTCGGCAGCGCGCTCGCGCGCTTCGGCGTCGCGGAAGGCGGCTTCGCGGCGGCCCTCGGCCTGCAGGATCTGCGCCTGTTTCTCGCCCTCGGCCCGCAGGATCGCCGACTGGCGCAGGCCCTCGGCTTCAAGGATCTGGGCGCGTTTCTCGCGCTCGGCCTTCATCTGGCGGCCCATCGATGAAATGAGATCGGCCGGAGGCACGATGTCCTTGATCTCGATGCGGGTGATCTTGATGCCCCATGAGGCGGCGGCGCTGTCCACGACACGCAGAAGGCGGTCATTGATCTCGTCGCGATGCGAGAGCAACTGGTCGAGGTCCATCGAGCCCATGACCGTGCGCACATTGGTCATGGTCAGGTTCAACAGCGCGTTCTCGAGACCCTGCACCTCATAGGCGGCGCGCGCCGCATCGAGCACCTGGTAGAAGGTGACGCCATCGACGCTGACGGTCGCGTTGTCCTTGGTGATGATTTCCTGCGTCGGAACGTCCAGCACCTGTTCCATCATGTTCATCTTCGCGCCGACGCGGTCGATGAAGGGAACGATCAGGTTAAGGCCCGGCTTCAGCGTGCGCGTATAGCGGCCGAAACGCTCGATCGTGTAGTTGAAGCCTTGCGGCACGGTCTTGATGCCGGCCGCCAGTACCAGGACGACGAGGACGACCAACACGAGAATGGTCGCGTTGAAACCCAGAAAGTCCATGTCGCGCCTCCACTTTGCCGGGTCGAGCTTTACGAGTTTCGCGGCAGGGAGGCAATCGACACAAAAAAATGGGAACGGCCTGTGGCCGTCCCCGCGTTCAGATGTTGAGGTCTGGCCGCTCAGAGGTAGCGGTTGACGACGCCTTCAAGGAATTCCTGGCGGCCCGAGCGCGGCTGCGGGTCGGCCATCGAGAGCGCGCGATCGGCAACCTCGTCGAGGCTCTTCTCGCCAGCAAGAATGCTCTTGCTCTCGGCGCTGTCCCAGCCGGCATAACGCGCGGCCAGCGGGCCTTCGAGACCCTTTTCCTCGAGCATGCGGGCCGCGCCGATCAGCGCGCGGGCGCAGGCGTCCATCGAGGCGACATGACCGATCAGCAGATCATCAGGGTCGATCGACTGGCGGCGGATCTTGGCGTCGAAATTGAGCCCACCGGTGGTGAAGCCGCCGCCCTTCAGGAACTCATGGAAGACGGGCACGAGTTCGCCGACATCCATCGCGAACTGATCGGTATCCCAGCCGAGCAGATTATCGCCACGGTTGATATCGAGCGAGCCGAAGATGCCGAGCGCGAAGGCCAGCATCACCTCGTGATGGAACGAGTGGCCGGCGAGGATCGCGTGGTTCTGCTCGAGATTGAGCTTCACTTCCTTGGCGAGGCCGTAGCGCTCCAGGAACCCGTACACCGTCGCGGTGTCGTAGTCGTACTGGTGCTTGGTCGGCTCCTTCGGCTTCGGCTCGATCAGGATCGGGCCCTTGAAGCCGATCTTGTGCTTGTGCTCGACCAGCATGTTGAGGAAGCGGCCGAGTTGGTCCAGCTCGCGCTTCATGTCGGTGTTGAGCAGCGTCTCATAGCCTTCGCGGCCGCCCCAGCAGACATAGTTGGCGCCGCCGAGCTTGTGCGTTGCCTCGATCGCCGCGCGCACCTGGCCGACCGCATAGGTGAAGACGTCGGGATTGGGATTGGTCGCGGCGCCGGCCATGTAGCGGCGATGCGAGAAGAGATTGGCCGTGCCCCAGAGCAGGCGGACCTTCTCGGTCTCCATCTTCTTCGCGAAGATGTCGGTGATCGCCTTCAGATTGTCGACCGACTCGGCGAGCGTTGCGCCCTCGGGTGCGACGTCGACATCGTGGAAGGCGAAGAAGGGTACATCGAGCAGGCGGAACATGTCGAAGGCGACATCCGCCTTCTGCTTCGCCAGCGTCAGCGGGTCGCTGCCATGCATCCAGGGGCGCATGAACGTCTCGCCGCCGAAGGGATCGCCACCCGGCCACGTGAACGAGTGCCAATAGGCGACCGAAAAGCGCAGGTGATCCTCAAGGCGCTTGCCGAAGACAACCCGATCCTTGTCGTACCAGCGGAAGGCCAGCGGAGAGGTTGCATCCGGGCCTTCGAACGTGATGGTGTCCTTCTGGGTGAAGAACGGAGCCATGGGCATTTCCTCCTCAGTTAAGCAATGGCACCTCGATAGGAGAGGCGCTCAAAACGAATGGCCGAGCGGGAGCCTCTCAACGGATGAGGGGCGCACGTCATGGAGCAAGCGACTTTGAGGAATGAGATATTTGATTTGATAATCAAATAAATAAAGTCAATCAAAGGCCACTTTGCCTGAGGCTCGACGCCTGCTGGTGGTGGTATACGATCGCGATTTGCGGTACGCAACTCAAAAATGGAAGCGTGGCGGCGGGCTGTCGGGTGATGGCGCGCGGCGCGGCAGGAGGAGAAAGAGATGTTCGTCGGGATCGACATAGGGACGTCCAGCGTCAAGACCGTGCTGATGTCAGGCGATGGCGCGGTCATCGGATCGGAATCGCGCCCCCTGACGGTTCAGCGCCCTGAGCCTGGCTGGTCCGAGCAGGATCCGGAAAGCTGGTGGACCGCGACGCTCGAAACCATGGACGCCCTTGCGGCGGCCTTCCCGGCTGAGATGGCGGCGACGCAGGGCATCGCGCTTTCGGGCCAGATGCATGGCGCCACGCTATTGGACGAAAACGGCGCCGTGCTGCGGCCCTGCATTCTCTGGAATGACGGGCGCGCGGCAGCCGAATGCGCCGAACTCGAGGCGGCATGCCCCGAACTGCACGCCATCACCGGCAATCTCGCCATGCCTGGCTTTACGGCGCCGAAGCTCATCTGGGTGCGCAAGCACGAGCCGGAGATCTTCGCCCGCACCCGGAGCGTCCTGCTGCCGAAGGCCTATGTCCGTTACCGGATGACCGGCGAGATGGTGGACGAGATGTCCGATGCGTCCGGCACGCTCTGGCTCGATGTCGGCAAGCGCGACTGGTCGGATACAGTGCTCGCGGCGACTGGCGTTGATCGCAGCTTCATGCCGCGCCTCGTCGAAGGGTCGCAGTCGGGCGGGCCGCTTGATGCAGGCCTTGCCAAGCGTTGGGGCATGGCGACGCCGCCGGTCGTGGCCGGCGGGGCGGGCGACAATGCCGCCGCGGCGGTCGGGCTCGGTGCGATCGCAGCCGGCTCGGCATTCCTTTCGCTCGGCACATCGGGCGTTCTGTGGGTCACGACCGACCGCTTCCTGCCCAATCCGGCCTCGGCGGTGCACGCTTTCTGCCACGCCATCCCCGAAACCTGGCACCAGATGGGCGTCATGCTCTCGGCCGCCTCGGCGCTCTCGTGGTATTCGAACCTCGTTGGCGTCAAGGAGGGCGAATTGCTCGCCGCGCTCGGCGAAACGGTCGCTGCCCCGGCGCCGGTGCTGTTCCTGCCCTATCTCTCGGGCGAGCGGACGCCGCATAACGATGTCGGCGCGCGCGGCGCGTTCATCGGCCTCGCGCATGAGCATGATCGCGCGGTGCTGACGCAGGCTGTGCTCGAAGGCGTCGCCTTCGCGACCCGAAGCTGTCAGGCGGTGCTCGAAGCGGCCGGCAGCAATGTCGCCGAGATCGATCTCGTCGGCGGCGGTTCGCGCTCGGCGCTCTGGGCCTCGATCATGGCGAATGTGCTCGGCATCCCGGTTCACACCGTCGAGGACGGCGAGATCGGCGGCGCCTTCGGCGCGGCGCGGCTGGCCCGGATCGCGGCAACCGGTCTCTCGCCGCGCGAGGTCTGCCCGCCGCCGAAGCGGCTCAGGACCTTCACGCCGGATCCGGCTCTCAAGGCCGCCTATGAGGCGCGCTATGCGCTCTGGCAGCGCTATTATCCGCTGATGAAGGAAGCGGCGGCCAGCTGAGCTGCTTGCGGTTCAGATCCAGCCCGCCAGTTCGCGGCGGACGAGATGTTCGAAGAGGGCGATGCTCTCTTCGCTGTCATTGAGACAGGGCAGGGCGGCAAAATGCTCGCCGCCATGCTCATGGAAGATCTCGCCATTCTGCATGGCGATCTCTTCCAGCGTCTCGACGCAGTCGGCGGCGAAGCCGGGACTGATCACGGCGAGCCGCTTGACGCCACTCTTCGCCAGCGCCTCCACCGTGACGTCCGTATAGGGCTGCAGCCATTCCGCACGTCCAAAGCGTGACTGGAAGGTGAGCTTCAACTTGTCCTTCGCCCAGCCGAGCCGATCGCGCAGCAGCCGCGCCGTCTTCTGGCAATGGCAGTGATAGGGATCTCCCTTGTCGAGATATTCCTTCGGCAGGCCGTGGAACGAGGCGAGCACCAGTTCCGGCTCGAAATCGAGCGCCGCGATCGACTTCTCCATCGAGCGCGCCAGCGCGTCGATATAGACCGGATCGTCGTGATAGGGCGGCAGCGTGCGGATCGCCGGCTGCCAGCGCATGGCTTTCAGCACCTCGAAAGCCTTGTCGTTGACCGTCGCGGTCGTCGAGGCGGCATATTGCGGATAGAGCGGCGCGATCAGGATACGCTCGCAGCCCGCTTCCTTCATCGCGGTCAGCCGCTCGGGAATCGAGGGCGTGCCGTAGCGCATCGCCCAGTCGACGAGGATGCGCTCGTCGTCGGCAAAGCGTGGTGCGAGCTTTTCCGCCTGCGCCCGCGTGATGGTGCGCAGCGGGGATTCGTTGCGTTCCTTGTTCCAGATCGACGCATAGGCGTGGCCGGACTTCTTCGGCCGGAAGCTCAGGATGACGAGGTTGAGGATCGGCCACCAGATCAGCTTCGGCACCTCGATCACGCGCCGGTCCGACAGGAATTCCTTCAGATAGCGGCGCATCGACCAATAGTCGGTGGCATCGGGCGTGCCGAGATTGACGAGCAGCACGCCGATGCGGCCCCGCGCCACCGGCGGATGGCCGGGCGGCAGGGCGGAAAGTTCGGTCGGTGCGGCGGTCATGGAGCTCTCGTCTTCCTGATCGTTGGTTCGCGGCAGAGAATAGGGTTCCGCAGGCGCTTCTCAAACCCCGGAGCGCGCACCGGCCAAAATGCCGCCGCGGTCGTTTGGGCGTGACAGGGCGCGGCGCGATTGACACATTGGCTGCTTAAGATGCGCCCGCTCATCCCCGCCCCCGTTCCAGGAGCATCCGATGCCCGTCATTTCCCGTGCCAATGCCGACCGTTTTCGCACCCGGCTTCTGCGCACCGCCGCCGCGCTGCTGATCGCCGGCCTGTTGCCAGCGGCGGCACTCGCCGACACGGTGACGCTGCGCTTCGTGCAGACCAACGACATCGATCGCATGCAGGACGAAAAGGGGCGCGGCGGTTTTGCCCGCGTTGCGGCCGTCGTCGCGGCCGAGCGCGCAAAGGGGCCGACCTTCTTCGTGCATTCGGGCGATACGCTGTCGCCCTCGCTGCTGTCCGGCATCGACAAGGGCGCGCATATCATCGACATCCTCAATCAGATCGGCGTCGATGCCATGACGCCGGGCAATCACGAGTTCGATTTCGGCAAGGCGAATTTCGAGACGCAGATTGCCGCCGCCAAATTCCCGGTCGTGACATCAAACATGCGCGAGCCGGATGGCCGCCAGCCGCCGAACACGCTCGATACTAAAATGGTCGAGGTCGATGGCATCAAGCTCGGCTTCTATGGTCTGACGACGGAGGATACGCCGGTCGTCTCCAGCCCCGGCGACATGGTGTTCAATTCTTCGATCGAAACAGGCAAGGCGCGCGCCAAGGCGCTGCGCGAGGCCGGCGCCGACCTGGTCATCGCCGTCGTGCACACGCCGCTCTCCGTCGACATGGCGCTGACGCGCGCCCATGCCGCCGATCTCGTGCTGTCGGGCCATGACGAACATCTCCTCGCCTTCTATGACGGCAAGACGGTGCTGACCGAGTCCGGTTCGCAGGGCGACAGCGTCGTCGTCACCACCGTCAAGCTCGACAAGACCGAGAAGGACGGCAAGACGAGCGTCACCTGGACGCCGCATTTCGATATCGTCGATACGGCCGACGTCACGCCCGATCCCAAGATCGCGGCGGTGGTAAAGGGCTATCAGGACAAGCTCGATGAGGCCTTGAAGGTCGATATCGGCACCACCGAGACACCGCTCGACAGCCGCCGCGCCACCGTGCGCGAGGAAGAGGCTGCAATCGGCAATCTCTTCGCCGATGCGATGCGTGCGGCCGTCGGCGCCGATGTCGCGATCACCAATGGCGGCGGCATCCGCGCCGATCGCGAATATCCGGTCGGAACCGTGCTGACGCGCGCCGATGTCTTCGCGGAACTGCCGTTCGGCAACAAGACGGTGAAGCTCGAGGTCTCCGGCGCGACGCTGAAGGACGCACTCACCAACGGCTTCAGCCAGGCAGACATGGGCGCCGGCCGTTTCCCGCAGATCTCCGGCATGACGGTCGACGTCGATCTCTCCAAGCGGCCGAGCGACCGCGTGCTTTCCGTGACCGTCGACGGCAAGCCGCTCGATCCGGCCGCGACCTATACGCTTGCCACCAATGATTTCATGGCCGGCGGCGGCGACGGCTATGCGGTGTTCCGCGATGCCAAGGTTCTGCTCGGGCCGGTCGATGCCCAGCTCATGGCGAGCCAGGTCATCGATTATGTCGCGGCGAAAAAGACGATCGCGCCGAAGGTCGAGGGGCGCATCGTCGAGAAATAGGCCGAAACCGTCGCATCCGGCCGGTGAATTGGCTGGATGCGACGGATCGATCGGTCATGCGGCGCGGGCGGGACCGGTGCCGGCGCCGGTCGTCGTGATCGCCGTGTCGATCGCCGTGAAGTCTGCGTCGTCGAGCGTCAGCGTCGCTGCGCCGATCCAGCCATCGATCTGCTGCGGCGCGCGGGCGCCGACGATGGTGGCCGTCAGGCCCGGCCAGGCGAGGGCCCAGGCCAGCGCGACAGACCCGACGGTGGCGCCATGCTTGTCGGCGATCGGCCGCAGCGCCTCGACGAGGGCGAGGTTCTTCTTCAGCGTCTCGCCCGTGAACTGACCGTCCTTCTTGCGCCAGTCATTGTCGGGAAGCTTGGCCGCCCGCTCTTCCGAGAAGGTGCCGGTCAGAAGGCCGGCCTGCATCGGGCTATAGACGATCGTGCCGGTGCCATGCGCCTTGCACCAGGGCAGGATTGCCGCGCCGACATCGCGGCGGATCATCGAGAAGGGTGGTTGCAGCGTCTCGACATGGCCGAGTGCCTCGCAGGTTTCGAGCTGCGTCTCGTCATGGTTGGACAGGCCGACATGCAGCACCTTGCCCGCCTGCTTGAGGTCGAGCAGGGCCTGCCAATATTCCTCGATCGGCGCATCGGGCGCCGGCCAATGCATCTGGTAGAGATCGATGACCTCGACATCGAGGCGCTTCAGCGACAGCTCGACCTCCTGGCGGATGCTGTCTCGCTTGCCGGAGCGGCGGACATTGGTGCGGTCACGGTCTTCCGGCGGCCAGATGAGGCCGCATTTGGTGAAGACATAGGGCCGCTCGGACTTCGGAATGTCCTTCAGCGCGGCCGCGACGACTTCCTCGGAGTGACCAAGACCGTAGATGGCGGCCGTGTCGATCCAGTTCACGCCGGCCGAGACTGCATGGCGAATGGCGGCGATCGAGGCGCTGTCGTCCTGCGGGCCCCAGGCATCGCCGCCGATGGCCCAGGCGCCGAAACCGACGGGCGTGATGTCGAGGCCAGTCTTGCCGAGCGGGCGTGTGGGAAGCGTCGTCTTGGGCATTGGGAATCTCCGGGGGACTGTCGGCGCGCATGATCGGCAAGCGCCATTGATCTTTCCAATAGAAATCTGAGCTGATATTCAGCAAGGCCAAGGATCAATCCGCAGAAGCCGGCCGCGTTCCGCCACCGACCTCTGGCACGCCGGGAGTTCAGCGATGGATCTGCGCCAGCTCGAGCATTTCGTCGCCGTCGCCGAGGATCAGCATTTCACGCGCGCCGCGCAACGGCTCAACATCGTGCAGTCGGGGCTCTCGGCCTCGATCCGCGCGCTTGAGGCACAGCTTGGAACGGTTCTTTTCCGCCGCTCGACGCGCCGTGTCGATCTGACGACAGCCGGAACGGTGTTTCTCACCCATGCCAAGCGGGTGCTGGCGACGGCGCGCGAGGCGCGGCAGGCGCTCGCCGATGTCGAGGGGCTCGTGCGCGGCAGTCTTTCGATCGGCCTCGTGCAGTCGCCGGCGCCGTTCATCGATCTTCCGGACCTGCTCGCCCGCTTTCATGCGGCCCACCCTTCGATCGAAATCCATCTCTGCCAGGCTGGATCCGAACACATGACGGCGAAGCTGCGTGACGGCCGGGTCGATCTCGCCTTCGTGCCGTTCTTCGGCGAGCCTCTCGAAGGCATGGCGGCGCGGATCGTGGCCTGCGAAGAGATGGTGCTGGTCGCGGCGGAGGGGCATCCGCTGGCGCGGCGCCGCAATCTCCGCATCGCCGATCTCGCCGGCGCGACCTTCGTTGATTTCCAGGCCGACTGGTCGACGCGGCGGCTGGTCGATATGGCGTTCGCGGAGGCCGGCGTCGCGCGGCGCATCGCTTTCGAGGTCAACGATCTCGCGACGCTGCTGGACCTCGTGGCGCGCGGGCTCGGCATCGCCCTGATGCCGCAGGCGGTCGCCGCGGCGCGCGCGGCCGAGACGGGGAAGCTGCCGATCGCCATTGCCGAACTGCCCGGCGAGTCGATCTGCTGGGAACTGGCGCTGATGCATGTTGCCAGCGAGCATAAGGACGGGCCGTCCAATGCCGCCGCGCGCGCCTTCCTGGCTCTCGTGCCTCAGCCCGAGGATGATGACGGGCCGATGGAGGAAGATTCGAACGCCGTTTCCGAACGTGTGCCTGTTGCAGATATGGCGTAATTTCGCCAATTCTTTCTGCGCGATAGAGATCGCATCGCCTTCGAGCCATCAGAGACCGTCATGACCCAGTCGCCCCAGCTCACGCCGCTCGTCGCCGTCACGGCAGACGTCAAGGATGTCGAGAACTATCGTTGGCACGCGGCGGCCGAGACCTATGTGAAGGCGGTGACGGTCGGCCTTGCCGGCATTCCCGTGATCGTCCCCTCGCTCGGCGACGGGCTCGACATCGAGCGGCTGCTCGAGCGGATCGATGGTGTGCTGGTCACCGGCAGCCGATCGAATGTCCATCCGCCGCTCTATGGCGCCGCGGCGGACGTCGCGTCCGAGCCCTATGATCATGCCCGCGATGCCACGACGCTGCCGCTCATTCGCGCCGCGATCCGCCATGGCGTGCCGCTCCTTGCCATTTGCCGGGGCTTTCAGGAGCTGAATGTCGCGCTCGGCGGCACGTTGATCTCGGAAGTTCAGGAGCTGCCGGGGCGGCATGATCACCGCGCGCCGGTCTCGGACGATCAGGCGGAGCGCTTCGCCATCCGCCAGGACGTCGTCATCACCACGGGCGGCTGTCTCGGCCGCATCGTCGAGGCCGACGCGTTCAAGGTCAACTCGCTGCATCGGCAGGCGGTGGGCATGCTTGCCGACGGGCTGACCGTCGAGGCGGTCGCCCCTGACGGCACCATCGAGGCGGTGAGCGTTACAGGTGCGGCGGGCTTCGCGGTCGGCGTGCAATGGCATCCGGAATATTGGGTCGCGACCGACGCGCCGTCCGGGCGGCTTTTCCGCGCCTTCGGCGACGCGATGCGCACGCGCATGCAGGCGCGCGGCGGCTACAAGGTCGCTGCCGAGTAGTTTCAGCCGCTCGCGAGCGCCCCGCCGAGCATCGCGAGGCCGAAGAGCAGGATGCCGCCGGCCGCGGCGAGTTCGAAGCCCCGCAACACGCGATTGGCCAAGGCCGAGCGGCCGTTGCCGGTGAACCGCACCGCGATGTCCTTGGCCTTCACGGCGAGAATCGCGAGCGCCGAGACCGTGGCGCCGGTGCCGAGCGACATCGCCAGCACCGAGAGGATGCCGGCCCACCAGAGCTGCTGCGCCAGGGCGAAGACGAGCACGATCACCGCGCCGGAGCAGGGCCTGATCCCGACTGCGAAGACGGCCGCGAGGCCGCTTCTGAAGGTCAGCGGCATGGTCAGCGTCGCCGGGTCGGGGATATGCGCGTGGCCGCAATCGCAGCTGAGATCGACGCTGGCGGTGGCCGATGTTGCGGAAAAGCCGCCATAGGCGAGACGCGGCTGACCGAGCGTCGCGGCGCTGAACCGCGCCGGCGCGGCGGTCATGTCCCGCTGACCGATCCCGCTCCGGTCGAGCCCGAGCCGGCCGTGGCCGTGGATGGCGCAGGAGGCGTCATGGACATGTGCTCCTGTCGCGGCAGCCGAGCCGCTGCCATGCTCATGCCGCCCGACGGTCTTCGACCAGAGCAGCCAGACACCGCAGAGTGCGATCATCGCGTAGCTGGCGATCTCCAGAGCATCGGTGGCGCGCGTCATGGTGACGGCGGTGACCTTGAGCAGGATCGTCCCGATGCCGACGACGACGATCGCCGTCAATCCCTGGACGAAGCCCGACGCGAAGGAGATGGCGATGCCGCGCTTCAGCGTATCGCCCGTCGCCAGCAGATAGGAGGCGATGACCGCCTTGCCATGGCCGGGTCCGACGGCGTGGAAAACGCCATAGGCGAAGGAAAGACCGATCAGGAACCAGGCGGCATGGCTGCTTTGCGACAGTTCCGACAAGGCGCCGGTCAGGGCCCGGTAGAAGCTCGATTGCTCGGCGGCGATCCAGACGAAGAAGCCGCGGAACGGACCTGCCCAGCCGACCGCGCCGCCGCCATCCGGCGTCGCGATGCCGAACGGGCTGCTGGCGGCGAAGGACTTGGCCGGTGCGAGCAGCAGGGCCGCGAGGAGGGCAGCAGCACGTTTCATGAGCAACCAATCGTGATCAGCGTCGCAAGACCCGAGGCGGCGTCGGCGAGTTCCTGCGGCAGGTCGTGCTGGTCGGCGGGGATCGCGGCGAGTTGGGCCATCGTGGCGTCGTCGAGCTCATGCGGCGGGCGAACGCTCGCCTTGCACCCGGCCGGCGCGCCGGTGAGCGCAATCTCATGGTTCTTCACGAAGCTGAAGGCCACGAAATATTCCGGGTCGAACACTTCGAGCGTTGCGTGCGCGCCGGGCGCGATCGGCGTCCTGATCGGCAGCGTATAGAAGAGGGTCAGCCGGCCACCGTGAAAAGCGAGCCAGTATTCGCTCGGAAAGTCCACGGAGACGTGCTTGTTGCCGACCTTCAGATTTGTGAAGTATCGGTATTCCTTGAGGGAATCGACATTGACCTTGGCAAGCGGCTGCAGCTCGTCGTCGGAAAGCTTGCCGTCGCCATTCGCATCGAGGCCCTGCACCGCAAAGGCGGTAAAGGCTTCGTCGAATTGCCAGCTATGCCGGATCGCCGTCATCTTGCCGGTCGCGTCGAAGACGATTTCCTCGCGGGCATCGACGAAGACATGCGGATGAGCGCTGGCGGTCGCCATTCCAGCCGAGAGAAGCGCGACAGCGAGCAGAAGACGGCGTCTGAGCATGAATCGTTCCGGAAACGGCGAACGGGAAGACTTCGCCCGACAACTGCGGCCAGATCGTGTCGGACCGGTCAGCAGCCACCCGGGGGCGGGGCTTTGCCGTCAAACCAGCGCACGAGAAAATCGATGAAGGCCCGCACCTTGCCGGAGAGATGGCGGCGATGCGGATAGACGGCGTGGATCGCGACCGCCGAGGTCTCGAACGGCTCCAGCACGGCAACGAGCCGGCCACTTTCAATGTCGTCACGCACGACAAGGTAGGGCACCATGAGGAAGCCGAGACCGGCGAGCGCTGCCTGACGGCCAACGCTCGGGCTGTTGATCTCGACGCGGCCCTTGACCGGGATCGTCACGCGCTCGCCTTCGACCATGAAAGGCCAATGGCCGCGATTGACGTTCCAGTCGATGATGCAGGGTCGGTCGAGCAGGTCGATCGGGTATTCCGGCAGGCCGTATTTCTCGATCACCTCGGGCGAGGCGCAGCATACGATGCGGAACGCCGAGAGGCGCCGGGCGATGAGGCTCGAATCGCCGAGCGAGGAGATGCGGATGGCGACGTCGAAACCCTCGTCGACCAGATCGACGAAGCGGTCCTCGAGATGCAGCTCGAGGCTGATGTCCGGCTCCTCCATCACGAAATCCATGATGGCGCGACCGAGTTCGCCGTCGCCGAAGGTGCGCGGCGCGCTGACTTTCAGGCGTCCGCGTGCGGCGGCATGGGCATCGCCGACCGAGGTCTGCAGATCGTCGATGCGCTGCAGGATTTCCGTCGCGTCGCGGGCATAGGTCTGGCCGACTTCGGTCAGTGAGAGCGTCCGCGTCGTGCGGTTCAGGAGGCGAGCGCCGAGTTCGTCCTCCAGTTCGCGCACATATTTCGAGATCAGGGCCTTCGATCGTCCCATCTTGCGCGCGGCGGCCGAGAAGCCTCCGGCTTCGACAACTTCGACGAAGGTGCGCATCCGCGTCAGCGTATCCATGGGATCAGCCTGCCATGATGCGGCGGGCGAGGTCGATCAGCGCCTGGTCGCGGCCGGCGGGCGCCACGAGCGAGACGCCGAGCGGGCAGCCTTCATGCTCGGCAAGCGGCAGGCTGATCTGCGGCAGCCCGGCAAGGCCGGCGGAGCAGAGCATTGACAGCGCGCGGTTGCGATAGGAATCGAGCACCTCGCCTTCGAGCCCGCGGAGCGGGGCGATGCCCGGCGTCGTGGGAATGGCGAGCACCGTGTCGTCACCGAGCAGCGCGGTCAGCCTTTCGCGGACCTGGCGGCGCCGGGCGCCGGCGCTCGCATAGTCGTCGTCGGCGACATGGCTCGCCCACTCGAAGCGTTCGCGGACGCCCGGCCCGAAATGCGGGTTGTTGGCCTCGATCCAGGCGCCATGGGCCTGCCAGGCCTCATAGGCCTGGATCGTGCGGAAGATCATTCGCCAGGATGCGAGACCCTCCTGCGCGACGATCACCGCGCCGGCGGGCTCCAGATGCGCCGCGATGCGCGGTGTCGCCGATCGTACCGCAGCCTCTTCGAGATCGCCGAGCAGCAAAGCGTGGATGTCGTCGCCGACGATGAAGCGCGTCAGCGGCGTGTCAGTCGCGTCGGGACCAAGCAGCACGTTGCCGACCCGCGCAAAGGTCTCGGCATCGCGGGCAAACCAGCCAACGGTGTCGAAGGAGTGGGCCAGCGGAAACACGTTTGAGATGTCGATGCGGCCGAAGGTCGGCCGCAGGCCGATGAGGCCGTTATAGGACGCCGGCGCGCGGACGGAGCCGCCGGTATCGGAACCGAGGGCAATGTCGGCGAGGCCGGCGGAAACGGCCGCGGCCGAGCCCGAGGACGAGCCGCCCGGAATGCGGCCGGGAGCGCGGACATTGATCGGGGTGCCGTAATGCGCGTTTTCGCCATTCATCGAATAGGCGAACTCATCGGTATGCGTCTTGCCGACGAAGGTGGCGCCGGCATCGAGCAGTGCCTGGACGGCGGGCGCATTCGCTTTCTTGACCGCACTTTGCTGGCGAACCAGCGGGTGGCCGGCACCGGTTGGATAGCCGGCGACGTCATAGAGATCCTTGACCGCCAGCCTCAGCCCCGCGAGAGGCCCCGTCTTGGCCGACTCGACCGCAATCGCGTCGTAGTCAACGAAGGCATCGACCGGATCGGTGGCACTTGGCATCAGGATACGCTCGCTCGGCTGGAGGACATCGGCGTCGCCGCCGATGGTTGGTTTCATAGCCTTATTTGCAGAGGTGCGCCAATTCTCGTGCCGGCTCAGATCACGCCGTCACGGCTGCACCGTCCGAGCGCGGGTCCGATGCACCGAAGAGACGGCCATCCTTGCGGCGGACGATCGCGCCGGCATGACCCATCACGTCGGAATAGGCTTCGTCGATCACCTCGACCTCATGGCCGGCGCGCTGAAGCGCGATGACGAGATCGGGATCGAAGCGGTTTTCGAGGCGCAGATTGGTGGCGTCCGAGCCCCAGGTTCTTCCAAGCAGCCAGCGTGGCGCATCGATGGCCGCCGCGAGGTCCATGCCGAAACGCGCATAGCGGGTGAAGACGGCGCCCTGCGTCTGCGGCTGGCCTTCGCCGCCCATGGTGCCATAGCTCATGATGCGGCCATCGTCGAAGCGCGCCATCGCCGGATTGAGAGTATGGAAGGGCTTGCGGCCAGGCTCGAGCGGATTGACCGCGCCCGGATCGAGCGAGAAACTCGAGCCGCGGTTCTGCCAGGTGATGCCGGTCTGCGGCAGGACACAACCGGAGCCGAATTCGAAGAAGATCGACTGGATATAGGAGACGGCGAGGCCGTTCGCGTCGATCGCCCCGAGCCAGACCGTATCGCCCTTCTGTGCGACCGGTGGCCAAGGCAGGGCGCGCTTCATATCAACCGCTGCTGCCTCGCGTTCCAGCGCGCGGGGGCTGAGATGCACGGAGACGTCGCCGGCGAAGAGCGGGTCGGTCACCGCGCGGTCGCGGATCATGAAGGCGCGCTTCGTCGCCTCGACGAGGCCGTGCACATGGTCGAACGTCTCACCACGCTTGACCCCGAGCCGCTCGAATATGCCGAGAATGATCAGCGAAGCGAGGCCCTGCGTTGGCGGCGGGGCGTTGTAGACGGTCGCATCGCCAAGGCGGACCGAAAGCGGCGAGCGGAAGCGCGCTTCGTGGCGGGCCAGATCATCCCGCGTCACCGGCGCGCCGATGCGCTCGAGATCATCGGCGATGACCTGCGCGACGTCGCCTCGGTAGAAATCGGGAAAGCCGGCATGGGCGAGCTGGTCGAGCGTCTCGGCAAGGTGCGGCTGGCGGATAATGTCGCCAAGCGCCGGCGCTTCGCCGTCCTTGAGGAAGACGTCCGAGAAGCCGGGGGCTTCGGCGAGGGCGTCGCGATGCACCTTGGAGAGATGCGCCTGCGACCGCGTCACCGCGATGCCGTCCTTGGCCCTTGCAATGGCGTCGGCCAGCAGCGTGCGCCGGTCGATTGCGCCGCCGAAGCTTTGCGAGAGCTGGAAAGCGAGGTCCCAGCCCGAGACAGCGCCGGCAACTGTCACCGCCGCATCGGGGCCGCGTACGGGAATGCGCTCGTGACCCTTGTCGTGATAGGCGCGGATGGTTGCCTTCGCGCCCGCCCCGCCACAGGCCTCGATATAGCGCGGTTCCTTGCCCGGCTCGCGGATCAGCCAGAAGCCATCGCCGCCGATCGCATTCATATGCGGATAGACGACGGCGATGGTGGCCGCGGTGGCGATCATTGCCTCGATGGCATTGCCGCCGGCTCTGAGGATTTCGGCGCCGGCCTCCGCAGCCGCCTTGTGCGGCGCCACCACCATGCCCTTTTCGCCGACCACCGTTTCGCTCATGCCGCTCTCCCGTTTCCGTGTCCTCGTGCTTAAGCGAAAGCGAGGCCGCTCAAAAGGGCGAATCAGCACGCTGCATGCCGATCGGGCAGGCGCCGCCCAACAAAGCGGCGGGGCGTGAATCCCGTGTGTTCCGGCGGGAAATGCGACGGTTTCGTGTCACGCACGGGGCGATTTCGAGTGTTTTCGCGGGTGGGCCGGTCGCATATGCAATTTTCTGGTCGCGAGCCCAAAAACCGCTTGAATGCGACGGTCGATCATCATACCTACGCCTTGCCCAATTATCGCACGTGCCTGTGGTTGCGTGCCGACCGGTGGGGCTCCGGACAAGAGGCCGGGGCGACGCCCATGTGGATCCCGAAAGGGCCACGAAGGAGTCCAGGAGTGATCCTGGAAAGGTCGGCAGCCGGAAAGCGAACCGGTGAACTCCGTCTCCGCGGAGGACGCGACTTGAAGCAACGACGTAGCGGGCTTTTTTGGTCTCTACCGGCTCTCCATCGGCCGTGGTCACTGAAGAGGCACTACATCCTTGCCGGGCGTGCGGATCGGGTCTTCCCGTTCCAAGCGACGGCGGCGCTCACGAAACTCGAGAGAGTTCCAGCCGCGACCGCCACCCGCGAAATCTGCCGGCTTAGCCGGCAAAACGGCGCTCTGTCAACGTTCCCACCGCGTCCATAGCGGTTGGCGCGAAGGCTCTGCTCCGCTTCGCCGTTTCGCAACGCTTAGTGGGCCTTCGCTCGGCCCTTGGGATCATGTCCATGACCGCTCGCATCATCGACTTCCTCAACACCCGACGTCCCGATGGCCCCTGCCTCGTGGTCGACCTCGATGTCGTGCGGGAAAATTTCCTGGCCTTCGCGCATGCGCTGCCCGACACCCGCATCTTCTATGCGGTGAAGGCCAATCCGGCGCCGGAAGTCCTGCGTCTGCTCGCCTCGCTCGGCTCGTGCTTCGATTGCGCCTCCGTGGCTGAAATCGACATGGCGCTGGCCGCTGGCGCGACGCCCGACCGCATCTCCTATGGCAACACGATCAAGAAGGAGCGCGACATCGCGGCTGCCTTCGCGCGTGGGATCGCCCTTTATTCGGTCGATTGCGAAGCCGAAGTCGAGAAGGTGGCGCGCGCCGCTCCCGGCATGCGCGTCTTCTGCCGCATCCTCTGCGATGGTGCCGGCGCCGAATGGCCGCTGTCGCGCAAGTTCGGCTGCGAGCCCGAAATGGCTGTCGACGTGCTCGAGCATGCGCAGCGCCTCGGCCTCGTCGCCTATGGCATCTCGTTCCATGTCGGCTCGCAGCAGGGCAACACAGAAGCCTGGGACGGCGCACTCGCGTCGGCCGCCGGCATCTTCGAGACGCTCGCAGAGCGTGGCATCCAGCTGTCGATGGTCAATCTCGGCGGCGGTTTCCCGACCCGCTACCTCAAGGAAGTTCCTGGCGTCGAGAGCTATGGCTCGTCGATCGACCAGGCCTTGAAGCGGCATTTCGGAAACCGCATCCCGGAGACGATCATCGAGCCGGGCCGCGGCATGGTCGGCAATGCCGGCATCATCAAGTCCGAGGTCGTGCTCATCTCGAAGAAGAGCGACCGCGAGGATGATCCGCGCTGGGTCTATCTCGACATCGGCAAGTTCGGCGGCCTCGCCGAGACGATGGACGAATCGATCCGCTACCCGATCCGCACGACGCATGACGGCGACGTCGTCGCGCCCTGCATCCTCGCCGGTCCGACCTGCGATTCGGCCGACGTGCTCTACGAGAAGACCCCGTACAACCTGCCGGTCACGCTTTCGATCGGCGACGAGGTCCTGATCGAGGGCACGGGCGCTTACACGACGACCTATTCGGCCGTCGCCTTCAACGGCTTCGAGCCGCTCGCCTCCTACGTGATCTGAAGGCATTCCATCATGGCTGTGATTGGCGCAGAGGCGCCGGCTGATGCCGGCGCCCGTGAAGTCCTGCTCGACCGCGCGATGGGTCCGGACCGCTTCCTGAAGAGCTCCGAACGCCTGCGCGAAGGCCGTCTTCCGGCCGCTGGCCTCGCTCTCGCTGCCCGCGACGGCGATGCGCTGGTCGGCACGGTGCGGCTGTGGAACGTTGCGGCCGGCGGCCGCGACGCGCTGCTGCTCGGTCCGCTCGCCGTGGCACCCGATCGCCAGAGCGAAGGCCTCGGCTCGAAGCTGATGCGCGCGGCGCTGAACCGCGCGGCGATGCTTGGCCACAAGGCCGTGATCCTCGTCGGCGACGCGGACTATTACAGCCGCTTCGGCTTTTCGGTCGCGCTCACCACGCGGCTGCTGATGCCGGGCCCGGTCGATCGCCGCCGCTTCATGGCGCTCGAATTCGCCGAGGGCGCTCTTTCGGGCGCCGCCGGCATGCTGGTCCCGACGGGCGATTTCGCGACTCCGTCGCTGGTCGGACCGGATTACGAGGTGCTGGAGCCGCTGCGTCTCGCAGCTTGACCTTCGCCGAAACGACAGAGCCCGGCCGTTCCCGCGAGGGAGCGGCCGGGCTTTTTTCATGAAGGTTCAGTTCGTCACAGAAGGACTGTAGGTTAGCCGCGTTCTGTTGGGTTGAATGAAGGAGAATGAGCAAATGGCGAGTTGGCCGGTCTATGGTCGTATCGATGGCCCCGTGGTCATTATCGGCTTCGGTTCGATCGGACGCGGCATCCTGCCATTGCTCCGGCGCCACTTCGCGCTCGACCGTGCACAGATCGTCGTTGTCGAACCAGGCGATGAGAATGCCGGGCTGCTCGCAACCTTCGGCGCGCGCCATGTCCGCGTCGCGCTGACGCGGGAAAACTATCGCGAGGTGCTGACGCCGCTGCTGACCGGCGGCGAGGGACAGGCGTTCTGCGTCAATCTCTCGGTCGACACGTCCTCGCTCGACATCATGAAGCTGACGCGCGAACTCGGCAGCCTCTACATCGATACGGTCATCGAGCCGTGGCCGGGCTTCTATTACGACCATAAGGCGGACCCGGCCTCGCGCTCCAACTATGCGCTGCGCGAGGAACTTTTGGCCGAGAAGCGCGCCCATCCGGGCGGGCCGACTGCGGTTTCGTGCTGCGGCGCCAATCCGGGCATGGTGTCCTGGTTCGTCAAGCATGCGCTGGTCGATGTCGCGCGCGATCTCGGCATCGATTTCGAGGAGCCGAAGAGCCGCCGCGAATGGGCCGCGCTGATGCGCGCAACCGGCGTCAAGGGTATCCACATCGCCGAGCGCGACACGCAGCGCTCGCGCAATCCGAAGCCGCTCGACACCTTCGTCAACACTTGGTCGGTTGACGGCTTCGTGTCGGAAGGCCTGCAGCCGGCGGAACTCGGCTGGGGCACGCATGAGAAATGGGTGCCCGATCATGCCCGCGCGCATGACACCGGCTCGGGCGCGGCGATTTTCCTGCTCGGCCCGGGCGCCGACACGCGCGTGCGCTCCTGGTGTCCGACGCCGGGACCGCAGCTCGGCTTCCTGGTGACGCATAACGAGGCCATCTCGATCGCCGATCACTTCACGGTGCGGGAGGAGGGCGAGGTCGTCTACCGGCCGACCTGCCATTACGCCTATCACCCGTCCAACGATGCGGTGCTGTCGCTGCATGAACTGTTCGGTCGGTCAGGCCAGCGCCAGGCCAAGCAGCACATCCTCTCGGAGGAGGAAATCATCGCCGGTCGCGACGAACTCGGCGTGCTGCTCTATGGCCACGCCAAGAACGCCTATTGGTATGGCTCGCGCCTGACGATCGACGAGGCGCGGCAGAATGCGCCGTACCAGAACGCCACCGGCATGCAGGTGACCTCGGCGGTCGTCGCGGGCATGGTCTGGGCGCTGGAGCATCCGGCCGCCGGCATCGTCGAAGCGGATGAGATGGACTATCACTTCTGCCTGCGCATCCAGCGGCCCTATCTCGGCACCGTCGAGGGCGTCTACACCGACTGGACGCCGCTGACCGATCGTCCGGGCTTCTTCCCCGAGGACATCGATACCAGCGATCCCTGGCAGTTCCGCAACGTATTGGTGCACGGGCTGGGGTAGGGAAAGAACCCCCTCTCCAACTCTCCCCCGCTTCGCGGGAGAGAGGGCGGGTCGTCCGGTTGCCTGAATGACGTACAACGATTGCCACCCCCTCTCCGCGTGAGCGGGGGAGGGACGCGGAGGGGGTTCTCCCTTACGCGACCTCCCGTCGCTCCTGACGCCGACGCCGCCTGAATGGCACGGCGGCGAGACGGCAGCAGGCGGCGAGGATATAGACGGCCACGAACCCTATTGCCGCTGTGACCGCGCCTGCCGTCGTCGTCGGAACCGCGGGCTCATAGGTCTGCCATGTCGCGTCGACCAATTCGCGATCCGGCGCCCTTACCACCGCCTCGACACGGCCAAGCGGGCCACTCGCCTCAAAAGCCGCCTGCTGGGCACTGAGGCGTTCATAGCGCTCGACGGAAGCCGCGGTGCTGGCACCGCGCAGTTGGACCAGCTTGGTATCGTCACTGAGGAGACTGGCGATCGCCCGCTCCCGATCGAGCCCGGCGGTCGCCGCATCCCGGTCGAAATCGGCGACGACGCGGCGTAGCTCGTCGACAGCGCCGCCGAGGCGCTGCCGATATTGCTGGGCGAACTCGGGCGCCTGCGAGGCGACGACGCCGCCGAGGACAGCGGCGGCGAGCAGTGCGGTCCGTCCGATCATTGAGGGCTCCCTGATGGAGGTTCAATGACCGCCGGCGTCATTGGCTCCTTCACGCGCTGCCATGCACGACCTTGCCGTTCATCAGCGTCAGATCGATCCGCGTGCTGGCAATGTCATGCACGTCGCCCTCGAAGATGTTCCGTTCGAGCACGAGGAGGTCGGCCATCTTGCCGGCCTCGATCGATCCGATCTTGTCTTCGAGGCGAATCTGCCGGGCCGCGCCCATCGTATTGGCATGAACAGCCTCGACGAGCGACAGCCGCTCGTCGAGCGGAGCCAGGATCGGCGCGTCCTTGTTGCCGATGAGCTGGCGGGTGACGGCGATCTGGATCGAATCGAGCGGCTTGTAGGTGGAGAAATAGCCGGCCGCCGGCCAGTCGGTGCCGAAGGAGATGGTGCCGCCGGCCTCAAGCGCCGACTTGGCCCGGTACATGACTTCGGCCCGCTCGCCGAGGCGCTGCTTCATGTTGATCAGCGTATCGGGATCGGCCGAGAACCAGTTGGCGGAGAACTGCGAGTTCACCCCGAGCTTCCCGAAGCGCGGCATGTCCTCGTCGGTCACATTGACCAGATGGGCGATGGTGTGCCGGCGCTCGCGCGGCGGATTGTCGGCGATCGCCTTCTCGATCGCATCGAGCCCCATGCGGGCCGTGCCGTCGCCGCAGGCATGGATGTGCACGTCATAGCCGGCGGCGTCGGTACCGCCGACCAGCGCGTGCCAGTCCTCGAGCGAGAAGGGCGAGCCGCCGCTGAAATCGGGGCGATCGGAATAGGGTTCGACCAGCCACGCGGTGTAGCCGCCCTGCACGCCGTCGCCGACGATCTTCATGACGGAAATCTCGACCAGTTCGGACGCGACCGCCTTGTGCAGCGCCACAAGCTCCTTGACAGCGGTGTCGACGGGCGGCCCCTTGACGATGTAGGAGCCGACGACGCGGAAGGGCAGGCGGCCATCTCTGTCCAGATTGGTGTACATCGACAGCACCGCGGCCTGGTCGGAGCCGATCGGCGGCACGCCGGCGTCGAAGATCGCGGTGATGCCGGCGGCGGAGGCCTTGGGCAGCCATTCCTCCATCAGCTTGCCCATGGCGGCGGCCGAAATCGGCTGCACCGCGTTGACGAGCTGCAGCACGGCATTCACCTCGAGCGCGTAGCCGGTCGGGAAGCCCTCGCTGTCGCGGGCATAATAGCTGAAGCGCGGAATCGGATCGGGCGTGTCCTTGGTGATGCCGGCGACCTCGAGAGCCTTGGAATTGGCCCAGAGCGTGTGGCCGTCGATGGAGAAGAAGAAGGCAGGGCGATCCGGAATGATCTTGTCGAGGATCTGCCGCGTCGGCCCTTCCGGCCCGAACATGTCGACACGCCAGCCGAAACCGCGGATCGGGCCTGTCGGATGCGCCTTGGCATAGCTGTCGATGGCGGCGATCACGGCATCGAGATCCGACAACTGCAGATCGACGCCCGACGTCAGGAATGAGCCGAGGAAGGGATGGATGTGACCCTCGACAAAGCCCGGCAGCACGAGGCGCCCGTCCAGTTCGACGACCTTGGTCGATGGTCCCTTGAGCTTGTCGATTTCGTCATTGGTGCCGACCGCCATGATCGTCTTGCCATTCACCGCGACGGCCTCCGCCCAGGGCAGGGCGGCGTTCTGCGTATAGACCTTGCCGCCGCGGAAAATGAAGGTCGGCTTTCCGTCGGTCGCGGCGAATGCCGGGATCCCGCTGGCACTGAGCGCCGCTGTACAGGCGAGCGCTCCGCGCACGAAATCGCGCCTGCTGACGGCAAAGCGCGATTGCGACGCGGCGGGAATGGTGACTGCGAACTTGCCGAGTGCCTCATTCAGGCTGCAGTTGATGCACATGTCGATCCCTCTCAGGTGCTGGCGCGGCTTTCCGCCTGGCCCGCTTCATTTCAATCAGGAGTTACATTGCCAATAGTGAGATGACGATGTGTAAACGGGCCAGCGATATTTTATCCAATGATCAAAATGCGCTCGCTCTTGCCCGCAGGGGCCTTCAGTTGCGGAGAACGACGCAGGCGCCACCGACCTTGCGAAGGCTGGCGCAGATGCTCGATGCGGCTTTCAGCGTCGGCGCGGGCAGGCGCACGCGATAGAAGGCGCGCCGGCCCCGGCCAGCGAGGCGCGATCCGAGGATAAGCGTCGGACGGCCTTCGAGAATCGCCGGATACCGACCGACCATGCGCTGATAGGAGGCGATGGCGCGCGCCTTGGAGAAATTGCCGGAGAGCTGCACGCCATAGGGCGCATAGGCGCCTTCGATCAGCCGCGGCGCATAGGTGCGGATCGAGGCGACGATCCGTCCGCAGTCGTCTTTGCCCCGTTCCTTGTCGTCATCGGGCGGACGGATGCCGTTGTCGCGCCAGTCGGCAGCGCTGCGGCCGGTGACGAAAAGCACATAGTCCTCCGTTTCAGCCGGCAGCCAGCCGCCATTCCTGAGCCAGCCGGAAAGGCGTGTCGGGCCGGCATTGTAGGCGGCTGCTGCAAGGCCGAGATTGCCGAAGCGCAGGCGCAGTTCCGAAAGATAGCCGGCCGAGGCGGGAATGGCCTTTTCGGGATCAAAGGGATCGTCGAGGCCGCGCTCCGTTGCCGTGCCGGGCATGAATTGCGCAATGCCCTGCGCGCCTGCGCCGCTCGTGACGCCGGGACGGAAGCTGCTTTCGCGCCAGATCAGCCGGGTAAAGAAATCGATCGGCAGCGCCTTTTCCCCGGCGGCCTGCTCGATCAGCCGGCAGATTGTTTGTTCGGTCGTCTCCTCGGCCGCCGCCATCGCGAGGCCCGGAAGAGCCATCGCGCATAGGGCCAATGCGGTCAGCCCAAGGCAGGACCGTCGTAAAATCGGAAGGATGGCTCGCAGCATGGATGGCCTGTCCTGAGGGTCGGGCCATGCTGCGGCCTCGCCGCGCGGCGATCAAGCCGGGCGGCGTCGTCAGCCCGCGAGATCGACGATGCCGGCCGTCCCGTCCTCGGTACCGAAGGCGAGTCGGATGCCCGCGGCGTCCCAGCCGAGCGCGCTGACGGGGCCGCCCTCGGCCTTGCGCAGCCGTGCCTCGTCGCCATCGGCGAAGCGAGCCGCGATGATCGAGCCATCCTTGTAGCCGATCGCCACGACATCCTCGGTCGGGTGGCAGGCGACCTGCGTCACGACGCTCTGCGCGCTCAGACCAAGCTGCAGCGGCTGCTTGCCCATCGGGCCGTCCTTGAAGTGGAACGGCCAGAGCACGGCCATTTCGGCGCCGGAGGTGGCAAGGAATCGGCCCTTGGTCGACCATGACATCGATTTGACCTTGCCGGGATAGCCCGACATCCGCATGTTGCCGCCGCCATCGGCGACGCGCCAGCCATGCAGGGCATTTTCCTGCATCGCGGTCACGACATGACGGCTGTCCGGCGACCAGGTGACGCCGATATGCGAGCCTTTCCATTCGAACTCGGTCGGCTTCGCATCGGTCCCGACCCACCACAGCGAGACGCCGTTGTAGCGCGCGACTGCGAGGCGAACGCCTTTCGGCGCGAAGGCGAGGCCAGCCACCGTGCGCTCATGCGCGAACTGCTTTTCCCTGCCGTCGGGGAACACGACGATCGCCTCGCGGCCGCCGGCAAAGGCGATGACGCCGCCGGGGCCTGTCGCGACCTGATCAATCCATTTCTTCGGCCGCGCGGCGATCTCATGGAGGGTGCCGCTCGCATCGATCGACATGACCCGGCCGTCGTCACCGGACGTGATCAGGCAGTCGCGGGCTTCCGTGCGCGCGGCGGCGAGCAGGCCGCCGCTGTGAACGCCAAGCGTTTCGGCGGCCGCGCCGTCGATCAACGCGACCTTGCCATCGCCAAGCGCGACAAGCGGACGATCACCGAGAAAGGTGGCGGCGACGACATAGGCGCCGAGGGGGAAGGACTGGATGCTGGGCATGGTGCCTTTGAAACTAACCGCGATAAGGGCCGCCGGGCGGTCCCCAGTTCCAGCCTGGCATCGGCGCGCCCTCCGGGGGCGGCACGGCGCCGTCGGCCGAGTTGATGACCGCGAGGCGGGTGCCCCATTCGAGATAGCCGACGACCGCGGCGCGGAATTCAGGATCGGCCGGAAGTCCGGCCTCGTCGAGCGCGTCCAGCATCATATCGATCCAGCGCCGACGCTGAGTCTCGGTGAGATGCCGCCCCATATGCCGGACGATCATCGCGCGATGCGAGCCACCGCCCGCCGTATAGTCGGGCGGGCCGCCGAGCACCTCGGCGACGAAGGCCGCGACATGCTCGGCGTGATGCGGGTCCATGCCCGCAAAGACCGGCCCCAGGATCGGATCCTGGGGCACCTTCGCATAGAAAAGCGCGGTCAGCCGGCGAAACGGCTCAACGCCGCCCGCCCAGTCGACCAGCGTCGGTATGGCGTCCGCGCTTCCCATCCGCAGCCCCTGTTCAGGCTGCCTTGAGGCAGGCTTCGAAGCTCTTGCGGATCGCCTCTTCATTCAGCTTGCGGCCGATGAAGACCAGGCGGCTCTCGCGCTTCTCGTCGTCGCGCCAGGGCCGCTGATGGGTGCCCTCGATGATCATGTGCACGCCCTGGATCACATAGCGATCCGGGTCGCGGTCCATGGCGAGAATGCCCTTCAAACGCAGGATGTTCGGACCCTCGACCTGCGTCACCTCCTGGATCCAGGGGAAGAACTTCTGCGGATCGAGCACCCCGCCGCGCAGCGAGACGCTGAAGACGGAATTATCGTGGCGCGGATGATCATGGTGATGGTCATGATCATGGCCGTGATGGGCATGATCGTGATCATGATGGTGGTGGTCGTGACCGCAATTCTCGTCATGGACGTGATCATGGTCATGATCCTCGCCCTCAAGGAATTCCGGGTCGAGCGAGAGGATGCGATCGAGGTCGAAGGCGCCGCGGTCGAGCACCTTGTCGAGGTCGATGGCGGAGCGCTCGGTGCGGTGGATGGTGGCGTGCGGATTGATCGCGCGGATGCGGCGCTCGACATTGGCGAGCTCTTCCGGGCTGACGAGATCAATCTTGTTCAGCAGCACGACGTCGGCGAAGGCGATCTGCTCCTCGGCCTCTGGGGCATCGTCGAGCCGCTTCAGAAGATTGAGGGCGTCCGCGACCGTGATGACGGCATCGAGCCGCGACTTGGCGCGCACGTCCTCGTCCATGAAGAAGGTCTGCGCAACCGGGGCCGGATTGGCGAGACCGGTGGTCTCGACCAGGATGCCGTCGAAATTGCCCGGCCGCTTCATCAGCCCTTCGACGACGCGGATCAGGTCTCCGCGCACGGTGCAGCAGATGCAGCCATTGTTCATCTCGTAGATCTCTTCGTCGCTCTCGACGATGAGGTCGTTGTCGATGCCGATTTCGCCGAACTCGTTGACGACGACGGCGTATTTCTTGCCGTGGTTCTCCGAGAGAATGCGGTTCAGCAGCGTGGTCTTGCCGGCGCCAAGATAGCCGGTGAGCACGGTGACCGGGACCTGAGTGACCGTGGCCTGGGTTTCCGTCATGAGGCAATCTCCGGGGCGGCGCCTGGCGCCGCTTGAAGGATGGGGTCAGAGGCAGGTGATATAGGGGATGTCAGGCCCGATTGCATCAGTCTTCAACCGGAAGAAGCTTCCATCCGCACAGTCAACAGTTTAGAATTCTTCCAGTTTTGAGGTGGTGGCCGGTGGGGCCGCCATCTCCTGAGATTCGGGGAGATTGCCGTGAACGGCCGGACCATCGGTGGATATTCGAGCGTGCAGATTCTGCTGCATTGGGTCATTGCCGTGCTGGTTTTCTTCCAGCTCGTCTTCGGCGAAAGCATGTCGACCGCGACCCGCGCGGCCCGGCGCGGTACGGAACTCGATGCGACCGACGCGACGCTGGCCACGGCGCATTACTGGGTCGGCATCGCGATCCTCGTGCTGGTGGCCTTGCGCCTCGCGGTGCGGCTTGTCGGCGGCGCGCCCAGCTTGCAATCCTCAGGAGCGCCCGTGCTCGACACGCTGGCGCATGCGGCGCACTGGCTCTTCTATATCCTGCTCGTTGCCATGCCCGTCACGGGCCTGCTTGCGGTCTATGTCTGGCCAGAACTCGGCGAAATCCACGAACTCGGCAAGCCGGCCTTCATCGTGCTGATCGCGCTGCATGTGCTCGGCGCGCTCTATCATCAGCTCTGGCTGAAGGACGGCACGCTCCGGCGCATGTTCGTCCCCGCCCGCTAGGCGTCGTCGCGTTCAACCGCCCAGCAGGCGACCTTGGTCTCGCCATGCCAGGTGAGTTCCGGCCGCTCGACGCGGCAGCGGTCGAAGGCGAGCGGGCAGCGCGTGTGGAAGGCGCAGCCGCGCGGCGGATTGAAGGGCGAAGGCAGTTCGCCCTTCAGCGGTACGCGCTCGCGCTCCCGCGCCGGATCGGCGACCGGCGTCGCCGAGAGCAGCGCGCGGCTATAGGGATGAAGCGGGCCGGCGAACAGGGCGTCGCGCGGCGCCTGCTCGACGATCCGGCCGAGATACATGACGACGATCTCGTCGGCCATGTGCCGGACGACCGAGAGGCCGTGGCTGATGAAGAGGTAAGCGAGGCCGAGGCTCTCCTGCAGCTTGACCAGCAGATTGAGCACCTGCGCCTGCACGGAAACGTCGAGCGCCGAGACAGGTTCGTCGAGAACGAGGATGTCCGGACGCAGCATCAGCGCGCGGGCAATGGCAATGCGCTGGCGCTGGCCGCCCGAGAACATGTGCGGATATCGATCCGCATGCTCCGGGCGCAGGCCGACCAGCCGAAGGATCTCCAGCACAGCGGTGCGCCTATCGTCGGCGCTCATGTCCTTGCGGTTGATGACCAACGGTTCGGCCAGCGCCGCGCCGATCTTCTGCCGCGGATTGAGCGAGCCATAGGGGTTCTGGAATACGATCTGCACGCGTGAGCGCAGGCGGGCGAGCGCTGCGCGGTCGGCGCCGACGATATCGACCCCGGCGATGGTGAGAGCGCCGGACGTTGGCGGCTCGATCATCGTGACGAGACGGGCGAGTGTCGACTTGCCGCAGCCGGATTCGCCGACGACGGCCAGCGTCCGCCCGGCTTCCAGCGTGAAACTCGCATCGGCAAGCGCCTTGATCGTCGCGCCCTTGCGGAAAGCGCCGCCGCCGACTTCGTAATGGCGCGCCAGATGTTGCGCCGTCAGCACCGTGCGGTCATCGTTCATCACCGTGCTCATGCCGCCACCTCGCGTCCCTCGGGCCGCGGATGGCCGAGCGGCCGGCCATGGACAAGCGGGTAGTGGCAGAGCGCGAAACCGGCGATGGCGCCCTGGCGCGGCGGCACCTTTTCCCGGCAGCGATCGGTGGCGAAGCGGCAGCGCGGCTCGAACAGGCAGGCCGGCGGGCGATCGAACTGACCTGGAACCGTGCCCGGAATCGATGGCAGAAACCTGCCCTTGGCCCGCTCCGGCAGCGCAGCGAGGAGAGCCGACGTATAGGGATGGTGCGGATCCGCGAACAGCGGGCCGACGGGCTGTTCCTCGATCTTCTGGCCGGCATAATGCACAGACACGCGCTCGGCCGTCTCCGCGACGACACCCATGTCATGCGTGATCAGCACGAGGCCGGTGCCCGTCTCCCGTTGCAAGGCCACCAGCAGATCGAGGATCTGCGCCTGGATGGTGACGTCGAGCGCCGTCGTCGGTTCGTCGGCGATGATGAGCTTCGGACGGCAGGCGAGCGCCATGGCGATCATTACGCGCTGGCTGATGCCGCCTGAAAGCTGGTGGGGGAAGGCGGTGAGCCGGCGCTCTGGATCGGGGATGCCGACCGCCGCCAGAAGTTCCAGCGTGCGCCGTCGGCGCTGGGCCTTGTCGAGGCCGAGATGCACCTTCAGCGCCTCGCCGATCTGGAAGCCGACCGTGAAGCACGGGTTGAGGCTCGACATCGGCTCCTGGAAGATCATCGCCATGTCCTTGCCGACGAGCTTCCGTCGCTCGCGCGGCGTCAGCGTCAGCAGGTCGCGGCCGTCGAAGGCGAGCCGCTTCGCCGTCACGGTCGCGCTCCAGGGCAGCAGACCCATGACCGCCAGCATCGCCACCGATTTGCCGGAGCCGGATTCGCCGACGATCGCCAGGATCTCGCCGGCATCGACGCTGAGCGACACGCCGTCGACGGCGCGGAAAAGCCCGGAGGCGGTGGCGAAGTCGACCGAGAGATCGTTGATTTCCAGAAGCGCCATCAGCTTCTCCGCATCTTCGGGTCGAGGGCGTCGCGAAGACCGTCGCCGACGAGATTGATCGAGAGGACGGTGATCAGGATCGCCAGGCCCGGCTCCGTCACGATCCAGGATGCCGATTGCAGGAACTCGCGCGCCGAGGCGAGCATCGCGCCCCATTCCGGCGAGGGCGGCTGGGCGCCGAGGCCGAGAAAGCCGAGCGCTGCAGCTTCGAGGATCGCGTTGGAGATGGTCAGCGCGGCCTGGACGATGATCGGCGCCATGCAGTTGGGCAGCACTGTCAGAAACATGATGCGCAGCGTGCCGGCACCAGCGACCCGTGCCGCAATCACATAGTCGCGCGACTTCTCGCTGAGCGCCGAGGCGCGCACGAGGCGGACATAGTTCGGGAGGTAGACGACGGTGATCGCGACGATCGTGTTGGTGAGGCTCGGGCCGATGATCGCCACGATGACGATGGCGAGCAGCAGGCTCGGCACCGACAGGATGACGTCCATCGCCCGCATGATGATGATCGACGGCCACCCCGGTGCGAACGCCGCCACGAGGCCGAGCGCGATTCCGGCGAACATCGAGGCGATGACCACCGCGACGCCGATGAACAGCGACAGCCGGGCGCCGAACATCAGTCGCGAGAGCATGTCGCGGCCGACCTCGTCCGTGCCGAGCGGGAAGGCCGCCGTCCCGCCTTCGACCCACATCGGCGGCACGCGCACGAAGTCTCGGAACTGTTCGCTCGGTCCGTAAGGCGCGAGGAAATTGGCGAAGACGGCGATGAAGACGAGCAGGCCGAGCAGCACGAAGCCGATCAGCGCGGCGCGGTTCTCGGAGAAGTCGCGGAAGAAGGCGGCAAAGGCGCCGGGCGGCGGCTTGACCGCGGCGACGGCCGCATCGGCTGCGGGGGATCGATCAGCGGCCATGACGGATCCTCGGGTTCAGCACGCCATAGAGGACGTCGACGAAGATATTGACCAGGATGACCATGCCAGAGACCAGCAGGATGCCGCCCTGCAGCACCGGATAGTCACGGCGCTGGATCGATTCGATCAGCCATGTGCCGATGCCGGGCCAGGAGAAGATATATTCCGTCAGCACAGCCCCGGCCATCAGCGTGCCGACCTGCAGGCCGATGACGGTGACGACCGGGATCAGCGCATTGCGCAGCGCATGAATGCCGACGACGCGGAACGGCGAGAGACCCTTGGCGCGCGCCGTTCGAACATAATCCTCACCCAGCACTTCCAGCATCGTCGAGCGCGTCATGCGCGCAATGGTGGCGAGCGGAATGGTGCCGAGCACGATGGTCGGCAGGATGAGATGCGAGAGCGCCGAAAGGAACGCGCCGTCCTGGTCGGACAGCAGACTGTCGATGAGCATGAAGCCGGTGACCGGCTCGAAATAATAGAGCAGGTCGATGCGGCCGGAGACCGGCGTCAGGTCGAGCTGGACCGAGAATAAGAGGATCAGCAGCAGGCCCCACCAGAAGATCGGCATCGAGAAGCCGGTGAGCGCGACGCCCATGACGGAATAGTCGAGGAAGGTGCCGCGCCGTGTTGCGGCGACGACGCCGGCCGGGATGCCGAGCACGACCGCGAAGATCATCGCGCAGAGGGAAAGCTCGATCGTCGCCGGGAAGAGGGTCAGGAATTCCTGAAGCACGGGCGCATGGGTCGAGATCGACGTGCCGAGGTCGCCATGGCCGATCTGCCAGAGATAGTCGAGGAACTGCTTCCAGACCGGCTGGTCGAGGCCGAGCTGATGGCGAAACTCCGCCAGCCGCTCGGGCGAGATGCCACGCTCGCCGGTGCGCACCTCGATCGGATCGCCAGGAACGAGGCGGATCGCGACGAAGGTCAGGAAAGCGATCGCGAGAAAGGTCGGGATGACCAGAAGCGTTCGCCGGACGATGAATCCGAACATGGGCGTGACCGGCGGCGGCGGCGGGGCAGTTGTCTCCCCGCCGCCACGCGCGCGCCTATTTCAGGTCGACCGCGGCGAATTCGTGCCGGCCGAGCGGGCTGACCTTGTAGCCGACGACTTCCTTGCGGACGGGTTCGAAAACGACCGAATGGGCGATGTTGAACACCGGCACCTCGTCATGGGCGATGACCTGCATCTCCTCATAGAGCTTGGTGCGCTCGGCCTTGTCGGTGATGCTCTTGGCCTTCTTCAGCTTGTCGTCGAAGTCCTTGTTGCACCACTTCGAGATGTTCTGGCCGCCGTCGCGGGCCGCATCGCAGCCGAGCAGGAAGAAGAAGTTGTCCGGGTCGCCATTGTCGCCCGTCCAGCCGAGCTGGCCCATCTGGTGCTCGCCGGCCTGCATGCGCTTGCGATATTCGCCCCATTCATAGGAAACGAGGTTGGCCTTGATGCCGACCTTTTCGAGATCGGACTGGATGATCTCGGCGACGCGCTTGGCATTCGGGTTATAGGGGCGTTGCACCGGCATCCACCAGATGTCGGTTTCGAAACCCTTTTCCAGTCCGGCCTCCTTCAGGAGTTCCTTAGCCTTGTCGACGTCGTGCGGATAATCGACGATCGCGTCGTTGTAGCTCCAGATCGTCGGCGGGATGAAGTTCTTCGCCGGCTGACCTGCGCCGAGATAGACGTCCTTGAGGATCGCGTCCTTGTCGATCGCATAGGTGATGGCGAGGCGGACGCGCTTGTCGTCGAACGGCTTCTTGGTGACGTTGAAGGCCATGTAGCCGATATTGAGGCCGGCCTGCTGCATCAGATTGACGTTCGGATCCTTGCCGATCGCCTCGAGGTCAGCCGGGTTCGGATAGGGCATGACCTGGCACTCGCCCTTCTGAACCTTCGACCAGCGCTGTGTCGCGTCCTTGGTGATTGCGAAGACGAGGTCGATCTTCGGCGCGCCGCCCCAATATTCGGGGAACGCCTTGTAGCGGATGACGGCGTCCTTCTGGTAGGCGACGAATTCGAACGGTCCCGTGCCGACCGGCACCTGGTCGACCTGCTCGGGCGTACCGGCCTTCAGCATCGCATCGGCATATTCGGCCGAAAGGATGGTGGCGAAGTCCATGGCGAGATTGGCCAGGAACGGCGCCTCGGGACGGGTCAGCGTGAACTTGACGGTGTTGTCGTCGACCTTGTCGATCGACTTCAGGAGATCCGGCATGCCCATGTCGTTGAAGTAGTCATAGGCGCCGCCGGAAACCTTGTGGTACGGGCTGTCCTCCTTCCACATGCGGTTGAACGAGAACAGCACGTCGTCGGCGTTGAAGTCGCGCGTCGGCGTGAAGCCCTTCACCGAATGGAACTTGACGCCCTTGCGCAGATGGAACGTGACTTCGAGCCCGTCGGGCGAGACGTCCCAGGATTCAGCGAGGCCGGGAATGACATTGGTGGTGCCGGGTTCGAACTCGACCAGCTGGTTGAAGGCCGGCCGTGCCGCGTCGAACGAGGTTCCGGTCGTGTTGATCTGCGGATTGAAGTTCTCGGGGCTGCCCTCGGCGCAGTAGACCAGAGTTTTCGCTTCTGCCCCGGCGGCGAGGCCGCCAACCAGCATGGTCGCAGCCAGAAGGCCCATCAGTCTTTTCATCGCAAAAGTCCCCTCACGCGGGCGCCGACACGGCGCGATCCGGTCTCGCCCCTGCATCGGATCCATCTGTCGTGGATCTCGAACGGGCGATCACCTTCAAATCGAGCCGAGGCCGCGACCGAAAGCAAGTTAAAACTTGCCGGCCACCCGGTTCGTCCAATGCGCTTCGGGTGGGCGGCCTTGCTGGAGACCTCAGGTCACGGCATGCCAGAGGCGCGCGCGGTCGAAGCGGGCCAGTTCTTCCAGCAGTTCGATGAACGCTTTGGCCTGATGATCGACGATCAGGCGGCCGCGCTCTGCCGTGGCGCGCGCGGCATTGCCGACAGCGCCTGCCGGGTTCAGATCCTGCGCCTGCCAGCCGATGCGCGCCGGCGCCATATGGAAGCGCAGCCGCTTGAACTCCTTGAGCAGATCGAGCTGCTGCGAGCGGAAGTCCTCGGCCTTGTCCATCTTCACGAGGTCAGGCCTGAAATGCAGCATGATCGAGGTTTCGACATCGCCGCCATGGATGCCGTAGAGGTCCTCCTCGGGCGGCACGAGGCCAGCCGGCTCGCCGGCTCCCGCCCAGCCGGTCGAGACGGCGACCATGCCATGCTTGATGCGCAGTTCGCGCGCCAAGATATCGGCGACGGGAACATTGCCGCCATGCGAGGTGACGATGACGAGCTTGCGGACGCCGGCACGGGCGATCGAATCGCCGATCTCCATCCAGATGCGGATGGCAGTTTCCCAGGAGAAGGTGATGGTTCCGGGCGAGGCGATGTGCTCGTTCGACTTGCCGATCGGCTGGATCGGCAGGAACGTCACCGGCAACCCCTCGGGCAGCAGTTCGACCGTGCGCTTCACCATGCCCTCGCCGATGCAATGATCGGTATAGACGGGTAGATGTGGTCCATGCTGCTCAATGGCGCAGACGGGAAGGACGGCGATCCAGTCCTTCTCCCCGCCGAGAAAGTCCGGGGCCTGCATTTCGTGCCAGTAGGTGCGGGGGAGGGTCATGTTCTGCTCGCTCTTCGTGTCGAAATATCTCGATCTGTCATTGCCGGGCTTGACCCGGCAATCCAGGCTTTCTTTCGTCGCGTCGTCGTCGGTCCGGCGAAGGCTGGATTGCCGGGTCAAGCCCGGCAATGACAGGAAGTGGAGCCGAGCTCACAGCGCCTCCAGAAACGCCCGCGACGCCGCATGATGCTCATGGCGCAGCTTCGCGAGATCGACGCCAATCGGTGCGCCATCCTCGATCCGCCATTCGCCCTTGACCATGACGCGATCGGCCGCATGGGCGCCGCAGAGCACGAGGGCGGCGATCGGATCGCCGGCGCCGGAAAAACGCAGTTCATCCAGCGACCAGAACGCGAGATCAGCCTGCTTGCCGACCGCGATGACGCCGATGTCGTCGCGGCCGAGGCAGCGGGCGGAGCCTTGCGTTCCCCAGCGCAGCGCATCGCCATGCGTCACCGTTTCAGCGTCGTAGCGCAGCCGCCCGATCATCAGCGCGTGGCGGACCGCCTCCATCAGGTTGGAGTTGTCATTCGAGGCGGAGCCGTCGACGCCGAGGCCAACAGGGCTGCCGGCCGCCTCCAGTTCCTTGGTGCGGCAGATGCCCGATGAAAGCACCATGTTGGACGTCGGGCAGTGGCAGATGCCAACGCCATGGCGGCCGAGCTTCGCGATCTCGGCATCGTCGAAATGGATGCCATGCGCCAGCCAGACGCGGCCCGAGAGCCAGCCGACTTCTTCGAGATAGTCGGCGGCGGTCATGCCATGCGTCTCGCGGGCGAACGCCGCCTCGCGCGCCGTCTCGACGAGATGCGTGTGCAGGCGGCAGTCATGCTTCTCGGCCAGCGCCGCCGTCTCGCGCATCAGCCGCTTGGTGACGTCGAAAGGGGCGTTGGGGGCGAGGGCGACGCGGGTCATTGCCCCGTCTGAAGCGTCGTGATAGCGGGCGATGACGCGTTCGCAATCGGCGAGGATGACATCGTCATCCTGGATCGCCCCGCCCGGCGCGATCGCCTGGCTGTCCTCCGCACCGGTCAAGTCGAGCGCGCCGCGGGTCAGCGTCATCCGCATGCCGATCGCCGCCGCCTCCTCGGCCTCGATATCCATCGCGTCTTCGAGCCCGCGCGGGAAGAGGTAGTGATGGTCGGAGGCCGTCGTGCAGCCCGACATCATCAGCTCGGTCATCGAAAGCCGAGCCGCGAGGCGGAAATTCGTCGCGTTCACATGGCGGGTCCAGACCGGATAGATCGAGGCGATCCACGGCCAGAGCGACTTGTTGATCGCAAGCGGATGCGCCCGCGTCATGGTCTGGAACATGTGGTGATGGGTGTTGATGAGGCCGGGCGTCACAACATGGCGGCTGGCGTCGAATACACGGTGAACCGGATGGACCGGCTCGGCGCCCTTCGGCACCAGCTCGGTGATCCGCCCATCCGCCACGACAACGCCGCGCTCGGCGCCGTCACCAAGCGTCGCGATCGGGTCCTTGATCCAGAGATGTTCGGTCATGTCCGTTCCGCCCGTACCGCGATACGCCGAGGGCAGGAGACCGCTTCTCCGTCCGCCGGGCAAGATCATATGTGCGGCAACGGGCAGGGTCCTGTGGGCGCCCGACCGCCTACAACGTTTGGATCGGGGTAATCGCGCTCGGTATGACTCAACTGATAAGAATTACAGTGTTGAGCCTTGCTATTTATGGTATTGTTGGTCTATACTGTCCAAGTGAATCAAGATTTCTTGAGCGTATGGCTGGGGGCTTGCGCCATGATATCGCGAAGAGCGTTCATCTGTGCCTGCTTCTCATGTCTCACGGTCGGGTCGGCGGTTGCGCAATATCGTTCAATCGCCTGCTCGCTGAGCGCGAGTGCTTCAGCTGGCGGCCGCATGTTTGCGACAAGCGGCGATCGGCAGTTGGACCGAGCTTTGATTGCAGAGCTACGCAAGGTCTGTCGGGTTTTTGGCATTAATCCCGGGTTCCAATACCTAGACGATTCATCAAGTCCGAATGCCTATGCAACGACGGACACTTATATATCAAACACGAAGGGGACCGTTCTGTTTGGTCTCGGTTTAGTCAATTCTGAAATTGTCAATAGATATGGTGGTGCGGCTGTTGCCGGCATTGCGGCGCATGAAGGTTCGCACATCTTTCAGTTCTACAGCACGTTCCTGCCGAAGTTGCAGTCCGGTTCCACGGCACGGCCCGTCGAGCTTCATGCGGACTATCTCGCCGGCTATTACTTCAAAATGACTGGCCGAACTGAGAAAAGCATTGAGTCATTTGGCGCCAGCCTGCGACGGATGGGCGATTTCGACTTCAGTAATCCCTCCCATCATGGCACTCCAGACGAGCGCGTCCGGGCTATGCTCGGGGGCTACAAGGCTGGGGAAGACGGGCTCGATCGTGATCAGGCTTCCGACAGGGGCATCGACTATGTCACATAGCGCCAAGTCTATGCTTCCAGTGCTTCTGCTTGCAGTTGGTGCGTCGGCAATCCCCATTCCTGTCGTCGCTCAAGTACCGCTCGTTTGCCAAACACAGGCTTTCTGGTGCGTAATTCCCGCACCAGGCTTCTTCTCAAACCAGCCTTGCTGGTGCGCTTCGATGGTTGGACCCGTTGGCGGCTATACTATAGTCCCGGTAGCCGGCTCCAACACAATGCCGCCCGGCCCCCCGCAACCACCACAAGTCAATAACCAACCGACGATCGTACCCAACCCGAATGGCGGCGCTGACGACTGCTTGAACGGACTCGGCAATTGCGCGGGTTCATACCGCGCCTTTGCTGGCGTCCGACCTTAGCGACGAAGATGGACGCTCTGGCACCTGGAACCGGATTGCGCATCCATGGCTGCCTACTCACACGCTTTCTAGAAACGCCTTGGCGACCCGGCCGTGCTCGTAGCGTAGTTCGGCAAGGTCAACGCCGACAGGCGCGCCGCCCTCGATCTTCCAGCCGCCCTTGACCATGACGCGATCAGCCTTGTAGGCGCCGCAGAGCACGAGCGCCGCCAGCGGATCGCCGGCTCCGGAGAAGCGCAGTTCGTCGAGCGTGTAGAAGGAGAGATCGGCCTGCTTGCCGACCGCGATCGTGCCGATGTCCTTGCGGCCGAGACAGGCGGCGGAGCCGGACGTGCCCCAGCGGAAGGCGTCGAGATGCGTGACGCTTTCGGCATTGTAGGTCAGGCGCCCGATCATCAGCGCGTGGCGCACCGCCTCGATCAGGTTCGAATTGTCGTTCGAAGCCGAGCCATCGACGCCGAGGCCGACAGGCGAGCCAGCCGCCTCCAACTCCTTGGTCCGGCACTGGCCGGAGGCGAGCACCATGTTCGATGTCGGGCAATGCGAGACCCCGACGCCGGCCTTGCCGAGGCGCGCGACCTCGTCGTCGTTGAAATGGATGCCATGCGCCAGCCAGACGCGGTCGTTCATCCAGCCGACCTCCTCGAGATAGTCGACCGGCCGATAGCCGAAATGAGCCATGCAGTAATCGATCTCGTCGCGCGTTTCGGCGAGGTGGGTGTGCATGTGGCAATTGCAGCGCTCGGCGAGCGCTGCGGTCTCGACCATCAGCCGCTTGGTGACGTTGAACGGCGCGCAGGGCGCGAGCGCCACCTGCAGCATCGCGCCCTCGGAGGCGTCGTGATAGCGGCCGATGACCCGCTCGCAATCGGCGAGGATCGTGTCGGTGTCCTGCACGGCGCCTGAATTGGCATTGCCGCCTTCTTCCTCGGTGAGGTTCAGCGAGCCGCGCGTCAGCGTCATGCGGATGCCGAGCTTGCCAGCCTCTTCGGCCTGGATGTCCATCGCCTCGTCGAGGCCCGGCGGATAGAGATACTGGTGATCGGAGGCCGTCGTGCAGCCGGACATCATCAGTTCCGTCAGCGCCAGCCGGGTCGCGAGGCGGAAATTCTCCGGATTGACGTTCTTGGCCCAGATCGGGAAGAGCGCCTGCAGCCAAGGGAAGAGTTCCTTGTTGATCGCGGCCGGGTGGGCGCGCGTCAGCGTCTGGAACATGTGATGATGGGTGTTGATGAGGCCGGGCGTCACGACATGGCGCGCGGCGTCGAAAACCGTGTGCACAGGATGAACGGGTTCGGCGCCCTTGCCGACAAGCTCGGCGATCTTGCCGTCCTCGACGACCACGCCGCGCTCGGCGCCATCAGCCAGCACCGCGATCGGATCCTTGATCCACACCCTGTCGCCCATCATCCGGTCGCTCCCCGTCGCAAATTGATGCGGCCGATACGATCATGCCGGCTGCTGCAACGCAACATGGTGCGGATTTCAGGCCGCGAGGAGCGCCGGCTTGCTATCATATGCGGGGTCGAGGCAGGGTGAGACGAATAGCCGGCCTTCCCATGCCCCGCGGGCTGTGCGGATCGCGACGATCGACCAGAGGATCGCGAGCGCCACCACCAGGACACCGCCGACCACGGCGAACAGGCCGAAGCCGGTTGCCCGCGCGAGGGCCAGCGTCGCCAGCGCATAGACGGCAACGGGGAAGGTCAGCGCCCACCAGCCGAGATTGAACGGGAAGCCCTCGCGGACATATTGCACTGTCTTCAGGATGGCGAGCACCAGCCACCAGGCGCCATAGCCCCAGAGCACCACCGCGCCGAGGATACCGGCGCCGAAGGCGACGTCGCCGACGGATGCGAGGCCCCGCGCCGCGAACAGGGCCGGCGCATTATTGCCGAGCAGGACGAGGGCGAGCGCGCCGGTTCCAAGCGGGCCGAGCGCCAGCCAGCAGGAAGCGGCCATGTCGCTTGGCGGCAGGCGATGCAGCACCAGGCGCAGCAGCAGAAGCACGAGAATGCCGAGCGCCGGCAGCACCGAATAGGCCCAGAGTGCATAGCTGATGATCTCGACCGTGAAGCCATCCGCGGGCGCAAGATGCGGCACCAGCAAGCCGCCGCTGGCCGCAGCGACCTCCGCGGCGACGATCGGCAGCAGCCAGACCGCGGTCATCCTTTCGAGGCTGTGCTGTTGCCGCGTGAACATCAGGAACGGGATCACCGTGCCGCAGGCAAGCGCGAGCGCGATATCGATCCACCAGAGCGCCGCCGCGATGTCGATCGCGGCCTGGCCCCAGAGCGGAATTCCGAAGGCGAGGAAGCCATTGATGATCGTGGCGAGGCCCATCGGGATCGCGCCGAGAAACATCGACATCACCGGATGGCGGAAAATCCGCTTCGCTTCGTCGAAATAGAGCAGCCAACGAGCGGCATACATGCCCGAAAAGAGGACGAAAAGGGCGATGTTGGCCAGCCAGAGCGCGCGGCCGATCTCGGCGAGGCCGGGCATATCAAGAGGAAACTGGTTGAGCGCCAGCGCGAGCCCGCCGGTGCCCATCGTCACGGCGAACCAGTTGGGCGTGAAATGGCGAACGCGCCAGAGTCCAGCATCGGCCCGAAGCGCCCCAGGCAAGCGTGTGACATTCATGGCCGTGAAAAGGGACCGCTCGATCATCGTCATACTCCACGCCGCGGCGTACCGCGGTTTCGTCCTGGCCCGGAGGCTTGATGGGGCCGGCAACGAGAAAGGTGATGCCACATCGATTTCGTGCAATCCATCGCGAAAGTTTATACTTATCATTCGATAAAATCGAACGGATGTCGGCATGACCTTCGAACAGCTGCGGATTTTTCTCGCCGTCGCCGAGCGCGAACATCTGACGCGCGCGGCCGAAGCGCTGCGCCTGACGCCGTCAGCGGTCAGCGCATCGATCCGCGCGCTCGAGGGCTCCTATGGCGTCGAGCTGTTCAACCGCGTCGGCCGGCGGATCGAACTCAGCGATGCGGGGCGACTGTTCCTGCCGGAAGCGCGGGCCGTCCTCGCCCGCGTCGGGGCGGCCGAGGCGTTGATTGCCGATCTCGGCGGGCTGAAGCGCGGAAGGCTGGCCCTGCAGGCCAGCCAGACCATTGCCAGCCATTTCCTGCCGCCGTTCATGGTCGCCTTTCGCGCGGCGCATCCCGGCGTCGAACTCAGCCTCGTGATCGGCAATACCGAGACGGTGGCGGACGCCGTTATCGGCGGCGAGGCCGAACTCGGCTTCGTCGAAGGGCGGATCACCTCGCCGCTGCTGTCCATCCGCGAAGTCGCTGAAGACCGGTTGATCATCGTGGTGCCGCCCGGTCATCCCTGGAGCGATGGGGCGCCCGTGCCGATTTCAGCGCTGGGTGAGACGCGTTGGGTGCTGCGCGAGAGCGGCTCCGGCACGCGCTCGTCCTTCGCCGAAGCGCTCGCCGCCGCCGGCCTTGCCGTCGAGGATCTCGACGTGGCGCTGGAGCTTCCCTCCAACGAGGCCGTACTAGCAGCCGTGGCGTCGGCGCCATCGGCCACCGTCGTCTCCGAAGCGGTGGCGTCCGCCATGATTGCGGCGGGGCGGCTGGTGCGGGTCGATTGCGCCTTGCCGCCGCGAGCCTTCTCGATGCTGCGTCACAGGGAGCGGCATCAGACGACGGCGGCTCTGGCCTTCGCCGCCCTCGTCGTGGCGGGGATCAGTCGGCCCGCGCCGCGACCGCCTCGATCTCGACCAGAAATTCCGGCCGCGTGAAGCCGGAGACGATGAACAGCGTCGAAGCGGGCGGCGTATCACTGACATAGCGGTCGCGCACGCTCATATAGCGCCGCATGTCCTCGCGCCGCGTGACGAAAGCCGAGAGGCGGACGATATCGGTAAGGTCCATGCCGCCCTCGGCAAGAATGGCGCGGATCGCCTCGAAGCAGATTTCCGCCTGCTCCTCGACAGTTTCCGGGACGCTGTCGTCAACGCGCACCCCGAGCTGGCCGGAGGTGAAGATGAAGCGGCTGCCGGAGGGAACGGCAACGCCATGGTGATAGCGGCCGAAGGGCGGCCGGATCGAGGGCGGGGTCAGGGGTGTGTTCAACCAAGGCTCCTCTTGCGCTCGCGCCAGCTTGCGACGCATCGCCGAGGGTCGCAAGCCGAGTTTCGCACAGCGATTGGGCAGACCCGCCGACGTTCGGCCCCGGCCGGGCTATATGCCGCTATGCTGTGCAACAATCCTGCCTTAGGATCGCTGAAGACATCATCCGGGGAGCGAAGGCTTCTGGCTGATGCCCCGCGATGGCATGCCTCTTGCGAGGAATTTGGCATTGCGCCGGCCGTCCCCATCGGACGCGCAGATCGTTTATCGGAGTGGTCGGTGAGTTTGTCGGCGCCGGTCGGACGCCGCGCGGAAGAGGGAAGGCTGAGAGCATGAGATCGTTCAAAAACGGCGTCGCAGGCGCATTGGCCGGGCTGGCCGCGCTCGTCGCGGCGGGTCAGGCGTTTGCACTCGACGAAGTCAGCTTCGGCACCAACTGGCTCGCCCAGGCCGAGCATGGTGGTTTCTACCAGGCGGTCGCCGACGGCACTTATGAGAAATACGGCCTCAAGGTGAAGATCCTGCAGGGCGGGCCGCAGGCTGCGAACCGGGCGCTCCTTCTCGCCGGCAAAGCCAATTTCTTCATGGCCGGCAATCTCTTGGAGCCGTTCTCGTCGGTCGAGCAGGGCGTGCCGCTGGTCGAGGTCGCAGCGATCTTCCAGAAGGAACCGCAGGTCCTGATCGCTCATCCTGACATGGGCATCGAGAAGTTCGACGATCTCGCCAAGCTGCCGACCATCTTCATGGGCAAGGACGGCTTCGCATCCTATTTCCAGTGGATGAAGTCGGCCTATCCGGGCTTCAAGGACGAGCAGTACAAGCCCTACACCTTCAATCCGGCGCCGTTCCTCGCCGACAAGAATTCGGCGCAGCAGGGCTATATCACCTCCGAGCCGTTCGAGATCGAGCGTCAGGGCGGCTTCAAGCCGAAGCTGTTCCTGCTGGCAGACAGCGGCTTCGATACCTATTCGACCATGATCGAGACGACGCAGGACTATCTGGCTGCCAATCCGGATGTCGTGAAGCGCTTCATCGAAGCGTCGATCGTCGGCTGGTACAATTACCTCTACGGCGACAACAAGGCCGCCAACGCCATGATCAAGGCCGACAATCCCGAGATGACCGACGATCAGATCGCCTTTTCGATCAAGACGATGAAGGACTACGGCATCGTCGATTCCGGCGAGGCGCTCGAAAAGGGCATCGGCTGCATGACCGTCGATCACATCAAGTCGTTCTACGACAAGATGGTGAAGGCCGGCGTGGTGAAGGCCGATCTCGATATCTCCAAATCCTACGACACCCAGTTCGTGTGCAAGGGCGTCGGCAAAGACCTCAAGAAATAAGCGTTTTCGCCCAGGCAGCCGGCTCCTCGCGGGCTGGCTGCCTTTTTCCTGCTCCCCCCAGCGATGATGCCCGTGTCCTCAGCAATCAGTATGGCGCCGCAGGCGGTGCCCGGTCGGCCGATCGTCCGGCTCGAACATGTCTCGAAGACGTTCTCGAATGGAACCGTCGCGCTGAAGGACATGTCGCTCTCGATCGGCGAGGGCGAGTTCGTCAGCCTGCTCGGCCCGTCGGGCTGCGGCAAGTCTACGGCGCTTCGGATCATCGCCGGGCTCGGCGAAGCGACGACAGGCCGCGTCGATTGGCCGACCATGGCCCATGATGCGGCCGGCAAGGTCGAGCGTGAGATCGGCTTCGTGTTCCAGGAGCCGACCCTGATGCCCTGGGCCACAGTGTTCAAGAATGTCTGGCTGCCGCTGCGCCTTGCCGGCATCTCGAAGCAGGCGGCGCGGGCGCGGGTCATGGAAGCGCTCGACATGGTGGGCCTCGCGAGCTTCGCCGACGCCTATCCGCGCGAGCTTTCCGGCGGCATGAAGATGCGCGTGTCGATCGCCCGCGCGCTGGTGACGCGACCGCGCGTGCTGCTGATGGACGAGCCGTTCGCGGCGCTCGATGAGATCACGCGGCAGAAGCTGAATGACGATCTGCTGCGGCTTTGGGCACAGTTCGGCTGGACCGTGGTTTTCGTGACGCATTCGGTGTTCGAATCCGTCTATCTTTCGACGCGGATCGTCGTCATGGCACCGCGGCCCGGCCGCGTCATCGACGAGATCGCGGTCGAGGCGCCATCGCCGCGCGACCTCGCCTTCCGCACATCGCCCGAATACAGCGAACTGACGCGGCGAACCTCGCAATCCCTCCATTCGGCGCTCGGCGCCAATGATCATCTATGACCGAGCTGCAGCACAGCGTGGCCGTCAGCGAGTCCGGCGAGCCGCAACCGTTAGCCGAGAGAGGGCCGCCCCCTCATGAGCGCATCCTGAGGGTCATCATTCCGCTCGTCATGCTCGGCGGGCTGATCGCGTTGTGGGCCTGGTATGTCAAGGCCTACAACGTGCCGCATTATATCCTGCCCGGGCCCGATCTCGTCGCGCAGGCGATGGTCAGGGACTGGGGCGTGCTCGGGCCGGCGCTTCTGGTGACGCTGACGATCACTTTCGAGGCGCTTGCGATAGCGCTGGTCGGCGGTGTCCTGATCGCGATCCTGTTCGCCTCATCGCGCTGGGTCGAGATCGCGCTGTCGCCCTATATGGTCATCCTGCAGGTGACGCCGATCATCGCCATCGCGCCGCTGATCCTGATCTACACCTCGACGACGCAGCAGGCGTTGCTGATCTGCGCCTGGATCGTCGCCTTCTTCCCGGTGCTCTCCAACACGACGCAGGGCCTCAAGAGCACGGACCACAATCTGCTCAATCTCTATGAGCTCTATGGCGCCTCGCGCTGGCAGACGCTGTTTCTCCTGAAGCTTCCGGCGGCCCTGCCTTATTTCCTGACCGGGCTCCGCATCGCGGGCGGCCTCGCGCTGATCGCGGCCGTCGTTGCGGAGTTTGCCGCCGGTTCGGCCGGCGCCGGCTCGGGCCTCGCCTTCCGCCTGCTCGAATCGCAATACCGCCTCAACATCCCCCGCCTGTTCGCTGCCCTGATCCTGCTGTGCGCCACCGGCGTCGCGATCTTCGGGGCGACGAGCCTCCTTTCGCATCTGCTGCTGCGGCGCTGGCACGAAAGTGCCATCCGCAGGGAGAATTGACGTGACCTTCGGCTTTGCCAACCTGCCCGACGCCGGGCGCTATGTTCTTGCCAACGCCACCGTGCCGGCCGCAACCTTGGTCGGCGATGGTGGCATCGACGCCGGCGAGGGGCTCTCGCGCGTCGATCTCGTCATTGAGGACGGGCGCATCGCCGCGATCGCCAGCGCAGGCAGCATTGAAGGCCCGCCCTCCTTCGATCTCGATCACGGCCAGGTCTGGCCGGCCTTCGTCGACATGCATACGCATCTCGACAAGGGCCATATCCTGCCGCGTAATTCCAATCCCGACGGGACATTCGCTGGCGCGCTCGCCGCGGTCGAGCTCGATCGAGACGCTCACTGGACGACGGCCGATGTCCGTGCGCGCATGGAGTTCTCTCTGAAATGTGCCTACGCGCATGGAACCCGGCTCATCCGCACGCATATCGATTCCGTGCCACCGCAGTTTCCGGCTTCCTGGCCGGCCTTCATGGACGCGCGCGAGGCCTGGGCGGGCCGGATCGACCTGCAAGGCGTTGCGCTGACGCCGATCGACAATTTCCTCAACGATACCTTCGCGGCGCAGCTCTTCGACACGGTCGCTGCCGCCGGCGGCATCATCGGCGGTGTCACCTTCATGATCCCGGAGCTCGAGACGGCGCTCGACCGGCTGTTCTTCCTGGCGTCCGAGCGCGGTCTCGACATTGACCTGCATGTCGACGAGACCGCCGATCCGAACGCGCGCTCGCTGCGCGCCATCGCGGAAGCCGCGCTGAGGATCGGCTTCGAGGGCCAGGTGACGGTCGGTCATTGCTGCTCGCTGGCAAGGCAGGGGGAGAGCGAGGCCGACAGGACGATGGACCTCGTCGCGGAAGCCGGCCTTGCGATCGTGTCACTGCCGATGTGCAACATGTATCTGCAGGATCGCAGCCCCGGCCGCACGCCGCGCTGGCGCGGCGTCACGCTCCTGCACGAGATGCGGGCGCGGGGCATCAAGGTGGCGGTCGCCTCCGACAACACGCGCGATCCCTTCTATGCCTATGGCGATCTCGACGCTGTCGAGGTACTGCGCGAGGCCGTGCGCATCCTCCAGCTCGATCACCCGCTCTACGACGCGCCCCATGTCGTCACGACGACGCCCGCCGATATCCTGCGGCGCCCCGATGTCGGACGCATCGCCGTCGGCGGCTCGGCCGATCTCGTGCTGTTCCGCGCGCGGAGTTGGACCGAATTCCTGTCGCGCCCGCAGTCTGATCGCACGGTCTTGCGCGCCGGCAAGGCGATCGACCGTACGCTGCCCGATTATCGTGAACTCGACGTTCTCTTTGGAGGCTGACCGTGGCCCGCACCTTCTCCTTCGACATCGAGGCGCTCAAGCGCGACCTTGACGGCATCGCGCTTGAGGACAATCCGGCGCTGGTGAAGCAGAAGAGCCGCGACTTCTTCTGGTATTCGCCGGTTCTGAAGGGCCAGCTCGACGATGTGACGGGCGATCTCGTCGCGACGCCGAAGGACGAGGCCGAGGTGATCCGCATCCTCGCCGCCGCCTTCAAGCACGACGTTCCGGTCACGCCGCGCGGCGCCGGCACCGGCAATTACGGCCAGGCGATGCCGCTTTCGGGCGGCCTGATCCTCAATCTCGCGGCCATGAACAAGGTCAAGGCGATCCTGCCAGGCCGCGTCATCGCCGAGCCCGGCGTCATCATGGCGCAGCTCGATCGTGAGGCGCGCGCGCATTCCGGCCAGGAACTGCGCCTGCATCCCTCGACCGCGAATACCGCGACCATCGGCGGCTTCATTGCCGGCGGATCCGGCGGGGTCGGCTCGATCCGCTGGGGTGGCCTCCGCGATCTCGGCAACGTCATCCGCCTGCGCGTCGTCACCATGGAGGCTGCGCCGCGCGTGCTCGAACTCAGCGGCTGGGAACTGCACAAGGTGATGCACGCCTATGGCACCAACGGCATCATCACCGAAGTCGAGATGCCGCTGACCGCCGCCTATGACTGGGTCGACGTTCTCGTCGGCTTCGACGACTATATGGACAGCGTCCGTTATGCCGATCTGCTCGGCAATTCCGATGGGCTGCTGCTGAAGGAAATCGCCACGGTCGCGGCGCCCGTGCCCGAGACCTATTTCCTGCGCCACCAGAAATTCGTCCGCAAGGGCCAGTCGCTCGCGATCCTGATGGTGGCGCCGCAGTCGCTCGACGCTTTCCTGGCGCTGACCGAGCGCGAAAAGGGCGAGGTGATCTTCCGTTCGGATACGGCCGGCGACCTCAAGGGCATTCCGCCGAATTTCGAGCTCGCCTGGAACCATACGACGCTGCGGGCGCTCCGCGTCGATCCGGCCATCACCTATCTGCAGACGATGTATTCACCGCCCGATCATATCGAGAAGATCGCGCGCATGACGGCGCTGCTCGGCGACGAGGTGCCCGGCCATCTCGAATTCGTCCGCTTCGACGGCAAGATCACGCCGATGGGCCTGCCGATGCTGCGCTATTCGACCGAGGCGCGGCTCGACGAGATCGTGCGCCTGCATGAGGCGAATGGCTGCCCGGTGTTCAATCCGCATCGCTATACGCTGGAGGAGGGCGGCATGAAGCAGACCGACGCGATCCAGCTCGCCTTCAAGCATGAGGCCGATCCGAAGGGGCTGCTCAATCCGGGCAAGATGATCGCCTTCGAGGATCCCGCCTTCGATTTCACGGCGCAGAAGACCTATCTCTTCCCGGGCCTCAAGGTGGCTTCGTGACCGCGGGGCGGGGCTGACATGCGGGTTCTCGTCGTCTTCGCCCATCCCGTCGAAACCAGCTTCCAGGCGGCGCTGCACCGGACGGTTGTCGCCGCGCTGAAGAAGGCGGGCCACGAGGTCGACGATTGCGATCTCTATGCAGAGGGCTTCAATCCTGTCCTCTCGCGCGAGGAGCGGCTGCATTACCACGACATCCCGGCCAACCGGGTCAATGTCGAGCCCTATGTCCAGCGCCTGCTGGCGGCCGAAGCCTTGGTGCTCGTGCATCCCGTCTGGAATTTCGGCCTGCCGGCCATTCTCAAGGGCTTTTTCGACCGTGTCTTCCTGCCGGGGGTCTCATTCCGGATGGAAAACGGCAAGGTGAAGCCGAACCTCCATCACATCACCAAGCTGACGGCGGTCGTTACCTATGGCGGTGCGCGGTGGCGGGCGCTTGGCGTTGGCGATCCGCCCCGGAAGATCGTCAAGCGGGTGCTCCGCGCGCAGATCAAGCCGATGGCGCCGGTCGGGTATCTCGCCCATTACGATATGAACCGCTCGACCGACACGACGCGATCTGCTTTCCTTGAGAAGGTCGTGTCTGCGATGGAGCGGTTCTGAGATGCGTGCCCTCGTCGTCTATGCCCATCCGGTGCCGGAGAGCTTCGGCGCGGCGTTGCGCGACGTGGTCATCTCGGCGCTCGAAAGCGGCGGGCACGAGGTGCGCCTCGTCGACCTCAACGCCATCGGCTTCGATCCGGTCATGAGCGCCGATGAGCGGCGGCATCATTTCGAGCCTGTCGTCAACGAACTCCCGGTCGCCGACCAGATCGCGCATATCAAATGGTGCGAGATGCTCGTCTTTGTCTATCCGACCTGGTGGTATGGATTGCCGGCGATCCTCAAGGGTTGGCTCGACCGCGTCTGGGTGCCGCATGTCGCCTTCCTCATGCCGGAAGCCGACGGCGAGAATATTCGCCCCAACATGCGGCACATCCGGGCCGTCGTGGCCGTGACGACCTGCGGCTCCAGCTGGTGGCTCTCGAAATGGGTCGGCGAGCCTGGCAGGCGAACCTTGCTGCGCGGCATCCGGGCGCTCTGCCACCCGCTCTGCCGCCGCACCTATATGGCGCTCTACCGGATGGATTCGGTCAGCGCCGAAGCCCGGACCCGCTATCTGGAGAAGGTCCGCCGCAGGATCGGTCGTCTCTGAGAGGCCGCGGGCCCGCTTGATGTTCAAGCGGGGCCTGCGGCAGCACCATGGGCCCGACGGTAGGCCCCTCAGGCCTTCGGACCCATCAACCGCTCGATCTCGGGACGGAATTCGTCGGCGATGTCGGGGCGGGACAGGGCGAAGGCGACATTGGCGGCCAGGAAGCCGACCTTGTTGCCGCAGTCATAGACCTCGCCATCGAAGCGGCAGCCGTAGAAATACTGCTTCTCCATCAACTTCAGCATGGCGTCGGTGAGCTGGATCTCGTTGCCGGCGCCCCGTTCCTGCTTCGACAGCAGGTCGAAGATCTGCGGCTGCAGGATATAGCGGCCGTTGATGTAGAGATTGGACGGCGCGACTTCCGGCTTCGGCTTCTCGACCATCGCATTGATGCGGAAGGCCGCGTTGGTGAGCTCCGCGCCGATCCCGACAACGCCATACTGGGTCGTCTCGGCGGGATCGCATTCGCTGACCGCGAGCACATTGCCGCCGGTCTCGTTATAGGCCTCGACCATCTGGCGCAGGCAGCTCGGCTCGCCCTTCATCACCATGTCGGGCAGGAGAACGGCGAAGGGCTCGTTGCCGACGAGTTCGCGGGCACACCAGACGGCGTGGCCGAGGCCGAGCGGCACCTGCTGGCGGGTGAAGCTGGTCGAGCCGGGCTTCGGCAGATCCTTGGCGAGCAGCGCCAGGGCCTCGCTTTTGCCTCTTCCGGACAGTGTCGCCTCAAGTTCATACTGAACGTCAAAATGGTCCTCGATCACCGCCTTGTTGCGGCCGGTGACGAAGATGAAATGCTCGATGCCGGCTTCCCGCGCTTCATCCACCGCATATTGGATGAGCGGGCGGTCGACGACGGTCAGCATCTCCTTCGGCATGGCCTTCGTGGCCGGCAGGAAACGCGTACCAAGGCCTGCCACGGGGAACACGGCCTTACGAATGGGAGCGCTCATAAACACCTCTCGGTCGAAATTGCTGGGGACAGTATCGCCCCAATCCTAAGAACAACGCTAACGAAAACCGGAGGATGCACCACAATCCAACCGGCGGCTCGGACCACCCTTTACCCCCTATTAATGATGAACATTGCATGAGGATCATATGACGGTTCTGGTCACAGGCGGCGCTGGCTATATCGGCAGCCACATGGTGTGGCGGCTTGTCGATGCCGGCGAGCGCGTCGTCGTGCTCGATCGGCTTTCGACAGGCTTCGCCTGGGCGGTGGCGCCAGAGGCCAAGCTGGTGGTCGGCGACATCGGCGACGAGGGGCTCGTCGAACAGCTGATTTTCGACAACGATATTGACGCCGTCATTCATTTCGCCGGATCGATCGTGGTGCCTGAATCGGTCGCGGATCCGCTCGGCTACTATCTCAACAACACCGTGAAATCACGTACCCTGATCGCCACTGCGATCAAATGCGGCATCAAGAACTTCATCTTCTCCTCGACCGCTGCCGTCTATGGCGATGCGGGCACGGAGCCCGTGGTCGAGAGCGCGGCGACCGCCCCGCTCTCGCCTTATGGCCGTTCCAAACTGATGACGGAGTGGATGCTCGACGACGCGTCGCGCGCGCATGACTTCCGCTATGTCGCGCTGCGCTATTTCAACGTGGCCGGCGCCGATCCGAAGGGCCGCACCGGCCAATCGACCAAGGGCGCCACGCATCTCATCAAGGTCGCCTGCGAAACCGCGCTCGGCAAGCGACCGAAGATCGAGATCCTCGGCACGGATTACGACACGCCCGATGGCACCTGTGTGCGTGACTATATCCATGTCAGCGATCTCGCCAACGCTCATGCCGATGCGCTCGCCTATCTCAGGAGCGGCGGAGCCAGCCTCGTTGCCAATTGCGGCTATAGCCGGGGCTTTTCGGTGCGCGAGGTGATCGAATCCGTGCGCCGCGTCTCCGGCGTCGACTTCACGGTCGTCGAAGGGCCGCGCCGTGCCGGTGATGTGCCTGCGGTGGTCGCCAATGCGTCGGTGGCGCGCGCGACGCTTGGCTGGACGCCGCAGCATGACGATCTCGACACCTGCGTCAGCACTGCGCTGGCCTGGGAGGAGGCGCTTTCGCGCCGCAATCACGTGGACTAGTGCCGTTGCCTAAGCGGCGGCACCGACTGGGAGATGACGATGCCGATCCGGACCGGACTGACGCCTGCCAATGCCTTCGCGCGCCTTGCCGGGATCGTCATGCTCGGCCTTGTGCTCATCGCCTTCGCGGTGCCCGCGGCCTTGGCGGACGCCGCGGGCCAGCGCTGGGTGGCGCAGTTCTGGCCCACGGCCCAGAAGGCCGGCATCTCGCGCACCGTCTACATGAACGCGCTCGGCAATTTCACGCCCGACCCTGACGTTCTCGCCAAGGCCAGTAACCAGGCCGAGTTCGTGAAGCCGCTCTGGGAGTATCTCGACGGCGCGGTTTCGGAGAAGCGGATGGAAAACGGCAAGGCCGCGCTTCGTCAGTATGGGCGCCAGCTCGCCAGCATCGAGGCGACCTATGGTGTCGATCGGTCCGTCGTGGTCGCCATCTGGGGGATGGAGTCGTCCTATGGCGCGGTGCTTCAGAACGAGAAGATCGTCAAGAGCACGATCCGCTCGCTGGCGACACTCGCTTATCAGGGCGGCAGCCGCGCCAAATATGGCCGCACGCAGCTGATCGCGGCGCTGAAGATCCTGCAGCGCGGCGATATCGGCGTGCGGGGCATGACGGGCTCCTGGGCCGGCGCCATGGGCCACACGCAGTTCATCCCGACCACCTATCAGGCCTATGCGGTGGATTTCGACGGCGACGGACGGCGGGATATCTGGAACTCCGAGGTCGATGCGCTCGCTTCGACGGCGAACTATCTCTCCAAGATGGGCTGGCGGAGGGGCGAGACCTGGGGCTATGAGGTCGTGCTGCCGCGCGGAATCGATTGGCGGCTGGCCGATGCCGGCAAGAGCGCGCCGCTGTCGGCCTGGCGCAAGATCGGTGTCCAGCGCGTCGCCGGCCGCCCGTTCCCGGCGAGCGACGAGGTGGCGCGGCTGTATGCGCCGGCAGGCGCCAACGGGCCGGCTTTCCTGCTGCTGCCTAATTTCCGCGTCATCAAGCGCTACAACAATGCCGACGCCTATGCGCTCGCGGTCGGCCATCTCGCCGATCGGCTGGTGGGCTCGGGCGAATTCGTCGCCGGATGGCCGCGGGGCGTGCGGCCGCTCACCAGCGATGAGCGCGTCGAGGTGCAGTCGCTGCTCGCCCGGCACGGCTTCTATGACGGTGCGCTCGACGGCAAGTTCGGTGCCGGTACCCGCGAGGCGATCCGCTCCTATCAGCGCCGGGCTGGCCAGGTTCCGGACGGCTACGCCTCGACCGGCCTGCTGGAGCAGTTGCGCGGCGGATAGGCTTGTCATCGCAGAGCGGCGAGGGGCGGCGAGACCGGGCCTTCGCAATTCAATCCGGCGCTGAAATGGTCTAGCATCCGCGAATATGGCGGACGCGTCGCGGCGCCCTTCGCCATTCGGCCGCAATGGCGGCGGAAGGATGCCCGATGCGCCAGAGCCTCGTTCGTCTTGCCCTTCTCCTGCTCGTAGCCTTCGCTCTGCCGGCGGGCGATGCGTTGGCACAGGCGCGCGGCGGCTTCTTCGAGCGGCTGTTCGGCGGCGATCGCGAGGTGGCGCCGCCGCCCGGCGCCATCCCCGGCCAGCCAAGGTCAGGCCAGCCGGGTCGCGCAGCTCCGTCCCCGCAGCGCAAGAAGCAGGCGACGACCGCCGCGCCGGCCGAGCCCGTATTTCCTGTCGCCGATATCGAGCCCAAAGATGCCGACGCGCGCAGGGTCCTTGTCATTGGAGACTTCGTGGCCGGTGGCCTTGCCTGGGGGCTCGATCAGGCCTTCGCCGACGATCCGAAGCTTGCCGTCCTCGATAATACCGATGGCTCGTCCGGCCTCGTGCGTGATGATCACTATGACTGGACGGCGAGCCTGCCCGACCTCATCGACGAAACGAGGCCGGATGTGATCGTCGTGATGATCGGCATCAATGACCGGCAGCCGATCCGTACGGGGGACGGCAATCTTGCCGTGCGGTCGGATGGCTGGGATGCTGCCTATGCGGCGCGGGTCGAGCGGTTCGTCGCCGCCCTGAAAGCTTCCGGCAAGCCGGTGTTCTGGGTCGGCGAGCCTCCTATGCGGTCCACCGACGGCTCGGCCGACATGGCCTTCATCAATACGGTGTTCAAGGAAAAGGCCGAGGCGGCGGGCATGCGCTTCATCGATATCTGGGACGGTTTCGCCGATGAGGACGGGAAGTTCGTCTCGCGCGGCCCGGACATGGATGGGCAGGCGCGGCAGCTTCGCTCCGGCGACGGCATCAATTTTACCAAGTCCGGCCGGCGCAAGCTCGCCTTCTATGTCGAGCGGGAACTCGATTCGGCTGGCGGCGGAGCTGCGGTCGGGACGGCCGCGCCGCTCAACCCGAACGATACGATCGAGATCGGCGCCGATGGCAAGCCGCGCACCGTCGGGCCCATCGTCTCGCTCACGGATCCGCCGCCGGCTGCTGCCGATACGGCCCTTGCCGGGGCCGCTCCGGCAGCTGAGCCCGCCAATGCGGCCGACCCCGTCTACAGACTGACAGTCGAGGGGGTCGCAGCGCCGGCGCCGCCGGGCCGTGCCGATGACTTCACATGGAAGGCGCCGCGGCCGAGCGCGGGCCCTGTGACCGGCAGCGTTGTCGACGGCATCATCATCCTGCCGGTTGCGGCCGCTGGCGGAGGCGACGCCTCCGCGAAGTGACGTTCTTGGGCCTGAATGGCGGCGCGATCAGCCCGCGCCGGCATCAAGGCTGTTGGAGCTGCTTCGCGAGTCGGGCGAGGTCGGCATCGTCGGGCGAGACCGCCGATAGGGTCCTGGCGAGCGGCGCGGCCAGCGCGGCGTCTCGTGCCTCGAGCGCATTGTTGAGCGCGAAGCCGAGCAATTCAGCGTCATAAGGCAGTCGTGCCAGCGCCATGCCGATTTCGGCCTTGGCGGCTTCCGTCTGACCGGTCGACTGCAGCGCGACGGCGTAGACATAGGCGTAATGCGCGTCGCTCGGCTCCAGCCGCGTCGCGCGTTCGAGCTCGGCCACCGCTTCGGGATAGCGCTTCTGGCGGATGAGGCCGAGGCCGAGCGCGAAATGCGGCGCGGCATTGTCCGGCGACCTCGTGATCGCCACGCGGAGGACGCGCTCGGCATCTGTCTCCCGGCCCTCGGCGCGGTAGAGATCGGCAAGGTTGACCGAAAGCGGGGCGGCCGCCGGCTCCAACTTGAGGCCGGCGAGGAGTTCCGCCTCGGCGGCGTCCGGCTGCCCTCGCCGCATCAGGAACGTCGCCAGATTGGCACGCCCGTCCGGCCGGTCGGCATTCAGCCGCTGCGTCGCCTCATAATCGTTGAAGGCGGCTTCGGTGCGCGCCCGATCGTCAGGTGAAAGCGCGTCGAGCGGCTGATCGGCAAGCAGAGACGCGGCCTCGCTGCGCACGGAAAGCGTGGGGTCGGCAAGAAGCGGGCTTGCGAGGCGCCAGCGCGCCTCAAGCGGCGCGTCACTAAGATTGCGGAGCGCGGCGGCCCGCACCAGAGGATCGGGATCGGCCAGTGCCGATGTCGTCGCGGCTGCGGTGGCCGACGAGGGGAAGTGCTGCAATTCCGAGATGGCGGTCGCCCGTGCGATCGCGGGGACCGCTGGCTGTCCCGCGAGTTCGATGAGCAGGGCGCGCGCCGCGGGATCGCCGGACCGGCTGCGATGAAAGGCTTCTGTCCATGTCTGGTGGCCCCTGCGCTCCGGCCCATGCCAGCGCGTCACGGCGTCGGCCGCCCATTGCGCCGTCTTGTCGGCATGGCAGTCATTGCAGGCGTTCGGCGTCCCGAGGCTCACCGAGAGATCGGGGCGCGGAATGCGGAACGAGTGATCGTGGCGGCGGTCGACGACCATATAGGTGCGCGCCGGCATATGGCAGGAAATGCAGTCCGGCGCGGTCGGGCCCGGGGCGTGGCCGCTGTGTTCGCGCGTCGCGAACTTTTCCGGCATGTGGCACTGGCTGCAAACTGCAGCTCCGTCGGCCTTCAACTGGTCGCTATGCGGATCATGGCAGTCGTTGCAGGTGACGCCGCGCGCGAACATCAGGCTCTGCTTGAAGGACTGGTCGTTGAAGACCTCGTCCTTCATCTGGCCGTCATCCTCGAAGAGGCCGGCGGCGAGCAGGGATTCCATATGGGTATCGGAGAGCGGGCGGCCCGGATGCCAGTCTTCCGAGAGCGTGCCGCGGCGCGAATGGCATCGCGCGCAGGTCTCGACCACGTCGCCGGCCGGCCGGGAAACGCCATGCACCGGGCTGCCCGTCTTCGGATCCGGCGTCCAGTCGGCGGGCGGGCGAACCGCTGCGACGCTGGCAAAGCCCTGGTTCGGCGTGGTCTTGTCCGCGCCGGAAGTCGCCCAGACGACATGCGCCGCGCCGGCTCCATGGCAGCTCTCGCAGCCGACGCTGATTTCGGAATAGGTGGTGTGGAAGCTGTCGGCCGGCGCGTCATAGCCCTTCTTCAGCGCGGTCGAATGGCATTCGGCGCACATGAAGTTCCAGTTCTGCTGGCCCCGCGTCCAGTGCAGCGGGTCCGACGCCGGCATCGGCTGGTTCTGGTAGAGGTGGAACCAGCGCTGACCGCCCTCGGCCTTTGGCCGCGTGTCCCAGGCGAAGGGCAGCGCCTGCAGGCGGCCGTCCGGAAACCTGACAAGGTATTGCTGCAGCGGATAAACGCCGAAGGTGTGGCTGACGGCGAAGTTCTGCGTCGTGCCGTCCCGGCCGTCCGTCTCGACCATGAAGCGCGCGCCGTCGCGGTAGAAACGCGCCTTCGAGCCGAGATGCTCGACGGTGGCATTGCCAAAATCACCCGAGACCGTTGCGGGCGTCGCGACCATCATCGCTTTCGCGTGATCGGAGGTCTTCCAGGCGGCAAACTCCGCCTCGTGGCAGCTGGCGCAGGCCTTGGAGCCGATGAAGCCGGCGGGCGCGAAGGCCTGCAACGCCCCCACCGTGCCGGCGTCGAGGACGTTGTCCGCCTGCTGCGCATGACCTGCCGCTGCGACGACGAGCAGGAACCCCGCCGCCAGCACCGCCGTCAGCGCGCGGCCGCGCCGGACGAGTCCGGCGGGAAAAAAGGCGATGGCGCGGATCAAGCGGATGGTCGCCGTCCCCCCCGATGGCGTGAACCGATCGGTGGAGTCTAGAGCCTTTCCAGGCGCGGTGTCATCCGTTTCAGCCGGGCGACTCCCTCTCCCGCGATCGCGGGGGAGGGTCGGGGAGGGGGCAACCGGCCGGGACGCTTGTCCGCGACTACCAGGCTAGGCTGGTCGCGCCCATCAGATCCTTGTCGATGGCATGCGCCGCCTGGCGGCCTTCGCGGATCGCCCAGACGACCAGCGACTGACCACGGCGCATGTCGCCGGCGACATAGACCTTGTCGACGGAGGTGGCGTAGCGCTCGGTATCGGCCTTCACATTGCCGCGCCGGTCGAGCTCGGGGCCGAGATCGGCGACGAGGCCTTCCTTCTTCGGGCCGGCAAAGCCGATGGCGATGAAGACGAGATCGGCGCGGATGATGAATTCCGTGCCTTCGATCGGCCGGCGCTTCTCATCGACCCGGGCGCACTCGACGCCCGTGACCTTGCCGTTCTTGCCCACGACGCGAAGCGTGGCACAGGCGAATTCGCGCTCGGCACCTTCGGCCTGCGAGGAGGACGTGCGGAACTTGGTCGGCCAATAGGGCCAGACATTCAGCTTGTCCTCGCGCAGCGGCGGCATCGGGCGGATGTCGAGCTGCGTCACGGCCAGCGCGCCCTGCCGGAAGGCCGTGCCGACGCAATCGGATGCCGTGTCGCCGCCGCCGATGACGACGATGCGTCGGCCGGTGGCGATGATCGGCTCTTCCGTGACCTCTTCGCGTCCAACCCGGCGGTTCTGCTGGACGAGGAAGGGCATCGCGTAATGCACGCCCTCCAGCTCGACGCCCGGCAGCTTGGGATCGCGCGGATCCTCGGCACCGGCGGTCAGCAGCACCGCGTCATGGCCGGCGATCAGTTCGTCGACTGGCAGGGTGCGGCCGATATCGACGCCGTAATGGAAGGTCGCGCCCTCGGCCTCGATCTGCGCGACGCGCCGGTCGATGAGGTGCTTCTCCATCTTGAAGTCCGGAATGCCATAGCGGAGCAGGCCGCCGGCCTTCGGCTCGCGCTCATAGACATGCACGTCGTGGCCGGCGCGGGCGAGCTGCTGCGCGGCCGCAAGGCCGGCCGGGCCTGAACCGACCACGGCGACCTTCTTGCCCGTCCTGATGGTGGGGACTTCCGGCTTGATCCAGCCGTTTTCCCAGCTCTTGTCGGCGATCGTCTGCTCGACCGACTTGATCGCGACCGGCACATTCTCGAGGTTCAGCGTGCAGGCTTCCTCGCAGGGCGCGGGGCAGATGCGGCCGGTGAACTCCGGGAAGTTGTTGGTCGAATGCAGGTTGCGCGAGGCTTCCTGCCAGTCGCTGGAATAGACGAGGTCATTCCAGTCCGGAATCTGGTTATGGACCGGACAGCCCGTATCGCCATGGCAATAGGGGATGCCGCAGTCCATGCAGCGCGCCGCCTGCTGCTTCACCTCGTGATCGGTGAGGCGCAGGGTGAATTCCCGGAAGTGCCGGATCCGGTCCGAAGCCGGCTGGTACTTCTGGTCCTGGCGGTCGATCTCGAGGAAGCCCGTAACCTTTCCCATGCCCGTCCCCTACTCGGCCGCCACGCCATAGCGGGCGCGTTCCATTTCGATGAGTGCGCGCCGATATTCGACCGGCATGACCTTCCTGAACTTCGGCCGATAGGCGGCCCAGTTGTCGAGGATCGTCCGGGCGCGCTCGGAGCCCGTATAGTGCAGATGCTGCGAGATCAGGCGGTGCAGCCGCTCGTCATCGAAGCGGTTCATGTTGGACGAGATGTCGATCCGTCCCTTGTGCTCGATGTCGCCGCCATGATGGTGCAGCTTCTCGAGCAGATCGTCCTCTTCCTGGACGGGCTGGATTTCGACCATCGACAGGTTGCAGCGCGAGGAGAAGCTGTCGTCCTCGTCGAGCACATAGGCGATGCCGCCGGACATGCCGGCCGCGAAGTTGCGCCCGGTCTGGCCGATGACGACGACGATGCCGCCCGTCATGTATTCGCAGCCGTGATCGCCGCAGCCTTCGACCACCGCGATGGCGCCCGAATTGCGCACGGAGAAGCGCTCGCCGGCGACACCGCGGAAATAGGCCTCGCCCTCGGTAGCGCCGTAGAGCACCGTATTGCCGACAATGATCGACTGTTCGGGCACGACGCGGCTTTCCGGCGCCGGACGCACGACCAGGCGGCCGCCCGAAAGGCCCTTGCCGACATAGTCGTTGCCTTCGCCGATGAGGTCGATCGAGACGCCGCGCGCCAGGAATGCGCCGAAGCTCTGGCCGGCGGTACCGGTCAGCGTCACGGCGATCGTGTCGTCGGGCAGGCCATCGCCACCATAGCGCTTCGCGACCTCGCCGGAGAGCATCGCGCCCGCCGAGCGATCGGTGTTCCTGATGACGGCGCTGATCTGCACCGGCGTGCCGTTTTCGAGCGCCGGCATCGCCTCCGCGATCAGGCGCCGGTCGAGAACCGCGTCGATCGGGTGCTTCTGCAGCTCGGTATGGCGGATCGCCTCGCGCGGCGCATCCGGCTTGAAGAACAGCTTGGTGAAGTCGACGCCATTGGCCTTCCAATGCTCGATGGCGCGCTTCTTCTCCAGCCGATCGGACTGGCCGATCAGCTCGTCGAAGCGGCTGATGCCCATGGCGGCCATCAACTGGCGCACTTCCTCGGCAACGAAGAAGAAGAAGTTGATGACATCCTCCGGCGTGCCCTTGAAGCGCTTCCTGAGTACCGGATCCTGCGTCGCGATGCCGACCGGGCAGGTGTTCAGATGGCACTTGCGCATCATCACGCAGCCAGCGGCGATCAACGGCGCGGTCGAGAAGGCAAACTCGTCGGCGCCGAGCAGCGCGCCGATGACGACGTCGCGGCCGGTGCGGAAGCCGCCATCGACCTGCAGCGCGACACGCGAGCGGAGCCCGTTGAGGACGAGCGTCTGCTGCGTCTCGGCAAGGCCGATTTCCCAGGGGCTGCCGGCATGCTTCAGCGAGGTCAGAGGCGATGCGCCGGTGCCGCCCTCGAAGCCCGAGACCGTGATGTGGTCGGCGCGCGCCTTGGCGACGCCGGCGGCAACCGTGCCGACGCCAACTTCCGATACGAGCTTCACCGAGACGTCGGCCGCTGGGTTGACGTTCTTCAGATCGAAGATGAGCTGGGCCAGATCCTCGATCGAATAGATGTCGTGATGCGGCGGCGGCGAGATCAGGCCGACGCCCGGCGTCGAGTGACGGACCTTGGCGATGGTCGCGTCAACCTTGTGGCCGGGCAGCTGTCCGCCTTCGCCGGGCTTGGCACCCTGCGCCACCTTGATCTGCATCATGTCGGAATTGACGAGATATTCCGTGGTGACGCCGAAGCGGCCCGAGGCGACCTGCTTGATCGCCGAGCGCATGGTGTCGCCGTTCGGCAGCGGCACGAAACGCTCCGCCTCCTCGCCGCCCTCGCCGGTGTTCGACTTGCCGCCGATCCGGTTCATGGCGATGGCGAGCGTCGTATGCGCCTCGCGCGAGATCGAGCCGAAGCTCATTGCGCCGGTGACGAAACGCTTGACGATCTCGGCGGCAGGCTCGACCGCGTCGAGCGGCACGGGCGCCGCGCCGACATCCTCGGCCAGCTTGATGTCGAACAGGCCGCGAATGGTGAGCAGCGCCTTCGACTGCTCGTTCATCTCGCGGGCATAGTCTTCATAGCGCGACCAGGAGCCGACACGGACCGCATGCTGCAGGTTCGCGACCGAATCGGGCGTCCAGGCATGGCGCTCGCCGCGCTTGCGGAAATTGTACTCGCCGCCGATGTCGAGCGCAGAGCGCAGCACCGCGACATTGCCGAAGGCCTCGGCATGGCGCCGCACCGTCTCGGCCGCGATCTCGGCCAGGCCGACGCCCTCGATGGTCGTCGCGGTGCCGAAGAAGTAGCGGTCGACGAAGCCGGACGAGAGCCCGATCGCGTCGAAGATCTGCGCGCCGCAATAGGACTGGTAGGTCGAGATGCCCATCTTGGACATGACCTTCAGGATGCCCTTGTCGATCGACTTGACGTAGCGGTGGACGAGCTCCTCCGAATCGACTTCCTCGGGGAAGTCCTTCTTCATGTCGGTCAGCGTCTCGAAGGCGAGATAGGGGTTGATCGCCTCGGCGCCATAGCCGGCCAGCACGCAGAAATGATGCACCTCGCGCGCCTCGCCGGTCTCCACGACGAGGCCGACCGAGGTCCTGAGGCCCTTGCGGATCAGGTGATGATGCACGCCGGCCGTGGCGAGCAGCGCCGGAATCGGGATCCGCTCCGGCCCGACCATGCGGTCCGAGAGGATGATGATGTTGTAGCCGCCATGCACCGCGGCCTCGGCGCGCTCGCAGAGCCGCTCCAGCGCGTCGACCATGCCCTCGGCGCCCTTGTCGGCCGCATAGGTGATGTCGAGCGTCTTCGACTGGAACGGGTTGTCGTCCAGTTCGCCGATGGCGCGGATCTTCTCGAGATCGCCGTTTTCGAGGATCGGCTGACGCACTTCGAGCCGCTTGCGGCGGCCGGCGCCCTGCAGGTCGAAGAGGTTCGGCCGCGGCCCGATGAACGAGACGAGGCTCATGACGAGCTCTTCACGGATCGGGTCGATCGGCGGGTTGGTGACCTGCGCGAAGTTCTGCTTGAAATAGGTGTAGAGCAGCTTCGACTTGTCCGAGAGGACGGAAATCGGTGTGTCCGTGCCCATCGAGCCGACGGCTTCCTGGCCGGTGGTCGCCATCGGCGCCATCAGCAGGCGGAGATCCTCGGTCGTGTAGCCAAAGGCCTGCTGGCGGTCGAGCAGGCTCACATCCGTGCGCGGCGCGCGCGGCGGCACGGGCGGCAGGTCTTCGAGCACGATCTGCGTGCGCGACAGCCACTGCTGGTATGGCAGCTTGGAGGCGAGCTGGTGCTTGATCTCCTCGTCGGAGACGATGCGGCCCTCATCGAGGTCGATCAGCAGCATCTTGCCGGGCTGCAGCCGCCACTTGGTGATGATCTTCTCTTCGGGAATCGGCAGCACGCCGGCCTCCGAGGAGAGGACGACGTCGCCGTCCTCGGTCACCAGATAGCGCGCGGGCCTGAGGCCGTTGCGGTCGAGCGTCGCGCCGATGCGGATGCCGTCGGTGAAGGCGACCGCGGCCGGCCCGTCCCAAGGCTCCATCAGGGCAGCGTGATATTCGTAGAAGGCGCGCCGCTCCTCGTCCATGAGCGGGTTGCCCGCCCAGGCCTCGGGGATGAGCATCATCGCGGCATGCGGCAGCGAATAGCCGCCCTGCACCAGGAATTCGAGCGCGTTGTCGAAGCAGGCGGTGTCCGACTGCCCCTCATAGGAGATCGGCCACAGCTTCGAGATGTCGTTGCCGTAGAGCTCGCTGTCGACCGAGGCCTGCCGCGCCGCCATCCAGTTGACGTTGCCGCGGACCGTGTTGATCTCGCCGTTATGCGCCACCATCCGGTAGGGATGGGCGAGGCGCCAGGACGGGAAGGTGTTGGTCGAGAAACGCTGATGCACGAGCGCGAGCGCGCTCTCGAAGCGCTCGTCGTGGAAGTCGAGATAATAGTCGCCGAGCTGATAGGCGAGGAACATGCCCTTGTAGACGATGGTCCGCGCCGACAGCGATACGACGTAGAAATCGTTGTCGAGGCCGGAATAGGCCGAGTAGATGCGGTTGGAGATGACCTTGCGGATGATGAACAGCCGCCGCTCGAATTCGGCCTCGCTCTCGATCAGCTTGCCGCGGCCGATGAAGACCTGACGATGGAACGGCTCGGTCGCCGCGATGTCGGGCGCCTTGGACAGCGAGGAGTTGTCGACCGGCACGTCGCGCCAGCCGAGCAGGACCTGACCCTCCTCATGCACGACTTCCTCGACCAGCTTCGCCATTCCGGCGCGCACTTCGGGGTCCTGCGGCAGGAACAGGAATCCGACCGCATAGGTGCCCGGCTCGCCAAGCGCGAAGCCGAGACGCTCCGCTTCCTCGGAGAAGAAGCGATGCGGAATCTGCACGAGCATGCCCGCGCCGTCGCCCATCAGCGGATCGGCGCCGACGGCGCCGCGATGGGTGAGGTTCTGCACGATCTCGAGCCCGCTCCGGACGATCCGATGCGACTTCTCGTTCTTCAGATTGGCAATGAAGCCGACGCCGCAGGCATCGTGCTCGTTGCGCGGGTCGTAGAGCCCTTGCTTTGCGGGCGCGCGCGGCATGCTCGGCGGAGCGATATCGGCGCGAGCGACCGTGCTTTTGGTCGCGCGGACCGACGCCGCTTCAGCCAGCCGCATTTCTGTCTCGCTCTTCGCCATCGGCATCTCGATGCCCTCGCTCGTTCTCGCGTGAATCGTCCGGTCGCGACGCGTGTCGCCGCATGCCGGCCTTCCCCCTCCGCCGGATGCTGCGCAGACGCGCTGGCCCCGGAATTCATCTAGCAAGTTCCGTTCCCGGAAGCTTGCATGGCGGCGCGACGCATGCCACGCAGCGTCGTGTCGCAGTTTCCAAATGGGACAGCAATCCTGTCCTATTAAAAGCGCGCCAAAATGCCAGACTTCACTTCGCGGCGCAAGCGCCGGGGTGGGGCATTCCATTATGTTTGTTTCGGCGGCGCCGAGGCAATCGATCTTTCCGAACCAAGGTGGCAGGGTCGGCGCAGTTTTCTTGCGTCGCCGAGCCGGCTGATCGTGCGGCGGCTGCCCATAAAGCACAGGATGAGCATGATCTTCGCAAGCGACAATTGGACGGGCGCCTCGCTTCAGGTGGCCGAAGCGCTGCTCGTGGCGGCCGGAGGGCACGCGCCCGCCTATGGCGGCGATCCGCTCACGGCGGAAGTCGGCGCCGCCATGTCGAGGCTCTTCGAGCGCGAGATCGCCGTCTTCTTCGTCGGCACGGGCACGGCGGCCAATGCGCTGGCGCTCGCTCATGTGGCGCGGCCCGCAGGTGTCGTCTTCTGTCATCGCATGGCGCATATCGCGACGGATGAAGCGGGCGCGCCCGAATTCCTGTCGGGCGGAAGTCGCCTGCATGCGATCGAGGGAGCGAAGGGCAAGCTGACGCCCGAGGCGCTTGAGGCCGCGATCCGGCTCTACCCGCCACAGGCCGTCTTTCATGGCCAGCCGGCCGCCGTTTCGATCAGCCAGCTGACCGAAGCCGGCACCGCCTATGCGGCATCGGAAGTCGCGGCCATTGCCGACGTCGCCAAGGCCGCGGGACTGCCGCTGCACATGGACGGGGCGCGGTTTGCCAATGCGGTCGTCGGGCTCGGCGTTTCGCCGGCCGACATCACCTGGCGCGCCGGCGTCGACATGCTCTCCTTCGGCGGCTCGAAGAATGGCTGCTTCGCGGCGGAAGCGGTGGTCTTCTTCGATCCCGAGAAGGCGCGAGGGTTTGATTTCCAGCGCAAGCGCGCCGGGCACGTCTTCTCGAAGAGCCGCTTCATCGCGGCGCAGTTCGCCGCCTATCTCGCCCGCGATCACTGGCTGGAGCTCGCGCGGCATGCCAACGCCATGGCGCGGCAACTGGCGGACGGTATCGAGACGTCGGCGGAAGCCCGCCTCGCTCTCACGCCGGATGGCAATGAGGTGTTCGCCTTCCTGTCGCGCGCCGCCGACCAGCGGCTGAAGTCCGCGGGCGCTCTTTATTATCCTTGGCCCGCGAGCGGGCTTGGCGTCGCGGAGCCTGGTGAAGACGACATTCTGGTGCGGCTCGTGACGAGCTTTCGGACTGTGCCCGGCGAGATCGACCAGTTCATCGGCCTCATTGACTGACGAGGCACAAAAAAGCGCCCCGCGGACTGGCGGGGCGCCGTAGTCTCACTCTGCCAGACGCGGCCTTCAGGCGGCCTGCTGCTCGATCTGCTTGCCAGCCGCATTGGCGTTGGCAATCGCGATCTGCCGGGGCTTCATCGCCTCGGGAATCTCGCGGACGAGATCGACATGGAGCAAGCCGTTCTCAAGGCTCGCGCCGCGTACCTCGACATGGTCGGCCAGCTGGAATCGGCGCTCGAAGCTGCGGCCGGCAATGCCGCGATAGAGCACCTCGCCGTTCTGGCCTTCCTCGACCTTCTTCTCGCCCTTGACGGTCAGCGCGTTCTGGCGCGACTCGATCGAGAGCTCCTTATCGCTGAAACCGGCGACAGCCATGGTGATGCGATAGGCGTTTTCGCCGGTCCGCTCGATATTGTAGGGCGGATAGCCGGGGACGCCATTCTCGACACCAGCGGTCTGGTCGAGCAGCGAGAAGAGACGGTCAAAGCCGACGGTGGAGCGATAGAGGGGGGTGAGATCAAACGTGCGCATAACAAGTCCTCCTGAGAGCGACATGGGTTTCGAACATCGCTTCGAAATCGGCCGTAGGGCCCGGTTTCTGGCGTCCTTCGGCGGGCCCTTATGGCGCCCGCAACATCGATATGGTGAGCCCTTGACGGGCTTCAAGAGGGCCGATCCCCGACCTGAACGGCGGATGAACGAGCGGTTCGGATCCGGTTCAGCGGCGCGGCAATAGGGTTCGATCATTCCGGCGGCGATCCTTGCCCGCCGGGTTTTCGGAGACCCGGTCATGTTCAAGGCCCTTCTCGCATCCAGTCTCATTCTCGGCGCGCTGGCTCTGCCGGCAGCTGCCGATGAGATCGACTTCCGCATGGTTGGCGGCGGAGCCTATGGCTACCAGGAAGGCCGCCCGGGCGGCTGGGGTGACGGCGACTATGCGCCGCCTCCACCTCCTCCCGGCCGGTTCGGCCCACCGCCCGTCTATGCCCCGGCGCCCGACTGGCGCATGCCGCCGTGGCAGCTCGTCCGGACCCTCCGCCATCGCGGCTATTACGACGTCGAGATCCTCCGCGAACGGCGCGACGTCACCATCGTCCGCGCAGCGGCGCGCGGCCGGGATGTGATCCTCGTCGTCGATGCCCGTTCGGGCGACGTGCTGCGTCAGCGCAGCGCCGACGATTGGGGGCAGGGCCGTGGCTGGGGCCAGGACTGGCGCCGCTGGTAATTTCCTCCCGCCGGTCGCTATCCGCCCGCCCGCGACCGGAGGTGCGGGGCCGGCGGCATCCTATCGATGCCGCCGGTCTCGGCCCGAACAGGCTTTAGGCGCCAGGGCCAGCCTTGCGAGCCTAGCCATCCTGCGGCCGCCCCGTTATCGTGCGGCCGGGCAATCCCGCCCTTGCCGCTGCGCCCGCCGCGTTCCGGCCGGATGCGTTCGTATTGTCCTCCGTTCGGCCTATGAGCTTCATCTCCCTGCCAGACAATCCACTGCCGGAAGGCGTCCGCGAGGTGGTCCTGACGACGCCGGATGGCGTGCGCCTGCGGGCCGCATGCTGGCGGCCGGCTGGTGCGGTGAAGGGTACGGTGTCGCTGCTGCATGGACGGGCCGAGACGATCGAGAAATATTTCGAGGTCATCGGCGAACTGCTGGAGCGAGGCTTTGCGGTTGCGACCATGGATTGGCGCGGTCAGGGGGGATCCGATCGACCGCTGCGCGATCCGCGCAAGGGCCATGTCGAGGATTTCGCCGACTACGACCGCGATCTCGAGACCTTCCTGCGCGATCTCGTGCTGCCGGACTGTCCCGCGCCGCATTTCGCGCTTGCCCATTCGACGGGCGGGCTGATTCTTCTCCGCCACGCCCGCCGCTTGAGCCTCACCTTCTCGCGCATCGTGCTGACCTCGCCGCTGCTCGAACTCGGCGCGATGAACCCGCCACACTGGTTCGTCCGCTCGGCATCCGCGACGCTCGCCTCGCTCGGCCTCGGCGATTTCTATCCGCCCGGCTCCGGCCTCGTCAGGCTGGAGGAACGCAGCTTCTATACCAATCCGCTGACCGGCGATGCCCGGCGCTTTGCGCGCATGCGGGCGATCGCGGCCGGCCGGCCGGAACTCTGCATCGGCCCTCCGACCATCGGCTGGCTCAATGCGGCTTGCCATGCCATGCGCGAGGTGGCCGATCCGGCCTTTGCGGCGGCCATCGCGGTACCGACCCTCATCGTCACGGCCGGCGCTGACAAGGTGGTGCGGCCGCTCGCGGCGGAGCGGTTCGTGCGCCATATGCGCCTCGGCCGCGAAATCGTCCTACCCGGCGCCCGCCACGAGATCCTCATGGAGCGCGATGCGATCCGCGCAGCCTTCTGGGCCGCGTTCGATGCATTCATTCCCGGAACCGACGGCTGATCTTTCCGTATTGCGTCTCTCTGTGGTATACTTGCCCATCGTTGCGGGCAGCTCCTCCTGAGAAGCGTTCGTCACGCTGATGGTCGTGAATGGCCTTCGGGTCTAGCGCGGGTTCAAACAGGTCCGTTGGTGTCAATTCAAGCTGAGGATTCAGCGGATTGTCGTTGTCGGGCAGTAATGCGATGCGATTTAGCGGCGTTTTGGCCGCTATTGTTGCAATACAGCATTGCGTTTGCGTCGCGGTAGATTAGTCTGCAAAGGGGGAATGGTGACAGCCAGTCGCGTGGGCGGCCGGCTGCCAACAATGGAGCGATCAATGATTCGTCTCATGGCGAGTACGATTCTTGCCGTCGGCCTTGTGTCGGCGGCCTCGGCGGCAACGCTCTCTGGCGTCTCGGGGCCCGTCCTCGTCGACAGCGGCAAGGGCTTTGTCAAGGTTTCGGCCAATGCCGAAGTCGCGCCCGGCAATCGGGTGATGATTTCGAAGGGCGGCAAGGCCGTTCTGGCCTATGCTGACGGCTGCTCGAAGGCCCTTGGCCAGAATACCGTTACTACGGTGGTGGCGTCTGGTGCCTGCACTGCCTCGGCTCAGGTTGCGGGTCAGGCTGGCGTCGTTGCCGGTGGTGCCGGCCTTGGCACTGCTGCCGGCGGCACCTCGGTTGCTGTTGCACTTGGCGTTGGTGCTGCCGTTGCAGTCGGTGTCGGTGTCGGCATTGGTGCCGCGGCCGCCAGCGAAAGCAGTGCCAACGGCGTTGTGCCGGTCCCGCCGCCCATCAGCCGCTAACGGTTGATTACATCAAGGATCTCCGCGTGTAAGCGGGGATCCCCCGCCGCGACCACGCGGCCCCCGGCCGAGGCTGGTCCGCCTTCCCAATTGGTGACGCGGCCGCCGGCGCCTTCGATCACCGGTATCAGCGCCACGATGTCGTAGGCGTGCAATCCGGTTTCGATCACGGCATCCATGAAGCCGGCCGCCACCATGCAATAGGCGTAGCAATCATAGCCGTAGCGCACGAGGCGCACCTGGTCCTCGATGCGCAGATAAGCCTCGCGCTCGGCGCCCTTGAACAGGGCCGGCGTCGTCGTCGACAGGACGGCGCTCGCAATCCCGTCGCAGGCGCGCGTCTTCAAGGCCCGTGGGCCGCCGGGTCCGGTATAGCGGGCCGTTTCGCCGTCGCCGGAAAAGCGCTCGCCGGTAAAAGGCTGCGCCATCATGCCGAGCGCCGGCTTTCCGGCGGACATCAGCCCGATCAGCGTTCCCCAGACCGGCAGGCCTGAGATGAAGGCGCGGGTGCCGTCGATCGGATCGAGCACCCAGACATTCTCGGCGTCGAGATTTTCATCGCCATATTCCTCTCCCATGATGCCGTGGGCGGGATAGGTCTCATTGATCAGACGCCGCAGGGCGGCTTCCGCGGCCCGGTCTCCCGCCGTCACGGGATCGAATCCCGATGCAGCCTTGTTGTCGACCTGACCCGATGCCCGGAAATGCGGCATGATCGCTTCGGTAGCAGAATCGGCGAGGCGATCGAGGAAAGGAAGCAGTGCGGCATCGGTCATCGAGGGGTTCTCCAGCGGTCGTCCCGGCGATCCCCGCCTTGCAGGCGACACGCGGGATGGATCATCAAAGCATTGATCGGCTTCATCTTTATGACCGGATGGGCAGCCGGTGCCATGGGGTAGAGCGCGTTTCCACCGCGCCTGCAAGAAAGTTGAAATTGCCTCTTGATCTTTTTGCAGTGCACGGGCAAATTATTGCAATGCGGTAGTTCGATTGGCGTCGAACTTCCGCTGCCCTCCTTGGGCGTTTCCTCCCTAGACTTGGGCCGCATCGCTTCGCGAGCGGCCCTTTTTCTTGCGGTTTTTCTTGCCCGCGCCCGGCGCCCGGTATGGCGCGCGGCGGCGTCGCGTTACTCTGCCGCAAGTCCGACCGGCCAAAGTCCCCCGTCCGGCAGTTCCGACAATTGCCGCACGAAGGCGACGATGTCGGCGGCAACGCGGATGAAATCGCCCGTCGGCTGGAAATTGCGCTCGTTCATGTAGAGCCCGCGATTGATCTCGACCTGCAGGGCGTGCAGCCCTTCGGCGGGACGGCCGTAGTGCTCGGTGATGTAACCGCCGGCATAGGGTTTGTTCCGCGCGACCGTATAGCCGAGCCCTGTCAGGATGCTCGCCGCGGCCTCGGCGATTTCCGGCGCGCAGCTGGCGCCATAGCGGTCGCCGAGCACGAAATCGGCTCGGATACGGCCGGGCGCCGTTCGCACCGAGGACGGCATCGAATGGCAGTCGACGAGAACGGCGAAGCCGAAGCGCTGCCGCGTCGCCTGGAGCAGGGCATTGAGCGCCGCATGATAGGGCTTGTAGACTCCCTCGATCCTGTCGAGCGCCTCGGCCACCTGCAGCGGCTGCGCGTAGATCTCGACATTCTCCGAGACGACACGGGCGATCGTGCCGAGTCCGCCGGCGACGCGCATCGAACGGACATTGGCATAGGGCGGCAGTTCGCCATCGAACATGCCCGGATCAAGTTCGTAGGGCTCGCGGTTGACGTCCAGCCAGGCACGCGGGAAATGCGCCCGCATCAGCGGCGCGCCGAGCGGCACCACCGACAGAAAGAGTTCATCGACATAGGTATCCTCCGACCTGCGGATGGACCGCTCGTCGAGACGCGAGGCAGCGAGGAAATCGGCCGGATAGGCGCGGCCGCTATGCGGGGAATTGAACACGAACGGAAGCCGCTGGTCGGCGGGTGCGACGACCTCGAACGGGGGCTGGGCGGCATCGGAAGGGATCGGACTGCTCCGGGAAATTGGGCGGTGAGTCAGGCTGCCGGCCATGTTGCCAATATGGTACGGTGAAGTCCACAACCGAACCGGCCTAGCGGCTTCGTGCCGCCATTCATTCGATCTTTACCGCATCGGAGCCAAAGATTCGCGCGTGGCGCCACTGCCCCGACCGCCGACCGACCGGATCGCTCGCCTGCCATGGATTTCCGATGAACCGCATCCTTCTCGCCGAAGACGACAATGACATGCGCCGCTTCCTGGCCAAGGCGCTGCAGAACGCGGGTTACGACGTGGTTTCGTTCGACAATGGCCGCAGCGCCTATGAGCGGATCCGCGAGGAGCCCTTCACGCTGCTGCTGACCGATATCGTCATGCCAGAAATGGACGGCATCGAGCTGGCGCGGCGCGCCACCGAACTCGATCCCGATCTGAAGGTCATGTTCATCACGGGCTTTGCCGCCGTTGCGCTCAATCCCGATTCGAACGCGCCGCGCGACGCCAAGGTGCTGTCGAAGCCGTTCCATTTGCGCGAACTCGTGACCGAAGTCGAGCGCCTGCTGGCCGCCTGACGCCCGGCTTGTCAACAGGCCTCCAAAAGGCACGCATAGACGGGCTTGAACGCGGCGAAACGATCCTCTATACCCTCGCCACGCAGCCGGTCCCGCCGGCACGGAACAGGATGGGCGTGTAGCTCAGCGGGAGAGCACTACGTTGACATCGTAGGGGTCACAGGTTCAATCCCTGTCACGCCCACCATCCTTCCAAAGCACAACCACATGACAGTGACGTGGCCTCCGCAGTTCTCTGGCTGCAGCGGCTGATGCCGAGCGGCGTTTGCTGGCTGACGCATATGCGCGGGGCGGGCGCGCTGCCGAATGGTCGACCCGAATGCGGGGTCGTCGCCATCGCGCGTCGGAAGCCTGCGGCCTTTGAAGGCTAGGGGGCGCCGCGCCGCTGCTGGTAGGCTGAGCGGGCCGCGTCCATGCGGGATGAATTCGCGACAACCCATTCGGCCAGCGCCTGCACGGGCATCAGGAACTCACGTCCCAGTTCGGTCAGCGCATATTCGACCTGCGGCGGATTGACCGGCGTGACGGTGCGCGAAACGAAGCCGTTTTCTTCCAGCTCGCGCAGCGTCGATGCCAGCACCTTCTGGCTTATTTCGCCGACTTCACGCCTTAAGGCGTTGAAGCGGCAGGGCCCTTGCCCGAGCACCCGAACCACCAAGAGCGTCCACTTGTCGCTGATCCGCGCCAACATCCTGCTGATGTGTTCGCAGTGGGCAGTATCCTGATGGTCATCAGGTTTCAAAAAGGTGCCTGCTTGTCCGATCATGATAACCCTACGTAATCTGGTTACTGCGTGACACCAGCTTATTAGAGGATAGCATGAATTCCAGGCCCCGGATTGCCGTGATCGTCGGCTCCACCCGCCCCACGAGGTTTGCCGACATACCGGCTCGATGGATCCTGAAGCAAGCCGAAGCGCGCGGCGACATGGATTTGGAACTGGTCGATCTGCGCGATCACCCGCTGCCTTTCTTTGACGAGATCGCCTCCAACCTGTGGATGCCGAGCCGGAATCCAGAGGCGATCCGCTGGCAGGAAACGATCGCGCGTTTCGATGGCTTCATCTTCGTGACCGCAGAATACAATCATTCGATCACAGGCGTCCTGAAGAACGCGCTCGACCAGGCCTATAAGGAGTGGGTGCGCAAGCCGTTCACGGCGATCGGCTATGGTGGCACCGGCGCAGTGCGCGCAATCGAGCATCTTCGCTTGATCGCCATCGAACTGCAGATGGTCTCGACCCATGCCGCAGTCCATATCGGCGGCGGCGACTTCATGGCCGTGCACCCTGCCTTCGGCAACAGGCCGATCGAAGAGGTCGAGGCCAATCTGCTTTCCTCGACCAAGACCGCGCTCGATGAGCTGCTGTGGTGGGCCAAGGCCACAATGGCGGCCAAGGCGGCGGGCGGCTGAGGTCGCGAACAATCCCTCCTGATCTATGAAAAAGCTCGCTGACGGGCCACCGCCAGCGAGCCCTCATGTCATGGAATTCCAGCGGAACGAGCTTGCCTCGCGGCGCGCCGGCGAGGCGTTCAGCCGATATGCCTGGCGAGGAACGCGCGCATCGCGGCGCCGATCTCGGCGGCATGGGTCTCGAGCGCGAAGTGTCCGCTTTCGACGAAGCGGATCTCCGCCTTCGGAACGTCGCGCCTGAAGGCTTCGGCGCCCGGCGGAATGAAGAACGGATCGTTCTTGCCCCATATTGCCAGCACCGGCGGCTGATGCTCGCGAAGATAGGCCTGGATGGTGTCGTAGAGCGCGACATTGGTCTGGTAGTCGAGCAGCAGGTCGAGCTGGATCTCGTCATTGCCGGGACGCGCCAGATAGAAATCATCGAGATTGCGGCCGTCGGGCGAGACCTGGCTCGGATCGTCGACGCCATGCGTATATTGGAACAGCGTCGTCTCGGGCGTCAGCAGGCTGCGCAGCGCGTCGCGGTTGGCCTGGCTGCGCTCGTTCCAGTAGGCCATGACCGGCGCGAAGGTGTCCGATACGCCTTCGAGATAGGTGTTGCCGTTCTGGCTCACGATCGCGGTGATCCGCTCGGGATGCTTGAGCGCGACGCGGAGGCCGACCGGCGCGCCATAATCGAAGACATAGATGGCGAACCTGTCGAGACCCAGCACCTCGGTGAAGCGGTCGATAACGTTGGTGATGTTCTCGAAGTTGTAGCCAAACTGGTCGCGGGCCGGTTGTTCGGTCATGCCGAAGCCGGGCAAGTCGGGGGCGACGACATGATAGCGCTCGGCGAGCTCCGGAATGAGGTCGCGGAACATGTGGCTCGCGGTCGGGAAGCCGTGCAGCAGCAGAACGGTCGGGCGGCTCGCATCGCCGGCCTCGCGGTAGAACAGCTTGAGGCCATCGACATCGACGGTGCAAAAACGAGTGGACATGGTTGGCTTCCTTGTTTCAGGGCATGACGAGAGGAGCGATCTGCCGATGCGAAGCCGCGCCGGCGCCTGGCGGCTCGGCTGGTCCGAAATCAGGCGGTCCTCATTCGGCCGTTCGCTAGGCGGGCGGTCCCGCCGCCTCGGACTGTGAATACAGCCTTCCGAATTTGCGCATCAGGCGCTAATTTCGAGACCCTGCCTTCTGGAAAACGAGAGGGGCCATGGACAGGTTCGAAGCCATGCGCACGCTGGTGGCGGCGGTCGACGGCGGAAGCCTGTCGGCGGCTTCAAGGTCGTTGAACGTTCCGCTGCCCACGGTCAGCCGCCGCGTTTCCGACCTTGAAAACCTGCTCGGTTCACAACTGGTGGTTCGCACCAGTCGCAAGCTCCTCTTGACTGAGGCCGGTGCGGCCTATGTCGCTTCGGCACGGCGGGTGCTCGAGGAACTGGCGGAGGCGGAGCGGGCGGCTTCGGGCGAGTATCGGGCGCCACGCGGCGAATTGCTCGTCACAGCGCCGATCGCCTTCGGCGCGCTCAATGTCGCTCCGATCGTCCACGCCTTTCTCGCCGCCTATCCGGATGTGACGGTCAGGCTGGTCCTGTCGGACAGCGTCGTCGACCTCGTTGAAAGCCATGTCGATGTCGCGATCAGGATCGGCCACCTGCCCGATAGCGCTCTGGTGGCGCGCTGGCTGGGCGAGATCGGCTGGGTGGTCTGCGCAAGCCCGGACTATCTTGAACGACGCGGCGCGCCGAAAACGCCGGCGGCGCTGGCCGATCACGACTGCATCGCGTTCGAGGGGCTGTATCGATACCGGGACTGGCCCTTCATCAAGGGGGCCGCGATGCAGCAGGTGACGATCACTCCACGTTTTTCGATCAACACGGCGGAAGGCGTTGTCGGCGGCGCGGTCGCGGGTGTCGGGATCGCGCGGGTGCTGTCCTACCAGGCGGCGGCCAGCATCAGGGCGGGCGCATTGATGCCGCTTCTGGCGGACTACGCGCCGCCGCCGATGCCCGTGCATCTGGTCCACGCCGCGCATCAGCAGCAGCCGCTGAAACTGCGCGCCTTTCTCGATTTCGTCGCGCCGCGGCTGCAGCAGCGCCTGCAAGCGATCGCCCATGACGTTGCCGGCGCCGGGCACGTCACCCTGCCTGGGAGCCTGCGCTAGATGTCGATCCGGAGGCGATAGCGGTCGCCGCGATAGGTCATCTGGGCATATTCGACCGGCATGCGATCGGTGCTTTCTGACAGCCGGGAGACGACAAGCGCCGCGGTGCCCTCGTCGACGCCGAGGCTCTTGGCCGTCTGGAGATCGAGCGCGCGCGCCTCGATCACCTCATGCCCGGACAGGATGCGGACGCCACAGACGGATTCGAGCCACTGATACAGCGATCCGGCGTCGAGCTCGCGCACGGTGGGCGGCTTGTGTCCGGCAAGGACGCGCGGCGCGATCCAGGAGATCGACACGGCGATGGGCTTGGCATCGGCCAGCAGCAGCCGGTGGATGCGAAAGCCCTGCTTGGCCATCGGTGCGCGCAGGATGTGGCGCACTTCGAGCGGGATCGCGGCGAGGCCGGCGCTGAGTGTCTGGTAGGTTGGGGCATGTCCGCGGCGGCGCATGTCCTCCGAGAAACTGGCCATCACATTGGCGGGCAACTCGACCACCGGCTCGACAACGACCGACCCGACACCCGAGCGGCGAACGATCAGGCCTTCCCGCTCCAGCGTGTCGAGCGAGCCCCGTGCCGTCGTGCGGCTGACGCCGAAGACGCGGTTCAGCTCCGCCTCGGAGGGCAGCAGATCACCCGGCTTGAAATGGCCAGCGATGATGGCGCTGCGCAGCCGCTCGGCGATCTGATGCCACAGCGGCGCGCCCCCCGAAGTCAGAGACGAATCATTCCAAGCCATGTCCACCCTGTATCAATGTCATGACAGATTTTCCATCGTCTCCTGCTTCGCAGCGGGCATGAGGATGCCCGTTGCCGATGCAGGCTGCCCTCATTTCGGGCATAGCGGCGGCGGCGCATTAAATTCGTGCATCGCATGAATGTGGCCGGTTGACCAAATGTCATTACGTTCGTACGTTTCATCATTCTTTGGTCCAGCTGGAAACCACTCGTGGCCGCGTCAACTCTCCTCTTCGTCGGTGACGTGAGCCTCGATCTGACGATGGCCGTTTCGCACGTGCCGCAGCCGGACGAGAAGGTTCATGCCGATCGCACGGTCGAAGGGCCGGGCGGCGTCGTCGCCAATGCGGCCGCGGCAGCCGCTGCCAGTGGCGCGGCCGTGCGGCTCTCTGTCCGGCTCGGCAACGACACCGCGTCCGAGGTGCTGCTCGCCGGCCTTCGGGCGGCTGGCCTCGAGGTCGAAGTCGAGCATGGCGACAGTTCGGTCTACCGCGTGGTCGTGCTGATCGAGCCGCATGGCGAAAAGCGGCTGATGCTGGACCCCAACCCGACCCTGTTTCCGACCCTCGACGCCATCGAGCGGCTGTCGATGGACGGCGTCGCCCATGTGCACACCGCGCTGTACGGGCCGGCCGCGCCGCGGCTGGTCGAGCGCTGCCGCGAGGCGGGCGTGCCGTGGTCGCTCGACCTCGAGCCCGCCACTTTCAAGGAAGGCTTCGACACGATTGCCCCTCTGGTTGCGGGCGCGAGCGTCGTCTTCGTCAATGAGCGCTCCGCCCGCGCGATCGGTGACGGCTTCGAGCAGATCCTGCTCAGGACCGGCGCCAAAAGCGTCATCCACACGATGGGTGCCGAGGGCGCGCGCTATTGCTCCGAGGCCGCCACGTTCACCGTTGCGCCACCTTCCGGCCTCGCCGTCATCGACACCACCGGCGCTGGCGATTGCCTTGCCGGATGGTTCGTGGCCGGGCTGGCCGCCGGCCTGCCGCCGCAAGAGAGCCTCCGCCGTGCCGTCGTCGCTGCCAGCCTCTCCTGTGGCCGGCTCGGCGGGCAGATGTCCTTTCCCGACCGCGCTGCGGTCCTGTCCCTTTTACAGATCGTCGAAAGCGCCGCATGACCGCTCCCCAGGTTCTCCCGCAAAAGCCCGATACGCTGAAGGCGCTGTTTCCGGTGTCGAAGCCGGTCATTGGCGTCGTTCATCTGAAACCTCTGCCCGGTGCGCCGCGCTATGACGGACAGGCCGTGCGCGAGGTCTATGAGGCTGCCGCGGCCGACGCCCGGACGCTGGCCGCAGGCGGCATCGACGGCATCATCGTCGAGAACGCCAGCGACATGCCGTTCTCGCGCCCCGATCAGATCGGCCACGAAACCGTTGCGGGCTTGACCGCGGCGTGCCTCGCGGTGCGCTCGGTCGTCGATACGCCGATCGGCATCACCTGCGTCGCCAATGGCGCGCTCGCGGCGCTGGCGGTGGCCAAGGCCGTCGGTGCGCGCTGGGTGCGTGTCAACCAGTGGGTCAATGCCTATGTCGCCAATGAGGGGTTCCTCAACGGTCCGGCGCCGGAGGCGATGCGCTACCGGTCCCACATTCACGCCCGCGACGTCGCGATCTTCGCCGATGTGCATGTGAAGTTTGGCGCCCACGCGATCACGTCCGACCGCTCGATCGCCGAACAGGCGACGGACGCCGAGTGGTTCGACGCCGACGTCCTGATCGCGACGGGTACGCGGACGGGCTCGCCGACCCAGCCGCGCGAAGTCGATGAGGTGCGGTCCGGCACCAACCTGCCGGTGATCGTCGGTTCCGGCCTGTCGCCCGAGCAGGTGCCGGCGCTGTTCCAGTCGGCCGACGGCGCGATCATCGGCCAATGGCTGAAGGTCGATGGGAAATGGTGGAATCCGGTCGATCCGCGCCGTGTCGAACGCCTGATGGAAGCGGTGGCGAAGGTCCGCGCCTGATGGGAGCGCCGATCGCCATGGCCGAACCCTTCCTCATTGCCAAGGGCATCACGAAGCGCTTCGGCGCGCTGACCGCCCTTGCCGGTGTCGATCTGGAAATCCGCAGCGGCGAGGTGCTCGCCTTGCTCGGCGACAATGGCGCCGGCAAGTCGACCTTCATCAAGGTTCTCGCAGGCGCACATGCACCGAGCGACGGCGAGCTTCTCGTCGAGGGTCGCCCGGTGCATTTCGCCTCGCCGAAGGATGCCGCCGCCTCCGGCATCGCCACCATCTTCCAGGAACTGGCGCTTTCCGAGAACCTGTCGATCGCGGAGAATGTGTTTCTCGGCCGCGAGCTGAAGCGATCGGTGCTCGGCGTACCGTTCCTGCGCCGCGCCGAGATGAAGAAGCGCGTCGAAGACCTCTTGGTCGAACTCGACGCCCATATTTCCGACCCTACGGCGGCCGTGGGCAGCCTTTCGGGCGGCCAGCGCCAGGCCGTCGCCATCTGCCGGGCGCTCAACCTGAACGCCAGGATGGTGATCATGGACGAGCCGACCGCGGCGCTTGCGGTCGCGGAAACCCGCAAGGTGCTCGAACTTACCCGCCGCCTCGCTGCTCGTGGCTGTGCGGTCGTGCTGATCAGCCACAACATCGCCGACGTATTCGAGGTTGCCGATCGCATGGTCGTGTTCCGGCGTGGCCGCAAGGTCGGCGAGCGGCTGCGCAGCGAGACGACGCCCGAAGAGATCGTCGCGTTTATCACGGGGGCCCATGCGGATGTCCGGGCGCTCGAAAAAACCAAATAACGACATCCAGCAATAACGACAGCCAGAAAGAGGGAAGTGTCATGAGAGACCTGATCAGAACATTCGCCACCGCCGCGGCAATCGCCGCAATGGGCGTCGGCGCCGCCTTCGCGCAGGACAAGCCGAAGGTGGCTTTCGTGCCGCAGATCGTAGGCATCCCCTATTTCAACGCCATGGAAGCCGGCGGCAAGAAGGCCGCGGCGGATCTCGGCGTCGATTTCATCTATTCCGGGCCTGTCGACGGCAATCCGGTCGACCAGCTGCAGATCGTTCAGAACCTGATCGATCAGGGCGTCAACGCGCTCGCCGTCAGCGTCCTCGACGCCTCGGCCATCGCGCCGGTGGTCGAAGCCGCCAAGGCCAAGGGCACCAAGCTCTTCACCAGCGACAGCGATGCCCCCGACAGCGGCCGTCTCGTCTATGTCGCGCAGGCGACCGACGAAGGCCTCGGCAATGCGATCATCGACGAGCTGGTCAAGCGGGTCGGCGAGGATGCCAAGGTCGGTATCGTCTCCGGCGAGGCGACCGCTTCGAACCTCAATGCCTGGATCGGCTTCATGCAGAAGCGGGCGGCGGCGAAGTATCCGAAGCTGAAGCTGCTCGAGCCCCAATATGCCGGCAGCACCGCGCAGCGCGCAGCGCAGGTCAGCTCCGACCTGATGGCCGCCAATCCGGACCTGAAGGGCATCATCGCTGTCGCGTCGAGCACCTGCCCGGGCGTGGCGCAGGCGATCGAGACCGCCGGCAAGATCGGCCAGATCACCGCCACCGGCTATTGCAGCCCCAACACCGCGCGCGCTTACCTCAAGAGCGGTGCGTTCGGCTTCACCGTGCTGTGGGATCCCGCCCAGCTTGGCTACCTGACCGTCTGGGCTGGCAAGCAGCTGATCGACGGCAAGCCGTTCGAGGCGAGCAACACCATTCCCGGCATGACCAGCCCGGCCACCTATGACGCCACGACCGGCATTCTGCTGCTCGGGCCGCCGGCGATCTTCACGGCCGAGAACGTCGACAAGTACGACTTCTGAGCGGATACGGCGCCCGATCATGATCAAAGTCCTGCCTCGTGGCGCCGTGCCCGAAAACCGCGAGCTGCTTCTGCTCGGGGCCTGCCTCCTGGCGATCGCGCTGTTCGCGGTCGCCTCCCCCTTCTTCGCGACCGCGGATAATGCGGTCACGATCCTCCGCAACAGCGTCGAGCTGCTGCTGATCAGCCTCGGCATGTCGCTGCTGCTCGCCATGGGCGGCGTCGACGTGTCGATCGGCACGGTGATGGGTCTCGCCGCCTTCGTCATCGGCCGCCTGCTCATGGCCGCCGTCGATCCGGCGCTGGCCGCCATGGCCGGCATTCTGGCCGGTGCGGCGCTCGGCATGGTGACCGGCGCCGTCGTCGTGTTCGGGCGCATCCCGGCCATCGTCGCCACGCTCGGCCTGCTGGGCGTCTACAAGGCGGCCATCTATCTGGCGCTCGGCGGCGCCTGGCTTTCGGGCCTGCCGCCGACATTGACCGCGATGCTGCAAGTGCGGCTCGTCGGCGTGCCGATCGCGGTCATCGTCATCGCGCTCTCCTATGGCGCGATCTGGCTGGCGATGCGGCGCACCCCGTTCGGGCTGCATCTGCTCGCCGTCGGCAATTCCGAGGAAAAGGCGCGCCTGCAGGGCGTCAATACCAAGCTCATCCAGTTCTCGACCTTCGTCATCAGCGGCACCTTGGCCGGCGTGGCGGCGGTGTTCTATATCGGCACCTACCGCAATGTGGAAATGACCATCGGCAGCACGCTGGCGCTCGACGCCATCGCCGCCGTCGTGCTCGGCGGCACCAGCATCCTCGGCGGCAAGTGCAGTCTCCTCGGCACCGTTCTCGGCGTGCTGCTGCTGCGCATCCTGCAGAACGGCCTGCTGCTCGTCGGCGTGCCGTCGCTGTGGCAGACGGTGGTGACCGGTGCCCTGCTGATCGGGGTGCTCAGCATCGAGGGCCTTTCGGGCCGGCTCCAGCTCAAATTCGCGGGCGCTACGCAATGACCGTGCTCCGCAAAATGCGCGGCCAGAATCTCATCCTGGCGATCCTTGCGGCACTCTGGGTGGCGACGATCATCGGATTGTCGGTGCTGAGCCCGGCGATGTTCAACGCCGGCACGGTGACCAACATCCTGCAGTTCTCCACTATCCTGTCGCTGGTGGCGCTCGGCCAGACGCTGGTGATCCTCTCAGGCGGGGCCGGCATTGATCTGTCGATCGGCGGGACCGTCTCGCTGTCGGCGATGCTGTCCATGCTGGCGTTCAAGGCGGGAATGCCGATCGTCCTGGTGCCGCCGGCCTGCATCCTGATCGGGCTCGCGCTCGGCGCGATCAACGGCCTGCTCGTCACCAAGCTCCGCATCTTGCCGCTCATCGCCACGCTCGGCACGCTGTTCATCTATTCCGGCACGGCGCTGGCCTTGACCGGCGGCGCGGCCATGTCCGGCGTGCCGGCCTGGATGCTGGCCTGGGGCCGCGGCTCGATCTCGTCGCTGCCGCTGCCCTTCATCACCATCGCGCTGCCCGCCTTCGGCATCGCTGGCATCATCCTCTTGTGGACCGCTTGGGGCCGCTGGATCTACGCCATGGGCTTCAACGAGCGCTCGGCGCGGCTGGTCGGCATTCCGGTCGATCGCGTCCGCCTGCTGATCTACACGATCAGCGGCGGGCTGGCGGGGCTCGGCGGCCTCATTTCGCTGGCCTGGCTTGGAAGCGGCCGTCCCAATATCGGGCAGAACCTCGAGCTGGAATCGCTGACGGCGGCCATGCTCGGCGGCGTGGCCATTGTCGGCGGACGCGGCGGCGTCGGCGGCGTGCTCGCCGCAGTGCTGCTGCTGGTGACGCTCAAGACCGGCCTGCTGCGCCTCAACGTCAACACCGTCTGGCAGGTGGGCGTCGTCGGCGTCCTGCTGATCGCCGTGCTGATTGCCGACCGCCTGACGACACATCGGAGATGAGAATGGACAGCCTCGAGCAGAACATCGCCAAGCGGGTCGAGGAGCGCGCCGACCGTATCGTCGAGACGCTGAGCGCTCTCGTCAGCTTCCCGTCGATCGTCCTCGCGGATCCGACCAAGGCGGGGCCCGGCGAGCGCGACTGCCAGCTCTATCTCCAGAAGCGCATCGAGGCGCTCGGCTTCACCACCGACCTGTGGGAGCCGGACGGTCCCGCGCTCTATGACAAATACAAGGGCCGCCCGGGCGCCAACAAGGGTCGCACCTTTGTCGGCCGCCCCAATCTCGGCGGCGTGCTGCGCGGCAGCGGCGGCGGCCGCTCGATCATGCTGAACGGCCATATCGATGTGGTGCCGCCCGGCGCGGCCGAGCACTGGAAGACCGATCCGTTCACGCCGGTGCTTCAGGACGGCAAGCTGTACGGGCGCGGTTCGGTCGACATGAAGGGCGGCGTCACCTGCATGCTGATGGCGGTCGAGGTCCTGAAGGAGCTTGGCGTATCGCTGTCCGGCGACGTGGTGTTCACGACGGTGGTCGATGAAGAGATCGGCGGCATGGGCTCGCTCGCCATGGTCGATCGCGGCTTCAAGGCCGATGCGGGCATCATGACCGAGCCGACGGCAAATCGGATCGCACCGCTCTGCCATGGCGTCGTCTGGGGCCGGATCATCATCGACGGCATCGGCGGCCATGCCGAACTGACGCCGCAGGCGTGGTACGCGGCAGGTCCCGTCGACGCGATCCAGCTGTGTCGTCAGATGCTCGACGGCATCGACATCCTCAACCGGCGCTGGATGACCGATCCGAAGAAAATGCATCCGCTGATGGATATGCCGAACCAGATCATGGTGACGCAGATGCAAGCCGGCGAGCATCCCGCCTCGACCGCAGGCCGGGCCGAGATCGTCATCGACGCGCAGTACCTGCCGAGCGAGAAGGACGAGTTCGGGCTTGGCGGCCACGTCAAGCGCGAGATCGAGGAGCATATCGCCTTCGTCTGCCAGGCCGATCCCTATCTCCGCGCTCATCCTGCCCGCATCGAATGGATTCTCGACGCTGACTGCGCCGAAGTGCCGGCCGAGCACCCGTTCGTTCAGACGATGCAGGGCGCCTGCGCGGCCACCGGCCTTTCGCCTGTGCTGGCGGGTTTCGGCCCTCATTCGGATATCGGGCTGCCGGGCGGGCTTGGCCAGACGCCGACGATCAATTTCGGGCCGGGTGATCCGACCCAGGCCCATCAGGCGAACGAGCATCTCGCGGTGAGCGATCTGGTCGAGTGCACCAAGGCGATCGCCATCGCCGTCGCGCGCTGGTGCGCCTAGCGCCTGAGGCATTCCGGTCGCCGGAGCCGCTTGCTTCGGCGATTAACCGCTTAACCGGGTTCAACTCTTGGGCGATACGCACGGGAATTGAACAGGCTCTGCTTTATTCTTCATCATACACTTCGACGAGCACAAGAATCTCTTGCAAGTCCTGACAATGCGCTTGTCTTTGGTCGGGACGATGCTAGCGTAAGGCTCTTGTAAACCGGTTACGTAGGACTGGCTGCTGATGAGTACGAAGGTCGCCCGATTATCCGATGTCGCCCGCACCGCTGAGGTGTCGGTTGCTACGGTGTCGCGCTTCCTCAACAATCGCCTGCAGCTCCCGGCAGAGACAGCGGCGCGGATACGGCGCGCGGTCGCCGAGCACGAGTACACGCCCAACCCGCATGCGCGGAACCTGTCGCTCGGCCGCTCCGAGACGTTGGCGCTTGTCGTGCCGGATATCGCGAACCCGTATTTCGCCAGGCTCGCCGCGGCGGTCGAGCGCGAGGCGGCCCAGCAGGGATACGCGTTGACGCTGTGCGCGTCGCTCAACACGTTGCAGCGCGAGCGCGAGTATATCGCGAGGCTCAGTGGCAGCGCGGTCGATGGCATCATCTTCGTCAGCAACCATGCCGACGATGGCAGCCTGCGCGATCCGATCAATGCGAGCAGCCGCGGCGTCGTCATTCTCGACGAGGATGTGGCCGGCGTCATCGGTCCTCGGGTCTTCAGCGACAATGAGCAGGGCGGCTATCTCGCCGGCCGCCACCTGATCGAGATGGGGCATCGCTCGATCTCATTCTTCGGCGGACCGCAGGCGATGCGCAGCACGGAGGCGCGCCTCGCGGGCATTCGCCGGGCCATCGCCGAGTCCGGCCAGGATGTCGCCATTCGCGATGCGTTCTTCGGCGCCTATTCGCCCGAGCATGGCCGCGCCTGCGCCGCGCGGTTCCTGTCCTCGGGCAGCGATGCGACCGCCGTTCTCGTGTCCAGCGACGAGATCATGATCGGCGCGCTCGAGATCTTTCGGCGCGACGGCATTCGCGTGCCTGATCGCCTTTCGGTGATCGGCTTCGACGATATCGCGCCCTTCGTCCTGTTCGATCCGCCGCTGACGTCGATCCGGCAGCCGGTGGAGATGATGGGGCGACGCGCCGTCGATCTCCTGATCCGCGGCCTCAAGGGCGAGGATATCGCCAGCGTCATCGAATACCTGCCCGTCGAACTGATCCTGCGCGGATCGGTGGCTCACCCGGCGGGCAGAAAAGCAGCTGCCACCAAGCGCAGATCACCAGAAAGAGGGGAATGAACATCATGAAGTCGAAACTCAGAGCTCTCGCGGCCTCGACGATCCTCGTCGCCCTGACGGCAACCGGCGCAAGCGCGGCCGGCAAGACCTTCGCGCTCATCCAGTATAACCAGCAGGTGTCGTTCTTCACCGACATCACCCGCGGCGCCCAGGAAGCGGCCAAGGCCTCGGGCGACGAGTTGCTGGTGTTCGATGCCAACAATTCGGCGCAGGCGCAGGACAGCGCCTTCGATACCTATATCCAGCAGAAGGTCGACGGCATCATCATCGTGTCGGTCGACCAGAACGGCGTCATGCCCGCCGTCCGCTCCGCCTCGGAGGCCGGCATTCCGGTCGTGGCCGTGGACGGCGTGCTGCCGGAAGGTCCGCAGAAGACGCAGATCTCGGTCGACAGCTACACCGCCGGCAAGCTGATCGGCGAGTTCTATGTCGATTACGTCAAGAAGAACATGGGCGGCAAGGCGACGCTCGGCAGTGTCGGCGCCCTGAACTCGGATCTACAGAACCTCCGCCAGAAGGGCTTCGACGAGGTCGTGAACGCTGCCGGCGTCGCCACCAGCGTCGGCGTCGTCGACGGCCGCAACATCCAGGATCAGGCATTGGCCGCCGCCGAGAACCTCTTGACCGGCAATCCCGATCTGCAGACCCTCTACGCGACCGGCGAGCCGGCGCTGGTGGGCGCGGTCGCCGCTGCCGAAAGCCAGGGCCGCACCGACAAGATCAAGCTGTTCGGCTGGGACCTCAGCGCCCAGGCGATCGCGGCGATCGACCAGGGCTTCCTCGTCGGCGTGGTGCAGCAGGATCCCTTCCTCGAAGGCAAGAAGGCCGTCGAGGCGCTGGTGACGCTTGCCGGCGGCGGCACCGTCGAGAAGGAAATCAAGGTGCCCGTGACGATCGTCACGAAGGAGAATGTCGACGCCTTCCGTGCGCAGTTCAAATGAGCGCGCTCAACGTCAAGGAGGCGGCTTCGGCCGCCTCCGGTTCCCCTTCAGTCCGACCCCGGATGCGCGTCCGCGGCATCCGCAAGAGCTTTGGCTCGATCGAGGCGCTGCGCGGCGTCGATCTCGACCTGTGGCCGGGTGAATGCCTCGGCCTCGTCGGCGACAACGCCGCCGGCAAGTCGACCTTCACCAAGATCCTCGCCGGCACATATTTACCGGATGCCGGGACGATCGAGCTGGACGGCAAGGCGATCAGCTATTCCGGCCCGGCCGAGGCGCGCGGCTACGGCGTCGAGATGGTCTATCAGGACCTCAGCCTCTGCGACACGATCGATGTGGCCGGCAATCTCTATCTCGGCCGCGAGATCAGGAAAGGTCCGTTCCTCGACAAGCAGGCGATGCAGCGCGGCGCGCAGGAGATGCTGCGTAAGCTCGAGATCCGCATTCCGAACACCGCGATGAAAGTCGCGCAGCTCTCGGGCGGTCAGCGACAGTCCATCGCCATCGCGCGCTCGGCATCGTTCGATCCGAATATCCTCATCCTCGACGAGCCGACATCGGCGCTGGCCGTGGCCGAGGTCGAGGCCGTGCTGGCCCTGATCGGCCGGCTGAAGGCGAAGGGCGTCGCCGTCGTGCTGATCACGCACCGGCTGCAGGACCTCTTCCGCGTCTGCGACCGGATCGCGGTCATGTATGAGGGCACCAAGGTCGCGGAACGCGCGATCGCCGAGACCAATCTCGAAGACATCGTCCGCCTGATCGTTGGAGAGGGACACCGCTGATGACGCTCTATACCGAACGCCAGCGGGGCTCGAATCTCCGGGATTTCTTCGAAAACCACGCGCATGTGCTGTCGATCGCGGTCTTCCTGATCGCCTGCTGCGCGCTCTTCACCTCGATCAACGACGTGTTCCTGTCGCCCGGCAATCTGCTCAACCTGCTGCGCCAGGCCGCGCCGACGCTGATCGTCGCCGTGGCGATGACCTTCGTGATCACCACCGGCGGCATCGATCTTTCGGTCGGCTCGATCATCGCCCTCGTCAATGCGTCGGCGGCGCTGCTGCTGCGCGCCGGCTGGGATTGGCCGGTGGTCTCGGTGATGATGCTGGGGCTCGGCGCGGTGATCGGCCTCTTCCAGGGCTATTTCGTCGCCTATCAGCGCATACCGGCCTTCATTGTCACCCTTGCCGGGCTCTCGGCGATCCGCGGCATCGCGCTGGTGCTGACCGGCGGCTTCTCGATCCTCATTCCCCCAGGCGTCTTCCTCAGCATCGGACGCGGCACGCTGTTCGGCATCCCGGCGCCTGCCCTGATGGGGCTGGCGGTGGCGCTGCTCGGCTATGTCGTGCTGAACTTCACGGTCTATGGCCGCCATGTCTGTGCTGTCGGCGCCAATGCGGAAGCGGCGCGTCGCGTCGGCATTCCGGCGAGGCGGGTCGTTGAGTCGGTCTATGTGTGGAGCGGTGTCGCTGCGGCGCTGGCCGCGCTGGTGGTGGCGGCACGATTGGGCTCTGGCTCGTCCAATGCGGCTGTCGGCACGGAGCTTGACGTGATCGCGGCGGTGGTGCTGGGCGGCACGTCGCTGATGGGCGGCCGCGGGACCATTGTCGGCACCGTCATGGGCGCGCTGACCATTTCGGTCATCAGCAATGGCCTGATCCTCTCGAAGATCGACGCCTTCTACACGCAGATCGTGACCGGCGCGATCATCCTGATCGCCATCTGGGTGAACACCCGCATCTTCGATCAGGTCGGCAGCGTCCGGCGCAAGAGCTGAGGGTTCTTCGCAATGAGCGAGCTTTCCGTCGCGCATGTCGGGTCCGGACAGGTCATGACCGTGACCGGGCCCATTTCCGCGGATGCGCTGGGCGTCACGCTGATGCACGAGCACATCCTCAATGACTGCTCATGCTGGTGGCACGCGCCGAAAACGCCCGAGCGCCAGCATCTGGCGACGAGCTTCGTCTGCATCGAAATCCTGGGCGAACTTCGCCAGGATCCGTTCGTCAACAAGCACAATATCCGGCTCGACGACGAGCCGCTGGCGATCGCGGAATTGAAGGATTTCGCGAGCCAGGGCGGGCGCACGGTTGTCGAGCCGACCTGCCAGGGCATCGGCCGCGACCCGTTGGCGCTGAGGCGCATCTCCGAGGCGGCCGGTCTCAATGTCGTCATGGGCGCGGGCTTCTACCTCGCCGGGTCGCATCCGGCGAAGGTCGCGGCCATGTCCGTCGACGAGATCGCCGATGAGATCGTGCGCGAGGCGACGGTCGGCGCTGATGGAACCGATGTGCGGATCGGCATCATCGGCGAGATCGGCGTGTCGGCGGCCTTCACGGCCGACGAGGAGAAATCGCTGCGCGGTGCGGCGCGGGCCCAGACGCGGACCGGATTGCCGTTGATGGTGCATCTGCCGGGCTGGCTGCGGCTCGGCCACAAGGTGCTGGACATCGTTGCGGCCGAGGGCGCCGACCTGCGGCACACGGTGCTTTGCCACATGAACCCGTCGCATGACGACATCGGCTACCAGAGCGAGATCGCGGCGCGCGGCGCCTTCGTCGAATACGACATGATCGGCATGGATTTCTTCTATGCCGATCAGCAGGTGCAGTGTCCGAGCGACGATCAGGCGAGCGAGGCGATCGTCAAGCTGATCGAGCGCGGCTATGGCGACCGCGTACTGCTGTCTCATGACGTGTTCATCAAGATGATGCTGACCCGCTATGGCGGCAACGGCTACGGATACATCCTGCGCCATTTCGTGCCGCGCTTGCGCCGCCATGGCGTCTCGGAAGACGCCATCCGCACGCTGCTGGTGGACAATCCCCGCAGCGTCTTCTCATCCCGATGACGGCTGGCCGCTAGCATGACCTCGGCTTGCCGCCTCGGTGTTCTCTCCGATGTCGTTGCCGGGCTGTCGCGCCGGACGATGCAGGGCGATGATCGATCCGCCCTAGGCCGGCGCATCCGCCTTCAGGATGGCCGCGATCTCGCTCCGGGACGGGAAGGACGACAGCGTGCCCGCGCGCTGCACCGTGATCGCCGCCGCGCGTCCGGCTGCCTTAAGGGCGTCGAGGGCGCCGAGCCGGTGCGCGAACAGCGCCGCCGCCAGAACGCCCATGAACGTATCGCCGGCGCCCGTCGTGTCGACGACGTCGACCGCGCTGGCGGATACGTGGTGCAGGCCGCTGGCGTCGCAGAGCAGGGCTCCGCGGCCGCCGAGCGTGACGACGACCGAGCCGACGCCGGCCTTGCGCAACGCCTCTGCGGAGGCATCGGCGGCCGTCTCCTGGCTGAGCGAGCGGGCCTCGCCCTCGTTGACGACAAGCATGTCGACCATCGGCAGCAGCTTGGCATGGCCGGAATGCAAAGGCGACGGATTGAACAGAGTGCCGATGCCGGCGCGGCGCGCCGCGGCGAAGCCCGCGCGGGTGGCGTCGAGCGACAGGTTGCCCTGCATCAGGATCTGGTCGCCGGGGCGCAGGTTCGCCACCAGCGCTTCGGCGGTCGCGGCTGTGATCGAGCGGCTCGCATCGACGGTGCTGACGATGGCGTTCTCGCCGGCGGGGTCGATGAAGATCATCGAACGGTCGGTGGCCGCATCGACCGTCAGGAGATCGTCGACCTCGAGCCCTTCGGTGGCGAGCGCATGAGACACCCAGCGACCGTCGGCATCATCACCAATGGCGGCCACGAAGCGGACAGCCGCGCCGGCACGCGCCGCAACGATTGCCTGGTTGGCGCCCTTGCCTCCGAGGTCGCGCTGCGGAGTTCCGGCGATGATCGTCTGGCCCGGCGCCGGCCAGACCTCGACCTTCATGGCCTCGTCGACCGTTGCGTTGCCCAACACCAAAAGCATGAGATGAAACCTCGAAGAGAATGCAATGTCCAAGATATCTAACAAAGAAAAAAATATCATCAACAAGATTTTTGGGCGCACGCAAGTTATTATTGGTGTTGTGCATTGTCCGCCGATGCCGGGGTCTCCACGATACAAGCGAGATGATTTCAAATATAGTATAGATGCGGCTGTAATCGACGCGATGAACTACGCCGATGGCGGTGTCGATGGCCTGATCATTGAGAACCATGGCGATATCCCCTTCGTGAAGCCGGGCGATATTGGCTATGAAGTGGCTGCCGGCCTTGCTGTCATCACAGACCGCATCCGGCAGCGCACGGATGTCCCGCTCGGCATCAACGTCCTTGCCAATGCGGCGCGTCCGGCTTTGGCGATCGCCAAGACTGCGGGTGCGGCCTTCGTCCGCGTCAATCAGTGGGCCAACGCCTATGTTGCCAATGAAGGCTTCGTCGAGGGCGAAGCTGCGTCGGCGCTTCGTTATCGTGCCGCGATCGCGGCCGAGGACGTGGCGATCTTCGCCGACGCTCATGTGAAGCACGGTTCGCACGCGATCGTTGCCGATCGGTCGGTGACGGAACTGGTGCGCGATGTCGCGTTCTTCGACGCCGATGCCGTGATCTGCACCGGCCAGCGGACCGGCGATGCCGCAGCGCTCGATGAGATCCAGACCATGCGCGATGCGACGAGCCTGCCACTTCTGGTCGGCAGCGGCGTCACACCCGACAATGTCGGCACGATGCTGCCGCTGCTGGATGGCCTGATCATCGCCAGCGCATTGAAGGTCGATGGCGTCTGGTGGAATCCGGTCGAGCGAGGCCGCGTTGAAGCTTTCATGAACAAGGTCCACGCCATCCGGCCGGCCGCCTGAGGAATTGTCCGTGACCACACTGAATCCCCCGCTTTCCGACCGCATCCGCAGCGCAGGTCAAGTCGCCTGGGACGCCATGCAGGCGCACCCGTTCGTCACTGCGATCGAGGCCGACAGGCTCTCCGACGCGGAGTTTCGCGCTTATCTGATCTATGAGTGCGACTTCGTCGAAACCGCGATGCTGATCTTCGGCCACATGCTGGTGAAGGCTCCGGGCCTTGAGGAGCGCCGCTGGCTCGCCGGCGTGCTGCAGGCCCTCGCCGTCGAGCAGATCGGCTATTTCGAGGCGACCTTTGCCCAGCTCGGCATCACGGACGAAGAGCGCGCCAAACCGATGCCGCCCTCGGTCCTCGCCTTCCGCAATGGCATGCTGAAGATCGCGGCTGAAGGCAATTATCTCGACGGCGTCGCCATCATGCTCGCGGCCGAATGGATGTACGCGACCTGGTGCAGCCGCGCCGCCCGCTGCACGATTTCCAACCCCGTGCTGAGGCGTTGGGTCGATCTCCATGCGGAGCCGGAATTCCTGGCACAGGCCGACTGGCTGCGCCGGCAGATCGACACCGCCGCGCCGGCGCTGGAGCCCCAGCTCGCGGCGAGCTTTCGCCATGCGCTGGAGCTCGAAATCGACTTCCACACCGCCCCGCTGGAAAGGACCGCGTGATGCAGGACGACTATGATCTGGTGATCCGCGGCGGCACGGTCGTCACAGCGACGCAAACCTTCCGCGCCGATGTGGCGATCCGCGGCGAGACCATCGCGGCCGTTGGTAACGGCCTGCGTGCGCCAAAGGAAATCGATGCCGGCGGCCTGCTGGTCATGCCGGGTGGCGTCGACACCCATTGCCATCTCGATCAGGTCGAGCCGGGGATGGGATATGGCGCCGAGAGCTTCTTCAGCGGCAGCCAGTCGGCGCTGCGCGGCGGCACGACCTCGGCGATCTCCTTCGTCAGCCAGTTCAAGGGCGAGCCGATCCGGGAGGTGCTGGCCGAGACGCTGAGGCGCGGGCGCCGCTCGATCATCGACTACAGTTTCCACCAGATCATCACCGATCCGAGCGACGAGGTGATCGCGGAAATTCCGGCGATCGTCGCCTCGGGCATTCGAAGCCTCAAGGTGTTCCTGACCTATGACGGCGCGCGGCTCGACGACCGGCAATATCTGAAGGTTCTCGCCGCCGCACGGCGCGAAGGCGCGATGACCGTCGTGCACTGCGAAAACTACGAGGCCATCGGCTGGCTGACCGAGCAACTTCTCGCGGCGGGTCTGACGGCGCCGAAATACCATGCCTGGTCGCGGCCGAAGGTGGTGGAACGCGAGGCGACCTATCGCGCCATTGCGCTGGCCGAGCTGGTCGACACGCCGATCCAGGTCTTCCACGTCTCCTGCGCCGAAGTGGCGGAGGAGATCTCGCGGGCCAAGCTGCGCGGCCTCAAGGTCTGGGGCGAGACCTGCCCGCAATATTTCGCGATCAGCGCCGCCGACATGGCGCGCGAGAATTTCGAGGGCGCGAAATACATGTGCAGCCCCGCGCCGCGCGACGTCGAGGACCGCGAGGGCCTCTGGGAGATGATGCGGCGCGGCGTGCTCGACGTCGTCTCGTCGGACCATAGCGCCTTCAACTTCACCGGCACCTTCGCCAAGGACATGAACGGCCGCGACGCGTCGTTCCGCGACATTCCGAACGGCGTTCCGGGCGTCGGCACGCGGATGCCGCTGCTGTTCTCCGAAGGCGTCGTGAAGGGCAACATCGACCTGCCGACCTTCGTCGCCCTCACGGCGACCAATCCGGCGCGGCTGTTCGGCCTCGAAGGCCGGAAGGGCGCGATCGTGCCGGGCGCCGACGCCGACATCGTGCTGTGGGATGCTGCCAAGACGAAGACCATCACCAATGCCGACCTCCATCACGCGGTCGACTACACGCCCTATGAGGGCCGCGAGGTGACCGGCTGGCCGGTCGTCACGCTCAGGCGCGGCGAAGTGGTGATGCGTGACGGCGAAGTCATCGGCGCGGAAGGCAGCGGCGCGTTCCTGGCGCGCGGTCCTTACGCCATCGCCACGCCGACCGGACATCTCGCCAACGGCTTCGACGCCTCAACCGCGACACTCGCAAGGACCTGATTCATGAACGACATCACCCGCGTCCAGATCGACGAGATGCCGACGAAATCCAAGAACGCCATCTATCACTTCCCCGGTGGCGGCGGTCTCCTGTGGTGCGTCGCGACCTCCGAGGACCTGACGCTCGACCTGCCGCAGCAGGCGGAAAATGCGCTCGGCGTCATCGACCGCTATCTCAAGTCCTACGGCCTCGACCGCAGCCGCATCGTGCGCGCCGAGGTGATCGTCACCGACCACGGCCGCAAGCCCGAATTCGACGCCGTCTGGGCGAAATGGATGCCGGAGGGCAAGGGGCCGGTGCGCTCCTTCGTGCAGTCGGTCATGCCGGACGGCGACCAGGTCGAGATCATCATGACGGTCGCGCTGCCGGCCGATTTCAAGGGTTGAGCCGATGCATCCCTCATCCATGAAAGTGAAGCCCGGCCGGATCGCGCCCGGCGCCTTCGGGCACACGCGCGGCACGGTGAAGCGCAATTATGCCGTGATGCCGCCGGAAGGCATCATGGACAGCTATCTTCCGCGCTGGGAACGCACCGTGGTCCGCTTTCAGGCCGCGCCGCAGCTTGGCGCGCGCTTTGCCCAGGCGGTGCTCGAAATCGCCGAAGGCGGCGGCACGCGGGAGGCGTTTTCCGACGAACTGGAGCGCCTGATCTATGTGCTGCAAGGCTCCGTCGAGCTGACGGTCGACGGCGCTGCGAGCCGCCTCGACCCGGAGGGCTATGCGTTCCTGCCGCCCAATACCAAATTCTCGGTGCGCAATATCGGCGCCGGCGAGGCGCGGGTGCTCGGCATCAAGAAGCCCTACGAGTCGATCGGGCTGCCGCCGCCGGACCTCATCATCTCCAAGCGCAGCGATCTCGAGAAGATCAACCATAACGGCACCGAGGGCCGCACCTGGGAGCATCTGCTGCCCTATGGCGACATGCGCTTCGACATGGAGCTGAACATCCTCTCCTTCGCGCCGGGCACTCATTTCCCTGACGTCGAGACCCACATCATGGAGCATGGGCTCTACATGCTCGAAGGGCAGGGCATGTATCTCCTCGACCAGGATTGGCACGAGGTCTGGAAGGACGACTTCATCTGGATGGGGCCGTTCTGCCCGCAGCTGTTCTATCCGACCGGCTGGGAAACCTCGGCCTATCTCCTCTACAAGGATGTGAACCGGGATGTCAGTTTCGGATAGGTCCGAAGCGGAGCGGGCCTGGCAGCGGCTGGAGGCTCTCGCGGCTTGCACCGACGAGCCGGGCCGCATCACCAGGCTCGCCTTCTCGCCGGCATTGAGAGAGGCGAACGCGCTCGTTCTCGGCTGGATGCGGGAGATCGGCATGACGGCGTCGATCGACGCGGCGGGCAATGTCGTCGGCCGCTATGAGGGCGAGACCGTCGATGCGCCGGCGATCATGCTCGGCTCGCATCTCGACACGGTTACGGACGGTGGCCGCTATGACGGCCCACTCGGCGTCATCGCAGGGCTTGCGGTCGTGGAGCGGCTGGCAGCGGCGTCGCGCCGGCTGCCGGTCGCGATCGAGATCGTGGGTTTCGCCGACGAGGAGGGGACACGGTTTGGCGGCTCCGTCCTCGGCAGCATGGCCATGGCGGACGTCGTCCCGCCCGACTGGATGGCCCGTGTCGATATCGACGGCGTTTCGGCGGCAACGGCCACGAGCTTGTTCGGTCTCGATCCCGCGCGCGTCTCCGAAGCGTCGCGGCGCGATAAGCCGCCTCTCGCCTATATCGAGCTGCATATCGAGCAGGGTCCGCTTCTGGAGGCCCGCGATATCGCCCTCGGCTGTGTGACCGGGATCGCCGGCGCCGTGCGCGCGAAGGTCACGGTCTCGGGCAAGGCCGGCCATGCCGGAACGGTTCCGATGGCGATGCGCGCCGATGCGCTCGCCGCCGCGAGCGAATGCATTCTCGCGGTCGAAAAAATTGCATCGCAGTTTGATTGCGTCGGGACGGTAGGACAGATCGGCTGCCATCCGAACGCCACCAATGTCATCGCCGGCAGCGTAACCTTCTCGGTCGATATCCGCTCGCTCGACGATGCAAGCAAGGCTGCTTCCTTCGAGGACCTTCTTCGGGCTCTTGCTTCCGTTGCAGAGCGCCGCGGCGTCCGTGTCGACACCGAGGTGACGTCCGATACGCTGTCGACCCTCTGTGACCCGCGCCTCACCGGCATCATCCGCGACGTGCTGGCTGAAATCGCCCCTGCCGTGGTCGAACTGCCGAGCGGCGCCGGACATGACGGTCTCAACATGGCGCATATCGCGCCGATCGCGATGATCTTCGTCCGCTGCAAGGACGGTCTCAGCCACCATCCCGATGAGGCGATCACCATCGATGACCTGGCGCTCGGCATCGAAGCGACGTTCGCAACCTCGATGAGGGTTGCGGCCGGATAGCCGAACTCAGATCGCCGTGCCGTCGGCGTCGAAGACATGCAGGCGCGCCGGGTCGACATAGGCCGTTACAGCCGTGCCGAGCGCGATCTTCTGCTGGCCGTCGACGGCGATGGTCATGGGCTGACCATCTGCGGTCGTCGCATAGACCATGGTCTGGCCGCCGAGCTGCTCGACGAGATCGACCGTGACCTCGGCAAAGGGGATACCGGAGCCCGCCGCGATCGTCAGATGTTCCGGCCGCGCGCCAACCGAGACGGCGGCGCCAGCGGCACCGGCACGCAGCGGTCGGGGCAGGGCGATCGCCTGCCCGGCGGCCATGAGCTTCGCGCCCGAGCCATCCGCTGCCTCGACCCGTCCGCCCAGAATGTTCATCTTCGGCGAGCCGATGAAGCCGGCGACGAAGAGGTTGCGCGGCGTGTTGTAGAGATCGAGCGGCGCGCCCACCTGCTCGATATTGCCGGCGCGGAGCACGACGATCTTATCGGCCATGGTCATCGCCTCGACCTGATCATGCGTCACATAGATCATCGTGTTGCCGAGATCCTTGTGCAGCTTGGCGATCTCGACCCGCATCTGGACGCGCAACTCGGCATCGAGATTCGAGAGCGGTTCGTCGAACAGGAAGATGCGCGGCTCGCGCACGATCGCGCGGCCGATGGCGACGCGCTGGCGCTGGCCGCCCGAAAGCTGCTTCGGCTTTCGCTTCAGCAAGGGCTCGATGCGCAGAATCTCGGACGCCCTGGCGACGCGGGTGGCGATCTCGGCCTTGGGCAGCCGCGCCGTCTCCAGCCCGAAGGCAAGGTTCTGATAGACGCTCATATGCGGATAGAGCGCATAGGACTGGAACACCATGGCGATGCCGCGCTTCGCGGCGGGAACGGCGTTCATGCGCTGGTCGTCGATCAGGAGATCGCCGCCGGTGATCGGCTCGAGGCCGGCGATCATGCGCAGAAGGGTCGACTTGCCGCAGCCCGAAGGCCCGACGAAGACGGCGAACTCGCCCGGTTCGATCGTCAAGTCGATGCCGTGGATGACCTCGACCTCGCCATATCGCTTCTGAACCTCTCGCAGCATGACGCGCGTGGCCATGGTCATCTCCTATGCGCCCGCCGGCAGCCAGCTCTCATATTTCGGATGATCCGGACCGATCGGCCATGTGACTTCGGTGTGCGTTTCGGACGAGTGATAGAACGCTGTCACGATCTCCAGCGCCCGGCGCGAATCCGCTGTTGTCACCGGCAGCGGGCCGCCCGAGATGAGCGCAGCATGGAACAGCGCCATCTGGGTCTCGAAGCGCTGCGGCACATGCGTCCAGCCTTTCAGCAGGGCCTTGATCGCGGCCTTTGTCTTTTTGTTGTGTGGCAGGATGGTCCAGCGCTTGTTGCCGGGCGAATAGGCTTCATGGTCGCTTTCGAAGGTGACGTTCTCGAACATGAGGCGAAGCCGCGAAATCTCGTCGGCTGCCCCGAGCGTCGCGGTCAGCGAGACGAGCGCCCCGCTTTCGAGCGCCACACTCGCCGAGACGCAGTCCTCGACCTCGATCGGATTGACGCGGGTCGCCACGCGGCCGAACAGGCTCTTCATCGGGCCCATGAGGTAGGTCAGCATGTCATGCTGATGGATGGCGTGCGTCATCAGCACGCCGCCAAGTTCGGTTCGCCATTTGCCGCGCCAGGGCACGGCATAATAGTCGGCCTCGCGCCGCCACAGCGTCTCGACGGTCGCGACATAGGGCTTGCCGGCAATGCCGGCATCGATGATCGCCTTGGCCTGCTGGACGCCATCGCCGAAGCGATACTGGAACACCGGCATCAGCCGGCCGCGCGCTTGCTTCTCTGCGGCAATGACGGCGTCGACCTCGGCCAGCGAGCCGACCAGCGGCTTCTCGCAGATGACATGCTTGCCGGCGGCGAGCGCCGCCATGACCATCGGATAATGCGCCATCGGCGGTGTGCAGATATCGATGATGTCGAGATCATCCATGGCAAGCAGGTCATCGAAACGCGCCGTCCGCCGCTCGATGCCGAACTCATCGGCGAGGCCGTTCATGCGGCCGGGATCGAGATCGCAGATCGCCAGGAGCCTGAACTTGTCCGTGTTGGTGAGATAGCCCTCGACGATATGCGAGCGGCCGATGCCGCCGCCGACGACCGCGACTGTCTTGATTTCGCTCATTGCTGCCATTCCGTGCCGCGCTCGGCGATTCCCTGCGCGGTGAGTGCGAGTTCCATCGCCTTGAAGCAGTGCTCCTGTCCCATGGCCGTCTCGGTGCGGTCGCGGATATCGGCGAGAAGCTGCAGTCCGTAGGGAAGTTCGACGCCGCCGCAATCGATCGCCTGCACGCCCTTGCCATTGACGAGGAACAGGTGGTCGGTGCCTGGCCGTCCCGCGATATCGATATATTTGCGAAGCTCGATATAGCCCTCGGTGCCGAGGATCGTCAGCCGTCCGTCGCCCCAGGTCGGCAGGCCGGATGGCGTGAACCAGTCGACGCGGACATAGCCGGTGGTCCGCGCCGTCTTGAGGTGCATGTCGCCGAAATCCTGCAGGCCCGGCCGGCCGGAATTGGCGCGGTTGGCGACGCTGGCCGACACCACTTCGGCGTCGAGCGTGCCCGAGAAGAACAGGAACTGCTCGCACTGATGCGAGCCGATGTCGCAGAGGATGCCGCCATAGTGGGCGCGCTCGAAGAACCATTCCGGGCGCTGGTTGTTGCGGATCGCATGCGGGCCGAGGCCGACGGTGTTGATGACCTCTCCGATGGCGCCGGCCGTGACCAGTTCGCCGGCCTTGACGGTGGAGCGGGTCTCGAAATGCTCGGAATAACAGATCGAGAAGATGCGTCCGGTCTCGCGCTGCGCAGCCCTGACGGCGGCAAGCTGGTCGAGGCTGATCACGCCCGGCTTGTCGCTCATGACGTCCTTGCCATGGCGCATTGCCGTGATCGCGATGCCGGCACGCTCGTCGAGGATCGCGGCGGTGACGATGAGGGCTACGCTGTCGTCCTCGTAGATCTCCGCGGCGCTGGCGACGCGTCGCGCGCCGCCATAGCGCTCGGCGAAGGGCTTGGCGAGGTCGTCTTCCGGCGCGTGGAAGGCGACGAATTCGGCTCCGGCGCGCAGCAGGAGATCGACCTGGCCGTAGATATGGCTGTGGTTGAGGCCGATGACGGAAAATCGAATGCTCATCGCGAAAGAGTCTCTTGCTGGCGGCGTGGGGTGAGGGGGCCTTATCGGCTAACGCTTCATGCCGGTGGTTGCGATGCCTTCGATCAGAAGGCGCTGGAAGACGAGGAAGAACAGGAAGACCGGGACCAGCGTCAGCGTCGACATCGCGAACAGCCCGCCCCAATCGCTTTCGGCGCTCGAGTCGACGAATGTTCGAAGCGCCAGCTGGACCGTGTAGGTGCGGATGTCGGAGAGATAGATCAGCGGGCCGAAGAAATCGTCCCAAGTCCAGATGAAGGTGAAGATCGCCGCCGTGGCGAGCACAGGCATCGACAGCGGCAACAGGATCTTCCGGTAGATGCGCCAGGGACTGCAGCCGTCCATCATCGCGGCCTCATCCAGCTCCTTGGGCAGATTGCGAAAGAACTGCACCATCAGGAAGATGAAGAAGCTGTCGGCGGCGAGGAATTTCGGCACGACCAGCGGCAGGAAGGTGTTCACCCAGCCGAGCTGGTGAAACAGCACATATTGCGGGATCAGTGTCACCTGATAGGGCAGCATCAGCGTGCCGAGCATCATCGCGAACCAGAACCGTCGGCCCCGGAATTCGAGCCGCGCAAAGGCGAAGGCGGCGAGTGAGCAGGTGGCGAGATTGCCGATGATCGCCAGGACGGCAATGATCAGCGAATTCAGGAAGAAGGTATCGAAGCCGATCCGAAGGCCGGTCCAGCCGCGAAAATAGGACGAAAGGCTCCAGGAACTCGGCCAGAGGCTCGTCGCCGTGAAGATCTCGTTCTCGGGCCGGAACGAAGCCGAGAGCATCCACAGAAGCGGATAGAGCATCAGGATCGAGGCGAGGATCAGGAGGCCATGCGCCACGAGCGACAGCGCGCCTTTGCGCAGCCGGCTGGTCTCGCCGGCCTCGCCCGTCACGACGGTCAGGCGCTGGGCGTCAGTTGTCATAATGCACCCAGTATTTCGACGTCAGGAACGAGAAACTGGTGAACACCGCGACAATGACGAGCAAAATCCAGGCGAGCGCCGAAGCATAGCCCATGCGGAAGAAGCCGAACGCTTCCTGATAGAGATAAAGCGTATAGAACAGCGTCGAGTTGATCGGGTTGCCGGTGCCGCCCGAGATGATGAAGGCCGGCGTGAAGCTCTTGAAACCCTCGATGGTCTGGATGATCGCATTGAAGAAGATCACCGGCGTCAGGAGCGGCAGCGTGATCTTGCGGAACATGCGCCATCGACCGGCCCCGTCGAGGCTGGCCGCCTCATACATGTCGAGCGGAATCTGCCTGAGGCCGGCGAGAAAGATGATCATCGGCGAGCCGAACTGCCAGACGGCGAGCGCGATCAGCGTCCAGAGCGAATAGCGCGGATTGGAAATCCAGCTCGGGCCGACAATGCCGAAATTCAGCAGGAACTGATTGACGAGGCCATTGCCGGCAAAGAGCTGGCGCCACAGCACGGCGATGGCGACCGAGGCACCGAGCAGCGACGGCAGATAGAAGATGGCGCGATAGATCGGCAGGCCGCGCATGCCGCGATTGAGCAGCAGCGCGACGCCGAGCGCGAAGGCGAGCTTCAGCGGCACCGAGACGATGACGAAGGTCAGCGTCACCCGCATCGACTGGATGAACTTGGCGTCGGCGGTGAAGATACGCACGAAATTCGCGCCGCCGTTCCAGTGCGGCGCCGTCAGGAGATCGAAATCCGTGAAGCTCAGATAGAGCGAGATCAGGATTGGCCCGAGCGTCAGGCCGAAGAAGCCGATGAACCAGGGCAGCAGGAAGAGATAGCCAGGCCCATGCTTGCTGCGCGCTGCGGCAAAGCGCGACGGAGGGGCCGCGGCGATGGCGGGCGAACCGCCGCGCGCGGCCTCCGGGGACGGCGCCGAGGCCAAGGCCTCAGCCCTTCTTGGCGCGAGCCAATGTGGCGCTGGCCTGATCGAAGAAGGCCGGGCCGGCGTCCTCGGGCGACGTCTGGCCGAAGGCCACTTCCTGGCTGGTGGTGCGAAGCTGCGTCGAGACTTCGCCGGCATTGGCAGGCGGCGCCGGCGGCAGGGCCCCGAGCAGGTCACCGAGATTGGAGACGAATTCGAGCGCGATCTTGCTCTGCGCATCCAGCGTCGGCGCCACCACGTCGCGCGTCGAGGCCTTGCAGGGGATGCCGCGCTCGACGCCCAGCGCCTTGGCCGCTTCCGGGTCCGAGATGAAGAAATTGATGAATTTCGCGCTCAGTTCCTTGTTGGCGGAAGTGCCGCCGATCGAGAAGAACATCGAGGGCTTGCGATAGTGACCGCCGCCACTGCCCGGCTTGATGCGCGGGAAATTGGTCATGGTCAGCGGATCCTTGTTGACCGCCTGGAAGGCGATCAACTGGTTCGAATTGGCGAAGGTGGTCGTCGCCTTGCCGAGCGTGATCATGGTGTTCTCGATCGCGTCGGTCGCATCGAGCGCCTGGTCCTCGGCCGAGACGATGACGTCCGCGGCCCGGAGATCGGCCCAGAGCTTGAACCAGTCCGTCATGTCCTGGCCGTCGAAGGCGGCCTTGCCATCCGCGGTGTAGAGCGCCTTGCCGCGCTGGCGCAGCCAGTTTTCGAGCGCCGGCTCGACGCCGCTGCCGTCCTGGAACAGCTTCATGCCGGGGCGCTTGTTGGCCGCGTTGAACTTCGCCGCAAGCGCCGGCAGTTCCTCATAGTTCAGGTCGCGGCCGGGCGGCTCGATGCCCGCTTCCTTGAAGGCGGCCTCATTCACCATCAGCGCGACGGAATTGGCACCGAGGCTGATGCCATAGAGCTTGCCGTCGACCTTGCCGCCGTCGAGCTGGTCCTTGTCGAAATCACTGAGCTGCAGCGCGCCGCCGACGAATTCGTCGAGCGGGGCGATGCCGTTCCGGATCGCGTATTCGACGATGTAGCGATAGTCCATCTGGATGATATCGGGCGCGTTGCCGCCGGCGGTCTGCGTGCCGAGCTTGGCCCAGTAATCCTGGAAGGCCATGAACTCGCCGTCGATCGTCACGCCCGGATTGGCCTTGGAGAACAGGTCCGTCGCGGCGAAGGTCCGGTCGGCGCGCGCCTTGCCGCCCCAGAAGAGCAGGCGAAGCTTGGTGTCGGCGGCGAAGGCCGGGCTGATCGCGCCGGCAGCGAGCGCCGCGGCGCTCCCAAGCAGGAACTGGCGCCGGTGAAGCGTCGTCATAGGGCAGTCCTCCCGTTCTGGTCGCGACGAAGGCTGAGGTCGCTGCGCTCTTGACGGCGCTAAATAACCAATTGGTTACAATCTTGGGTCAATCGCCGGAGGGTGTCAAGCCGGCCTGCAGCTCCGTCAGCGCGTGCAGAGATAGTCGAGCACCATGCGCACGGCATGGGCTTCGCGTTCCTGGATCAGTGCGAATTGGCCTAAGTCGCGTTCGAAAATCACCGACAAAGTCTTCATGTTGGAGACATAAAAATAGCCAAGGCTCGCCACCGAAATGTAGAGCTGCATCGGGTCGACATCCTTACGGAACACGCCGCTCGCAATGCCGCGCTGGACGATGTCCCTGATCTCGGCGACGAGCGGCGAATGCAGCGCCGGGATATCCTTGATCTGCTTCAGGAAGCGGGCGTTCTGCAGGTTCTCGACCGCCAGCAGCCGCGGAAACCACGGATTCGCCAGGAAATGGCGAAAGGTGAACCGCACGAGCCGGTCCATGGCGTCGACGGGCGCGAATTCGCTCAGCGACAATTCCCGCTCGCCGTGCCGGATTTCCTGATAGGCGTCAAGAAGGACAGCACTGTAGAGCGCTTCCTTGTTGCCATAATAGTGATACAGCATCCGCTTGTTGGCCTTGGCACGCTCGGCGATCGCATCGACCCGCGCCCCGTTGAAACCCTGCTCGCAGAACTCGTCCCGTGCCGCTTTCAAGATAGCCGCCTTGGTGCGTTCGGCATCGCGCGGCCGAATTGAGCCCGCCCCGGCGCTGCGTGTTGCCGTCGGTTCGGCGGGGACGATCTCTCCGTCGTTATCCATCGCATCTGCTCATTTTCGGCGGCCTGCCGCGCGTTTTCTTGAAGCGGCAGACGGCAGCTTGACTCGTGATTCTAGCCATGTCTAGCTGTGTAACCAAACAGTTACAAGGAGGCTGTCTGGTGGCTGACAGGCGAATCGGCGTCATCATGCATGGCGCAACCGGACGCATGGGCTACAATCAGCATCTCGTCCGCTCGATCCTCGCCCTGCGCGATCAGGGCGGGATCATGCTTTCGAATGGCGACCGCCTCGTGCCGGAACCGATTCTGGTCGGGCGCGACGGCGACAAGCTGAGGCGGCTTGCCGAGAAGCATGCGATCGACCGCTGGTCGACGGACATCAATGCCGTTCTCGCCGACCCGTCCGCTGCGATCTTCTTCGATGCCGGGACGACGCGGATGCGGGCCGGACTGCTCGGCCGGGCGATCGATGCCGGCAAGCATGTCTATTGCGAGAAGCCGGTCGCCGAAGACCTGCACATCGCCGTCGCGCTTGCTCGAAAGGCCCGGTCGGCCGGGATCAAGCACGGCGTCGTTCAGGACAAGCTTTTCCTGCCGGGCCTGCGGAAGCTTGCGATGCTCCGGGATTCGGGCTTCTTCGGCCGCATCCTCTCGGTGCGGGGTGAGTTCGGCTATTGGGTCTTCGAGGGCGACTGGCAGGCTGCTCAGCGTCCCTCCTGGAATTACCGCAAGGCCGATGGCGGCGGCATCATCCTCGATATGCTCTGCCACTGGCGCTATGTGCTCGACACTCTTTTCGGTGCTGTCAAATCCGTGTCGTGTCTCGGTGCGACGCATATCCCCGAGCGTTTCGACGAGCGCGGCGAGCCCTATGCCGCCGATGCCGACGACGCTGCCTATGCGACCTTCGAACTCGAAGGCGGCGTGATCGCGCAGATCAACTCCTCATGGGCGGTGCGGGTCAAGCGCGACGACCTCGTCACCTTTCAGGTCGACGGTACGCACGGTTCCGCCGTCGCTGGGCTTCATCGCTGTTTCACGCAGCACCGCGTCAACACGCCAAAGCCGGTGTGGAATCCCGACGAGCCGCAGGTGTTGGACTTCCGGGCCGGTTGGGACGAGGTGCCTGACAACCTTCCTGCGGAAAACGGCTTCAAGGCGCAGTGGGCGATGTTTCTCCGCCACGTCGCCGAGGATGGACCCTGGCCCTATGGGCTGGAGGAGGGTGCCAAGGGCGTCCAGCTTGCGATGCTTGGGCTGAAATCATGGCGGGAGCGGCGCTGGCTCGACATTCCCCCGCTCGATATCTGACGACGCACGGGATGGCAGGCGAACTGGCGATCAATCTGGCGACGACGCGGGGCAGTTGGGGTTTTGCCGAGGCGGTCCAAGGTTGCCTCCGGCGCGAGATCTCGGCCATCGCGCCCTGGCGGGATCAGATCGAGGCGATTGGGCTTACCGAAGCGGCGCGGATCGTCCGGTTGGAGGGCCTGCGCGTCACCGGCCTTTGTCGCGGCGGCATGTTTCCGGCCGAAACGGCGGCGGGCCGCCAGGCAGCGATCGATGACAACAAGCGCGCCGTCGACGAAGCCGCAGCGCTCGGCGCCGCGTGCCTCGTTCTGGTCGTCGGCGGCCTGCCGGGCTCCAGCCGCGATCTCTCGGCGACGCGAGCCATGGTCGAGGACGGCCTCGCCGCCGTGCTGCCGCATGCCCGCAGCGTCGAGGTGCCGCTGGCGATCGAACCGCTGCATCCGATGTATGCTGCCGACCGCGCCTGCGTGAACACGCTCGACCAGGCGCTCGATCTCTGCGCGCTGCTTGGCGAGGGTGTCGGCGTCGCGATCGACGTCTATCATGTCTGGTGGGATCCGAAGCTGCCCGAAGCCATCGCCCGCGCCGGCCGCATGAACGCTATCCTCGCGCACCACATCTGCGACTGGCTGGTGCCGACTCGCGACATGCTGCTCGATCGCGGCATGATGGGCGACGGCGTGATCGATCTCATCGGTATCCGGCGGATGATCGAGGCGGCCGGCTATCATGGGCCCGAGGAAGTCGAGATCTTTTCGCGCGACAACTGGTGGCGTCAGCCGGGCGATACGGTGCTGGCGACCTGTGTCGAGCGCCATGCCAATCTCCAGAACCAGGAATGATCATGAACGGGCAGGAACGCCGGCGCTATGCGCTCATCGGCACGGGCAATCGCGGCACGACGATGTGGGGCCGCGATCTGCTCGCAGGCTGGCGCCAGGAAGTCGACCTCGTGGCGATCTGCGACACCAATCCGCTGCGGGCCGAGCGGGCGCGCAGCATGATAAAGTCGAACGCGCCGATCTATACCTCGATCGAGGAAACGCTCGCTGCGGCGCAGCCCGAGCTTGTGATCGTCTGCACGCGCGATTCCAATCATGACGACATCATCGTGGCAGCCCTTGAGGCCGGCGCCGATGTCATCACCGAGAAACCGATGACGACCAGCATGGAGAAGATCCGCCGCATCCGCGACGCGGAGCGACGCACCGGCAAGCGGATCGATGTCTCGTTCAACTATCGCTATGCGCCGACCGCCGCCAAGCTGAAGTCTCTGCTCGCTTCGGGCGCGATCGGCACGCTGACCTCCGTTGATTTTCACTGGTATCTGAACAATCAGCATGGCGCGGACTACTTCCGCCGCTGGCATGCCTATGTGAGAAATTCCGGCAGTCTGTTCGTCCACAAGGCGACGCATCATTTCGATCTCTTGAACTGGTATATTGGCGCTGATCCCGACGAGGTCGCAGCCTTTGGCGAATTGCGCCAATATGGCCGCAACGGGCCGTTTCGAGGGCCGCGCTGTCGCGATTGCAGCCATGCCGATGTGTGCGACTATTATTTCGACATGAGCGCAGACGAATTTCTCGATGAGCTCTATGAGGATCCCTCGGAGATCGATGGTTATGTCCGAGATGGCTGCGTCTATCGTGACGACATCGACATCTTCGATACAATGTCGGCGACCATCCGCTATCAGAATGCGGTCACGGTCTCCTATTCTCTGAATGCCTTCATGCCGATTGAAGGCCACGCCATCGCCTTCAACGGCACGCATGGCCGCATCGAGCTGCGCCAGTTCGAGAAACAGCCCTGGGAGACGCCGGATCATGACGAGATCCTGCTCATCCGGTCGTTTGGCGGCGGCGCCGAACGGATCAAGATCCCGCATGCGGGCGGCGGTCATTTCGGCGGCGACGATCTGATGCGCTCGATGATCTTCCGCGACGGGGCCGATCCGCTCGGACAGCGGGCCGATAGTCGCGCAGGTGCTATGTCGGTGATGACCGGGCTTGCGGCGCTTCAAAGCGCCACGACGGGACGGATGGTGCGGCTTTCGGATCTCGGCCCGATCGACGGGGCTTAGGCTATCAGCGGCATTGATGCGGCGAGGAGGAAACCCATGGCGGATGAGAGACTGTTTGCGACGCCGGGCGGGGGTACTCTGGTCCCGCTTGGGACGAGTACCCGGCGGGTGCTGGTCGACTTGCCTGAACTGATGCTGGTCGAATTCACGTTTGAGGCCGGCGGCATTGGCGCGCTGCATGCCCATCCGCATGTGCAGAGCAGCTACGTCGCCGAGGGGCGGTTCGAGGTCACGATCGGCGATGTGACGAAGGAGATTGCCGCAGGTGGCGCCTTCATCGTGCCGTCGGGCGTCGCGCATGGCGTCAAGGCGCTGGTGGCGGGCCGGCTCGTCGACAGCTTCACGCCGCGTCGCGACGATTTTCTCTGAGGAGAAGCAAGGCGGCCGCCAGTCCGGTACAGGGCGCCTTGACGGCACAAGACCGCACAAATGAAAAACGCCCGCCGGGGAGGAGATCGGCGGGCGTTCTCATGGAAGGCGGCGAAGCGAGGGAGGAGGTTCGCTAGCCGCCGGATCGCAAGGACGAGGGAGGAGGTTCGTCCTGGCGAATCTCTTGAATTAGTAGCCGACCGCCCGACGGGCGACCTGGTTGATATCGGCGCGGTCGATCCCGAGATCTGCAAGCTCGCGCTTGGTCAGCCGCGAAAGCTCCTTGTAGGTCTCACGATACTTACGCCAGCTCTTGAAGCCGTTGACGAGATTCATCTCGGCGTCCTTCATCAATCTTGGTGAGTGTCGCTCGGCGTTTCAACCGCACGACATTTCTTGATTGAAAATGTACGCCCGATGTTCGGTTTTGAGCACCGCAAAAAAACGCATGGCTGGCCTGCGCATGATGCATTGCAGCAGCCACTGGAATGGCGATGTTGCAATGCAGCGACCGCGAGGTTGGCCGCTCAGTAGCCGAGCGCGATGCCGTCCTTGCGATGATCAGTGGCGCCGAGAAGCGCGCCGGTTTCCTCGTCGAACGCAATCGCCTGGCAACCGCCGATCGGCGTGTCGCTGACAGTGACGGTGTGGCCGATGGCGGTGAGCGTCTCCGCCACGGCTGGATCGAAGGTGCTTTCGAGGCTGAGGACGCCGTCGAAGGCGAAGCTGCGCGGCGCATCCGACGCCGCCTGCAGCGCCTTGCCGCCATCGACCACTTCCGAAACGAAATGCGCGTGGCCGGCCGCCTGATATTGGCCGCCCATGACGCCGAACGACATCACGAGGCGGTCGTCCCGCGTCAGCATGCCCGGAATGATGGTGTGCATCGGCCGCTTGCGCGGGCCGATCGCGTTAGGATGGCCTTCGGTCAGGCGGAAGCTGGCGCCCCTGTTCTGCAGCACGACGCCCGCGCGCGGGGCATAATGCCCGCTGCCGAAGGCCCAGAAGATCGAGTTGATCAGCGAAATCGCGTTGCGGTCGCGATCGACGACGGTGAGATAGACGGTGTCCTTGTGCGGCGTCTCGCCATCCGGCGGCAGGGGAGCCGTGATGCGATCGGGCCTGATGGCGGCGCGGATCGGCGCGATGGTCGTCTCCGAGAGCAGCGCCTCGACATCGACAGGGGTGACATCGGGATCGCCGATCATGGCGTCACGCAGGCGGTACGCTGCCTTGGTCGCCTCGGCGAGGAGATGCACGCGGCCCGCCTCGTCGACGGCCGCTTCCGACAGGTCGAACCCTTCGAGAATGCGCAGGATCAGAAGCGCCGTGATGCCCTGACCGTTTGGCGGGCATTCATGCAGTCGGTAGCCGCGATAGGCAGCGCTTATCGGCGCCAGATAGTTGGAGGTCTGCGCGGCGAAATCCTCGCGCGTCAGGAGACCGCCGCGTGCGGCGAGCAGGTCCACGATTTCCTCAGCGATGGCGCCCTCATAGAAAGCGGCACGGCCGTTCTCGCCGATCGCCCGCAGCGAGGCGCCGAGGGCCGGATTCTCCATGCGCTCGCCGGCGCGGGGCGCGCGGCCGTCGACAAGGAAGCGCTGCATCGCCGCTTCGTCATGGGCGAGGCGGCCGACATTGTCAGCCCAGTCATGCGCGACACGGGGCGTCACCCGGTAGCCTTTTTCGGCGGCGGCGATGGCTGCCTCGAGAACGGTCGCGAGCGGCATTGAGCCATAATCTTCCGAGAGGCGGCACCAGGCATCGACGGCGCCGGGCACAGTGACGGCATGGACGGAACGATCACCGATTTCGGTGATCCCCTTTGCCTTGAACCAGCCGGGTTCAGCGGCCTTCGCAGCCCGGCCTGATCCGTTCAGGGCGATCGGCAGGCCGCCTTTCGCCGAATAGAGCGCGAAGCAATCGCCGCCAATGCCGGTCATCAGCGGATCGACGACGCATTGGACGGCTACGGCGGCCAGCGCCGCATCGACGGCATTGCCGCCGGCGCGCAGGATCTCGATCGCCGCCAACGTTGCGGCCGGATGTGAGGTTGCCACCATGCCCTCGGCACCGACCGCCGTCGAAGCGCCGGTCTTCACAAAGTTGCGTTCCGTCTTCATGGTCCTGTCCTCGTCCGTCTGCCGTCAGTGATAGAAGTGCGGCGCGAGCCGCGCGCGCTGCACGAAGCCGGGATCATGCAGCGGTACCAGTTCGCCGCCCGTCTCGCTTGCGATGGATTTGAGGCGGCGGATGCTGGCGAGGGCCGCCGGGTCGTCCATGCTGGAGCCGAGAACCTCGCGGTCGAAATTCTCTAGAAGGTCGACGACGTCGCCGACGAGGATCTTCACCCCGTCCTGCGGCAGGCGAACGACCGCGGACTGATGGCCGGGCTGATGGCCGCGCGTCAGTACCAGGTCGAGCCCCGGCATCAGCGTCGTATCGCCGTCGACGATGTTCCAGCGAATGGCCGGATCGGCATATTCCGCATAGTTCATGCGGCGGGTGTCGGCCATCGCGGCCGCATGTTCCAGCTTCTGGATCGTCACGCGTGCGTTCGGGAAATCACGGAGATGCCCGGTATGGTCGCCATGCGCGTGGCTGAGCACGATCTCGGTGACGTCGGCCGGGTCGACCCCGAGCCCGGCAAGCTGCGTCATCACCTCATGTTCCGGCAACACGACGGGCGGGCTCGGAAAGGTGGCGTTGACATAGCGCGCGGCGGCCGCAACCGGATCGGCAAGCCCGGCGCTCGCAAGGCCGGTATCGAACATCACATAGCCGCGCGCCGTCTCCATGAGATAGCAGCAGACCGGTACCGCCAGGATGATGTTCGGCTGCTCACCGCGAATGCAGCCCGACTTGCGGATGATCTCGTAGCCGGCCAGCAGGATATAGAGCTTGCGGATTTCGGTGGCGACGCTTGTCATGCCGCTGCGCTCCCGAAGACTTCCTTCAGAAGCGCGATGAAGCGCGGGCCGTTAGCACCAAAGGCGACATGGGTGTTGGCCGGTGCGTCGCCACGCTTGTTGACGTCGAAGACGGTGCGGCCGACGGTGTGGATGCCAGCCGTCTCGATGGCGACGTGGATGTGCCGCGTCTCGATGATCTCCGGCTCGACGAGATAGGCGACGCAGACCGCGTCATGCACCGGCGCCGATCCCAAAGTCTTCATCGGCTGCGTCGAATCATAGCCCTTGATGCGCTGGCTGATGAAGCGCGAGGCCGCGATGCCGGCATTGGTGCCGAGCGCTTCGAGCGCGCCGCAGTCGCTGCCCGAGACGAGCGCCTGGAACGTCGCGTCGAGCGGCACCAGTACGCGGCGCGCGAACGGCGCTTCGAAGACGATGGCTGCCGCTTCGGGATCGGCCCAGATGTTGAATTCGGCTGAAGGCGTGATGTTGCCCGTGTAGTGTGCGCCGCCCATGATGACGAGTTCGGGGACGTTGCGGGCAAAGTTCGGATCGGCGGTGATCGCCGCCGCAATATTGGTGAGAGGGCCGACCGGGACGAGCACGATCTCCTCGGTGGCGGCGCGGAAGGTCTCGATCAGGAATTCGACGGCGTTCTTGTCGGCCTTGCGGCTGGTCGGATCCGGCACCGGCAGTACATTCACATGCATGCCGCCGTCCTTCTTGATCGCGCGCGGGACCGGGAAATCGGCGCGGAGGATCGGCTTCGGGCAGCCTTCATAGACCGGGATGTCGCCGCGGCCGATGAAGTCGAGCGTCCGCAACGAGTTGTCGGTGCAATAGCCGATCTCGACATTGCCGTTCACCGTCGTGACGGCGAGGAGGTCGAGCTGCGGATGCAGCGCGGCCAGCATGATGGCGACGGCATCGTCCGTGCCGGTATCGACGTCGAGGATCAGCTTGCGCGGCAAGATGCGGCTCCTGTGACTTGCTTGGTGTGACGTGTTGACCGGTCAGTCCGGCATGCGCTCGGCGGCGCCGATGGCGGCCAACCCGGCGCGCGCGATGGCGATGTCCTCGTCATCGGGCGCCGAGCCGATACCGATGCCGCCGACGCAGATGCCATCGATGACGATCGGCAGGCCGCCGGCCATATTGGTGAGCTGTCCGTCCGAGGCGAGGGCGAGGCTCGTCGCCAGCTCGCCGTCGATCTCGGTGGTCGGGCGGCGGTGCGAGGCGGCGCTCTTCGCCTTGTTGGTGGCGGTGGTGAGCGACAGGAACTTGGCGCCGTCCATGCGGATGGCGGCCAGGAGCACGCCGCTCTCGTCGACGATGACGATATTGACCTGCCAGCCGATCGCCTCCGCCTTGGCGACAGCGGCCTGAAGAGCCGTCAGCGCGGCGGCATGGGTGAGCTTGAGGCTCGGTCTGGTGACGGCCATGGTCGTTTCTGTCCTTCAGGATTTCAATTGAGCCCGGGCCGGGATCGCGTCGCGAATCCGGCCCGGGTCATCATGTCGTCAGGCGGCGCCTGCTCCAAGGCATTCCATCAGAGGAATTCGGGATCGAAGACGTCCTTGTAGGGAACGTCTTCCTTGAGCACGCCGGAGATGGTGATGATGCTCTTGGTCTTCTCCCAGGCCTCTTCTGGCATCGAGCCGTCCTGCTGCCACATGTCGTTGTTGCGGGCGCGGGTCAGGATGGCGTCGAGGTCATCCTTCGGCAGCGTCGGGAATTCCTCGGCGGCGATGGCGCGCATCTCGGCCTCGTTGGTGAAGACGAGGTCGAGCGACTTCTTGGTTGCCGCGACGACGGCCTTGGCGAGTTCGGGATCGGCCTTGATCGTCGCCTCGGGCAGATTGACCGTGGTCCAGGCAAAAAGGCCGAGTTCCTTCGGCATCGAGGCGAAGGGTTCCTGCCAGATGCCGGCCTTGACGCCCTGCGCGATGAAGGGCTCGTAGACCATGGCGAGATCCGCCTCGCCATTCTTCATCGCGGCGACGCGCCCGGCATCGGTCGCGATCTCCAGCATGACGAAATCGGCGCGCGGATCGAGGCCGTCGCGCTTGGCGAGATAAAGCAGGATCGAGTTGTCGGTCGAGCCGCGCGTGCCGACGGCGATCTTCTTGCCCTTGATGTTCTCCGCGAAGCTCTTGGACGGATCGATCGTGACGCCGGTGCGGGCGCTGACGAAGGAGTTGGCGCGGTTCGAGAGAGCGATGATGGCTCGGATCGGCTTGCCGCCTTTCACATTGGCGAAGGCGATATGTTCCGGTCCGCCGATATAGGCGTCGGCATTACCCGACTGCACCGCTGCCATCGCCTTGCCACCGCCTTCCGAGGTGACGATCTGCACGTCGAGGCCTGCTTCTTTGAAGTAGCCCTTGCGGATGCCGACATAGAAGGGCAGCGAGTCGGCCGAATGGCCAGGCTCGGTGACGATGAATTTGCGAAGATCGGCGCGGGCGGACCCGATGCCGCCGATGAGGCTTGCGGCGCCGAGCCCTGCGGCCGCGCCGAGGATCTGACGGCGATTGAACTGAACCATGCTGCTATTCCCTGTCTTTGTGTGGTTGGTTTATGTTGATCGATTGCTCGCACTAGATCGTCTTGACGTTCTGTCCCCTCGTGAACTTGTGTTCGAGCCAATTGACGGCGCCGTAGAGAACGATCGCCAGAAGAGCCAAAATAATGATGCCGACCCATATCAACGCCATATCGTAAGTGGAGCCGGCATACATGATGATCTTGCCGAGGCCGTACTGAGACGAGATGAATTCACCTGCAATCGCTCCGGCCAGGGCGAGGCCAATATTGATGTGCAGCGATGACGTGATCCACGGCATGGCCGAGGGCACCACGATCTTCAGGAAGACATCGCGCCGCCTTCCGCCGAGCGAGAGCGTCAGCTTGACGAGGTCGTCATCGACGGCGCGCACCCCGGCATAGGCGGCAAGCGCCGTGATCACCGCGGTGAAGGCAACGGCGAGCGCGATCTTCGAGGATATGCCGATGCCGAAGATCAGGATGATCAAGGGCCCGAGCGCGATCTTCGGCACGGCGTTGAAGACGACGATATAGGGCTGCACGACGGCGGCGGCGTTGATCGACCACCAGAGGCTGAGCCCGATCACGGCACCGATCGCCGAGCCGAGCAGAAAGCCGATGATCGTCGCCTTGAAGGTGAACCAGGTGTCCTGGAACAGCGTGCCTTCACCGATCACGATGATGAAGGCGTTGTAGATGCGGGAGGGCGAGGACCAGAAGAACGGATCGATGAGCCCGAGCCGGGTTGCAAGTTCCCAGCCGCCGATGAGCGCGATGAAGATGCCAACCTGAAGCGTCCAGATCGAGCTGCGCTTCCAGGATTTTTCATGCGCGATAACGACGCCCTTGCGGCGCGGTGAGCGCTTCAGATGCGCGGCGGGCGAACTGGTGGCCGCTGCGGGCGGCAAGGTGTCGATGAGGATCTGGTCGGTCATCGGCTGAGCCTTTCGGTCATGGGCCATGCTCACGCGGCTTCGCTGTCGGCGGGTTGCCCGCCCGAGAAGAGCAGGTCGAGGCAGCGTTCCTTGGCGCGGATGAATTCGGGGGCAGTCACGACGTTGCGGCCGCGCGGACGCGGCAACGGCACGTCGAAGCGATCGGCGATGCGACCGGGCCTTGGCGAAAGCACGCAGATCTCGTCGGAGAGGAAGATCGCCTCGTCGACGTCATGCGTGACGAAAAGCACGGTGCGGCCGAAATCCTTCCACAAGGTCAGCAGCCATTCCTGCATGCGGAAGCGCGTCTGCGCGTCGAGCGCGGCGAAGGGCTCGTCGAGGAGGATAACGTCGTTGTTGCAGAGGAGGGTGCGCAGCAGCGCCGCGCGCTGGCGCATGCCGCCGGAAAGGCTTGCGGGATAATGCGTCTTGAAACGCCCGAGACCGTAGCGATCCATCAGCGGCTCGGCGACAGCGCGCGCCTCGCGGCGATCGACGCCCTGAATCTCGAGGCCGAAGATCACATTGTCGAGGATCGTCCGCCACGGTAGCAGCAGATCTTTCTGCAGCATGTAGGAGACGAGGCCGGCACGGCCAGTGATGTCCTCGCCGTCGAGCACGACGCGGCCGGCGCTCGGCTGCAGCAGGCCTGCCATGATGTTGAAGAGCGTGGACTTGCCGCAGCCCGATTGGCCGATGAGGCTGACAAAGGCGCCGGGCGCCACGTCGAGCGTGATGCCCTCGATGGCCTTCACCGGTGGCGCGCCGCCAGTGCGGAACTCGTGGGTCAGGCCGTCGAGCCGCAATTTGGGCCGGGCTGTCGATGGCTCTTTCTGCGACGTCGGCGCCTCTGTCAGGGTCGATTGGGACATGCGCGTGCCTCCTTCAAACGGATCGGTTGCGGGAGCGGGCAGATGTCGCCAGTCGTCGGCCGGCAATCGTCGCAATCGCTGCGACTAGTGCGCAGAGCGAAGACCGGTTTTCTGGCGTCGATATTGAAAATGACAGCATGGCGTCACCCTCGATCCCATCTGGGTCCGGCCCTGTGGCCTTCCCCATCCTGTGAGATCTCCCGGGTTTTTATCCCGCCGTGCATCGGTGCGGATTTCTCCCGCCCCGACTGCAGCTCTCGGTCCTGCGCACAATGAGGTGCCGGATCCCTAGCCGCTAAGCTCGCAAAGTCAGACGCAAGCCGCGTGCCAACTGTGCGTCGTCGGCATTGTGCGGATCATGGCATGGCGAGCAGCCGGCGCGCGGCCTCAGTCTGTCCAAACTGATGCGAACGGTTGCGCCGGCGTCCAAATGTTCGAACAATGAGACATTGTCGCAGATCGACGCTCAAGCCACGCGAGAATGACCGCAAAGGCATCGGTCAGCCGAAATCGTGGACGTTATCCTTGTCCCAGGGATGCGTATCGGCCTTGATGCCTAAAGCGACGGCATCGAGACCCTGAAGGTGCCTGGGCGGGCGTTCGAAGAGGGCCAGGTGTGGCCCACCCGTCGCCGGTCAGATCACTTCGAGATAATCGCGATGTGGCAAGGCCGGGAAGGGCGCATGCGGCAGCGTCTGGTACCAGAAGGCGACCGAGGCGATGTCGTCCTGCAGCGGCAGATAGCGGCGGTCCTTCTTCTCGGTACGCCAGCCGAGCGCCTGGATGGTGATGCGCAGATCGGCGTTGAAGCGGATCGGATCTGTGATGTGCCATCGATACATGCCGAAGCGCTGTTGCGAGCGGTAGACCCCGTCGGGTCGCAGCACCTGCGGCAGCCCGGCATAGGCGGTCGTATATTCCCGGTAGGCGCTCACCATGGTCGGGTCGATGACGCCGCCGTCGAAATTATAGGCGCCGCAGAAATAGTCCTCGGTGCCGGTGCCGCAGATGGTCGCATAGTCGCGATCGCCATCCATGAAAAACTTGATTTCGCCTTCGCCCCACCAGCCGGCATTGTTGGTGCCCCAGGCCATATAGGTGCCGACATATTGGCCGCGCCCCTTCACCCCATCGAGGATGGTGTAGTCCTCCATGAAGGGCAGGGGATTGGTGCGCCGGAACTGGGCATGGAAATAGGCGACGTCGTCGGGGGCCTCGGTGAGCGTGTAGTTGACCTGGTAGTAGACGATGGCGAAGTCGTCCGGGTCCCGGTTTTCGAGCGTGATCCGGCAGTGGCGGCGGAAGGGCATTTCCCAATAGCAATTGAAAGCGCGGCCAGGATTGACGCAGACGGCGAGGGATGACACCTGCGCATACTGGTTCCAGCCCGAGCAGAAGAAGTCGCCGAGCGGCGCCTCCACTGACGGGTTTTCCTGCCCGTCCCAATAGATGCGGAGGATCAGGTCGCGCCAGCGCACATTGGCCGGCGTGATCCAGATCTGCTGGATCGCGCCGGATCCTTCGATTTCGGCGATAGTCCGGAGTTCGCCGGCTTCCATGCGGATCGAGGGCGAAACCTTCCAGCCGCGGCCGGAACCGTCAGCGCCGAGGCCGCGCGCGCAGCTGGCGCCGGTGCCCTCGGTTGCCATGCCGCCCTTGCCTTTGGCGCCGTCGAAATTCTCCGGGCTGATCGAACGCGTCACCGCATTCGACAGCCGTGCGAGATTGCCCATATGCATGCCGAGACCGGAGAAGCCTGCCATCTTTGAAGTTCCATCTGTTCTGGTTGGGAGCGAGCGGCGCGCGGGCCTTATTTCAGGCCGCTGGTCTTGATCGATTCCATGATCTGGCGCTGGAAGATGACGAAGATCACCAGCATCGGGGCGGCAACGATGGTCGAGGCGGCCATGATGTAGTTCCAGGACGCCGAATACTGGCTCTTGAAGTTCGCGATGCCGACCTGGACGACCCAGAGATTGCTGTCCGACGCGACGGTGAGCGGCCACAGGAACGAGTTCCAGTTGGCAAGGAAGAACAGGATCGCCAGAGAGGCCACGATCGGGCGGCTGAGCGGGAGAATCACGCTCCAGTAGATGCGCCAATAGCCGGCGCCATCGATCCGCGCCGCCTCTTCGAGCTCGCGAGGCAGCGACAGATAATATTGCCGCAGCAGGAAGATGCCGAACGCGTTGAAGATCGCCGGCACGATAAGCCCGGCATAGGTGTTCAGCATGCCCATCCAGCGCACGAGAATGAACAGCGGCACGATGATGACGGGCAGCGAAACCAGGAAGGTCGAGAAGATCGCGAGGAAGATCGTCTCGCGGCCAGGGAAGCGCAGCCGCGCCAAGGCATAGCCCGCCATGGTGTGGAACCAGAGCGCCAGCACCGTCACCACGACCGACACGAAGAAGGTGTTGGCGAGGTAGCGCAGGAACGGCACCTCGGTCATCACATAGATGACATTGCCGAACGTCGGCGCCTTTGGGATGAGATTAGGGCTGAAGACTTCAGTCTGACCCTTGAAGGCGATCGAAACCATGTAGACGAGGGGAAAGATGGTCATCAGCGCGAGGACCAGCGTCACCGCCATCCAGACGCCACGGACGATCGTTGCCTGGCGGGGTGCGAAGAAGACAGCGCTATTCATAATCGAAGCGTCCGCCACGCGTCATGAAGAACAGCACGCCGGTCAGCAGCATCAACACGACGACGAGGATCGAGGACATCGCGGCGGCGTAGCCGAAGGCGCTGTACTGGAACGCCTGCTGGTAGATGTAGGTGATCATCACCGAGGTCGCGTTGGCCGGTCCGCCGCGCGTCATCACATAGATGAGGTCAAACGCCTGCGAGCCGGCGACGGCGGCGACGAGCGAGACCAGCAGCACGAAGAAGCTGGTCGGGCGCAGCAGCGGCATGGTGATGTGCCAGAATTGCTGGCGCGGCGCGGCGCCATCGATGGTCGCGGCCTCGTAATACTGCCGCGGGATGTCCTGGAGGCCGCCCAGGAAGATCATCATGTAGAAGCCCATCAGGAACCACACCGTGACGAAGACGGTGGTGATGAGCGCGAGGCTCGGATTGCCGAGCAATGAAACGCCGCTGATGCCGAAAAACGAGAAGATGCGGGCGAAGAGTCCGATCTTGTCGGCGGAGAGGAACTGCCAGATCACGGCAATGACGACGAGGCTGACCATCTGCGGCGCGAAGAACATCGAGCGCATCACGGCATTGAAGCGGTTCGTGCGCTGGACGAGCAAAGCGAGGCCGAGGCCGGCGACATAGAGCGAGGGAACGAGCAGAACGACATAGATCGCCGTCACGCGGAGGCAGTGCCAGAACAATGGATCGGCGGCCATGCGCCGGTAGTTGGCGAGGCCGACAAAGGCGAAGCTGCCGAAGCCATTGACGTCGAAGACGCCGATGATCAGCGCGAACAGCATCGGCAGGCCGACGAAAAGGATGAGGCCGACCGTATCGGGCAGGATGAAGAGATAGGCGGCGATCCACTCGCGCGTCCGGGCGTCGTAGCTTCTGCGGCGCGGGCGGGTCCGCGCGGCGGCGACCGTCATGCTGCTGGTATCGACCGACATGGCTCTTCCGGCTCGTGAGAAAAGGGGCCTCGCCGGCAGGAGGGAAACCGGCGAGGCAGGCGCTGTCCCGGGATAGGCCCGGGGCTGCGCTCCTGTCAGAGCATCGGTGCGCCCTTGTAGGTGGCAAGGAAGGCATCGAGCTGCTGCGAGGCCGCGGCTGCGGTTGCCTGGGGATCAGCGCCGCCGAGCTGCGTCTGTTGGATGGCGTCGGAGATGATCTTGTAGACCTCCGGCGGGAGGCGGGGCTCGCCGCGCGTTCCTGGCAGGATGTCGCGGCTGAAGATGCCGAGATTGCCCTTCTGGAAGGCGTCGCCACCGAGCTTCAGCGCGCTGGTGCGGGTCGGCATGTCGGACTTCGCGACCGTGCACCAGTCGACCTCGCGCTGGATCGAATCCTTGTCCATCGAGGCGAGCGCCCAGGCGACGAACTTGCCCGACTGCTCGGTGTTGGCGCCCTTGGCATTGGCGACGAAGGCCCAGCCGCCGCCCACAGTGACGTATTTGCCGCCGGCCGGGACGGGCAGCTTGAAGATGCCGTAGGGAACGTCCTTGGCGTTGTTGTCCATCGCCGAGATGCCCCAGATGCCGACATTCTGCATGGCGCAATAGCCCGAGCCGAGATTGGCGGCGATGTCGCCGCCGCCGCCGCCGAGCAACTGGCGCGGTGCGGCGCCTGAATTGATCGCGTCCTGCCAGAGCTTCAGCGCCTGCACGACGCCGGGTGAATTGAAGGCGCTCTTGCCGCTTGCATCCTGGAACTCACCACCGCCCTGCCACATGAACGGATACCAGGTGAAGTTCTGGTAATAACCGGGATTGGTCTCGAAGAGCACGCCATAGCGGTCGCCGGTCGTCAGCTTCTTGGCGACCTCGAGCAGTTCGTCCCAGGTCTTCGGGATGTCGCCTTCGCCGAGCTTGGCGTCTTCGAAGGCCTTCTTCGAATAGTAGAAGGCCATCGGCTCCAGTTCCATCGGCACGCCGTAGATCTTGCCGTCGACCTTGCGGCTGGCGATCACCCCTTCCGGGAAATCGGCCTGCGCCTCCGGTGTGATGAACGGCGTCAGGTCGAGCAGCACGCCGCCATTGTAATAGCGCAGGAAATCACCGGGCGAGATCACGAAGATGTCCGGCCCCTGGCCCGAGGCGAAGGCCGTCGAGAGCTTGGAGCCGCTCATATATTCCGAGTTCGGCACATAGACGAGCTCGACCTTGGTCTCGTTCTGGGCATTCCAGCTGTCGACCATGGTCGTGAACCAGTCGACCTGGGGCTTCACCTCGCCGCCGGGTGCATAGAACTGCCAGAATTTCAGCGTCTCGGCCGCGTAGGCGCGCGAGACATAGGGCGCCGACAGCACGGCGCTTCCAGCGAGCGCCGCGCCGCCGGCGAGCAGGGAGCGGCGGGTCGGCATCAGCAGGGACGAGCGGGGCGAGCCCGCGGAACGATCGAACTTGGTCAAGGCGTCTTCCTCCGTTAGGCTGCCGCTTCTTTGCCGGTCATGCCAATCCTGAAACCTTTCAGAGAAAATCCAGCTGACAAACCCGTCGAAATCGCGCGAGGCATTCTGCTCGTGGAATTTCAGTGACTTGCTGTGCTAGAGTGGCTCCGAAACGTTTCAGAGACGCTAGCATGGCTCTTTTCGCCTGACAAGGATCGCCCGACAATTGACGACACTGCGCGATGTCGCCCGCCACGCCGGGGTATCGATCGGCTCGGTTTCCACGGTCATCAACAACACGGCCCCCGTCAGTCCCGCCTTGCGGGCCAAGGTGCTGCTCGCGATCGAGGAACTCGGCTATGTGCCTGATGCCGTGGCCCGCAGCCTCAAGATGGGCCGAACCCGCACCATCGGGCTGATCCTGCCCGACATCACCAACCCGCATTTCGCGGCGATCGCCAGCGCGATCGAGATCGCCTGCGACGCGGCCGGCTATTCGCTGCTGCTCTGCAACACGATGGACAATCCGACCAAGGAACTGCGCGATCTCCGCTTGATGCGGACGCAGCGCGTCGATGGTGTCATCCTCGTGCCGGGGGCGGGCGATGCGGACTATGTCGGCGAATTGAAGCGAGCGGTATCCGTTCCTGTCGTGCTGATCGACCGGACACTGCCTGGGTTCGATTTCGATGCGGTCGTGCTCGACAATCGCGCGGCGAGCCATGGTCTTGTCGATTATTTCGTTCGCAGCGGCCATCGGCGGATCGGCATCGTGATCGGGCCGCCGGCGATCTCCATCGCCGAGGAGCGTCTCGACGGCTATCTGCAGGGGCTGGCCGATCACGGGATCGATGTCGAGCCGGCTTATATCGCCCGTGGCAGCTTCCAGCCCGAGCCGGATTATCACGCGACGGCGCGGCTCCTCGCGCTGAGGCAGCGCCCCACCGCCATCCTCTCAACCAGCAATCACACGACGATCGGCGTCATGAAGGCGCTACTCGACAAGGGCTTCCGCTGTCCGATCGATATCTCGGTCGCCGGCATCGACGATTTCGTGTGGGCGACGGCGTTCTCGCCGAAGATGACGGTGATGGCGCAGCCGATCGCCGAGATGGGACGCCTTGCGGCGCAGCGGCTGTTCAGCCGCATCAGCGGCACGCTCGAGGGACCGGCCGAGGTGCTGGTGTCGGCGCCCGCGCTGCTGGTCCGGGAGTCGACACGGCCGCTGGTCGATTGAGTGTAGTGCCTGCCTTTGCAAAGCGCTGCGGCAGCCATAAAAGCAGTTGGCAAGAGCCCAACAAAGGGTGGCAAGGGGACGGGAATGGTAGCGATCATCGAGGCGGCGGCGCCGCGGCACGGGCGGGCTGAGCGTGTCGCCACCCGGATCGCCTTCTTCATCGCCGGCTTCGGCATGGCCGCCTGGGCGCCGCTGGTGCCCTTCGCCAAGGCGCGGGTCGGCATCGACGATGGCGTGCTCGGGCTGCTGCTGCTCTGTCTCGGGGCGGGCTCCATGGTGACGATGCCGCTCGCCGGCGCCTTTGCGGCGCGGTTCGGATGCCGCACTGTCTTCACGGCCTCGACGATCATGCTTGCAGCTGCGCTGCCGCTTCTCGCCAGTGTGACCAGCCTGCCGGTACTGGTGGCGGCGCTGCTCGTCTTCGGCGCCGGCGTCGGAGCCATGGATGTCTCGATGAACATCCAGGCGATCATCGTCGAGCGCGATCATGGCCGGGCGATCATGTCAGGTTTCCACGGCCTGTTCAGTCTTGGCGGCATCACGGGCGCTGCTGGCGTCACCGCGCTGTTCGCCTTCGGGGCCAGCCCGCTCATGGCTGCCTCAGCTGTCGCGTTGATCGTTATCGCCTGCCTCGCTATCGCCTTCCGCAACATGCTGCCTTATGGCAGCCGCAGCGACGGGCCGGCCTTCGCCATCCCGCGCGGCGTCGTACTGTTCATCGGCATCCTCTGCTTCATCACCTTCCTGACCGAAGGCGCGATGCTCGACTGGAGCGCGGTGTTCCTGACCTCGGTGCGCGATGTCGCGGCCGATCGCGCCGGGATTGGTTACGCGGCGTTCGCCGTGACGATGACCATAGGCCGACTCTCCGGCGACCGGATCGTTTCGCGGTTCGGCGGCACGGCGATCATCGTGTTTGGCGGGCTCTGTGCGGCGGTGGGCTTGCTGATCGCGACCTTTGTGCCATTTCCGGCCGCGGCGCTGGTCGGCTTTGCGCTGGTCGGCGTCGGCTGTTCCAACATCGTGCCGATCCTGTTCACCAGCGTCGGACGCCAGACGACGATGCCCGAGGCCGTCGCAGTTCCGGCCATCACGACGCTCGGCTATGCCGGCATCCTGGTCGGCCCGGCGGCGATTGGCTTCATCGCGCATGCGGCAAGCCTGCCGGTCGCCTTCGCTGTCGTCGCCGTGCTTCTCATCGGCGTTGCGGCGAGCGGCAAGCGGCTCAAGGTGTGACGGGCGGCGCTGCCGCCGCCCATCCTTTCGTTGTGCGGTCCGCGATCAGTAACGCTGCGGGCCCTTCGGCTTGTTGCCGACGATCTCGTCGATCTTGGCCATCACGTCCGGCGTAACCTTGTCGCGGCTTTCGAGCGAGGCGAGGTTGTCGTCGAGCTGCGAGAGCTTCGAGGCGCCGAGAATGACGGTCGAGACATGCGGATTGGCGAGGCACCACAGCAACGACAGGTGGGTCAGAGGGATGCCGAGTTCGCGTGCGAGGGCCGACAGCTTGTCGACGGTCGCCAGCTTCTTGCGGCCGTCTTCGCTTTCCCAGATCTCCTTCAGCCACTCATAACCCGGCAGGTTGAGGCGGCTGTCATCCGGGATGCCATTGGCATATTTGCCGGTGAGCACGCCCGAGGCGAGCGGCGACCAGATCGTGGTGCCGAGGCCGGTCAGGCTGTAGAGCGGCAGGTAGTCGCCCTCGACCTTCTGGCGCTCGAAGATGTTGTATTGCGGCTGCTCCATCGTGGGCGGGGTCAGGCCGAGCTCGCGGGCGACGCCGTAGGCTTCGGTGATCTGCTGTGCCGACCATTCCGAGGTGCCCCAATAGAGCACCTTGCCCTGCGCGACGAGGTCATGCATCGCGCGCACGGTCTCCTCGATCGGGGTGTCGATGTCGGGCCGATGGCAGAAATAGAGGTCGAGATATTCGACCTGGAGACGCTTCAGCGCGGCATGGCAGGCATCGGTCACATGCTTGCGCGACAGGCCGCGCTGCGTCGGCTTGGAGCCGCCCCAGAACACCTTCGAGGATACGACGAAACTGTCGCGGCTCCAGCCGAGGCGGGCCAGCGCCTCGCCCATCAGCGCTTCGGAAACGCCGGCCTCATAGCCTTCGGCATTGTCGAAGAAGTTGATGCCGGCGTCATAGGCGCGGGTCATCATCTTCATCGCGTCGTTCTGGTCGACCTGTTTGCCGAACGTCACCCAGGAGCCGAGCGACAACTCGCTGACCTGCAGGCCGGATTTGCCCAACCGACGATATTGCATTGTGCTGTTCCTTGTCTCGGGGAGGAGTTCCGTGCGGCGTTTCGCAGGCGGGCACTCCGAAGTGGTGTTCTGAGCCTTGTGCCGCCTTTCGGCCGATCGGTGCCGATGCTGGGCGCCGTGGGAGGATGGCGCCGCATTCGCGTGCGGCAACGGGTTTGCCCGTCGTCGAAAATGCGCTCACATTGGCAATCGTCGCCGATCTGAATCATTGGCGACGCCCAATTAAAACGATTCAGAGCTCATGATGCAACCCCGCCGCTGCCGCCGATGATCGCCCTCGGCATCTTCTCCGTGTTCGCCGTGCTCGCCTGCCACTGGCTCGGCATTTACCTGATCCGCCTGTCATTCCAAGGGACGCTCGAACGGCTCGGCCCGCGTGGCCGCTGGGGCGGCGAAGTGGCTTTTGCTCTCGCGATCTTCGGCCTCGTGGTGCTCAATTTCGCTGACGTGCTGATCTGCGCCGCGCTGGTCCGGGCACAGGACGGGAGCCTTGGCTACGGTGACGCCTTCCAGTTCGCGATTGCCAATTTCACGACCGTCGGGCTCGACAAGCCGGTTGATGCGAGCATTCCCGCCCTGGCCGGCCCGCTGATCGCCATGTGCGGCATCGTCAGCTTCGGCTGGAGCACCAGCTTTCTCGTCGCCTGCTCGCATGCCGCCCGCCTCCACCAGGGCGGCCGTGCGCTGCCACCTGGCTGAGGCGCCAGCCGATCACGAGATGGTGAGGCTGTAACGAAAATCCGCCGTCCTGCGTAAGGGGGGATAGAGGCCGACGACGATGTCGGCCCATCCGGACCAATCGCGGAGGGTGGAGATGCGGAACGATGGGCGACGGGCCTCGAGGCGTGGCGTGATGCTACAACGCCTGGCGGCCGCCTTGTTGATGGCCGGCTTCGCCCAGACAGCCGCGGCGGCCTCGCGCAGCGGCGTTGCGGTGGTCGAGCTCTTCACGAGCCAGGGCTGTTCGTCCTGCCCGCCTGCCAACGCCAACGCAGCCGCTCTGGCCGATCGGCCGGATGTGCTCGTCCTCTCCTTCGGCGTCACCTACTGGGACTATCTCGGCTGGAAGGACAGTTTCGCCGCGCCGGAATTCACGGCGCGCCAGCGGACCTATGAGCCCGCGCTCGGCCATGACGGCCCTTTCACGCCGCAGATCGTCGTCGACGGTGTGCGCGACACGGTCGGCAATGACCGATCCACCGTCGAGGCGCTGATTGCCTGTGGCCCGGCGGCCAAAGGGCCTGCGATCACGCTCGATGATCTCAGGGTGACGATCGGCGCTGGGAAGGTGACCGCACCCGCCGATGTCTGGCTGGTCCGCTACGATCCCCGCGTCATCGATGTCGCCGTCCGCCGTGGCGAGAATGGCGGCCGGACGCTGCCGCATCGCAACGTCGTTCATGAACTCGTCAGGATCGGTGCCTGGACCGGAGCCGAGGCCGGGATCGCGCTGCCGAAGCCGGCGCCGGGCCTCAGGACTGCCGTTCTCGTGCAGGGCAGGGGCGGCGGGCCGATCGTCGCCGCCGCCACCGACTGACAAGGGCGATCCCGCCCCTTCGAGACCACCGGGCACGGCCGAGCGCCGGCCCGGAACCATGGTTCGCGCGCTGTCGGAGGGCGGCGTGGCGGACAGAGCGCGGCAAGCCGGGCAGCCGGATCCGCTCCTCCCTCCAGTTGACAGAGGAAGATCGATCATGAAGACCGCCATCAGGACTTTCGCAATGCCGCTGTTCGCCGCCGTGCTCGCCACTGGCGCATTCATGACCACGGCTAAGGCCGAAGACGCCATGAAGCCTGACGCCATGGCTACCGATACGATGAAGCCGGACTGCCCCGAGGGCAAGACGTGCGACGACGCCATGAAGCCCGATGCGATGAAGCCGGATGCGATGGCACCGGACGCCATGAAGCCCGATGCAATGGCTCCCGATGCGATGGCGCCGTCCAAGTAGGTCGCGACCAGCGGATGATCCGCCGGGACGCGCATTCGTATCAAGAAATGCGCGTCCCGGTCTCTCACCAGTGCGCGCCGGGAGGCCTGCCATGACTGCCACAGACAGTTTCCTATCGGTGACGCCTCAGCCGCCCCGGCGCGTGCTGGTCAAGCGCCATTCGCTCGCCGTCCGACTGACGCACTGGATCAATGTGCTCTGCCTCAGCTTCCTGCTGATGAGCGGGCTGCAGATTTTCAATGCGCATCCCGAACTCTATTGGGGTCAGTTCGGCGCTGATGCCGATCACGCATTCCTGGCGCTGGAGGCTGTCGACGACAATGGTGCGCTGAAGGGTGTGACGCGGATCGGCAGTGTCGAAATTCCGACGACGGGCGTGCTCGGCGCCTCGGTCATCAATGGCGAATTGCGGCCGCGCGGCTTCCCGACCTGGATCACGATTCCGAGCTATCGCGATCTTGCCGCGGGCCGGCGCTGGCACTTCTTCTTCGCCTGGCTGTTCGTAATCAACGGGTTCGTCTATCTCGTCTATGGCTTCGTCGCGGGTCACTTTCGCCGCGATCTGGCGCCGCGGGCGGGCGAACTGACGCCCCGCCATCTCGCGCACGAGATCGTCGCGCATGCCCGGCTGCGGTTTCCAAAGGGCGAGGCCGCGCGGCGCTACAACGTATTGCAGAAGCTGGCTTATCTCGCGGTCGCCCTCGTCCTGCTGCCGCTGATGGTCGCGACCGGGCTGACGATGTCGCCAGGCATTGACGCGGCCTTGCCCTGGCTGGTCGATATCTTCGGCGGGCGGCAGTCGGCGCGCAGCATCCACTTCATCACCGCCTCGCTGCTCGTCCTCTTCGTGATCGTGCATCTCGCGATGGTGCTGCTCTCGGGCGTCTTCAACAATCTTCGCTCGATGATCACAGGTCGCTACGCGATCGAGACCGAATTGCCGCCCGAGGCCGAGGAGCGCCGCTCATGACCATCCAGATCAATCGCCGCCGCTTCCTGATCGGTGCCGGCGTCACCGCAAGCGCCGCGGCGCTCTCGGGCTGCTCCTGGCTGACCGAGAATGATAGCGTCCAGCGCGTGCTGGCCATGGCGGAAAGGCTGACCATGGGCTCGCAGCGCTTCCTGCTTTCTGATCAGGCGCTTGCGCGGGAGTTCACGGACGCCGATCTCTCGCCGGTCTTCAAATCGAATGGAACCCATCGTCCGGACAGCGAAGCCTATGCGGCGCTTGCCGAAAACAACTTCGCCGATTGGCGCCTCGTCGTCGACGGGCTGGTCGAGCAGCCATTGAGCCTCTCGCTTGCCGATCTGAAAAAGCTGCCATCGCAGACGCAGATCACGCGGCACGACTGCGTCGAAGGGTGGAGCGCCATCGGCAAATGGACCGGTGTGCCGGTCGGTCTTCTGCTGATGACGGCTGGATTGAAGCCGGATGCACGCTATCTCGTGTTTCACTGCGCGGACGAATACGAGAAGACGTTGGACGGCAGCGGGCAGTATTACGAAAGCATCGATCTCGTCGACGCATTTCATCCGCAGACGATCCTCGCCTACGGGATGAACGGCGCGGATCTCGCGGTCCCGCATGGCGCGCCGCTTCGTCTGCGTGTCGAACGCCAGCTCGGTTACAAACAGGCCAAATATCTCATGCGAATCGAGGTGGTCGACAGCTTCGCCCGCTTCTATCGCGGCAAAGGCGGGTTCTGGGAAGATCGCGGCTATGAATGGTATGCGGGCATCTGACCGCCAGCCATCACCTCCTGTTTCTCTGCATGGAAGGAGAATTCACATGGCAAGAATGACTTCACCGGCACGATCCGGCCGGATTCTAGGCTCGGCATTTTGGCTCGCCGGTGCGCTCGCTGCAGCGACGTTCGTCGCTTGGGGCATTGGCGGTCCCGCATCCGCCGCCGAGGGCGCATTCGTCATCCCAGCGCCGAAAGTCGACCAAGCTTCGACGGCGAGGACGGAAACCGCGGTCATCGCCGGCGGCTGCTTCTGGGGCGTTCAGGGCGTCTTCCAGCATGTGAAGGGCGTGACCAGCGCGGTCTCCGGCTATTCCGGCGGCGGCGCCTCGACAGCGCATTATAACGTCGTCGGCACTGGCGCGACCGGCCATGCGGAATCGGTCGCCGTGACCTTCGATCCGAAGGAGATCAGCTACGGCCAGATCCTGCAGATCTATTTCTCGGTCGCTCACGATCCGACCGAGCTGAACCGCCAGGGACCGGACACCGGAACACAGTATCGGTCGGCGATCTTCTTTGAAGGCGCTGATCAGAAGAAGGTGGCGGAAGCTTATGTGGCACAGCTTGGTGCTGCCGGCGTCTATCCGGACAAGATCGTCACCGAGATCGCGCCGCTCAAGGGCTTCTATCCGGCTGAGGCCTATCATCAGGACTTCCTGACGCTGAACCCTGATTATCCCTATATCGTCTACAATGATCTGCCGAAAATCGAAAACCTGAAGCGCCTCTTTCCCGCGCTCTATCGAGACAAACCGGTGCTGGTTTCGGCAGCAAATGGGTGATGCGAACGTCACCTCTCCCTGTCAGGGCGAGGTGACGCCCGCGGCGTGGGATCAGGCGGCAGCGCCCGGCATGAACACCATCGCGACGCCGTTCATGCAATAGCGCAGGCCCGTCGGCTTCGGCCCATCATTGAAGACATGGCCGAGATGGCCGCCACAGCGGCTGCAATGCACTTCCGTGCGCGTCATGCCGAACGACGTGTCGACGGTCGTGCCGACGGCCTTGTCCAGCGGCTGCCAGAAGCTCGGCCAGCCGGTGCCGCTCTCGAACTTCGTCTTCGAGGAGAACAGCGGCAGCGCGCATCCGGCGCAGGCGAATGTGCCCGCGCGATGTTCCTCGAGCAACGGGCTCGATCCCGGCGTCTCCGTGCCTTCCTGGCGCAGCACCGCATACTGGTCGCCGGTCAGGCGTTTCTTCCACTCCGCATCGGAATAGCTGACGGGAAAGGTGCCGGTCGCGGCCGTCGCGGGCGCCGTATAGCGTCCCCTCGCAAGCATCCCGGCACCGAGCGCCAATGCGCCGGCGCCGAGCAGAAATCGGCGGTTGATCATGGTCGGTCTCCCAAGGCTGCCAAGACCCGGAGCCGGGCCTCTTGGGAGATACGGCGCGCGCCACCTGATCGTGACACCGCGCCGCACCGATCACCGACAGTTGAACGGCAGATGCTACTGCACCGACGAGAACGCCGTCGGCTGCAGGAACTGGCTGGAGACATTGGCGACGATCTGCCCGTCCTTCTCGCTCTCGCTCCTGCCCTTGATCCAGTCGGGATCGGCCATGAAGGCGGCCCATTTCGCCTGGCGCTCCGCCAGCGATTCCCAGGCGATCAGATAGGTCAGCGCATTGTTGGATTCGCCGATCATCGTTGTCCAGAATCCGGCCTGGCGAATGCCGTGCTTGTCCCAGAGACCGAGCGTGACGTTCTGGAAGCGGTTGAGGAGGTTCGGCAGTCGGCCGGGCAGGCAGGTGTAGATCCTGAGTTCGTAGATCACGTCGATACATCCGTCTCTGATTGCGCGGTTGAACGCGGGATGGCGAGCATGGAGTGGCACGTCGCCCCCGACAACCCCCGAAAGTCAGCCGAAACGGGCGAGCGTGAAGATGTCGAGCGCGGGCGCGCGCGGATGGCCGAGCACCATTTCGGCGGTCATGCGCCCGACCAGCGGTCCCAGCGTGTAGCCATTCGCCGTTGCGGCGATATAGAGACCGGGCGCCCCCGGAATCTCGCCCATCAATGGCGCGCCGTCGATATTGACGTTCATTGCCGCCCAGCTCCGCAGCAGGCTGAGACCGGCCAGCGCCGGGACTGTGCGTGCGGCGACCCAGAGATTGCCTTCGATGCTCTCGCGCAGCACCCGGGCAAAGCCGGTCAATGGGTCGGTGCCGGCGGTCCAGGCGCCGCCGATGATGAGATTGCCGTTGGCCGCCTGCTTCATGGTGAGGTGTCGATCGGCATGGGCGACGAGCTGGCCGAGAATCGGCCGCGTTGGCTCCGTCACCAGCATCTGCAGGGGCGCGCCGCGGATCGGCAGCGCGACGCCGGCAAGGGCGCCGACATGGCGCGACCAGCCGCCGGCGGCGATCACCACGCGGCGCGCGCTGATCGTCGCCGCGCTGGTCGTCACGGTGAAGCGTACGCCATCGCGGCTGATGGCGGTCACCGCATGACCATGACTGAAGCGGGCGCCGCAGCGCTTTGCTTCTGCGACGAGGGCCGGCGTTGCCTTTAGCGGGTTGATCTTGCCTTCAAGCGGGCAATGCGAAGCGACGACCATGCGCTCCGAGATCTGCGGGGCGATCCGGGCGAGGTCGGTGCGGCCAATCACCTCGACATCAATGCCGACGCTGCGCTCGGCTTCGACCTTGCGCCGCAGGAAATCGGTCTGGTCATGGTTCTCGGCCACCATCAGCCCGCCAGTCGTGGTGATCTCGAAATCGGCCCCGAGTTCGGCCTCGAGCGCTTTCCACAGCAGCACGGCGTCGCGCTGCAGCGGCAGCGTCTGCAGGGCCGGATTGCCACCGGCCATCGCCTTCTGTCCGAAATCCCATGACAGGAGCTGAACATGCAGGCTGCCGGCATTGCCGCCGGAAGCCTGGCTGTTGGCGGGGCCGGCGTCGATGACGACCGTGTCCATCCCGCCGCGTGCAGCGTAGAGCGCCGTGGAAACGCCGATGACGCCCGAACCGATCACGAGGAGATCGCAGGTCGCTGGGAGCGGATCGGCGATGGGTGCTGCCGGCGGATGCGGCCGCGTCTCGACCTCCCGGTGACCGCCCCATTCCGGCTTTTCGCTGCCGAGGACAATCACGGGCACGGGCTTTTCTGGTGCCTGTGGCGCCAGAAGATCGGCGGGGCTCGCGGTTGAAAGGTCGCCATCCCGCAACAGCCGGAGCGCCTCGCCGGCGCAATAGCGCCCCTGACAGCGGCCCATGCCGAGCCGGGTCTGGCGCTTGAGACTGCCGAGGTCACGAACGCCGCTGGCGCGGATCGCGGCTATCTGACCGGCCGTCACATTCTCGCAGCGACAGATGATCGTATCCTCATCCTGCACCACGGCCGGGGGACGTGCCGCGAAGGCAGTCCACAGATTCCGCTGAAATCGCTGCGCCGTTTCCTTTGCACGGCGCGCTTCGGCGCGCATGGATTCAGATGGCGGGCGTCCGAGCGCATCCAGCATCGCGGCGCCGGCGATGGCGCCCTCCGCCGCTGCCACCTTGCGGCCGCCGCCGTCGCCGCCATCGCCGGCGACCCAGACCGGCAGCGTGCCGGCACGGCCATCGGCATCGCGAACCGGTTTCGGGAAACCGCCATCGGCATCGATCGTCACCGGGCCGCCCAGCATGCGCAGAAGCGTCGTCGAAGGGACGAAGCCATAGCCGAGCGCCACCGTATCGACATCGAAGCGAAGTGGCGCGCCAGTTCCATCTTCCGCAAGGGCGACGGCATGCTCGGCGCGACCGGAACCTTCGATACCTGCGATCCGGTAGCCCTCATGCAGCGGAATGCCGGCCCGGGCGAGCGTGAGGCGCATCCGGATTCCTGCAAATGTCAGTGCCGGATCGGACGCCAGCATGCCGGCGAGCGCTGTCGCTTTTCGAAGGCCGCTGGGCCGGCCGCTTTCGAGCACGGCGACGACATGGCCGCCGCCGCGAGCAATCTCCAGCGCCGCCTGCCAATTGAGCGGTCCGTTGCCGGCGATCAGTATGCGCGCGCCCGGGACAACGCGATAGCTGCGGGCCAGCGTCTGCAGCGCGCCCGTTGTCATCACGCCGGGAAGGGTCCAGCCGGGCAGAGGCGTCGGCCGCTCATAGGCGCCGGTGGCGATGAGGACGGTCTTCGCCGTGATCAGCCCGGCGCCAGAAGCACCGATCGTTGCGAGGCTGACCTTGCCGTTCTCAATCCCGGCCTGCCACACCGTCTGGCCCTGCCGGATATCGGCGCCGAGCGCCATGACGTCGTCGACGAGGCGGCGGCCTTCGGCGAATTGCGCGTCTTCGCCGCCGGGGGAGAAGCGCTGCGAGGCGGCGAGTGGCTTGAAATACTGGCCGCCCGGCTGGTCGCGCTCGTCGAGAATGATCGGTCGGACGCCCGATTGGGCCAGAACCCGTGCGGCCGCGAGGCCGGCGGGCCCGGCGCCGATGATGACGGCGTCCTGAGGCTCCGGCTCCGGGGTGCTCTCGGGCGGAATGCCGAGCGGCGCGAGTGCCGCCTTTTGCGGATCATGCCGGCGGACGGCCATGCCCGGCTCGGCTTTCACCATGCAGGCGCGCTGACCGCCGCGCCCGTCGATCTCGACGAGACATTCCTGACAGGCGCCCATGCCGCAGAAGACGCCGCGCTGTGTATCCGGCCCCGCCTGGCGGAGGCCGAGATGGCCGGCCGCGGCAAGGCTGGCCGCGAGGCTCTCGCCGGCGCGGGCAGCGATCGTTTCGCCCTCGAAGTTGAAGGCGATGGCCGCGCCGGACGGTTCGACGCCGCCCCCTTGAAGGCGCAGCCGCTCGCCGGAAGGCATGATCAGGCGGCCTTTGCCAATTGGACGCCAGCGGCGCGCAGCGCCGCCTCGACCATCGGCAATTCGGCGGCGGGCAGTGGCAGCCTTGGCGCGCGGGGCCCGCCGACATCGCGTCCCATCAGGGCCAGAGCCGCCTTGGTGGCGGTGACATAGCGATGGCCGCCGACGAGGCGGATCACGGGCAGCGCCTGCGCATAAAGGCTGCAAGCGCCGTCGAAATCGCGATGGTCGGCCCAGCGCGTGAAGATGCCGGCAAGTTCACGTGGCATCAGGTTGGAGCCGACAGCGACCCAGCCCTGCGCCCCGGCCAGGAAGGACTCGAAGCCCATGATGCCGCCGAACACCGTCATCCGGTCGCCGCAGAAGTCGAGGATGTCGCGAATGCGCGTCACATCCATCGTCGATTCCTTGATGTAGCTGACATTGTCGATCCGGCTGAGCCGCTCGACAATGCGCGGCGTCAGGTCGACATTCGCCGTCGCCGGATTGTTGTAGATCATGATCGGGATCGAAAGCGCCTCGCCGATGCGGCGGTAATGCTCGAACAGTTCGTCCTCGGTCGGCGTCGAATAGAAGGGCGGGATGATCATGACCCCGTCGGCGCCGAGCGATTCCGCCTCGCGCGAATAGCGGATGACATCTTCGGTCCGTTCGGCACCGGTGCCGATCAGGACGGGCACGCGGCCGGCTGCGGTATCGATGACGGACTTCGCGACGTCGTGGCGTTCCTCGTCGGTCATCGAGAGGAATTCGCCGGTTGAGCCGAGCGGCACCAGCCCATGAATCCCTTCCGCGATCTGCCAATCGACCATGTCCGCCGTGGCCGCGAGGTCGACGGCGCCGCTCTTGTCGAACGGCGTGATCATGACGGTGAAGGTTCCGCGAAATGTCTTGGTCACGGGGACTTTCCTGTGTCGTCCAGGCCAACGGGCCAGGCTAAGGAGGCAAGGGGGATGAGGGCGCAGGAGCCGATCGCATCAGGCGCGATGTCGCCGTGCCCGGCACTCAGCAGGCCGCAATTGGAATGGACATCAGCATTCATGCCACGTTCTCCGGCGCTTCATTCGTTGGCGCCGTGCCGCACCAGCGCGCCATAATCGTTGCCGCGACCATTACGGTGTGCAGATGATCCTCGACATCGACCCATTCATCATGGCCGCCGGCGTGGGTGAGGTCGCCGCAGAGCGGTCCGAGGCCGATCGCGGGAATGCCCTTCTGCACCAGCGGATTGCGGATGTCGCTCGACGTGTGCATCGGATTGACCCGGGCCGCGATGCCCGTGACTTCGGCGATCGCGCGCGCCGCGATCTCATAGAGCGGATGATCGTCGGCAACGTCGCTGCCACTGACGCCAGAGAGCCAGCGCAGCGTCGGCGGATGCTGAGAAAGGAAGGCATCGTCGGCAGCGGCTGCCGCAAGCGCTACCGCGACTTCCGCCTGTACAGCCTTCATGCTCTCGGAGGGCGGGAAGGAGATTGAACCGGAAAGGCGCAGTCCGGCCGGTACGCGCTGGCGCATGCCATGGTCGCCGGCCAAGATCGACGCGATCAGGATGTTGGTCGAGCGCCCGACCGCGCCTTCGAGGCGTGGATGATGGATGCGCGCCGCCCGCCGTTCATCCAGCCGCCGCAGGGCGTCGATCAGCAGCATCGCCTTGTCGAGCGGATGGACGGCTTGGTGGGCGAAGGCGGTATGGCTTGGCTCCTGTGTCGCAGGCGGCGCGCCGGCCACCTCGATCTCGAATTCGAGCACGCCCGAAGCGAACGCCTTTATCTCGGCAAGCCCGGCCCCGGATTCGGCCGGATGCAGATAGAGTGCGCCCTCCGCGGAACGGCCGCGTTCAAGCACGGCCGCAATGCCGCGCGCATGTCGTTTGCTCGGCGTGATCGCGACCGCCAGGTCGCCGGCCAACGAAAGTCCGGCCTTGCGGAGGGCGGCAACCGCCGAGACAGCCGCCGCGACGCCGGCGAGATCGTCAGCGATGCCCCAGCCGTGCATCCGGCCTTTGGCAACAACGGCCGCGAACGGGTCATGGCGCCAGTTTGCCGCGCCGGTGAAGCGCTCGCTGTCCGGATGAGCGAACACCAACAGGCTGCGAGCCGTGTCGGCACCTGCGAAGCGGGCGACGATTGCGCGCCGCTCGCCTGCATCCATCGCCGAAGCGGTCGCGAATTCGTCGACCAGCGGCACATCGGCCGGCTCATAGCTGATGCTCTCGATCAGTCCGCCAAGCGCAGCGAGCGCGTCGGCAACCCGGTCGACGATGGCCGCCTCGCCATGCTTCTGCAGCGTGACCAGTTCGGCCAGCAGCGCCACGGTCTCGTCCCTGCCGGCGTCGACGGCAGCCGCAAGGGCGTCAGTGGCAGAAATATCTGGGGATAGGGTCATGCGGGTCGTGCGGCCGGGAATGCGATTTCGAAGGCGGGTGGCAGGCTGAGTCGGAACTGAACACCGTCAGTATACAACATCAATGCAACAAGAATTCCAAGCTGCTTGAAGACGCTGGGCACCTGCCTTTGCTGCCTCGACATCCGCCGGCCGGCAGGGCGCGCTTCGCAGGCCGTTGATGAGGGGGCGCTCCTCGCCAACAGATCGCGAGCTCCAGAGAATCTGCCGGCAGGAGAGCTCGCGCCCACAGCTAGAATTGTGCCCTGGGTACAGCCATCCGGTCCCCGCCAAAATCACTTGCGTCGCCGTCGCTTTTGACGTGTTCTTCCGTTGTGTACCGACTGCATGCAGAGATGCCGGATAGTCTGGCGTGAACGAGGCTCGTTGCGTGCGGGCAGGACTTTCGGGGGCAGGTTCCGCTGCCGCGACATGGACTGTGTCACGTTTCAGCCCGAGATTGCGGAATGCGCAACGGGGATGGCCGTGTCATGATCGGCGCGGGCCATCAAGGCGACATCGACAAAGCTGGTTGAACAGCGCGATATCAAAGGGAACAGTGATGATGGATGCAAGACGAGTTTCGAGGCTGCTGTCGGTCGGCATGGCGGCGGCGCTCGCTTCGAGCGCGCTGATGCCTATCGGCCAGGCGCTTGCTCAGGACGCCGGGACGCTGGTCGTCGACACGGCTTTCCAGCTGAAGACCGCCGATCCGGCCCGCGAGTTCGAGCCGACCGCGAATCTCGTGCTGCACCCGGTCTATGAGACGCTGATCAGCTTCAAAGGCAGCGACCTCACGACGCTGGTGCCCTCGCTCGCGAGCATTCCGGTGGTCGCGCCGGACGCCAAGACCTTCACCTTCACGCTCAATCCGGCGGCGAAGTTCAGCGACGGTTCGCCGGTGACGGTCGACGACGTGATCTTCTCGTTCAACCGCGTGAAGAACGTGAAGGGCAGCCCGTCCTTCCTGCTCGACGGCGTCACCGTCGCCAAGGGCGCCAAGGAGGGCGAGATCGTCCTCACCACCGAGCAGCCCGATCCCGGCCTTCCCTACAAGCTCGCCAATCCGGCGGTGGGCATCGTCAATTCCAAGCTCGTCAAGGCCAACCAGGGTTCGGCCGACGAGGGCGCCGACAAGAGCGACCGAGCCGAGACCTTCCTCGCCTCGACCTCGGCCGGCTCGGGCCCCTATATCCTCGACAAGTTCGACATGGCCTCCGAGGTCGTGCTGAAGCGCAACGACGCCTATTGGGGCTCCAAGCCCGCCTATGACCAGATCGTCGTGCGCAATGTCGACACCAGCGCGCAGCAGATGAATGTCATGCGCGGCGACAGCCAGATCGCGCTCGACCTCAGGCCCGACCAGCTCGATGCTATCAAGGACGCGGCCTACACGCTGTCGGTTCCCGGCGCCGATGTCGTGTTCATGTTCACCAATGCGAACCCGGAGATCTCGGCCACCGCCGCCAATCCGGACTTCCAGCAGGCCGTGCGCCTCGCGATCGACTATGACGGCATTCTCGCCATCGCCGGAGAAGGCGCCGCGCGGCCGGGCTCCATCATCCCAACGATGTTCGCCGGCGCACTCGCGACCGACGCGGGTCCGAAGCGCGATGTCGAGGCCGCCAAGGCGGCGCTCGCCAAGAGCGGCATCAAGGATCCGTCGATCGAACTCACTTATGTCTCCGACATCACCAAGAACGGCGTCTCCTTCGCCGATGTCGCGGCCAAGATGCAGGCCGATCTCAAGGAAGTCGGTATCACCGCCAACCTGAAGCCCTCGCCGGTCTCGACCTTCCTCGACGACTATCGCGCCGGCACGCTGCCGATGACGATCGTCTGGTGGGGCCCGGACTATCCGGATCCGAGCGATTATCTCCTGTTCGGACCCGGCGAGAAGGTCGGCCTGCGCGCTGGCTGGAAGGCAGGCTCCGCACCCGAGGTCGCGGAAATCGCCAAGAAGGCGGCGGTCGAGATCGACCAGGCGAAGCGCATCGAGCTCTATGACGCGTGGCAGAAGAAGCTGAACGCTGAAGGGCCGTTCACCTCGCTGTTCCAGCCGGCCTTCTCCATGGCCTCGTCCAAGACGCTCGAGCCGGTCGAATACAACGCCATGTGGACGATCGACCTCACGGCGATCGCCCCGGCGAAGCAGTAAGGGCGATCCGGTCCGGCAATGTCGTTTCTGCGCTCAGCCTGGTACGCATTGCCGAACCTCGCCCGTTTCATGATTCGCCGGCTGTTCGTCGGCCTGTTGCTTTGCCTCGGCATCACCCTCGTCTCCTTCGCGCTGACGCAAGTGGTTCCGGGCGATCCGGTCTCCGCCAATCTCGGCGACCGGGCCGCCAGCGATCCCGAGATCGTCGCCGCCTTCCGTGCCCGCTATGGGCTCGACAAGCCGGTGCCCCAGCAATACCTGCTCTATCTGGAGCGGCTTGTGCATGGCGATCTCGGGGAATCGCAGCAGACGAAACGGCCGGTGACGACCGATCTCGGGCAGTATCTGCCGGCGACGATCGAGCTTGCCTCAGCGGCGATGATCCTGGCGCTCGTCTTCGGCATCGCGCTCGGCGTCATCGCGGCGATCAAGCGCGATGGCTGGCCGGACCAGCTCATCCGCATCATTTCGCTGGCCGGCGTCTCGGTGCCGACCTTCTGGCTGGCGCTGGTGACACTCTATGTCTTCTTCTTCAAGCTTGGCATCGCGCCGGGTGTCGGCCGGCTCAATCCGGGCGGCAAGGCACCACCCGCGATCACCAACATGTTCACGATCGACTCGCTGCTGACAGGCCAGTGGGCCACCTTCGGCATCGCCATCAGCCATATCGTCCTGCCGGCGCTGGTCCTCGCGATCTATACGGTCGGCTCGATCACGCGCTTCACCCGTGCCGCCATGCTGGAATCGCTCAATCAGGACTATGTCCGCTCGGCCCGCGCCAAAGGTCTGCCGGAGCGGACGGTCATCCTCCGCCATGCGATGCGGCCGGCGCTGGCGGCGATCGTCACGGTGGCCGGCATGGCGTTCGGCCGTATGCTCTCGGGCACCGTGCTGGTCGAATCCGTGTTTTCCTGGCCCGGTATCGGCCAATATGCCTACAAGAGCGCGCTGGCACTGGATCTGCGCGCGATCATGGGCGTCAGCCTGGTGGTTGCCGTCATCTATATCGTCGTCAACATGGCCGTGGATCTCATCTACGCGCTCATCGACCCGCGGATACGCCTCGGATGAGCGAAAGCAGCCTCTCCGCGCCCGAACTGGTCGTGCTGCCGCGCCGGCGCTTCCTGCGTCGCTCGGCATGGACGCAGCCACTTGGTCTGGTCGGCCTAGCGCTCCTCGTTGCCATCGTGCTGATGGCGGTGTTCGCGCCGTGGCTATCCGCGCATGGACCGATCGAGCAGGGTGCAAAACGCTTCATGGCGCCGAGCGCCGAGCACTGGTTCGGCACCGACCAACTCGGCCGCGATGTCTTTGCCCGCGTCATCTATGGCGCGCGCGTCTCGCTGCCCTATGCGCTGCAGCTCGTCATCATGGCCAGCGTCATCGGCACCATCGCCGGTGCGATCGCCGGCTATTTCGGCGGCTGGATCGATGGCGTCATCATGCGCGCCGCCGATCTCGTGATGGCCTTCCCGGATATCATCCTCGCCATGGCTGTTGTCGCGGCGCTCGGGCCCGGCCTGTTCAACGCGGTGCTTGCGGTCGTCGTCGTAAGCTGGCCGATCTATGCCCGCGTCGTCCGCTCGATGCTGCTGACGATCCGCGATGAACCTTATGTCCAGTCGAGCCGGCTGCTCGGCGTCTCCTCGGCGCGGGCGCTTTGGGTCGATGTGCGGCCGAATGTGGTCGGGCCGCTGGTCGTGCTGGCGGCGCTTGAATTCGGCCATGCCGTGCTGATCCTCGCCGGCCTTTCCTTCCTTGGCCTCGGCGCGCAGCCGCCGGCGCCCGAATGGGGCTCGATGGTCTCGGACGGCTCGAAATATTTCGACAAATGGTGGCTGAGCGTCTTCCCCGGCCTTGCCATCCTGCTCGTGGTGCTCGCGACGAACTTCGTAGGCGACACGCTGCGCGACGCGCTCGATCCGCGCACCGCCAAGGCGTTCCGCTGATCATGGCAAGCGTTTCGACCAAGCCGCCGCTGCTGTCGATCGAAGGTCTGACGATCTCGCTGCCGACCGCCGAGGGGCAGCGCGCAGAGGCGGTGCGCGGCGTGGATCTGGCCATCGGGCGCGGCGAGATCGTCGGCCTCGCTGGCGAGAGCGGCAGCGGCAAGACGTTGACGGCGCTCTCCGTACTCGGCCTGCTGCCAGGCGGAGCGCGGCCGGGCGGCCGCATTCTTTTCGAAGAGCGCGATCTTCTGGCGAGCGGGCGGACAGCGCGTTCCGTGCGCGGCGCCGAGGTTGCGATGGTCTTCCAGGACCCGATGACGGCGCTGCATCCGATGCTGTCGATCGGCCGGCAGATGACCGAGCATGTCCGCTTTCACCTTCATCTTAGCCAGCATGCGGCCGATGCCATTGCCGTCGAGATGCTCGACCGGGTCCGCATCCCCAATCCGCGCGAGGCGATGACCCGCTACCCGCACCAGTTTTCCGGCGGCATGCGCCAGCGCATCGCCATCGCCTCGGCTCTCGCTGCCGGGCCGAAACTGCTGATTGCCGACGAGCCGACGACCGCGCTCGACGTCACGGTTCAGGCCGGCATTCTCCGCCTCATCGAAGGTCTGCGCCGAGAGCTCCAACTGTCCGTTCTTTTGATCACGCATGATCTCGGCGTGATGTCGGCGCTCGCCGACCGCGTCTATGTCATGTATGCCGGCCGCGTCGTCGAGCGCGGCGCGCGATCCGACGTTTTTGCGTTGCCGCGGCATCCCTATACGCGCGGTCTTCTCGATGCCCTGCCGCATGGCAGCCCGTCCGATCATCCGCTCAGGGCGCTGCCGGGCTCCCCGCCGGCGATCGGGCGTTTCCCGGCCGGCTGTGCCTTTCATCCGCGCTGCCGCTTTGCCGAAGATATCTGCCGGGCCGACGTGCCGGACCTCATGCCGGTGGCGCCCGGTCGGGCGATTGCCTGCCCCATCGATCCATTGATGGCGGTGCGGGCATGAGTCTCCTGTCGATCCGTGACCTCGTCGTCCGCTATCGCGGCCATTCGGGCGCGACGGTAACGGCCGTTGCCGGCTGCGACCTCGATGTCGAGGAAGGGCAGATCGTGGCGCTGGTCGGCGAATCCGGCTGCGGCAAGTCTTCGCTCGGCAAGGCGGCTGTCGGCCTGATCCGGCCGGCGTCAGGCAGCGTCACCTTCGATGGTGAACGGGTGGAGCCGCTCGGGCAGCGCGCGCGTCCCGCGGCGCAGCGGCGGCTGCAGATGGTGTTCCAGGATCCGTTTTCCTCGCTCAATCCGCGCCGCCGCATCGCCGATCTGATTGGCGACGGGTTGCGCGTTTCGGAAGGGCATGGCGGAAAGCGCCTGTCGGTCGGGGAATGTCTCGAGCGTGTCGGCCTTTCGGCTGCCATCGCCGATCGCTTTCCGCATCAGTTCAGCGGCGGCCAGCGCCAGCGCATTGCCATCGCCCGTGCACTCGCCGCGCAGCCGCGCTGCATCGTCGCCGACGAGCCGATCTCCGCCCTCGACGCTTCGGCACAGGCTTCGATCGCCAATCTTCTCGTGTCGCTGGTCGACGATCTGAAGGTCGGACTGCTGTTCATCTCGCATGATCTTTCAATCGTGCGGCGCATCGCCGACATCACGACCGTGATGTATCTCGGCCGTATCGTCGAGACCGCACCGAGCGAGCCGCTCTGGCGCGCGCCGCTGCATCCCTATTCGGCCGGTCTCATCGGCGCGATCACGGAACCGGATGGGCGCGGCCGCATGCCGGCAGACCTTCCTGGTGACGTGCCCGATCCTTCCGCGCCGCCGGCTGGCTGCCGCTTCCATCCGCGCTGCCCGATCGCCATTCACCGATGTGCGGTAGAGGTTCCGGAACGGCGCGTGCTCGGTCCGGGCCGGACCGCCGCCTGTCATCTTGCGGAGCCGGTCGCAGCCTTCGTCTGACGCGCCGCGCTTCGCCGCCAAACTGGAGACCATGATGTCCCGATATCAACAACGCATGCAGCGCTTCCAGGCCTTGATCGCCGGCGCGGCCGACCTCGTCTTTTTCCATATCGGCACCGATCTCGACTATCTGACCGGCATCCACCGCGACATCCCGAATTATGGCCGCGTGCTCCATCCAGGCGCCTGGCTGGAGGGCGCTTGGCTCTCGGCGGAGCGTGCGCCGATTTTGACACTGCCGCGGATGACGGCGGAGCTTGGCGGCAAGGGCGGCATCTCCGGCTTCGAGACCCGCGTGCTTGGCGATTGGGATGACCCGGCCGTGATGGCCAAGGGCATCATCGACGAGATGAAGCTGTCAGCCTCGCCGCGGATCGCGGTCAGCGAGAATGCCGAGGCCGAGTCGCTGATCCAGATTCAGAAGCTCATTCCCGATGCCCGCTTCGTCTCGGCGACGGCCCTGCTGCGCAAGCTCCGCGTCATCAAGGATGCCGAGGAGATCGAGACGATGCGCGCCGCCGGCCGCATCACCGAGGCGGCGCTGACCGATGCGGCGGCGACCTTCAAGCTCGGCATGACGGAACTCGATGTCGTCGCCGAGCTCGACTACCAGATGAAGCGGCACGGCTCGCTGGGGCCGTCCTTCACGACCTCGCTCTACAATACCGGCACCAACCACCCGATGCTGCTCGGCCAGCCGCTGAAGACCTGGCCGCGCAAGCTCAACCCGCCGGTCTCCGTGCTGCTCGACTTCGGCGCCGTGCATGACGGCATGTGTTACGACTATGGCCGCACGGTCTCCTTCGGCACGCCGAGCGCCGAGCAAATCAAGGTGCATCGCCTGATCATGGACGCGCAGGCGGCGGGCATCGCGGCCCTGAAGGCGGGGCAGGCGACCTGCGCCGAAGTCGATGCGGCAGCCCGCAGCGTCATCGCGGACGCCGGCTATGACAAGGCCTTCCGTCACCGCCTCGGCCACGCGATCGGCTCCGACGTGCATGAGCCACCCTTCCTGACCAAGGGCAGCGATACCATCGTTCAGGAAGGCATGATCTTCACCGTCGAGCCGAGCATCCTGCAGGATGGCAGCTTCAGCGCCCGTGTCGAAGACTGCATCGTGGTACGGCCGGGTGGCGGCGAGCCGCTAACACGCGGCTTCCAGGACCTGATCGTCGTCGAGTGAGACTAATGCAGTTTGCCGGCGGGCCGGTCGGTCTCGTCGGCAGCTGCGGCCTCCGCCGTCCGGCGGCGGTGAATGGCAGCGCCGAGCGCGGCGACCCAGGTCCGCGCCGGCTTGAAGTCGGGATCGGCAACGCCGTTCTCGATTTCGGCGATCAGCGTGTCGAGCTTCAGGGTGATGACGTCGAGCGTCTCGCGGTCGTAGCGATCCGTGGCGGGATCGGCCTCGACCTCGCGGCGGATGATCGCGAGCGCGTCGCGCCAGGCGACCGGATCGGCGAAGGTGACATCCTGCTGGAGCGCATGATGCAGCGCGCCAAGAAGTTCGAGAACGTCCATCGTTCGGATCTCCTGCGATCGGTGTCCTGACCTTATCGACCGGGAGGCGGCGCGCATCAACCCTCTTGGCGCAAGGAGCGTGCGCTGCGACGGCGCGGCTTCCGCGCCCAGGTGTTTCATACTAGCTTGGCGGCCCGCCGCGCGAAGGCGGGCAGGCGCGTGGAGGCCAGTGTGGACGTTCCGAGCTACGACATCTTCGTCATCGGCGGCGGCATCAATGGCTGCGGAATTGCGCGCGATGCCGTTGGTCGCGGCTACAGCGTCTGCCTCGCCGAGATGAACGATCTGGCGAGCGGCACGTCCTCGGCCTCGACCAAGCTGATCCATGGCGGCCTGCGTTATCTCGAATATTACGAGTTTCGCCTGGTGCGCGAAGCGCTGATGGAGCGCGAGGTGCTGTGGGCGCTGGCGCCGCACATTATTCACCCCATGCGCTTCGTGCTGCCCTATGCCAAGGGCCTGCGGCCGGCATGGCTGATCCGCCTCGGCCTCTTCCTCTATGATCATATCGGCGGCCGGAAACTGCTGCCGGCGACGCGCACGCTCGACATGCGCCGTGATCCCGCGGGCAAGCCGCTGAAGCCCGGCTTCACCACCGCTTTCGAATATTCCGACGGCTGGGTCAACGATGCGCGCCTCGTCGTCCTCAATGCGCGCGATGCCGCTGATCGCGGCGCCGCCGTCCATGTGCGCACCAAGGTCGTCTCGGCGCGGCGCGACGGCGATCAATGGCTGGTGACGATGGAGAACCGCCGGAGCGGCGCGCAGGAGACCGTGCGCGCCCGGCTCATCGTCAATGCGGCCGGACCTTGGGTCGACCATGTCCTGACCGATACGCTCGGTCGCAACGATGCGCATCATGTCCGCCTCGTGCAGGGCAGCCATATCGTCGTGAAGAAGAAGTTCGACGATCCGCGCGCCTATTTCTTCCAGAATCGCGACGGCCGGATCATCTTTGCGATTCCCTATGAGGATGATTTCACGCTGATCGGCACGACCGATCAGGACTATCCCGGCGATCCGCACAGTGTCGTGATCAGCGAAGGCGAGATCGATTATCTCTGTGCTGCCGCCAGCGAATATTTCGTCGAGCCGGTCACGCGCGCCGATATCGTCTGGACCTATTCAGGCGTTCGCCCGCTGTTCGACGATGGCGCGTCCAAGGCGCAGGCCGCGACGCGTGACTATGTGCTGAAGGATGAGCCGGTTCCGGGCGCTCCGGCCATCAATGTCTTCGGCGGCAAGATCACCACCTATCGCCGCCTCGCGGAATCCATGCTGGAGAAGATCGAGCATCATCTCGGCAAGAAAGGCGAAGCCTGGACGGCATCGAAGCCTCTGCCGGGCGGCGAGTTCCCGGCGACCGGCTTCGAGCCGGAGCTTGCCCGACTTTCGGAGGCCTTTCCGTTCCTGAAGCCTGCGCATGGGCGGCGGCTCCTTCGGCTTTATGGCACCCGCGCCTTCATCATGCTTGGCGACGCCAGAAGCGAGGCCGATCTCGGCCGCCGGTTCGGCGCCGACCTCTTCGAGGTCGAGATTCGCTATCTCGTGGCGCATGAATGGGCGGCGAGCGCCGAGGACATCCTCTGGCGCCGCACCAAGCTCGGCCTTCGCTTCAGCAAGGACGAGACCATGGCGCTGGACGCCTGGCTGGCGGAATCTTCCGTCGGAGCCGTCGCGGAATAAACCTCCGCGACGCCTACCGTTTCTTCCAAAGAAACGCGCCGCCCTCGATGCCGGCCTCGTTGTCGGCGAGGCTGACATTCTTCGTCACGTCCAGCTCGACATGCTTGGCATTGCCCCCGCCGATATAGAGACGGTCATAGTGGAGCAGGGTGTAGATCAGGCCGATCGCCTTCTCGACGCGCTTGTTCCAGTGCTTCTTGCCCTTGTCCTCAAAGGCGGCATTGCCGAGATATTCGTCATAGGTCTTGTCGCCGTGGATCGGATGGTGCGCCAATTCCATATGCGGCATCAGTTCGCCATCGCGGAACAGCGCGGTACCAGCGCCGGTGCCGAGCGTCAGCACGAATTCGAGTCCCTTGCCCGAGACGATCGCCATGCCCTGCATCTCGGCGTCGTTGATGATGCGAACCGGATGGCCGCCGAGACGCTTGGATAGGCCGTCGGCGAGGTTGAAGCCTGCCCAGTCCTCGGTTCCGAGATTGGGCGCGGTAAGGATACAGCCATTGCGGACAACGCCCGGAAAGCCGACCGCGATGCGGTCATAGGGCGGGAAATCCAGCACAAGGCCGGCGATGGCGTCGAGAAACACCTTGGGTGGACAGGGATGCGGCGTTTCCACCCGCGCGCGCTCGTTGATGAGCGCGCCCTTGTCGTCGATCACGGCCGCCTTCAGTCCGGTGCCGCCGACGTCGATCGCGAGAATGCCCGTCACGTTCTTCTCCATTGCTGTCATCAGCGGCTGCCGCGATGCGCATCGTGGCGCACCCGCTCGACCGTGACTTCGAAGTCGACATTCTCCCAGCGGTTCGAATCCGGCCAGAAGAAGGTGAAGTGGATGGTGCGGCCGGCGGCAATGCGCGCCGTATCGATATCGAGCATCTGGATGCCAAATGCGTTGCGGGCCGTCGGCGTATCCTCCGTCGTCGCCCAGTTGTCCTTCGACCAATGCACGATCGCCGGGGCTTCGACCTCGATCCTGAGGGCGCGGCCATGCGAGACGGTGCGGATCTTCTGCGTGAAACGCCACACGCGGACGTCAGCCTTTGTCTTGTCATGCTGGTAGCGCTTCACGGTCTGTGGCGGCATGTCGAACACCGCACCGTCGCGCAGCGAACGCAACAGCTTGATATGCTCGGAATGCGCCCAGACCAGCGGCATCGCGCTGCCCGACGGGTGGCCATGATAGAGCTCGCGCTCGGGAATATCGGTGCTGTCCCAGACCTGTTCAGGCAGCATGCCACCCGAGCTTGCGGATTGCTCCAGCGTGTCGAGCAGCTGCTCGGCGACGGCGATGCGCCCTGCGGCGATCTCGTAATGCGCCCGTTCGCCGGTCAAGAGTGGCCAGGGGCGTCCGACGCCCGTGCCATCGAAGGGGCGGCCGTCTTCGTGTTCGCCATAGCCGTCGCCATTGTAGCGATACCAGATCGGTCCCTGCGGCAGCTCGGCCTTCAGCGTCGCGTCGATCGCCGTCACCGTGTTGACGATACGCGGATCGTCGGCGGCGCGCAGGCCGAAGCGGACCAGCGCCAGCGCGTCGGGGCTGATCAGCATCGTGGCGTGCTTGGACATGTCGGCCGGCGGCCGGTTCTTGATCGGCACGAAGCCGTCGAGCGGCGATGCGCCGTCGGCGGAATCCGCCGTGGCGATGCGCACATAGTAACCTTCGATGCCGAGTTGCTTGCTGAGCTCGGTTCCCGTTGCATAAGTCCAGTATTCGACGTCGTCGTTCCAGCTGTCGGCCGTCTGGCGGAGGTAATGCGCGGCCTCGGTCCGTCCACCGATCTCGAGCAGGTCGGCGGCGGCGAGGAGACCGGCAATCTCGACTGCGAGGGTGAAGGGCGAATAGCCGGCGTCCTCCTCCCAGCGATCCTGGCCGGTCACCGGACCGTTGCAGACGATGAAATGCGCCGCCTTCTCGATCATCGGCAGGATGCGGGCGATCTCGATACTGTCGAGATGGCCGCGCCGATGCAGCATGTCGGCAAGAATGAGCGGGAAGGCACATTCGTCCATCTGGACGCCGCCCCAATAGGGCGAGCCGTCGAGCCAGACATTCTGCGACCAGTGGCCATCGGCCTCCTGAATGGCAGTCAGATAGGCGAGCACGGCCTTAGCTTCGTCGACCGCCCCGGCGGCCAGGAAGCCGCCCGCGGTCTCGACGAGATCGCGCGGCCAAACGAGATGATAGCCGCCGAGATCCTCATCGCCCTTCGAGAAGCCCCAGGGGATGGAAAGGCTGGCAATCGTGGCGCCCGGGAAGGAAGCCGGCTGATGCGTCGCGAGGACGGCGGCGCTGATGCGATAGCTGTTCAGGTTGCTGGCGCCTGCCGGCCGGTCGAGCGGCAGCAACCGCTTCTGATAGGCACGCCAGCCGATCGAATAGGCGCGGCGGGCGACGTCGAAGCCAGCCTGCAGGCTCGATTGAGCCTTGTAGGCCGCTTCTTCCCATCGTGAGCCGAAGGCGATGGCGATCAGCGCCTCGCCGCCATTCGAAAGATCAATTTCGGCGGAGAGCGCGACGTTGCCATCGACGGCCTGCTGCCAGCGCTCGTCGAGTTCGCCCGTCCGGTTCAACTGCTGCCAGCCATCCGATGCGCCGACATACCCCACCGACCGGGCCAGAAACGGCACCGAGCAGGCGACCGCCAAGGCCCCGGCCTTGGCGCCGGTCGCAAACAGCATCGGCGTGCCCTTGTAGTCGCCGACCCAGCCTGTGTTGTTCTTGCCGCCATTGATGAGATGGGGCGCGATGAGCCCGAACACACGGTAGTCGCTCGCGGCCCCCTGCAGTGCCTCGAAAGTGAGGCGCTGCAGCAATGTCTCGCGCTTCGGATCGGTCAGGATTTCCTTCTCGATGCGCCAGCGTCCATCGCGCGCCGTGTTGGTCAGCCGGAACGCGGGAACGCCTTCCTCGATCATGGCGATGCCATGATCCGCCTCGCGCTTCTCTTCGGCGAAATAGCCGTCGGGCCCGGTGACGACAAAGCCGAAATCGCGGGTACAGGCAGCATCGACGCGCGGCCAGTAGATCTCGTTGAGGATGCCATGGCTGACCGTGAACCAGATCCGGCTTGCCGCGGTCCCTGCCGTTCCCACCCCGCTCTTGGCGCTCGACGTCCAGCGCGGCGGCAGTCCCGGCTTGCCTGGCGGCACGGTGTCGGATGGCTCCATGGTCTTCTCCCACATTTTTGGGCTTGCAGCCTAGGAGCGGTTCCGTCGTAAATCCACGCGCTCGGTGGGCTATAACTCCCGCCGACAGCCTGACGCGACCTTCCGTTCCCCGCTGATTCGCTCCGGTCTTAACACTTCCTCAGAGCTAGCCGTAGCAAGCAATGACTGACGTCAGGTGAATCGATTTCGAGAAAGGGACAGCCGATGACAGCGTTTCCCGGCAAGCCGGTGATGCCGAAGGATGCGACGCCCGCGCCGCCTTCCACCATGATCATCTTCGGCGGGTCTGGCGACCTGACCAAGCGGCTGGTGATGCCTTCGCTCTATAATCTCGCACGTGACGGTGCGCTCGATCCTGCATTCAGCGTGATCGGCGTCGATATCGTCGATCACAGCGAGGACGACTATCGCAGCTTCCTGACCGATACGGCCAAGGAACTGGCGAAAGCCGCCGGCGGAGCGGTCGACCAGGACGCCTGGGCGTGGCTGATGAAGCGCACGGGCTATGTCGTCGGCAACTTCGATGATCCCGCGACGTATCAGACGATCCACGAACGGATCGCCGCCAACGAGCCGGCCTCGCATGGCGCCGTCTTCTATTTCGCGGTGGCGCCCCGCTTCTTCGGGCCGATCGCCGATCATCTCGACAAGGCCGGTCTGCTGGCGGAGGATGAGACCGAGTTCCGCCGCATCGTCGTCGAGAAGCCGTTTGGCATGGACCTCGCCTCGGCAAAGGCGCTGAACGCGCAGCTCTTACGCGCCGCCGACGAGAGCCAGATCTTCCGCATCGACCATTTCCTCGGCAAGGAGACGGTGCAGAACGTGATGGCGATGCGGTTCGGCAACGGCATCTTCGAGCCGATCTGGAACCGCAACTTCATCGACCATATCCAGATTACGGCCGCCGAGACCGTGACGGTCGAGCGGCGCGGCCGTTTCTACGACGCCACGGGCGCGATGCGCGACATGGTGCCGAACCACATGTTCCAGCTGCTCGCCATGATCGCGATGGAGCCGCCGAATTCCTTCGATGCCGATGCGATCCGCACCGAGAAGGCGAAGGTGATCCAGGCGATCAAGAAGCCGAGCCCGACCGAGGCGGCCGCCTATGCCGTACGCGCGCAATATGCGGCCGGTGAGATCGGCGGGGTTGCGGTCAAGGATTATCGCGAGGAAGCGGACGTTTCGCCGACAAGCCGGACCGAGACCTATGTCGCGCTGAAGCTCGAGGTCGAGAACTGGCGTTGGTCGGGCGTGCCGTTCTATATCCGCACCGGCAAGGCGATGTCGGTGCGCAAGACCGAAATCGTGGTCCAGTTCAAAAGCCCGCCGCATACGCTGTTCCAGGACACCCCCACCAACAGCCTGCAGCCAAATGCGCTCGTCGTCCGGGTGCAGCCCGACGAAGGCATATCGCTGCGTCTTGCGGCGAAGATCCCGGGCCGCGCAGTGCGGCTTGCCGAAGTCGACATGGACTTCCGTTATGCGGACTATTTCAAGCGCGACCCTTCGACCGGCTATGAGACGCTGATCTATGACTGCCTCGTCGGCGACGCGACCTTGTTCCAGCGCGCCGACAATATCGAGGCCGGCTGGGCTGCGGTCGAACCCATCCTCGAGGCGTGGGCCAATACGCCCGGCGAGATCTATCACTATCCGGCCGGCTCGGCCGGGCCAGCCGCCGCCGATGCCCTGATCGAACGGGACGGCTTCTCCTGGTTCTCCCTCGACGAGAAGGCTCCCAAATGACCGGACGCGCCCTGCCGAAGCGGATTTCGCTCCTTGTCTCCGACGTCGACGGCACGATCGTGACACCGAGCCCCAACAAGCATGTCGCGCCGGCGACGATCGAGGCCGTGGCGCGGCTGCGGGCCGCCGGGATTGCCTTTTCGATCGTCTCGAGCCGCCCGCCGCGCGGAATGCTTTCGGTGGCCGGTCCGCTGGGCGTCGATCAATTCGCCGGCTTCAACGGCTCGTCGATCGTTGCCGCCGACCTGACGCCGATCGAACAGCATTTCGTGCCCGAGGCGGCCGCCCGCCTCGCTGTCGACGCGTTGCGCAAGGTCGGCGTCGATGTGTGGGTGTTCGCCGATGGCGAATGGTTCGTGACCGACATCAACGGCCCCTATGTGGCGCATGAGGTCCACACCGTCGGCTTCGAGCCGACCGAAGTTGCGGATTTCGGCGATCACATCGCGCGGGCCGGCAAGATCGTCGGCTCGTCCAAGGATCCGGACCTGCTCATTCGCTGCGAGGAGGAATTGCAGCATCTGCTCGGCGATAGCGCGTCGGCCAAGCGGTCGCAGACCTATTATCTCGACGTGACGCATCCGAGCGCCGACAAGGGCTATGCAGTCAAGGCGCTCGCCAGCCATTTCGGCGTGCCTCTCAACGAAGTGGCCGTGGTCGGCGACATGGTCAACGACCTGCCGATGTTCGCCGTCGGCGCGCTCGCGATCGCGATGGGCAATGCCAGCGACGACATCAAGGCGCAGGCCGATTATGTCACCACCTCGAATGCCGAGGACGGGGTCGCGCATGCGATCGACGCGGTGATTCTGCCGCGCGCGTCCTGAGCGGAAGCGCTGGTCCGCGGGCCGCCGACCGAACGGTGGCGGCCTGTTGATCCCGGCATCGCGCTACGAGGAACCGTTGCCGTCATCCATCCGTTGGACCAAGGTTCTGTAGTCCTCGGAGAATGATGATGCGGATTGCCCAGGTTGCGCCGCTGCTCGAAGCCGTGCCGCCGCGCCTCTATGGCGGCACGGAGCGTGTCGTTTCGTGGTTGACCGAGGCGCTTGTCGCGGAGGGGCATGACGTCACGCTGTTTGCGACCGGGGATTCGCAGACCAGAGCTCGCCATTTCGTGACGCGGGCCGAAGCCAGTCGCGGCGCCGGACGCGATCATGCGGCGTTGGCGGATGTCTTCGCGCATGTGCGCAGCCAGATCGACGACTTCGATATCGTCCATTTTCACACTGAATTCGCACATTTTGGGGCCTTTCCGGGCGCCGAAAACAAATGTCTCACGACGCTGCATCTCCGGCTCGACAGCGACGAGGCCGCAGCCGCGGTGGCCGCTCATCCGGAAATGCCGCTGGTGTCGATTTCGGACAACCAGCGCCTGCCGCTTCCGGGCGCACGGTTCGTCGCGACCGTACCGCATGGCATGCCGGAAGACATGATCACGGAGGGAGACGGGTCCGGCGGGTATCTGCTGTTTCTTGGCCGGATTTCTCCGGACAAGCGACCCGACCGTGCCATCGCCGTCGCCTCTGCGCTCGGCCTGCCGCTCAAGATCGCCGCGAAGGTCGATGCCGTCGACGAACGCTATTTCAGGGAAGAGATCGAGCCGCTGCTGGCGACCGAGGGCGTTGACTATCTCGGCGAGCGCGATGACAGCGGCAAGGCGGAATTGCTGGGCAAGGCGCAAGCCTTGCTGTTTCCCATCGATTGGCCGGAACCGTTCGGTCTCGTGATGATCGAGGCCATGGCAGCCGGAACGCCCGTGGTCGCCTGGCGGGCCGGTTCCGTGCCCGAGGTGATCGAGCCCGGCGTCACCGGGCGCATCGTCGAGAGCCTCGATGAGGCGGTTGAGGCGGTGCGATCGATCGGCGCGTTGTCGCGTCCGCGCATCCGCAAGGAATTCGAACGACGCTTCACGGCGCATCGCATGGCGCAGGATTATGTGAACGTCTACCGGATGCTTCTCGGCGGCTGAGGCTAGGGGCTGTCAGCCGGCGTCCCGGTGCAGCCATGAAAACGCCTCGGCAAGGTTCGCCGCTGCGACCGGCTTTGCGCAGTGCCCGATGGCGGCGTAGCGGAGGGGAATCTCGGAGGCTTCCAGTCCGGTTGCGAATACAAAGGGAATGCCGCGTTCGAGCAACATGTCGGCGACCGGAAAAGCGAGCTCGCCGAAGAGGTTCACGTCCACGACCGCTGCATCGAGACGTTCAGCCTCGGCAATGACGCGCAGGGCCCCTTCGACGGTACCAACCGGCCCGAGAACGATGGCTGCCGCGCGTGCAAAATTCTCCGCCAGATCAAACGCGATCAGGTCGTCGTCCTCGACAATGAGAATATGCAGGCCCGAGAGCAGGAGAGGCGAGCTGTTCATGGCCGTGAATGGCCGTCCGGTTCAGAATTGGCGGCTTGTGGGATAAGCGGACCGATGGCCCGCCCGATCAATGCGCGCCGCCCTTGCGGCCGGCATCCGACGCGCGATCGCGCTCCTTGGGGAGGGCCCCCGACTTTGCCGCCGCACCCGATGCCTTGGTGCCGCCATGCGAGGCGGAGCCGCCCTTGCGGCCGGCGGCGGCGGCGAGTTCACGGTTCATCGAGAAGCTGCGCTTTTCATGGGGGACGCTCTCGCCGCCCTTCCGACCCGCATCGGCCGCGAGACGCCGATCCTGCGAAAAACTGCGCTTTTCATTCGGAACGCTCTCGCCGCCCTTGCGCGCGATGTCGCGCTGCTTGTCCCCGTCCATCGAGGCGAAGCCGCGGCCAGATGTGTTCGAGTGCTCAGCCATGGCGATGCTCCTTGGGTGAATTGGATTGGCCGCTCGCGCCGCGGTGGCGCCGCGCGACTGCATACCAATCCCGGCCTGCTTACCTTCGTTCCCGAAATTTCGTTTCCAAATCACGTGGTTCTATAGAATGGCTCAGGTCTAGCTTTCCGGATCCGAGGATAGAAATTCGTCGCGCCCGATTTATCGGGGCTGTTTGCCGGATCGTGCGTGCAACCCGGGGTCCGCGCAGTGCGTTTCGTCAGTCCGCAGGCGAGGGCGCGATGAAACGACAGGGCAGGATCAGGATCGGTGTCTCCGGCTGGACCTATGCGCCCTGGCGTGGCCATTTCTATCCGGAGGGACTCGCCCACAAGAGCGAGCTTGCCTTTGCGGCCGATGCGTTTCCGAGCATCGAAATCAACGGCACGTTCTATCGGCTCCAGCGGCCGGAAACATTTCGGCACTGGGCGGAGGAGACGCCAGAGGATTTCGTCTTCGCAGTGAAAGGCCCGCGTTACATCACCCATATGCGGCGCCTGCGCGAGCCCGAGGCGCCGCTTGCCAATTTCTTCGCATCGGGCGTGCTCGAACTCGGCGCGAAGCTGGGGCCGGTGCTGTGGCAGTTTCCGGCGAGCTTTGCCTTCGATGCCGAGCGTCTCGATGCCTTTTTCGCGCTGCTGCCGCATGATGCCGAGGCCGCGCTGGCGCTCGCGAGGAAGCACGATGCGCGCCTCTCCGGGATAGAGCTGCCGCCCCATGTCGAGCCCCATCGGATCCGCCATGCGATCGAGATCCGGCATGACAGCTTTCGCAACGCGGAATTCATCGCACTCTTGCGGCAGCGCAAGGTGGCGCTCGTCTGCGCCGATACGGTCGAATGGCCGCGCCTGATGGATCTCACGGCCGACTTTGCCTATCTCCGCCTGCACGGTTCGGAGGAGCTTTACCGCAGCGGTTACACCGATGCGGCCCTCGATCGCTGGGCACGGCTCGTTCGCGCCTTCGCCGATGGAAAGAAGGCTGATGATGCCGAGCATGCCGGTCCGCCCGATCCCCATCCCGCGCCGCGCGACGTCTATGCCTATTTCGACAACACCGACAAGCGCCATGCCCCTGATGATGCGCGGACCTTGATGCGGAAGCTCGGGCTCGCCACCGACGGCGAGAGCCAGGGGCTGGCGGCCGAGGCGGGGCATGCGAGGAGACGTCCGTCATGACGGAATCGCTCTTTCCAGATCCGCCAGTCCGCGGGACCGCGCCCGCCGATGCCGCCGAGCGGCTTGCCGCCGCAGCCGAGGAGGCGCGGCACTGTCGACGCTGCCCGCTCTATCGCGACGCGACGCAGGTGGTGTTCGGGGAAGGGGCTATCGGCGCTTCGATGATGCTGGTCGGCGAGCAGCCGGGCGACCAGGAGGATATTGCGGGCCGGCCTTTCGTAGGCCCGGCCGGAAAGCTGCTCGATCGCGCGCTCGCCGATGCCGGCATCGATCGGTCAAGCGTCTATGTCAGCAATGCCGTGAAGCACTTCAAATATGAGATGCGCGGCAAGCGGCGGCTGCACAAATCGCCCAATCGCGGCGAGGTCGAAGCGTGTCGCTGGTGGCTCGCGCAGGAACTCGATCTCGTCCGGCCGCATCTCGTGGTGGCCCTCGGAGCCACGGCCGCCCAGGCCTTGATGCGGCGCACCGTCGTGCTGTCGCGCGAAGGCGGCCGGGCGCTCGTCTGGGCCGATGGCAGCCATGGCCTTGCCACGATCCACCCCTCGGCCGTCCTGCGCCAGCGCGATGAGCCCTCACGTGCTGAAGCCTATGACGGCCTCGTGCGCGGCCTCATCGAGGCGGCGCGCCTCGCCGCTGGCTGAGTGAGGGACGCAGCCTTTCGCGCCGGTGAGCATTGGGTGGCTGCAACGAGAGGAGACAGTGATGAACGAGTCGCTCGCGGACAAGAGCAGCCGAGAGGCCAACCAGACGACCGATGACGAGCTCGGCCAGCTCGGCCCCTTCCAGCCGATGGACACTGCGCCGCGCGATGGCACGCTCATCGTCGGCCGCGAGGAAGACGGAGCCTGTCATCTGATGCGCTGGCGCAGCAAGGCGCGGATGTTGGAAGAAGATGGTGCCGAGGACCAGGGAACCGCCCCCTATTGGGCGCGCTGGCGGACCGATACCGGGCTGAACCCGGTCGAATGGGCGCCGACAAGCCTGACGCCTGAAGAGACCCTCGACCGGACGTGATCCGTCACGCTCTGGCGGTGCCCATCGCCATCAGCCTTGCCAGCGCGCTCTCGCCCCGACTGCGCTGGTGTCCGGCGCGGGTGCGCCGGAGAACGGACGGCAGAACGCCATCCTCGAACGCCTTCACGACGATGGCATGGACATAGCTTTTCCGGACGACCGCAGGGGTGTTGGCGAGTTCGGCGGCGATCAGGCGCATGACCTCGGCGACCTGGCGGCGGCGCATACGCTCCGAGCGCGCGGGGGCGAGGCTTGCGAGCTGCTCCGTCGCGGCGGCGCTTGCGGCCAGCATGCGGAAATCCTTCGCCGAGATGTCGCGGCCCGAGATGCGCTTCAGATAGGCGTTGATGTCGTCGGACCGGATCGTCTTCACGGCGCCGCTGTCATCGCGATATTGCAGCAGGCGCCGGCCCGGCAGCGTGGCGATGCGGCGGATGGCGCGGGCGAGCTGACGGTCGATGACCGCGCAGCGAATGGTGCTGCCGCCCTTGCCGCGGAAGCAAAGCGTCAATCCCGATGTCGATAGACGAACCTGCCGCTTGAGAAGGGTCGCCGCGCCATGCGCGCCGTTCGATTCGAGATAGATTTCGCCGCCGACGCGGATATGAGTTTCGTCGATGATCGCGACGGCGGCGGCCAATGCCTTGCGCCGGCTGAGCGCGGGGCTTGCGACATCGCGGTGGACCGCCGCGCGGATCCGCGGCAACACCTTGATGATCTCTGCCAGCCGCTCGGCCTTGCGCGCCTCGCGTTCGACGTCCCAATCCGGGTGATAGCGGTATTGCAGCCGCCCCGCGACGTCGCGCCCGATCGCCTGGAGATGGGCGGTCGGCTGTGACGCGATGCGCACCTCCGTATAGGCGGGCGGAATGGCGAGGCTGCGGATACGTGCCAGCGTTTCGGGGTCGCGGATCTGCACTCCATTTGCGTTGAAATAGGCATAGCCGCTTCCACGCCGGCGCCGCTCGATATCGAGCGCATCAGCACGGATGGGTTGGAGCGCATTACCGCTGTCGGACATGAGGAACTCCGATGATCGCCGCCTGGCGCGGCCGCAGAGTTCAATCGCCGAAGGGCTGTCCGGTTCCGCCTGAATTCAATATGCAAAGCGGTTGAGGAGCGGCGGCGTGCGAAGCACGAGGCGATCGCCGGGGCCGTGGACGGCGGCGAACATCAAGCCGGCGAAGAACGTGAAGTGATCGACGAAGAAGCCGAACTCGGCCTGGTTGCCGTTCCAATGCGACGGGCCATGGAAGGCGAAGGCGAGAAAGAGCACATAGATCGCCGCGAGGACGGCCGTCTCGCAGAAGAAGGCTCCGGTCAGGAACCCGATTGCGAGCGCCAGCTCGAAGAAGGCGGCGATCCAGGCGAGCGCGAGGGCGAAGGGGAACCCGGCCGCAGCGATATAGGTCGCGGTCTGGCCGATATCGGCGAATTTGAAGGCGAGCGCCATGACGAAGACGCCGCCGAAAATAAGCCGGGCGACGAGGATGGCTGCGGTTTTGGCCACGGTGTTCTCCTGTTCGATCCATGCAGCATCCGCTGCTCCTGCAAGGACGGACGAGTGGCGGCCGTGCCGACAGGGCTGAACATGGAAGGCGTTCGCGGCGCCTATGGTTTCGGCGGCCGGGAGAAGGGGGCGAGATGATCCTTGCGGCGGATCGTGATCGGCGAGGCAGCGCTTCGCCGTGGACACAGGGCTCAGTGATAGCCGATTTCGGCCCGCACCTTGCCGCGGAACACCCAATAGGACCAGGCCGTGTACATCAGCACCACCGGCAGCAGGACCAGCGTGCCGACGAGCAGGAAGGCCTGCGTCGCCTCGGAGGAGGCGGCGTCCCAGAGCGTATATTTGTAGGGCACGATCATCGGGAAGAGGCTGATCGCGATGCCGATATAGGACAGCGCGAACAGGCAGGCGGCGCCGATGAAGGGGCCGGCCTCCCGTGACGAACCGAGCGCGCGCCATGTCAGGAAGGCGGCGACGAGTGCCAGGATCGGCACCGGCGCGAAAATGATGATGTTGGGGAACGAGAACCAGCGCGCGGCGACTGCCGGACTGGCGAACGGTGTCCAGAGGCTGACGATGCCGATCGCGACGACGACGCCGATGAGGCAGATGCGGCCCTGGCGCCGCGCCTCTGCCTGGACCGCGCCCTCGGTCTTCAGGATCAGCCATCCGGCGCCGAGCAGGCCATAGCCGAACATCAGCGCGATGCCCGTCAGGACCGAGAACGGCGTCAGGAAGTCGAAGGACGAGCCAGAGAAGGTCCGCCCGGTGACCTCGAAGCCCTGGATGAAGCTGCCGAGCACGACGCCCTGGGCGAAGGTGGCCGACGCCGAGCCATAGCAGAAGGCATGATCCCAGAACGTCTTGTGCTCGCTGTCGCGGAAGCGGAACTCGAAGGCGAGGCCGCGGAAGACCAGCGACAGCAGCATCACCAGTACCGGGAAATAGACCGCGGGGATGATGATCGCGAAGGCGAGCGGAAAGGCGGCAAGCAGCGCCACGCCGCCCAGCACCAGCCAGGTCTCGTTGCCGTCCCAGATCGGCGCGACCGAATTCATGATCAGGTTGCGCGAGGGCGTATCGGGGGCGAAGCCGTAGAGCATGCCGACGCCGAGATCGAAGCCGTCGAGCATCACATAGAAGAAGACGCCCATGCCGATGATGATCGTCCAGATCGGTACGAAATCGAGGACCGTGTTCATCGCCATGCTCCCTTAGTTCTCGACGGCGCCGGCGATCACCGGCGCATCCGGACGACCGCCCTTCACCGGGCTGTCATCCTCGCCGGTCGATGCCAGGCGCGGTCCTTTCCGCACGATGCGGTACATCAGCAGGATGCCCGTCGGATAGACGAAGAGATAGACCGTGACATAGCCGATCAACGAGATCAGCACGTCGAGCCCGGTCAGCGACGGCGACACGGAATCGGCGGTTCTCAGCATGCCGTAGACCGTCCAGGGCTGTCGCCCGACCTCGGTGATCAGCCAGCCCGAGATGACGGCGAAGAAGCCGATCGGGGTCGTGACCTGCAGCACCTTCAGATAGAGCGGGCTCGTGGTCAGGCGGCCGCGATAGCGCAGCCAGTTCCCCCAGACGACGAGCCCCAGCATGATCACGGCGAACCCGACCATGGCGCGGAACGCGAAGAACGGGATCACGACCGGAGGCCAGTCCTCGCGCGGGAAGGCATCGAGGCCCTGCACCTCACCATTGAGGGTATGCGTCCAAATCAGGCTGCCGAGATAGGGGATGTCGATGGCGAACAGATTGGTCGCGGTCTTCTCGTCGGGGATGGCAAACAGCGTCAGCGGCATCGACGGGCCCGTCTCCCAGATCGCCTCGAGCGCGGCGAGCTTGGCCGGCTGGTGCTGCAGCGTGTTGAGACCCTGCGCGTCGCCGACATACATCTGCAGCGGCACCAGCACGGTCAGCAGCCAGAGCGTCATCCTCATCATGACGCGACCTTCTTCGGCGAAGGTGCCGCGGCGGAGGAGGTAGGCGCTGACGCCCATGACCACGAAGCCGGTGGTGATGTAGAAGCCGATGACGTTATGCGTGAGGCGATAGGGGAAGGACGGGTTGAAGATCACATCGATCCAGGACTTCGGGAAGAACCGTCCATCGATGAGTTCGTAGCCGGCAGGCGTCTGCAGCCAGCTATTGGCCGACAGAATCCAGAATGTCGAAATGAGCGTGCCGAGGGCGACCATCAGCGTCGCGCCGAGATAGACCCAGCGCGGCACGAGGTTGCGGCCGAACAGCAGGACGCCCAGGAACGCCGCCTCGAGGAAGAAGGCAGTGAGCGCCTCATAGGCCAGGAGCGGGGCCAGCACATTGGCGGCTGCGTCCGACAGACGGCTCCAATTCGTTCCGAACTGGAACGGCATCACCACGCCGCTGACGACGCCCATGCCGAAAGAGACGGAGAAAATGCGGATCCAGAAGGTCGACAGCCGGAGATAAATCTCGCGCTTGGTGATGAAATAGGTGGTCTCGAGCACGGCGACATAGGAGGCCGTGCCGATGGTGAAGGCCGGCAGCATCACATGCCAGATGATGACCCAGGCGAATTGCAGCCGTGACAGGAAGAGTGCGTCGAGTTCCATCGCTGCCTCCGAAGGGTCTTGCGCCGCGCTGCCGCGTTGATGGCGGAGCCGTGTTCGTTGTGTGGCGAAGCTAGGGCGGTTCGGCGTGCTTGTCGATGCGCAGCCAGCGCCCTGCGGATTTCGCCGCAGGAGACGGGCCGCGCGATTGGAGCTCCGCAGCGGGTGCAAGCGGTGGCCCTGCCGGTTGGTTGACAGGCTGGCGCATCCGCGCTAATGATGGAGTCATAATCGTTTAGGTTGACCGGGGAGGCCATCAGGTCCGGCGGCTAAACGATTATAGCTATCGGAATTGTTCGACGGCTTGCGACTGCCTGCGTTTTTGGCGCCGCGGACCTAAACGATTAGGGTGGAGATATCCTTGCGCAAGTCGACGATGCGCGACATCAGCCGCGCGACTGGCCTTTCGATGTTCACCGTCTCGCGCGCGCTCAGCGGCGCCGATGGCGTTTCGGAGGAGAGCCGCGAGCAGGTCCAGAAGGTCGCCCGCGAACTCGCCTATATCCCGAACCGCGCCGCGCAGGAGCTGCGCCGCGCCAGCCGCGACAGCGTCGCGGTGATCACGGCGAGCACGTCGAACTCCTATTATCTCGACTTGATGGCCGGCATTCAGCAGGCGCTGCGCCCCTCGAACTGGACGGTCGTGGTCGGCGACGTCGCGGTCGACGGCGTCTATGACGCGCGCCTCGAGGATCGCATGGTGCAGCGGCTGATCGAATCGCGCATGGCCGGCGTCATCTCGACGCTGACGCTCTCGCCCGAGAACACCACGCTGCTCGCCAACTGGGATATCCCGGTGGTGTTCGTCGATTCGGCGCCGCCTGCGAGCGCGCCCGATTTTCCGAGCGTCACGACCGACAACTACAATGCCAGCCTCATGGTCGGCGCGCACATCGCCGGCCTTGGCCACAAGGAATGGCTGTTCCTCGTCTATCCGGCCAAATGGTCGACGCGTTTCGACCGCGAGCGCGGCATTCGCGATGCGGCGGCGCTGCACGGGGCAAGGCTGACGATCCTCGAGAGCGAGAACGATTCCGCCTCGGCCTACCGCACGCTCGCCGCCCATATCGAGGCGAATGGGCCGTTGCCGGACGTTCTCATCGTCGGCAACAACCCGCTGCTTCTCGGCGCGCTGAAGCTGCTGCGCGACCGCGGCATCGTCGTTCCCGATGCGATGGCGCTGGTCGCCTATGACGAATTCGCCTGGTCGACGCTGATCGACCCGCCGCTCACCGTCCTCAACGAGCGCAGCGAGGAGATCGGCCGCCGCGCCGCCGAAACGCTGTCGCGCATCATTGTCGGCCAGGCCGAGGCGGAGAAGCGCGGCGCCGCGAAGGCGCCCGTCTATCTGCCGGAATATCAGCAGCAGGTGCCGGCCGAACTCGTCATCCGCCGCTCCTGCGGCAGTCCCGCCGCTCGGCGCACCGAAGCGTCGTGATGAACCCCAATATCCGCGGCGCTGGTCGCGGACGCAGCAATCCACGCGCCTGAGGCGCGCTGGCCATGGGCGCTCTGCAGCCGGCGCCATCGATGATCCACGGCTGACCAGACATTTCGTCGGAGGAGACAACAATGAAGATGACACATCGCATCCGCCTGACGCTCGCCGCTTCCGCGGCGGCGCTCGCGATGCTCGCGGGCGCCCCGGCTGTGATGGCCGAAACCGCCCCGAAGAAGATCGAGAAGATCGGCCTTATGGTTCAGGACATGTCCAATCCGTTCTTCTCGGCGATGGACAAGGGCGCCAAGAAGGCCGCGGCCAAGATCGGCGCCAGCGTCAACACGCAGGATGCGCAGCTCGACCTCGCCAATCAGAACACCCAGATCGATGCCTTCATCCAGCAGGGCGTCAACCTGATCGTGATCTCGGCCGTGAACGAGGCCGGCATCGAGCCGGCGATCCAGCGCGCCAAGGACGCCGGCATCATCGTCATCGCCGTCGATACGCCGGCTCATGGCGCCGATGCCGTCGTGATGACCGATGCGGTGCAGGCCGGCGAGAAGTCCTGCGACTATCTGTTCACGCAGATGGGCGGCAAGGGCGAGGTCCTGCTCGTCGACGGCACGCCGATCCAGACGATCATCGACCGGATCAAGGGCTGCCGCAACGTCGCGGCGAAGTTCCCGGATATCAAGATCGTCGGCCAGCAGGCCTCCAAGAACGACCGCGCCTCGGGTCTCGCCGTGACCACCGACATGCTGACGGCCCATCCCGACGTCACCGGCATTTTCGGCATGAACGACCCGTCGGCGCTCGGCGCGGTGCTGGCCGTCGAACAGGCTGGCAAGGCGAGCCAGATCAAGGTGACGGGCGTCGATGGCAGCCCCGAGGCCGTGGCGGAGCTGAAGCGCGAGGGATCGCCCTTCATCGGCACCGCGACGCAGAGCCCGGGCGGCATGGTCGAGAAGGCGGTCGAGATCGCTGAGGACATCGCCGCCGGCAAGCCGCTGAAGGAGAAGACCGTCCTGATCCCGAGCGTTCTCGTCTCGCGCGACAATGTCGGGTCCTATGCCGGCTGGTAGGCGTTCCGCCTGATCGCATCACGGCGCGGCGGGTCTTCGGACCCGCCCGCTTCCAGGAGGTCATGATGGCAATGAAGAGCGCTGATGCGCCGCCGCTGCTGCAGCTCGAAGGGGTCTCGAAGCGCTTCGGCGCCACGCTGGCGCTGAATGGCGTGCGCTTCGATCTCCGCGCGGGCGAAGTGCATGCCCTCATGGGCGAGAACGGCGCCGGCAAATCGACCCTGATGAAGATCCTCGCCGGCAACATCCAGCGCGATGCCGGCCGGATCCTTATGGATCGGCGGGAGATCGACATCCGCTCGCCGCTTGAGGCGCGTGCGCATGGGATCGCCATCATCCACCAGGAATTGAATACCGTTCCGGCGATGTCGGTCGCGGAAAACCTCGCGCTCGGCCGCGAGCCGCGCACGGCATTCGGCATGCTCGACCGTCGCCGCATGATCGCCGATGCCCGCGAAAAGCTCGCGCGGATCAATGCCGATATCGATCCACGCCGGCCGCTCGGCTCGCTCGGCATCGGCATGCAGCAGATGGTCGAGATCGCGCGCGCTGTCAGCGAGGACGCACGCGTTCTCGTGCTCGACGAGCCGACGGCGGCGCTCTCGCGCTCCGAGGCTCAGGAGCTCTATCGCATCATCGGCCAGATGCGGCAGGCCGGTGTCGGGCTCATCTACATCTCGCATCGGATGGAAGAGGTGTGGCAGCTCGCTGACCGCGTCACGGTGTTCCGCGATGGCGGCTTTGTCGGGACCAGCCCGATGTCCGAGACCAGCCCCGCCGATGTTGTGCGGATGATGGTCGGCCGACCGATCGCCGATCTCTACAACCATGCGCCGCGCGTGCCGGGCGCCGTCGTGCTCGACGTCGAGGGACTCGCCGGCAACGGAGTCGGGCCGGTCGATTTCACCGTCCGCGCCGGCGAGGTCGTCTGCATGGCCGGGCTGATCGGCTCGGGACGTACCGAGATCGGCCGCATCATATTTGGTGCAGACGGCCGTAGCGCGGGCAGCGTCCGCATCAACGGGCTCGAAAGCCGTCCGGCCGATCCTTACGCGGCGATCGCCGACGGCATCGGCATGGTGCCCGAGGACCGCAAGGCCCAGGGCCTTTTTCTCGATCACAGCGTCGAGGACAATATCGCCATCTCGTCGCTGGATCGTTTCGTGACGGCCGGGGTCGTCCGAGCCGGCGATGCGCGCATCGCCGTGCGCGAGGAGATGGAGCGCCTGCACCTCCGCCTTTCGGCGCTTCGGCTCCCGGTTAAGGCGCTGTCGGGCGGCAACCAGCAGAAGGCAGCGCTCGCGCGCTGGCTGCTGCGCGATTCCAAGGTGCTGATCCTCGACGAACCCACCCGCGGCGTCGATATCGGCGCCAAGCGCGAAATCTATGAACTCATCGACGAACTTGCCCGGGCCGGAAAGGCCATCCTCGTCATCTCTTCCGACCTGCCCGAGGCGATCGGGATCAGCGACCGCCTGCTCGTGATGCGGTCCGGGCGGATCGTGCATGAACTCGCCTCACGCGGCGCCAGCGAGGAAGACGTGATGTTCCATGCCACCGGAACGGTGGCGGCGGGCGCAACGGAATTGACGGGAGCGATCCAGTGACCAGCCATTCTTCCAGCCCGCTCGCGGGCACCGCCTCGCCGCTCGAAAAGCCGCCCTTCGACTTCGCGAAATGGTGGGATCGCGTCGGCATCCTGATGGTGCTGGTCGCCCTGGTGATCCTGATGTCGGTGATCGCCCCCAATTTCAACCGGGTTGACAACCTGCTCAACATCGCCCGGTCGATCTCCGTCAACGCCATCCTCGCTGCCGGGCTGACCTTCGTCATCCTGACCGGCGGCATCGACCTCTCGGTCGGATCGATCGTTGCGGTCTCGGGCGTCGTGGCCGTGATCGCGGCCATTGCCGGCTGGCCCGCACCGGCGGCGATCGTCGCCGGCATGCTGGCGGGCGCCGCCTGCGGCCTGATCAACGGCTTGCTCACCGCCTATCTCGCGCTCGCGCCCTTCATCGTGACGCTGGGCACGATGACGTTTCTGCGCGGCCTTGCCTATACGATCACCGAGGGCCAGCCGATCGTCTCGAGCGATCTCAACTTCCGTGACATGGGCAACGGCTATCTCTCCAGCGTGCCGATCCCGGTGCTCGTGATGGCCGTCGTCTATCTGGTCGCGTGGTTCATCCTGGAGCGCACCCGCTACGGGCGCCATGTCTATGCCGTCGGCGGCAATGTGCAGGCGGCGCGGCTCGCGGGCGTGCGCGTCAACCGCGTCACGACCTCCGTCTATGTGATCGCCGGCGCCTGCGCCGGCCTCGCGGGCATCATCTTCGCCGCCCGCGTGATCTCGGCCCAGCCAACGGCCGGCACCGGCTATGAACTCGATGCCATTGCCGCCGTCGTGCTCGGCGGCACCAGCCTTGCCGGCGGCCGCGGCCGCATCGTCGGCACGCTGATCGGCTCGATCATCCTCGGCGTGCTCTCGACCGGGCTGATCCTGCTCAACGTGCCGTTCTTCACCCAGCTGCTGATCAAGGGCGTCGTGATCATTCTGGCGGTCGCCATCGACAGCCTGAAGCAGCGCCAGTTCTCGTTCCGCCGTGCGCCGCTTGCCGCCGCATCCGCGGAGACGCCAAAGGCCTGAACCGCGAGCAACGCGTGCCGCGAGCCGTGTCCTTTCCTTGCCTTGGCGGCCGCTTCCGGCGGCCGCTCCCCCCGTCTGTTCCGGAGAGTTCCGATGCGTCATTCCATCACAATCGTCGATCCGCTTGCCGGTGTGCGGGTGAACGAGCCGATCGTCTTCACGGTCGAAGGGGACCTTCAGGAGCCGCTGCGCTGGGCGACGGCCGCTGACGGGACGCGGGTGCTTTGCCAGCGCCTTTCCTCCGACCTCACGGAAGGGCGCACCAGCTTCATCGCAACCGTCAGCTTCAGCGGGACGCTCGCCCTGACGCTCGGCGAGGCCTGCGAGCCAGCGAGCCTAGACGAAAGCGCGGGCATCAGGATGCTCGAAGGCCGGGAAAGCGACTGCTTCGTGCGCCTCGACACCGGCGCCTTCGATCTCGAGCTTTGTGCCGGCAAGGCCGAGGGGCTCGGCTCGTCGAAATGGGGCATCCGGCATTTCCGCGGGACCGAAGACGGCTTCGAGCTGCTGCCCTCCGGCAACAACGCGATCGGCGGCTTCTACGGTCCGTTCTTCACCCCGGAAAACGGGCTGATCAACCCGCCTGAGCATACCAAGGTCGAGATCGAGATCGTCGAGCGCGGGCCGGTCCTGCATCACTATCGCATGCATGGCACGATTCCGGACGGGCTCCTCGACGAATTGAAGGGCAAGCGCTTCTCGATCGACTGGCGCTTCACCCATGGCGCGCCCTTCTTCCAGCGCCGCTATCTCGTCGACGATTTCCAGACCGTCATCAACGGCCGATCCGTGACCAACAAGATCACGGTCGGCGATGAATTCGAAGGCGGGCCCGGCAAGCTGGTGTTCGATCGCTTCGCGGCCTATGGCGGCACGCGCTATCGCGCGGGCGATCCCTATGCCGGCGAACTCGTGGCGATGGTGGCGGAGACCGTGGCGCAATCGCAGGACGGCGGGGCGAAATTCGCCGAGTTCCGCGACCAGCTCGCCGATATCGAGGCCGCGCACTGGGACCTCTATTGGCGGCTGTTCTCCGCTTGGGAGAAGGTTCTCGGCGAAAACGAACTGCGCCAACGGCTCGGCCGCGTCCGTGCCCGATCGCATGTCCTTGCCGATCTCGCCGACCGGCCATGGATACTCGACGAGGCGCCCGTCGATGTCTCGGCGTTACCGCATGAGACCATCTTCCCCGGTCCGGCGACCAAGACCGTCGAATATGACGAGGCGTCCGGGCGGGCGATGGTGTGGTGGACCTCGGCTGCCTCAGGCGCTTTCCAGATCGTCCAGCGTCGGCAATCCGGCTGGGTCAACTGGGGTTCGAACGGCGAGAACGAATGCCCCGAGCTGCCGGTGGGCGTCGATATCAAGACGGCCTATGGCCGCTTCAAGGACGATTGGCAGCGCATCGCCGACCAACTGGAATCCCCGCCCTTGGTGACCGTCGCGTGAAGGCGCGGGGCCGCTACTCGGCGGCGATGCGCAGCGCCGGATCGGCGACCTCTTCGGTGATCACCTCGAAGCGGCGCAGATTATGGGGCCCGAAGCTGTGCAGCATCGGAATGTCGGCGGCATCGCGACCCCGCGCCACGGTGACGCGTCCGATGCGGGGCATGTTGTGGCGCGCATCGAACAGATACCACTGGTCGCCGATATAGGCTTCGAACCACGCATTGAAGTCCATCGGGCTCGGATTGAACGGCACGCCAATATCGCCGAGATAGCCGTTGCAGTAGCGGGCGGGAATATTGAGCGCGCGGCACAGCGTGACGGCGAGATGAGTGAAATCGCGGCAGACGCCGACGCGCTCCTGATAGGCCTCGGCGGCCGTGCGGGTCGGACGCGCATAGCCATAGCCGAATGTCAGATGCGAATGGACGAAGTCGCAGACGGCCTGCACGCGCGCCCAGCCGCCCTCGATATGGCCGAACAGCCGCCATGCTTCGTTGCCGAGAAGGTCGGTCTCGCAATAGCGGCTGCCGATCAGGAAGGGGAGGACCTCGGTCGGCAGTTCGCCGGCAGGAACCTGGCGCGCGGTGGGTGCCCATGGATCCGTATAGCCGGTATCGTAGATCGTGCCGACGCTTTCGAGCGACACGGTGCCGGGCTCGGCCTCGATGCGGCGCCTCGTATTGCCGAACGCGTCGTTGAAGACCTGGAAGCTGAGGCCGCTCCCATCCATCCGCCAATCCTCATCGATGACGTCGGTGTGCCTTTCGGCGACGAGATCCATCGCTGTGAGGATCGTCATCGGCTGGAAAACGTCGAATTCGATGCGGTATCCGTAGCGGATGAACATGTGTTCGCAACCTCAGCTATGAGGTCGATCAACTCGCGATGTCCCCGACGGTTCCAGCCGGCCGCCGGTTGCTGGGCGAGCCGGCCGCGCCATGGAAGGATGACAGATCATGCTGACGATACATAACCCGAATGACGTGCTGCCGGTTGTCGGGCCGCTGAGCTGGGGGCTCGAAATGCCGCAACCGAAGCGGTTCCTCTTCATTTCCGGGCAGGTCGGCGCCGCCGCGGACGGAAGGGTCGGGGAGGGGCTGCTGGAACAGGCGAAGCTCGCCTTCGACAATGTCGGCGCGGTGCTTCGCTCAGCCGGGCTCGGGCCGGCCGATGTCATCCGCACCGGTCTCTATTTTACCCGCCATGTCGAGATGACGCCGGACTTGCAGGCGGATTTCAACCGCATCCGCACCGGCTTCTTCGGCAGCCACAGGCCAACATCGACCTTTCTCTTCGTGCATGCGCTGGCGGACCCGCGCTGGCTGTTCGAAATCGACGCCATTGCCGCCGCATTCTAGCGGCCAAAGAGTTCGCGCGGCCGGAGCGCCGGGCTCCGACCGCGCAGTGTATCGGCCTTTGGTTAGCGTCCGCCTTCGATCTTGCGGTTGCGCTGGCCGATGCCGGCGGTGCCATAGGGATAGTCGGCCATCGTCGGCTTGCTCACCGCGTCCAGCGCGGAAATTTCCTCTGCGGTCAGGACGAGGCTGGCTGCGCCCATATTGTCGGCGAGCTGCTTCCGCGTGCGGGCGCCAAGAATGACGGATGTGACGGCCGGCTGCGCGGCGACCCAGGCGAGCGACACCTGAGCCATGCTGACACCATGGGCCTCGGCGATATCCTGCACCTTGCCGATCACATTCCAGGTGACCGGATTGGCATTGCGGGCATCGAAGGCCTCCATGCCGCGCTTCGGATTTTCGCCGAGGCGGGTCGCGCCGGTCGGCATCTGATCGCGCTTATACTTGCCCGAAAGCCAGCCGCCGCCGAGCGGCGACCAGGGCAGGAGACCGATATTGGCATCGAGCGAGGCCGGCACGATTTCGTGTTCGATGTCGCGAACCAGCAGATTGTATTGCGGCTGCAGCGTGACCGGTGCCGCATAGCCGTTGGCCTTGGCCATCCACACGGCCTTGGAAAGATGCCAGCCGAGGAAGTTCGAGAAGCCGTAGTACGCAATTTTGCCGTTGCTGACCGAATCGTCGAGGAAACGCAGCGTTTCCTCGAGCGGCGTCAGCGCGTCCCAGGCGTGCATCTGGTAGAGATCGATCTGCTCGACGCCGAGCCGCTTCAGAGAAGCGTCGAGCGCCGCGCCGAGATGCTTGCGCGACAGGCCGATATGGTTGGGCCCGCTGCCCATCGGGAAGCGCCCCTTGGTGGCGATGACGAGGTCGTTGGCAGCGGAAGGCTTGGTCTTGAGCCAGCGGCCGATGATCGATTCGGATTCGCCCGTGCTGTAGACATCGGCCGTATCGATGAAATTGCCGCCGCCGGCGACATAGTCGTCGAGCAGCGCGAACGAGGTGGCCTCATCGGACTCGGCGCCGAAGGTCATCGTGCCGAGGCAGTAAGCGGTCACGACCGTGCCGCTGTTGCCGAGCTTGCGATATTCCATGTTCAGTCTCCATGCGGGGGGCCGGTTCGGCGCGATCACCGCGACCGGCGGGGGCGAGTGGAAAAGGATGAGCCGCCGGCTGGTGCGGGGCTCAGGCGATCGCCGTCTCTGGATGGGCGTGCAAGGTGTCCTCAGGCCGGCCATCAGCCGCCCACCGAGCGTCAACGGCACAATGGTCGAGCCGTTTCCAGCATTCCAACGGAATATTCAGATGGAACTCATCGCGCCCAGAGCTTAATGGCCGCGGAAGACCCGGAGACTGCCAGTTCGTCCGGGCGGCGAGGGCGCTCCCGATCTGCGCAAGCTCCGATGAGCCGCGGCCGATGCTGGCGGCGCCGCCGATCTCAGGTCTTGCCAGCGGGCGGCGGCCCCACCGACGCGCGAATGGTCAAGTCGACCGCGACGGACAGGCGGCGTGGACCGTCGGCGTCATTGAAGATCAGTTCGACCGCCGTGCGTCCGATCTCCTCGATCGGCTGCGTCATCGTGGTGAGCGGCGGCTCGGAATGCGCGCCTTCCGGCACGCCGTCGAAGCCGACGACGGAGACATCCGCCGGGACCGCGATGCCGCGAGCCGCCAGCCATTCGAGCGCAATCAGGGCGATCCGGTCGGACATCGCAAGAAGCGCGGTGGGCGGCTCGGCGCTGCCAAAAAGTTCGGTGAGCGCGGCCTCGACGCTTGTGCGCTCGTTCTCTGTCTCGAACACCGGCACCGTCGCTATGTCGATGCCATGGTCGCCGAGCGCCGCACGATAGCCTTCGATGCGCTCCCGCGAACTCTTGTAGATCGCGCGCGCGATCGCGGCATCGTCGACCCGGCCGACATGGCCGTCGACGAGCTGCAGCGACAGGATCGCAAACCGCCGGTGGCCGAGACCGGCGACATGGGCAGCGATGGTGCGCGCGCCGGCACGATCGTCGATGCCGATCATCGAGATCGTCTCGTCATCATGCTCGAGCCCCAGCGCCACGAAGGGCAGCTTGCGTTCGCGCGTCAATTCCACAAGGCGCGTTCCGCCCTCGATGCAGAGCAGCACGAAGCCATCGACGATCGCGCTCTGGATGTTCCAGGCCAGCTTCTCTTCATTTGCGGCCGAAACGAGCGAAATGCCCGCCCCCTGCAGGTCACAGGCGCGACTGACACCCGTCATCAGCACGCGGGCATAAGGGTCGTCGAAGAAATAGGACAACGGCTCGGCGGTCGCGATGCCGATCGCATTGACCTTGCCGGCTCGCAGCAACCGCCCGCGAGGGTCCGGCCCCGAATAGCCGAGCGCACGGGCGGCGGCCTCGACACGCTCGCGCACTTCCTTGCGCACGATATCCGGCCGATTGAACACGTTGGACGCGGTGCCTTGCGACACGCCGGCGGCCTTGGCGACATCGGACAGCCTGATGACCTGACTCAAGCCTGCAGCTCCGTTCTTTTTCGCACTCTATCTCGTTCTTGGATCGGTTCAAACAATCCTTGACATCAGTTTGGCAGATGCTATTTCTTGAATCGGTTCAAGAACGCATCAACGTATTTTGAATCGCTTCAATTCACCATGGGAGCACAGCATGATCCCCGCAAGCTATCTGTTCCGCCGCATCTACCGCGACCATTTCGAGGAACCCGAGCTGCGTCAAGCCGATCCGCCGCTGATCCGAGGCCGCCTTTCGCTCGACGGGGTGACGGCAGCCATCCTCGGATTTGCTTATGGAGCCGGCCATCTGACACTCGGCGCCAGCCCGGTTGCCCGTCATGATCGCCGCCGATAGCTGATGGTCTCGAAGCGCATCGAGAGCATGTCGACGAGCAGCAGCCGGCCTACAAGCGGTTCGCCGATGCCAAGGACCAGCTTCAGGACCTCGGCCGCCTGCAGTGTCCCGAGGACACCGACGACGGCGCCGAGGATCCCGGCCTCGGCGCAGGTCGGGACGAGGCCGGCCGGCGGGGGCTCGGGAAAGAGGTCGCGATAGCCCGGATTCGGGCGGCCGTCGGTCTCTTCGAATGGCTTCAGCACGGTGAGCGAGCCATCGAACCGCCCGACTGCCGCCGCTACCAGAGGCCGGTGCAGGGCGGCAGCGCGGTCCGCCACCAGGAAGCGGGTTTCGAAATTGTCGGAGCCGTCGACGATGATGTCGAAGGCTTCGATCAGCGCATCGGCATTATCGGCGGTCAGCCGGACCGCGTGGCTCTCGACCTTGACATGCGGGTTGAGCCTCGCAACGGCGAGCGCGGCGCTCGCCACCTTGGCGGTCCCGATCGATGCTCCGTCATGAAGAACCTGACGCTGGAGGTTGGACAGCGAGACGATGTCGTCGTCGACGACGCCGATCGTGCCAATTCCTGCGGCGGCCAGATATTGGATGACCGGGGAGCCGAGCCCGCCGGCGCCGATGACGAGCACCCGCGCCGCCTTCAATCTCTGCTGGCCCGGTCCCCCGACCTCGGCAAGCACAAGATGGCGGGCGTAGCGCTCGACCTCGTCCGGCGTGAAGCTCATCCTCGTCCCATCTGACGGCTGGCCGTCATTTGGTCCCGTACATCCGGTCGCCGGCGTCGCCGAGGCCCGGGACGATATAGCCTTTGTCGTTCAGATATTTGTCGATCGAGGCGGTGAAGATCGGGACGTCAGGATGGGTGCCGTGAAACTTGTCGATGCCCTCGGGCGCGGCGAGCAGGCAGACGAAGCGGATATCCTTGGCGCCGCGTTCCTGCAGGCGGTCGACGGCGGCGATGGCGGAATTCGCGGTTGCAAGCATCGGATCGACGACGATCGTCAGCCGTTCGTCGAGGTCGTCGGGCGCCTTGAAGTAGTATTCGACCGCCTGCAGCGTCTTCGGGTCACGATAGAGGCCGACATGCGCGACGCGCGCTGCCGGCACGAGGTCGAGCATGCCTTCGAGGAGGCCGTTGCCGGCACGCAGAACCGAGGCGAAGACTAGCTTCTTGCCGGCGAGGGTCGGCGCCTTCATCTCGGCGAGCGGCGTTTCGATCGTCGTGGTGGTCATTTCGAGGTCGCGGGTGACCTCGTAGCAGAGCAGGGTCGCGATCTCGCGCAGAAGCTGACGGAACCCGGCCGTCGAAGTGTGCCTGTCCCGCATGATGGTCAGCTTGTGCTGCACCAGGGGATGGTTGATGACCGTTACGCTCGCCATTCGTCGCCTCGCTTGTCTGTTTCGACAACCTAGCCGACACGGCTCGCCACGCAAGCGGCGCCTTGTCCCGCCCGGCCGCGATGCCGATAGGGGCGAGACATCATCGGGCGTTCGGCATCAACCCGAGGGGCGGGATGCCGTCTCTCTTCAGGAAACGGTTTCCGGCGTCTTCATGATGTTGTCCTGCATCTTGAGCAGGGTCAGACGCATGGATTCCAGCACGTCGGCGTCGACGCCGCGCTCCGCATCCTCGCGGACGGCCTTGCCGATCGCGCGGATGCGGCGGACGATATTGGCTGCCGAGGGCGTCAGCCGGATCAGCTTGGCGCGGCGATCCGCAGGGTCGGGGATGCGCTCCACGAGGCCCGCCGCTTCGAGCCGGTCAAGAAAACCAACGAGCGTCATCGGCTCGACGCAGAGTTCCTCGGCAAGCGTCGATTGACGAAGTCCAGGCCGCCGGCTGACGAAAGCCAGAGTGCGCGCCTCGGCGACCGTCAGTCCGAGCCCGGCATTTTCGAGAGCTTTTTCGAAGCGGCGACGAAGAAGTCGCGCAACGTCGACCAGGACGAACCCAAGCGGATCTTCAACCGTAGCGGCCAAAACTGAACTCCCTGCAGCATATTATATGTTTACCATATAATAAATAGAATTGGGCTTTAAGTCAAATGTTGCGATTTTTGCCGCCGCCCGCGCCATGCGCCGATCGTCGCAGTTCAGACGATTTCTCGATCGTGGTTGCCTTTTCGGGCCGTTTCAAGCATTTTGCACCGCAAAATGGCCCGGTGGCGTTGTTGCACCCAAGGTCGCGTCCACGGGCACTGCCGCGAGGATGCCGCCTGGGGTGTCGCTGCCTTTTTGGATTGAGACATGTCACTTCGCAACATCGCCATCATCGCGCACGTCGATCATGGCAAGACCACGCTCGTCGACAAGCTGCTGCAGCAGTCGGGCTCCTTCCGTGACAACCAGCGCGTCGCCGAGCGCGTGATGGATTCGAATGACATCGAGAAGGAGCGCGGCATCACCATCCTGGCCAAGGCGACCTCGATCGTCTGGAAGGATACGCGCATCAACATCGTCGACACGCCGGGCCACGCCGATTTCGGCGGCGAGGTCGAGCGCATCCTCAACATGGTCGATGGCGTCATCGTGCTGGTCGACGCCGCCGAAGGCCCGATGCCGCAGACCAAATTCGTGGTCGGCAAGGCGCTCAAGGTCGGCCTGAAGCCGATCGTCGCGATCAACAAGGTCGACAAGCCCGACGCGCGCATCGAGGAAGTCGTGAACGAGGTGTTCGACCTCTTCGCCGCGCTGGACGCCACCGACGAGCAGCTCGATTTCCCGATCCTCTATGGTTCGGCCAAGCAGGGCTGGATGGGCCGCGCGCCCGACGCCTCGCATGACGAAGGCATGGCGCCGCTGTTCGATCTCGTGCTCGAACACGTGCCGGAGCCGCATGTCGAGGACGGCCCGTTCCGCATGCTGGGCACGCTGCTCGAAGCCAACCCCTATCTCGGCCGTCTCATCACCGGTCGCATCACCTCGGGTACCGTCAAGCCGACCCAGATGCTGAAGGTGCTGTCGCAGGACGGCTCGACCGTCGAGAACTTCCGCGTTTCCAAGATCCTCGCCTTCCGCGGCATCGAGCGCCAGCCGATCGAGGAGGGCGTTCCGGGCGACATCGTCGCCATCGCCGGCATGACCAAGGGCACCGTCGCCGACACCTTCTGCGATCCCGCGATCACCGAGGCGATCAAGGCGCAGCCGATCGACCCGCCGACCGTGTCGATGACCTTCATGGTCAATGACAGCCCGCTCGCCGGCACCGAAGGCGACAAGGTCACGAGCCGCATGATCCGCGACCGCCTCTTCAAGGAGGCCGAGGGCAATGTGGCGCTGAAGATCGAGGAATCCTCGGGCAAGGACGCCTTCATCGTTTCGGGCCGCGGCGAACTTCTGCTGGCCATCCTCATCGAGAACATGCGCCGCGAAGGCTATGAGCTCGGCGTTTCGCGGCCGCGCGTCGTCTTCCAGAAGGACGAGAACGGCCAGCTCGAGGAGCCGATCGAAGAGGTCATCATCGACGTCGACGAGGAACATTCCGGCGTCGTCGTGCAGAAGATGGCCGAGCGCAAGGCCGAGATGATCGAGATGCGGCCCTCGGGCGGCGATCGCCTGCGCCTCGTCTTCCGGGCGCCGACCCGCGGCCTCATCGGCTATCAGGGCGAGTTGCTGACCGATACGCGCGGCACGGCGATCATGAATCGCCTCTTCCATTCCTATCAGCCTTACAAGGGTGTGATCGCCGGACGCCGCAACGGCGTGCTGATCGCCAACGAATCTGGCGAGGCCGTCGCTTTCGCCCTGTGGAACCTCGAAGACCGCGGCCCGATGATGATCGAGCCGGGCTGGAAGGTCTATGAGGGCATGATCGTCGGCGAGCACACGCGCGACAACGACCTCGAAGTGAACGTCCTCAAGGGCAAGAAGCTGTCGAACGTCCGTTCGGCCGGCAAGGACGAAGCCGTCCGCCTGACGCCGCCGATTCGCATGACGCTGGAACGCTCGCTGTCCTGGATCTCGGACGACGAACTGGTCGAGGTGACGCCGAAGTCGATCCGTCTGCGCAAGACGATCCTCGATCCGACCGAGCGCAAGCGCGCCGACCGTTCGAGCAAGGCCTCCGCCTGAGCCGGACGGCGCGCGTTCACGCTGCGCATCTACCGCATTGCGACAGGGAGGGCAGCTTCCCTGTCGCTGCCGCGAGGGCCCCATGAAAAAGGGCTTCCCCGTTCGCGAAACCCGACCTATCCTGATCGACATGAGCACTCTGTCGATCGGTGTCCGCCGGGCTGAAGCGAGTGACGCGGTGGAAATCACCGCGGTTCATGACAGCGCTTGGCGCCAGGCATATGACGGTTTGATTCCGGCGCGCGAGCTGAGCCGGATGATCGCGCGACGCGGCCAGTCCTGGTGGGGCCGCGCGATTCGCCGAGGCACCGGCATCCTCGTGCTCGAGGTTGGCGGCACCGTTGCCGGCTATGCCACCTATGGTCCCAACCGCGCTCGCAATCTCGTCCAGCGCGGCGAGATCTATGAAATTTATCTCCGTCCCGAATATCAGGGTGTTGGCCTCGGCACGCGGCTGTTCCTCGCGGCGCGCCGTGAGCTGGTCCGGCATGGCTTTGATTCGGCCGTCGTCTGGGCCCTCGCCGACAATGACGGTGCCTGCCGGTTCTACAAGAATGCCGGCGGCCGCAAGATTGCGCGTGGCAGCGAGCGCTTCGGCGATGTGACGCTCGCCAAGGTGGCCTTCGCATTCGCACGCGGATGACGCAATTGCGAGATCGGCCTTGCGGGCGGGCGGCCGTCCGCTTATGAGCGGATCGCTATGAGCGGATCGCCCGGCTGAGCCTCAGCGTGGCTTCGGCATCCGTTGCCCTCAACTCCGCACCAGGGATGTTTCCATGCGCATCGACGCAGTGCCGATCGGCAAGAACCCTCCGCACGACATCAACGTGATCATCGAGGTGCCGGTTGGCGGCGAGCCGATCAAGTATGAAATGGATAAGGAAGCCGGCGCGCTCTATGTCGACCGCTTCCTCTACACGCCGATGCGCTATCCGGGCAATTACGGCTTCGTGCCGCACACGCTCTGCGGTGACGGCGATCCGATCGATGTCCTGGTGACCAATCAGCGCGCGATCATTCCGGGCGCGATCATGAATTGCCGCCCGGTCGGCGTGCTTCGCATGCGTGACGAGGGCGGGGAGGACGAGAAGGTGATCGCGGTCCCCTCGACCAAGCTGACGCGCCGCTACGAGAAGGTCGAGAGCTACAAAGATCTGCCGGAGATCACGCTGCGCCAGATCGAGCACTTCTTCCAGCATTACAAGGATCTCGAGAAGGGCAAGTGGGTCGAGATCTCGGGCTGGGGCGACAAGGCCGAGGCCGAGCAACTGATCCTCGACGCCATCGAGCGCGCCAAGAAGGCCTGAGCATGTCCGCCGCGACCGCCACCAGGCTTCATCGTCGCGGTTTCATGTTGGCGGTGGGCGCTCTGCTCGCCGCCAGCCTGCCATCGCATGGCCACGCGCAGGATTCGCCGGAAACCGCGCAGGATTTTCTCGAGTCGATCTATGCGGCCTACCGTAACAACGGTGCTGGCATCGATCGCAGCGACGATGCGGTCCTCAATCGCTATTTCACGCCGGAACTCGCCGGCATCATTTCGGACGACGATGCGCGCGCGGCGGCGGACGGGGAGGTGCCCAACCTTGACGCCGATCCCTTCATCGACGCGCAGGATGGCGATATCGGCGATATCACGGTCACGGTATCCGACGCACCCGGCGGGCGGATGATGGGCCATGCGGCCTTCACGAATTCAGGCGAACAGAAGGCGATCGACCTCGTTCTCGTCGAGACGCCGGCGGGCTGGCGCATCGACGACATCCTTTGGCCGGAAGGCACGCTGCGGGGCCTCTACAGCCACTGAGCGCGGCTCAGGCGGAGAGTTCGGCTGCCCGCGCCATGAGCGCTGCCGGCTCGCCCGCGATCCGCAGCGTCTTCAGCCGCGCAGTATGGCCGCTGGCGACGGTGACGCTGGATTTCGGAACGCCGAACCGATCGGCAACGAGGGCTGCCAGCGCCGTGTTCGCCGCGCCTTTTTCCGGCACTACGCGCACCCTTGCCAGAAGCACCGTTCGTCCGTCGGCAAGCGTCGCGATGCCGTCTATGGCATCGCGGCCGCCGCGCGGCGTCAGGCGGATGTCGAGAAGGATGCCGCCCGCCTCGGTCCGCGCGAAGGCAGCGTCGCTCAAAACACGTTTGGATAGACGTAGCGGATGATCACCTGCTGGATCAGGATGATGCCAAGCAGGAGGACGACCGGCGAAATATCGATGGCGCCAAGCGTCGGGACGACCCGCCGGATCGGACGCAGCGCAGGCTCCGTCGCCTGATAAAGGAAGTTGCCGATCGCCGAGACGATCTGGTTGCGCGGATTGACCACGCCGAAGGCGAAAAGCCAGCTGAAGATCGCACTGGCAATGATGATGTACCAGTAGAGGTTCAGGGCGATCATGACGACGTCGAGGATGGCGCGCATTGGTTTCCCGAATGAGGCGGAGCGATGGTTTTTGGGCCGCCCCTCATGTAGCTGTCGACTGCCTTCCCCGCAACCCGCCCGGCTCGCCGCCGCAGCTTGACAGCCCCCGCCACGACACCCTAAATGGCGCCCGTCGCTCAGCGACGGGGCCGTAGCTCAGATGGGAGAGCGCTGCAATCGCACTGCAGAGGTCAGGGGTTCGATTCCCCTCGGCTCCACCAATCCTTCAGGATTGAAGGAAATACAACTGAACCCAACAAGTTAATCCGGTCGGCCTGGCCACTGCGTACCCCAATGCGTGGCGGCGCCCCGTATTCGATGGATCGCGCCTGAGGCGGCGCGCAGCGCGGCCTGTTCGTCAGCATCGACGCTTGCGAGGCGGCCCGCGCATCCTACTCCCCCAGCCCCGGTGGCGACATGACTGATGGCTGCGGGGAGGGCGGTTCTATCCGCGCCTGTCTGGCCCCATTGCCGCTGCCGGCAGGCGGTGGATCAGCGGCGAGCGGGGGTAGTTCAGCTCGCCGCCAGCAGCGCCTTGCGAAAACGTAACAGCGCGACCGCGAAGAACACGGCGCCGATCACGACGAGCGCGGCGAGACGGGGCCAGATGATGTCGAGGCCAGCGCCGCGATAGAGGATTGCCTGCGATAGCGCCACGAAATGCGTCGAGGGCGAGCCCTGCACCGCGATCTGCAGCCATTGCGGCATCGATTCGAGCGGCGTCGTGCTGCCGGAGAGCAGGTTCATGACTATGAGGACCGGCATGACGATGAGGCCGAACTGCGCCATCGAGGTGGAGGCCGTCGCGATGAGGATGCCGAGGGCCGTGACCGAGAACAGATAGAGCGTCGCCGAACCGAGGAAGAGCGGTATAGAGCCGGCGACAGGCACGCCAAGCAGCCGCTCGACGACGGCGAAGAGCGAAAGCGCCGCCGCCACGATGATGACGGCGCCATTCGCCCAGATCTTGGCGAGCATGATTTCCGCCGGCGTCACCGGCATCACGAGGAGATGCTCGATCGTGCCGTGCTCGCGTTCGCGGATGAGCGCCGCCCCGGTCAGGATCACGGAGAGCATGGTGATGTTGTTGATGACCTGCATCAGCGCCGTGAACCAGGCGGATTGCAGGTTCGGGTTGAACTTCGCCCTGACGACCAGATCGATCGGCTGGATGCTGCCGCTGCCGAGCACGGCCACGGCCTCCTGCAGCAGGATCGACTGCAGATAGGAGGCGCCGTTGCCGGCCTGCGACATGGCCGTCGCGTCGACATTGATCTGCAGCGCCGGCTGGCGGCCTGCGATTGCGTCATGCTCGAAATTGGGCGGGATCTCGATGACGAAGACGAAGCGGCCCTTGTCCATCACCTCGTCGATCTCGTTGGCGCCGATCGCCTGCGGCGCCTTGAAATAGGGCGGCAGGATCGCGTCGGTGAGCCGCCGCGATAAGGGCGACTGGTCCTCGTCGACGATCGCCACCGAGGCGTTCTCGACTTCCATCTTCGCGCCGGTCGAAACCGCGTAAATGGCGAAGGAGAAGGCATAGATGATGAGGAAGACGAGAACCGGATCGGCCTTGAGGCTGTAGAGTTCCTTCACGCCGAGGCGGAACACCCGCGCAAGACGCGCCGAAAAGCTCGCCATCGAACGCCGCCCGGGCGATGCCGCATGCGTCATTTCAGGCCCCCTGCTTGCGAAGCGCCACGATGGCAGCGCCGATGAAGACGAGACCGAAAAGAACGAGCACAAGAAGGTTTGGCCAGAGTTCCGCGAAACCAAGCCCCTTGGCAAAGACTCCGACGCTGATCGGCTGATACCAGGCCGCCGGGAAGGCAAGGCCGATGAGGCGGCCGCTGCCCGACAGCGAGGAGACGGGCACGAGCAGGCCGGAAAAATTGACGGCCGGAATGATCGCGATGATGGCGGTGGCGAAGATCGCCGCCACCTGGCTCGAGACGAAGGTGGAGACGAGGAGCCCGAAACCGGTCGTCGCCAGCACATAGGCGAGCGTGGACGCCGAGAGCATCGCGAAGGAGCCGGTCACGGGCACGGCGAACACGAAGCGCGCGAGCAGGACCAGCATGAGGAAGTTCAGGAAGGCGATGACGACATAGGGCAATTGCTTGCCCAGCAGGAATTCGGCCTTGGTGACCGGCGTGGACTGGAAATTGGTGATCGAGCCCGTTTCCTTCTCCTTGACGATGCCGATCGCCGTCATGATGGCTGGAATGAGCACCAGCACGAGCACGATGACGCTCGGCACGATGGCATTGGTGCTCTTGAAGGCCTGGTTGTAGCGAAAGCGCGTTTCGAGCGAAATCGGATAGGCCGAACTCTCGGTGCCTTTCAGCCGCGTCGCCGCATCGGCGAGATAGGATTGCGCGAGGCCGTTTACATAGCCGCGCATCGTCTCCGCGCGGAAAGGCATCGCGCCATCGACCCAGATCCCGACCTCGGGCGAAAGCCCGCGCATGAGATCCTGGCCGAAATCTGGAGGGATCTCGATCGCGAGCGCGATGTCGCCGCTCTTGAGGCGCTGATCGATGCCCTCGGGCGCGGTAATCGGCGGCTGTTCGTCGAAATAGCGCGAGCCCTGGAAGCTCTCGAGCAACTGGCGACTCTCGGTGCTCCGGTCCTGATCGAAGGCGGCGAAGCGCAGATGTTCGACATCGAAGGAGATGCCGAAACCGAATGTGAGAAGGAGCAGCAGTGGACCCAGAAAGGCGAAGACGAGCCGAGCCGGATCGCGCGCGATTTCCAGCGCCTCACGCCAGGAATAGGCGGAGAGACGGCGCAGATCGAAGCGGCGCGGCGTCTCCACGGTGAAGGTCTCGTCGGCCGCTGCTGCCGCGCCCTCGCCCGCGCCTTGCCCCATGCCGGCCTCTTCGAGCACGGCGATAAAGACATCCTCGAGCGAGGTCATGCCTCGCGCGGCCTTGAGTTCCGCGGGGCTGCCGACGGCCAGCACCTTGCCGGCATGCATCAGCGAGATGCGGTCGCAACGCTCCGCCTCGTTCATGAAATGGGTCGAGAGGAAGATCGTGACGCCTTCCCGTCGCGAGAGGTCGAGCAGAATGCGCCAGAAACCGTCACGGGCCACAGGGTCGACGCCTGAGGTCGGCTCGTCGAGAATGAGAATCTCGGGCCGGTGCACGAGCGCGACCGCGAGCTGGAGGCGCTGGCGCACGCCGAGCGGCAGGCTGTCCGGCCGCTGATCGGCGACATCGTCGAGCGCGAAGCGCGCCAGCATCTCGGCGACGCGCGGGCCGATCTCCTGCATGGGCAGCTGGAACAGCTCGGCATGGAGCTTCAGGTTCTGCCGCACCGTCAGCTCGCCATAGAGCGAGAAGGCCTGCGACATGAAGCCGACACGCCGCCTCGTCTCCATATCGTTCGCGTCGAGCACCTGGCCGAAGAGCTTCGCCTCGCCCTCGCTCGCCGGCAAGAGGCCAGTGAGCATGCGCATCGTCGTGCTCTTGCCCGAACCGTTGGAGCCGAGGAAGCCGAAGATCTCGCCCCGCCCGATGCGAAAGGAGACATGGTCGACAGCCGTGAAGGTGCCGAAGCGGCGTGTCAGCCCTTCCGCCTCGATGGCCGGGGTGCCGTCGTCGGCGATGCGCGGCAGATCGGGCAGCGGCGTATCGGCGGCACGGATATCCTCCGGCAGCAGCGCGACAAAGGCGCGCTCCAGCGTCGTCTCGCCGGCCCGGGCGCGGATTTCGTCCGGCGCGCCGCTGGCAATGATGCGCCCGTCATGCATGGCCGCCAGCCAGTCGAAGCGCTCCGCCTCGTCCATATAGGCGGTGGCGACGATAACGCTCATGCCCGGACGGCGCGCGCGGATGCCTTCGATGAGCTCCCAGAACTGGCGGCGCGACAGGGGGTCGATGCCCGTCGTCGGCTCGTCGAGAATGAGAAGATCGGGATCGTGAATGAGCGCGGCGCAGATGCCGAGCTTCTGCTTCATGCCGCCGGAGAGCTTGCCGGCCGGACGGTCGCGGAACGGCGCGAGACCGGTCGCCGCCAGGAGTTCGGCAGTGCGCGCCTTGCGTTCGGCCTCGTCTTGCCCGAAGAGCCGACCGAAGAAATCGAGGTTCTCGGCGATGGAGAGCGTCGGATAGAGATTGCGGCCGAGCCCCTGCGGCATATAGGCGATGCGCGCCCCGGCACGGCGCCGCTCGGAGCTTTTGCGCATGTCGACGCCGAGCACGGTCACCGCGCCGGACTGGATGCGCGTCGCGCCGGCGACGATGCCGAGCAGCGTCGACTTGCCAACGCCATCAGGACCGATGAGCCCGGCCATGATGCCCGAGGGAACATCGAGATCGACGCCGGCAAGGGCGACGCGCTTGCCATAGCGATGCTCGACCCCGGCGAAACGGATCGCCGGGTCGCTCATTGCGGCAGTTTCACATCGAGTTCGGCCGGCCAGGCCAGCCCCGCGTCGGTGGCCATATAGGCGACGCCGCGCACGCCTGTCTTCACATAACTCTCATATTGACGCAGCAGCGCCGGCGCGATGGCGAGCTTGACGCGGAACATGAGTTTCTCGCGCTCGTCGCTCGTTTCGACTGTCTTTGGCGTGAATTGCGCGCTGCCGGCAACGAAGGAAACGGTCGCCGGCACCACATAATCGGGCGCCGGATCGAGCACGATGCGCGCCGCGCTGCCGACGGCCAGCAGACCGGCGACCTTGGCCGGAACGAAAACCGTCATATAGACGCTCTCGAGATCGAGCAGCGTTACGATCGGCGCGCCGGCGGCAACCACCTCGCCCGATTGCACGAGCTTGTATTCGACGCGCCCGCGCCGCGGCGCCTTCAGCACCGCGTCGTCCAGTTGCGCCTCAAGGCGCGCCACATCCGCGCGCGCCACATCGGCAGCCGCTTCGGCATCGTCGCGGCTGGCATTGGCAGCATTCGTGGCCGCTATCGCCACATTCAGCGTCGACTGCTTCAGATCGAGCGTCTGCTGCGTGCCGAAGCCCTTGTCCTTCAGCTGCGCGGCGCGGTCGAGTTCCTGCTTGGCGAGAGCCAGTTCGCTCTTGCGCTGCTCGATCGCGGCCTCGGCCGAGATGATCGCGGTCTCGGCGCGGCGGACCTGCGCCTTTGCGCCGGCAAGCTGAGCCTCAAGCTCGGTCGTATCCATGCGCGCGATGACGGCTCCGGCGTCGACCGTGTCGCCTTCGCTGACAAGCACATCGGCGACGCGGCCGGCGAACTTCGCCGCGACGAGAATCTGATCGGCCTCGATGCGGCCATTGGCAGCGGCGATGCCGGCCGGCAAGCGCTTGCCGCTCAGCTTCTGAAAAAAGCCCTGCAGCATCGAGCCAATGCCGTTCTGGTCGGCAGCGAACGTTGGACCGGGATGAGCTACGATCGCAGTTGAGAGGCAAACAGCCAAGTAGAGCGGCTTGTAACGTCGCACGGGGGAAGCTCCGCGGTTTGGCGATGAAGCGGGATCAACGCTTTCAATGCCAAATTGCCGGATCGTCGGGGCAGCAACCATGACTTTGATCATTTTCCGCCACGCGAGATGACGATTTCATACGGGATGACGTGCGCCGCGGCTGTTAAAATCTGCAGACAGCCTCGCGACCGATCAGCCGCCGGCACGTTTCCCATTCAACCAACCGAGATGGAGATGAACCTTGGCTGACTACGAACTTCTGTACTGGTCCGCGCCTTTCCGCGGTCAGTTTGTGCGCGCTGCTCTGGCCTTTGCGGGCAAAAGCTGGACTGAGGGTGGGGATGCGAAAATATCGCGGCTTATGGCTGGTCCAGTCGACGCGATGCCGGTGCCGTTCATGGGGCCGCCGGTCCTGATCGACCACAAGGCCGACGTGGCCATCGCGGAAATGCCCGCCATCATCCTTTACCTCGGCGAAACGCTGAACCTGATGCCGGATACGCCCGAACTGCGCGCCATGACGATGAAGATCGTCAACGATGCGAACGACGTCATCGACGAAATCACGCTGAATGGCGGCGACCACATGTGGAGCGAAAAGCGCTGGGAAGAGTATAAGCCCCGGCTCGCAAAGTGGATGAGCATCTGGGAAGACACTGGCCGACGTTATGGCTTGGACGAGGACGCCGGACACATCCTTGGAGGCGAGTCGGCTGGGCTTGCTGATGTCATCAGCGCTACGCTCTGGACCACGATGACCGACCGCTTCAGCAAAATCCGCGATTTATTCGAAACCACGGCGCCGATGACGGCGGCTCTCTGCCTGCGCGTTTCCGCGCTATCGCCGCTCGCCAAACTGTCGGACAAGGCCCACAAAGACTATGGAGACGCCTATGCTGGCGGGCAGATCGGCGCCTCCATGGCGAAGATTCTGGACGACTAGCCAGCTGACGTTGCCTCCGGGCTTTATCCAGCTCCGAGCTGGTATCAGGGGGGCTGCCTGCTCCGCCGCGATCAGCCAAGAAGATCCTGGTCCGCCTCTCCGTGCAAAGCTCGATATCGAAGCCGAGCGTTACCGTTTCGCCCAGCCGAATGACCGGAAACGCAATTGGTCCGGCGTCGAGGCGGGCCGGATGGTCGAGGGCTCCAGGGCAGCGGCGTAATTGCCGCCGATCACATTCATTTGCCATTCGACCCTCGTCGGAAGGGCGTCTGCGCCCCCATGTCAGGTGAAGTCCCGCGCCTTCACCGGAAGGTCATTTTGCCTTCCGCCAACTCCGCTCAGAGCATCGAAGGCAGCACGCGGTCCGGCGGCTTGTGGCCGTCGAAGAAGGCGCGGATGTTGATCAGCACCTTTTCACCCATTTCCAGCCTGCCCTCGATGGTTGCCGATCCCATATGCGGCAGCAGGACGACCTTGCCGGTCTCCGCGAGGCGGATGAGCTTCGGGTTCACCATCGGTTCGTGCTCGTAGACGTCGAGACCGGCGCCGGCGATCGATCCTCCGGCTATGAGGCGGATCAGCGCTGCCTCGTCGACGATTTCGCCGCGAGCCGTGTTGACGAGATAGGCCTCCGGCCGCATCAGCTTCAGCCGGCGTTCCGACAGCAGGTGATACGTGCCCGGCGTGCGTGGGCAATTGATGGAGATGATGTCCATCCGGGCCAGCATCTGGTCGAGGCTGTCCCAATAGGTCGCCTCGAGCGCCTCTTCGGTCGCCTGCGCGACGCGGTGGCGGTTGTGATAATGGATCGCGACGCCGAACGCCTTGGCGCGCCGGGCGACAGCCTGGCCGATCCGGCCCATGCCGACGATGCCGAGCCGCTTTCCGGTCACGCGGCGGCCGAGCATCCAGGTCGGCGTCCAGCCCGCCCAGTCGTGATCGAGGCTCAACACGCGCGCGCCTTCGACCAGCCGGCGCGGCACGGCGAGGATCAGCGCCATCGTCATGTCGGCCGTATCCTCGGTGAGGACGCCGGGCGTGTTGGTCACTGTAATGCCGCGCTTCAGGGCCGACTCGACGTCGATGTGATCAAAACCGTTGGAAAAGCTTGCGATCAGTTTGAGCTGCGGTCCGGCAGCCGCGATCAGCGTTGCGTCGATACGATCGGTGACCGTGGCCACGAGCACGTCCGCGCGCTGCATGGCCGCGCCGAGGGCTTCGGCGGACATCGGCATGTCGTCGATGTTGAGCTCGGTGTCGAACAGTTCGCGCATGCGCGTCTCGACCGCGTCGGGCAGGCGGCGCGTCACGACAACATGCGGCTTCTTCTTCATTGCTCGTCCTTCCCGTTGAGGGCCCGTTAACCACGGATCCATCACATTTGTCCCCGACAGCCGGGCACTGCAAATCTCCCGCGGAAGCTTCTACCCGACGCGACCGGACGACAAGTCCGCCGCGCGGCTGGCCAGCGGAAAGAGGGCCCCGGCGAGCGCGGGACGAGCATCGACATGAACCACCACGACCTCCGAGATTTCGCAGCAGCAGGCCGGCGCGCCTTCTGGAAGGGCGCGTCCGCGGCGTTGCTGGTCATGGCCCTCGTCATCCTGCCGCTTTCCGGCGGCCGGGACGCCCATGCGCAAGGTGCGGCGGGGGCGGCACCAAAGCTTGGCCCGAGCGGTCTGCCCTTGCCGCGCTTCGTCTCGCTCAAGGCCGGCCGCGTCAATGTGCGCGTCGGGCCGGGCAACGATTACCGCATCGCCTGGGTGTTCACCCGTTCGGGCCTGCCGGTCGAAGTGATCCAGGAGTTCGACAACTGGCGCCGCATCCGCGATTCGGACGGCACCGAGGGCTGGGTTTTCCACAGCCTGCTCGGCATGAAACGCAACGCCGTCGTCGCCCCCTGGCAGTCGGGTGATCCGCTGCCGATCCGTGCCCAGCCGGATGATACCGGCGAGATCACGGCCTATCTGCAGCCGAAGGTCGTCGCGAAGGTCAATGAATGCCAGGCAGGCTGGTGCCAGCTCGCCGATCCGCGCTTCCGGGGCTGGATCCGCCAGGATCGGCTCTGGGGGGTCTACCCCGACGAGACGATCGACTGACGAAGGGCCGCTCGGCAAAAGGCGGGGTCAGCAGGTCGCGAAGGGAGCAGCATGGCGCTGCGGATCACACCAGCCGCTGCCGAGGATAAGGCACAGCTGCGAAGCCTGCTTGCGGACTGCCTTTCCGAGCTCGCCTGTTATGGCGAGGTCGATCTCGCCTATCCCTATCTCGATGCCTATTGGGATCCGCGGGAGCGCCGCTGGCCCTATCTCCTGCGACAAGGGGAAGCGATCTGCGGCTTCGCCCTCGTGAATGCGTGGTCGCCATCCGGCAAAGGCACCGATTTCGCGATGGCGGAATTCTATATCACGCCGGCGGCGCGGCGAAACGGAAGCGGGCTGGACGCCGCGCTGAAGGTCTTCCGCATGCATCCCGGAACATGGGAGCTCGGCATCATGTCGCGAAACGAACCCGCGCAACGGTTCTGGCCAAAGGCGATCGCGGAGGCGGGCGCGCGTACAGTCGAGCGGATCGAAGTCGCCGACGAGACGATCTATCGCTTCAGCATCGGATGACCGACACGGGGCCAGACGTGAGGTTCGGCGACGGTTCGCGCCGATACAAACGTAAAAGGCGCGGGCTGTGCCGCGCCTTCAGCTCTCGTCGAGAGACCGTGCCGTTGATGCCGCTCAGCTTTCCTTGCTGCGCAGGCGCACGATGATGTCGACGCGGGAAATTTCCATGCCGGCGAGCGGATCAGGCAGTTCCTCGACGCGGAGGCCCGAGGAGGGGATATCGACGATCCGGTTCTCGCCTTCGATGAAGAAGTGGTGGTGGTCGTCGGTGTTTGTGTCGAAATAGGTCTTCGAACCGTCGACGGCCACTTCGCGAAGCAGGCCCGCCTCGGTGAACTGATGCAGCGTGTTGTAGACGGTGGCGAGCGAGACGGGGACGCGGTGACCCATCGCCTCTTCATGCAGTCCTTCGGCCGAGATATGGCGGTGTCCCTCGCCGAACAGGATCTCGGCGAGAGCCAGACGCTGGCGCGTCGGCCGCAGGCCGGCATGGCGCAATACGGTCCGCACCTCCGACGCCTTCTTGTCGGTGCGAATTGCACGCCTCGCCAGATCCACACGCATCAAAAGCCGTCCATCTGTCTGTCCGCCGCCGCGAGCCAGGGGCTCTATGGCGCGGGTTTGAGCCAATCTGCGCTAACCTAACTTTCTTACGCAGGTTTAGCAACCGCGTTGAACGGGCGAACGCAAACGGCCGCCGGATTGCTCCGGCGGCCGATTCTGGTGGGCAGCTGACGATGGATCAGGCGCGCTTCGGCTCCAGATCGACCGACCAGAGCGCGGTATCGGCGGTGTCCATCAGCGTCACCGTCATCACGCGTGACTGCGCATCGATCTTGACGTGCCCGAAGAACTGCAGGCCGGCCGAAGGCGGCAGGTTCTGCTGGCCGGCGGGCGGTGCCTTCACGAATTTGAGTTCGGGCCCGAAGGTCATGTCGAGATCATTGGGGCCGAAGGTGCCGGCATGGATCGGGCCCGAGACGAATTCCCAGAACGGCTCGAAGTCCTGGAAGGCCGCCTTGTCGGGATTGTAGTAGTGGGCGGCGGTGTAGTGCACGTCGGCGGTCAGCCAGACGGTGTTCCGGATGCCGGCCGCCTTGATGAAGCGCAGCAGGTCGGCGAATTCGAGTTCACGGCCGAGCGGCTTGCCGGCATTGTTGTTGGACACGGCCTCGAAGCCGCTGCCCTTGTTGTCGGTGAAGGTGTTCCAGACGACGATCGACAGCGGCATGTCGGCCGCGATCACCTTCCAGGTCGCCTTGGATTCGAGCAGCGAGCGCTTCAGCCAGGCCAGTTGCTCGGCCCCGAGGAAGGCCGCGACGCCACCCTCCACCGGCTCCAGATTGTCGCCATTGGGACCGCGATAGGTGCGCATGTCGAGCATGAAGACGTCGAGCAGCGGACCGTAAGGGATCTTGCGGTAGACGCGCTGCGGCTCGGCCAGCGTCGTGGCGATCGGCATCCATTCATGGAAGGCCTTGGCGGCGCGTGCCGCCAGGACATGGATGTTCTTCTCGGTGTAGGCGTCGCCGAGCACCTTCGAATCCGACCAGTTGTTGCTGACCTCGTGGTCGTCCCACTGGGTGAAGACGGGGACGGCCGCATACATGGCGCGGACATTCTCATCCATGAAGTTGTAGCGATACTGACCGCGGAACTCGTCGAGCGTCTCGGCGACCTTGGATTTCTCGGGCGTCGTGACGTTCTTCCACTTGGTGCCGTCGGGCAGATCGACCTCGGCCTTGATGACGCCGTCGGCATAGATGTTGTCGCCGGAATGGATGAAGAAGTCCGGATCATGCTTCAGCATGGTCGCGTAGCCCTTCATGCCGCCGGCATCCGGGTTGATGCCCCAGCCCTGGCCGACGGTATCGCCGGACCATACGAAGGAGACGTCGCGAAGGCCGGCCGGGGCGGTGCGGAGATGCCCGGTGACCGGCTCGGCGACCACATTCGGATCGGCGAGATCCGCGAACATCACGCGATAGAAGATCTCCTGATCCGAGGGCAGGCCCTCGGCGAGGATCTTCACCGCATAGTCGTTTTCTGGCAGGGCGGTCAGCGTCGGCAGGCGGGTCGGGTTGGCGAAGCTCTCGGTCGTTGACCATTCGAAGACGGCCCGCGACGGACGGTCGGTTCGCGACCAGAGCACGGCGCGATCGGCCGCGACGTCGCCGGACTGGACGCCATGCGTCGCGACCGGACGGTCGGCCGCGCGGCTGATGCCGGGCATCGCCAGGCCGCCGCCGAGCGCCAGCAGGCCGGTGGCCGTGGTGGATCGCAGGAAGGCCCGTCGGGACAGGCGGTTTTCAGTGAGGCGGAGGCCCATGGTGCATTCCCCTTCGATTGGAATGCTTCCAGCATGCCGCCTTGCGGTGACAGAGGGTTGGCCGGCGCGTGACCAAGCGATGACGCGCCGGCGAAGGATCAGATCTTTTGCCTTGTCGCGTTTCCTTCACGCGAACCGGTATCCACTTCGCTTGGAAACGCTTTAGTCGCGCTTGTGGTCGCGCGCGGCGAGGGTGCGGAGGCGTAGCGCGTTCAGGCGGATGAAGCCGGCCGCATCCTTCTGGTCATAGGCGCCGCGATCGTCCTCGAAGGTGACCAGCGTGTCCGAATAGAGCGACTTCGGCGAGGCGCGGCCGACAACGATGACGTTGCCCTTGTAGAGCTTGAGGCGGACCGTCCCCTCGACATGCTCCTGGCTCTTGTCGATCAGCGCCTGCAGCATCAGCCGCTCCGGCGCGAACCAGAAGCCGTAATAGATCAGCTCCGCATAGCGGGGCATGATCTGGTCCTTGAGATGCGCCGCTTCGCGGTCGAGCGTCAGGCTCTCGATGGCGCGGTGGGCGGCGATCAGGATCGTGCCGCCGGGCGTCTCGTAGACGCCGCGCGACTTCATGCCGACGTAGCGGTTTTCGACGAGATCGAGCCGGCCGATGCCATTGTCGCGGCCGAGCTCGTTGAGCTTGGTCAACAGCTCGGCGGGCGAGAGATGCACGCCGTCGACCGAGACGGGATCACCCTTCTCGAAGCCGATCTCGACATAGGTGGCGGCGTCGGGCGCATCCTCGGGAGCGATGGTGCGCATATAGACGTAAGGCGGCGGCTCGACGGCCGGATCCTCCAGCACTTTTCCTTCAGAGGACGAGTGCAGCAGGTTGGCATCGACCGAGAACGGGGCCTCGCCGCGCTTGTCCTTGGCGACCGGGATCTGGTTCTTCTCGGCGAAGTCGATCAGGTCGGTGCGGGACTTGAAGTCCCAGATGCGCCAGGGGGCGATCACCTCAAGCTTCGGATCGAGCGCCGCGACGGCGAGCTCGAAGCGCACCTGATCGTTGCCCTTGCCGGTGGCGCCATGGGCGACGGCATCGGCGCCGGTTTCATGCGCGATCTCGACGAGGCGCTTGGCGATCAGCGGCCGGGCGATCGAGGTGCCGAGCAGATAGGTGCCCTCATAGAGCGTGTTGGCGCGGAACATCGGGAACACGAAGTCGCGCACGAATTCCTCGCGCAGATCATCGATATAGATCTGCTTGACGCCCATCATCTCGGCCTTCTTGCGCGCCGGCTCGAGCTCCTCGCCCTGGCCGAGATCGGCCGTGAAGGTGACGATCTCGGCCTGGTACTGCTGCTGCAGCCATTTGAGGATGATCGAGGTGTCGAGCCCGCCGGAATAGGAGAGCACGATCTTCTTGATGTCGGACATGGAGCGGGCCGCTTTCGGAGGTTTTGCGCTGGCCGGCTTATAATATGCGCGCTTCCGGCCGGCAACCGCAGCTCATTTCGGCCCGCCGATCCCGCGCAGCTTCCGCCCGGCCCGTGCCAGCGCGCCTTCGACCGCCTGATCGATGCGCGCGCCGAGCGGGCTCGTCACGATGAGGCGATGCAGCACCAGCACGATGGCGAGCGTGATGCCCCAGGACAGCATCACATCCGACAGATAATGGCCGCCGAAGGCGATGCGGTTCAGCGACAGCGCGAGGCCGACCAGCGCCACGGGAATGCCGACCGGCAGCCGCAGCGCCCGCGGCAGCAACAGCACCGGCGCCAGCAACCAGATGGCTGTCGAGGCCTCGCCCGAGATGAACGAGCAGTTCGAGATGCAGGCGCCGCCGAAATGCCAGGCCGGCTCGAAGGTCCATGTGCCGCCGAAGAGATCGGTCTGATAGGGGCGCGGCCGGCCCGAAAACGTCTTGAACAGCGCGTTGACCACGAGGCCGGGGCCGAGCGCGAGGCTTGCCAGCAGGAAGATGGTCGAGCGCGGCCGGATTGCGATCGGCCGCGTCGGCCAGACCAGCTTGCCGATGACGCTCGCCGCCAGCACCACGAGCATGAGGATGACCAGTTGGTCGCCGAGCCGGCGGAGCGCCCCCAGCGAGGCGACCTGCGTCGCCGGGAAGCCGCTCTGATCGTGGAACCAGCCGGCCACCACCCTATCGATCGCCGGGAAGGCGATGAACACGGCCGAGCAGGCGAGGAGATAGAGGGCGACCCACAGCAGCGGATCACCGGTCGGCGCACGCGCCGCGCGCCGTCCTTCGTCCTCGCCGCCCACCTGCCCATCCACCATCACGCGTCCTCATCAAACGCGAAGACGGCTAGCCGTCCCTGATGGCGAAGGCAAGGCGTGACGCCGGCCTCAGAAGGCGCGGTTGCCCGGTCGGGTCGCAGGTTGCGCCTTGTCGGCGCGGCTGGCTGGCGGAGGGTCGCCCCCGAAAAGACGCAGAGCCGCCGCAATTTGCAGTATTCTGGCGCCGGTTCGCAAGATTCGGAAGGTCCATGCGCATGAATATCAACGGCCTTAATGCCGACGCCGGCATCATGGACCTCGCCTCGACCCGCGGCAACGCGGCCGGCTTCGTCAGCCGCCGCTCGCTCCTGATCGGCGCGGGCGCGAGCCTTGCGGCCCTGTCGCTCGCCGGCTGCATGTCGGGCGGCATGAGCCTGGCCGAGGCGCAGCGCGTCTATGGCCCGCTGCCGAACGAGAAGTTCCCCGTACCGGCGGTCGCCATCCAGAAGGTCGACCCGAAATATTACCGCCGCACCGTGCACTACGAGACCAAGGAAGCGCCGGGCACGATCATCATCGATCCGAAGAACTACTACGTCTACCGGGTCGAGGAGGGCGGCATGGCGACGCGCTATGGTGCCAATGTCGGCCGCGACGGTTTCCGCTGGAATGGCGACGTCACCGTCGGCCGCAAGGGCGAATGGGCCACCTGGACGCCGCCGAAGGAGATGATCGCGCGCCAGCCGGAAGCTGCCAAATATGCCAAGGGCATGCCCGGCGGCCTCGGCAATCCGCTCGGCGCCCGCACGCTCTATCTCTACCAGGACGGCGTCTACACGCTCTACACGATCTACGCGACGATCCATCCCGAATCGATCGGCAAGGGCGTCACCTCAGGCTGCACGGGCCTGCTCACCCAGGACATGATCGACCTCTACGACAAGACCCCCGTCGGCACCAAGGTGGTGATGCTGCCGAGCTAGGGCTTTCGGCCGCCTGCTCCCAAAGGGCGCAGCGATATCAGGCCGGGCATAAGGCGGGCGGCAAGCAAGGCGGCAAGGCGGGCGGCCGCCTTCTCCTTCCGCTGTCTTCTTTCCTTGCCTGTCATTGCCGGGCTTGATCCGGCAATCCAGTCTTCCTGCACCTCAGAGCTCCGGCGAAACAGATCGCTCGCTTGCCGACGCGCCCCGGCCCAGCGCCTGCGGCCCCGGCCGCGCGCGGCCGAAGCGATGAGGGGTGCGCGGGACGCACGGCGCGTCGGCGCACGGGCGGCGCGCCGGCAAAGAGTGTGGAATGAAAGGCCCGAACCGCCCATGACGGCGGCCGGCGCCCCGCGCGCGAAGGTTTGACGGCTTCTTTCCGAGGGACCCTGGGTGTTCCCGTTGCTTTCAGCCACCCCACGGCGAAGACCACGCCCGGCAAACGCGCCGGACGCCGCCGCTGCCCGGCGTGTACCGGGCCGGCGCCTCAGACTTGGCCGCCCGGGCGAAAGGGCTCGTGACACCCACCCGCCAAGGCCTCCGCACCCCACCCGCAAAACGGAACGACCGGTTCGCCCTCTTCGAGAGGCGGGGATGCGCGCAGTGTAAGCCCGTGGCGAGGGGGCGGGGATTGTTATTTTTGGTGGGGGAGCGCGCGGCCGCGTGCGGAGCGCTGTCGGTCCTGCCGTGCGCTGACAGTGCGGGGCACTGCACCACGCCCGGGGCCGTCATGGCCGGGCTCGTCCCGGCCATCCACGACTTCCTCTCGGTGGTCGTCAACGTCCCGGTACTGCAAAGCATGGCGTGGATGGCCGCAACAAGTGCGGCCATGACGGCGGAGAGGGTGTGCCACGCGTCCAGCGCTGGGAGTCTCGGGGTTTGCTCCTGAGCGCTCCTGCCGCGAGCGGATGCTGCCTCCCCTTCATCATGGCGAAGGGGTGTGCCGACCTCCGCTTGCAACAACGCTGCATTTGCGCTCCGCTGCGGCATGGGCGGCTATGTCTATCTGATGGCGAACCGGCGCGACGGGATCCTCTATCTCGGCGTGACCGCCGACATCGCGCGCCGCGCCTTTGAACACCGCGAGGGCGTCCTTGACGGCTTCACCAAGCGATATGGCGTCGCTCACCTCGTCTGGGCGGAATGGCATGACGATATCCGCACGGCCATCCAGCGCGAACGGACGATGAAGCATTGGCCGCGCGCGTGGAAAGTCCGGCTGATCCACCAGGCCAACCCGGATTGGGATGACCTTTACGAGCATTTGAACGGGTGAGACGCGAGAGGCGTCGTCGCTTTCGCGCCATGCAGCGCGATGCGTCGCCGAATGCGCCACCCGCAGGGCCGTCATGGCCGGGCTCGTCCCGGCCATCCACGTCTTGCTCTCAGTGTCGCCAATGCCCCGGCGCCGCAAAGCAAGACGTGGATGGCCGCAACACGTGCGGCCATGACGGCGGAGAGGTTGTGCGAGGTGTCCGGCGTGGAGAGGCTGGCGGCTCGGGCTCAAGCGGTCCTGCCGGAAGCGGACGCTGCGAGTTCCTGCACCACGCCCGGGGCCGTCATGGCCGGGCTCGTCCCGGCCATCCACGACTTACTCTCGGCGGTCAACAATGCCCCAGCGCCGCAAGCAAGGCGTGGATGGCGGCAACACGTGTGACCATGACGGCGGAGAGGTTGTGCGAGGCGTCCAGCGCAGGGAGTCTCGCGGTCTGGGCTTGAGCGGTTCTGCTGGGTGCGGATGCTGCGGGCTTTCGTACCACGCCCGGGGCCGTCATGGCCGGGCTCGTCCCGGCCATCCACGTCTTGCTCTCGGTGGTCACCAAGGACCCGGCGCCGCAAGCAAGTCGTGGATGGCCGCAACAAGTGCGGCCATGACGGCGGTTGAGTTTGGTGGCGACACTACTTCCGCGCTAAGATCGGCCAATCGAATCGGGGCTAGCAATATGGCAAGAAACAAGTCTGATTTGCCTGTAACTGACGATGCAAAACTGAAGGCAGCTGCAGTTCGCGGCGCAACACTAAAGACGTCGCTAGATGCGGCCGCGCCCGCGGCAAAGCGCAGTTATCTTAAGCAGTCTGATGTGCCTACCGCTTCGCTTGATGATGCCTTGCGCTTGCCGCAGGCAATCTTCGATCATTATGCCGGGAAGGCGACTGCTCCATTCAATGTTGCCAAAGCGCTGAACGTGGACCCGAAGGGTTCACAGCTCCGACTGCTGTCTGGGGCAGCCATTGCATTCGGCTTGATCGAAGGCGGAGCGCAAGCGAGCACTATAAGCGTTACTGATCTTGCACGCCGAATTATTAGACCAAAAACCGAGGGTGAGGATCTATCCGCCAAGCGAGAGGCTGTACTTAGGCCGCGAATATTTGGAGATTTTCTGAAAAACTACGATGGTAATCAATTTCCTAGATCAGACCTAGCTATAAATGTACTTGAAGATATGGGGGTTCCACGCGACAAGGCGGAGGAAGTCTTGGAGCGCATCAGCGATAGCGCTCGATCCGTGGGCTTTATTGAGGAACTGAAAGGCAAGTATTATGTCCGCTTGAACGGAGCGGCGGATCCTTTGCCCTCGGTCTCCCCGGCCCAAGTGGACAACCAGGACGTCCAAATCGACCCGCCTCCGGTTCCGATCTTGGACCAACCTCATAGAGTTCTTGCTCCTCCTTCGCTTACCCCTGTCCGAGGTGCGGCTATGGTGGCTGCAGTCGCGGACGATCAACGTCGTCGACGCGTTTTCATAACTCACGGCAAAGATCGAGCTCTGGTTGATCCTATCAAAAAGCTCCTTGAATACGGAGAGTTGGAGCCCGTCGTTTCTGTTGAGAGGCAATCTGTGTCGAAGCCTGTCCCAGAGAAGGTCATGGATGATATGCGAAGGTGCGGCGCCGCGATTATCCACTTAGATGCTGACAATGTGGTGCGGGACGAGGGTGGCGACGATCATGTTATAATCAATCAGAACGTACTGATTGAGATAGGTGCTGCGATGGCGTTCTATGGAAGAAGGTTTATACTTCTAGTAAAAGACGGAGTAAAACTACCATCAAATCTTCAGGGTTTGTACGAAGTACGATACAAAGGTGAAAATCTCGATGCATCGTCGACTATAGCTCTGTTGGAGGCAATGAAGGATATTAAAAACTATTCGCTTCCGAGTGATGTTGAAGTCGAGGAAGATTGATTTTTAAATTCTGGATAAGAACATAGGTAAATGACTGTCAGTCACGAGGTTGGCGGTGGCAAAAGGCTTCTTAGATTTTTGAGATAGCATTGCATTTCTTGTGCACCTTTTTTGGCCGTTGTCGATGCAGCCAATCATCTCGCACCTAGGACGCGCGCCATCCTCCCCACCCTTTCCCCCCGCGTCCCCGTCACCTCCACAACCCTCACGCCTTCCCCCAACAACCCAAGCTCATCCCCGCTGATCATCGCCTTCAGCCGTGCATCGACCCTGCGGCGGAGCGTCGGGTGTTCGATCGGGTGGGGGATTTCGTCGGGTTCTGTGAGGGGGATGAAGAGGATCAGATCGAGGGTTTTCAAGGCGCGGGTGATGCGGGTGAGCAGCCTGCCTTGCGGCAGCCATTCGAAGCCCTCGTCGGCGCTGGTGATGTCGAGATAGGCGAGGAAATCGAGCGGCGAGCGGTCGAAGATGACAGTCTCGCCGCGCGCCTCTTCGAGGATCAGGCGGCAGCTTTCGACAAGCTGCGCCTCGAAATCGGCGGTGGTGGGCTTTGCGGCGAAAGCGATCCCGCGCTCGGCCAGCCGCCAATAGGGCTCGGCGACGGCCTCATAGGTGGGATGCGCGGCGACGAAATCCTCGATCAGCGTGGTCTTGCCGCTGCCGTGGGTTCCGGTGACTGCGATGCGCATCGGGCGGCGCGGCCGGCGCGTCAGGCGCCGAAGCGCTGCTCGACATAAGCGGCCACCATCTTGCGGAAATCCTCGGCGATGGCGGGGCCGCGCAATGTCGCGGCTTTCTTGCCGTCGATGAAGACGGGGGCAGTGGGGGTTTCGCCGGTGCCGGGGAGGGAGATGCCGATATCGGCGTGCTTCGATTCGCCGGGGCCGTTGACGATGCAGCCCATGACGGCGACCTTCAATTGCTCGACGCCCGGATAGCGCTCGCGCCACTCAGGCATTGCCTTGCGAAGGTCTTCCTCGATCGTCTTGGCGAGTTCCTGGAAGACGGTCGAGGTGGTGCGGCCGCAGCCGGGGCAGGCGGCGACGACGGGCAGGAAGGCGCGGAAGCCCATGGTCTGCAGCAGTTCCTGCGCCACCTGGACTTCGCGCGTGCGGTCGCCATTCGGCTCGGGCGTCAGCGAAACGCGGATCGTATCGCCGATGCCTTCCTGCAGCAGGATGCCCATCGCGGCCGAGGAGGCGACGATGCCCTTCGAGCCCATGCCGGCCTCGGTGAGGCCGAGATGCAGCGCATGCGGGCTGCGGCGCGCGAGATCGCGATAGACGGCGATGAGGTCCTGCACATTCGAGACCTTGGCCGAGAGGATGATCTTCTCGCGCGCGAGGCCGATTTCCTCGGCGCGGGCGGCCGAGAGCACGGCCGAGCGGACGATCGCCTCGCGCATCACGGCATTGGCCGGCAGCGGCGCGGCCGAGGCTGCGTTGGCGTCCATCAGGCTCGTCAGCAGCTCCTGGTCGAGCGAGCCCCAGTTGACGCCGATGCGCACGGGCTTGCCATGGCGGATCGCCAGCTCGATCAGCGTTCCGAACTGGCGGTCGCGCTTTTCGCCGAAGCCGACATTGCCGGGATTGATGCGATATTTATCGAGCGCCTCGGCGCAATCAGGATGATCGGTCAGGAGCTTGTGGCCGATATAGTGAAAATCGCCAATGAGCGGCACGTCGATGCGCCGGCGCAGCAGCCTTTCCTTGATATGCGGCACGGCCGCCGCCGCCTCGTCGCGATCGACCGTGATGCGGACGAGCTCCGAGCCGGCGATGGCGAGGCTCGCCACCTGCGCCACCGTCGCGTCGATATCGGCGGTGTCGGTGTTGGTCATCGACTGGACGACGACGGGCGCTTCGCCGCCGACATCGACCTTGCCGACGCGGACCGAGACGGCGCGGCGGCGCGGCAGCGGGCCGGCGGGGAAATCGGGAACGGCGAAGGCGGCGAGGGGGGCGGCGAGGTTCATCAGGGCCTCATGGATGCACGATCGACGGGTCGCGCTCTTTCAACGGTCATAGCCTTCGCATTGCGGCGCTGGCATGAACATATCGGTGGAAACGACAAGACCATCAGCCGCTCGCCCGGCAGCGGGCGCAGAGGCCGCGGATCTCGATGACGGGCGCGCGCGGCGTGAAGGCGGCGGCCTCGGTCAGCGCTTCGAGCGATCGCGTCAGCGCCTCGGACGAGGCTTCGGCGGCGGCGCCGCAGGCTTCGCAGAGCAGGAACACCGTCGCGGCGCCATGGTCGTGGCCGGCTTCGGCGGCGCCGGTGCGCTGGCTGCGCGTGCAGGCGATATAGGCGTTGCGGCTTTCGATGCGGTGGGCGAAGCCGTTCTCGACCAGGAATTCGAGCGCGCGATAGACGCTGACCGGCGCCGGGCGCGGCCCGTCGCGGGCGAGGCGATCGATCACGTCATAGGCGCTGGCCGGCACATGGCTTTCGGCAAGCGCGGCGAGAACCTTGCGGCGCTGCTCGGTGAAGCGCAGGCCCGAAGCCGCCGAAACCGCCTCGGCATGGGCGATGGCGTCGCGCTCGCAATCGCCATGGTCGTGCTCGCCATGCTCATGCGGCGTCGCCGCCAATGCCGTGTCGCCGGTCGTCGCCTCGTTCATCGCGCGATCCCGATTTCCGCCGCTTCTCGTCGCGGCCATCTTCCCATGCTGCAGCGCGGCGTTCTACCATGCCTCAACGTCATGTTCACGCGCGCCCCGGCCTTTGCCCAATATAGTCGCTGGCGCGCCGCTTCTCACCCCTCTTGTCGCCTGGAGTTTTCGCCATGTCGAACGAACGTCACCTTCGCGGCAAGACGGCGCTGGTCACCGGCTCGACATCCGGCATCGGCCTCGCCATCGCGCGGGCCTATGCCAAGGCCGGCGCGCATGTCATTTTGAACGGCTTCGGCGATGCCGCCGAGATCGAGGCGATGCGGACGAGCCTCGCCGGCGCGCATGATGTCGAGGTGCGCTATCATGCGGCCGACATGACCGATGTCGCGGCGATCGAGGCGATGGTGGCCGCGGTCGAGGCGGAGTTCGGCGCCATCGACCTCCTCGTCAACAATGCCGGCGTTCAGCATGTCGCGCCGGTGCATGAGTTTCCGGTCGACAAGTGGAACCTCATCATCGCGCTCAATCTATCGGCCGCCTTCCATGCCATGCGGCTCGTCATCCCGCGCATGAAGGAGAAGGGCTGGGGCCGCATCATCTCCACCGCCTCGGCGCATGCGCTCGTCGCCTCGCCCTACAAGGCGGCCTATGTCGCGGCGAAGCATGGCATTGCCGGCCTCACCAAGACCGTGGCGCTCGAGGTTGCCGAGAGCGGCATCACGGTGAACGCGATTTCGCCGGGCTATGTCTGGACGCCGCTGGTCGAGAAGCAGATCCCCGCGACGATGGCGGCGCGCGGGCTGACCGAGGAACAGGTGAAGCGCGACGTGCTGCTCGCGGCGCAGCCGACGCGGCAGTTCGTCACCGTCGAGGAGATCGCGGCGCTGGCGCTGTTCCTGACCACCGATGCCGCGCGCAACATCACCGGCGCATTGCAAGTGATCGATGGCGGCTGGACCGCGGCGTGAGCGCATAAACATGAGCAAGCTTGAAGGGCGCGTCGCTGCGGTTACCGGCGCGGCGAGCGGCATCGGCCGTGGCATCGCGCTGCGCTTCGCCAGCGAGGGCGCCAGCGTCGCCGTGCTCGATCGCGACTTCGAGGCGGCCGGACGCGTCGCGGCGGAAATCAGCGATGCCGGAGGGCAGGCGGCGGCTGTCAGCTGCGACGTTGCCGACGAGGCGGCGGTCGAGAGGGCCTTTGCCGAGGCCGTTCAGGCGCTTGGGCCGGTCGATATCCTCGTCAACAATGCCGGCGTGCTGCGCGATGTGCCGATCGCCGCGATGACGTCTGCCGAATGGGACCGCGTCATGGGCGTCAACCTCCGCGGCGCGTTCCTCTGCGTCCAGGCTGTGCTGCCGGGGATGCGCGCGCGCGGCTTTGGCCGCATCATCAACATCGCCTCGCAACTCGCCCTGAAGGGCGGGCCGGAACTGACGCATTATGTGGCCGCCAAGGCCGGGCTGATCGGCTTCACCAAGGCGCTGGCGCATGAGGTCGGCCGCGAGGGCGTGACGGTCAACGCCATTGCGCCTGGCATCATCGAGACGCCGATGAGCGCCGGCGTTCCGGACGATATCCGCGCCCGCATTTCCGCCGCCCTGCCGATCGGCCGCTTCGGCCGCGTCGACGAGATCACCGGCGCGGCGCTGCTGCTCGCGAGCGACGAGGGCAGCTATTTTCTCGGCGCGACGCTGAATGTGAATGGCGGCGACGTGATGTGACGCCGCCTGCCGTCACCAGCCGAAGGTGAAGGCCGCGCCGGTATTGCTGTTCCCCTCCTGCGCGACGCGCGTATCGGTGTTCCGGCCGAACTGGAAGATGCCGTAGGAATTGCCGTTGCCGGCCTGCTGAAGGTTTGCGGAGTGGCCGTCGCCGCGCTGGCTGACGAGGCCGACATTGCCCCCGCCCTGCTGCTGGACGCCGGCCGTGTTGCCCTGTCCGCGCTGGTCGATGCGCGCGCCGCCGCCCTTCAGCCCCTGATAGAGCGCATAGGCGCGGATGCCGAAATCCATGATGCGCGCGTCCTCGGCCGTGCGCGGCGCCAGCGTGAAGCCGATCGAGCCGCCGGCGAAAGCCGGCGCGGCGGGGAGGGCGATCGCGCCGGAGAGGGCAACGACGCTGGCGATGGTCTTGAGGCTGGAAAACATGGCGCGATGTCCCTTGATGCTGCGATTGTGAGGCTCGGCGGCGGTCAGCCGCCGATGGTGGCCGTGCAGCGCGTGCTGGCCGCGCCGGCCGTGATGTCGAGCGTCACGGCATAGGTGGCGCTGCCGCCGCTGAGGCTGACGGTGCCGAGCGCCGCCGTTCCGCCTGCGGCGAGCGAGAAGTCCCCGCCTTGGCGGATGGTCGATGAATTGCCGCCGCCGCCGCCGCTGACGCGGAGGCTATAGCTGCCATCTATGGCGCGCGCCGCGCGGACGCTCGGCGCGAGGACGATCTGGCCGCCGGAACGGCTCTGGCCGATCGAACAGGCAAGCGGCCCGGCCGCCATTCCGCCGCCGTCGCGGCCGGCCGCCGCCACCGCCGCCCCGGCGGCCATCGCGCCGAGCGTCATCACGGCGGCGATGGCGATCCGTCCTGTCATGCTGGTCATGGTTCGTCTCCTCGTCTGGCGATCGGAATGCTGGAATGAGGGGCGCGGGCCGGCGCGGTCAGGCCGGCCCGCCGACGCTCAGTCGCAGGCCTGCACGAAGGCCGCGACATTGCCGCTGCCGCCCTGGTTGACGTCGGCGGCGCAGCCATGGCCGACCTGAACGCCGGCGGCGATGTTGCCATTGCCGTCCTGTGTCAGGATCGCGGTGTGGCCGGAGCCGAACTGGCCGATGCCGCCGACATTGCCGCTGCCATATTGGTAGGTGGCGCCGGAATTGCCGTAGCCCTCCTGGCCGATCGCCGAGAGATTGCGGGCGCCGGTCTGCCGCGCCGTCGCGCCATTGAAGCGGCCGTCCTGATAAACGCGGATGCGATTCTGCCAGCCGGTCTGCGCACCGCCGGAGGAATTCCCCCAGCCATACTGCTCGATGCGCAGATCATTGGCGAAGGCCGGCGCAGCGGCACCGGCAAGGCCGGCCGTGGCGAGAGCAGCGGCAACAACGGCGCCGAGAACGTTCGAGCGGATCATGGAACCTCTCCTTCATCTGCGGCCACAGCCGCGCTGTCGATGAGGTCCGTTCTAGAGAGGCCCGGCGGAACGGATGCTGAAGGCGATGTTTATCTGGCGTTCAGGGGGAGGGGGAGGCGGTGGTGGGTGGTGTAGGGGAGCGCCGGAAGCAGCGATCCACGCGGGTTATCGGGACGTTCTAGATCCGGCTGCGTTTTCTGACATGGGCGGGCATGGCTTACGCGGTTCTTGGACGGCGGGTGGCAGGTCGGGAAAGGGTCGTTTGCGACACATCTAGAGGGCTGCACTGCGACTGACAGTTCCCTCCCAAAAATCGCGCTGCGAACGACGCTTGAGGATGATTCCTGCCTGTCTGCTTTGTATGGGCTTTCCGATAGAGCGGACGTAGCCGGTGTCGTCTCCGGGCACACCCGCCAGTGGACGCGCGCGAAGATTGCGGAATAGATTGCGTTCTTGAACTGAAGCAAGCCAGCGAAGGCCCGTCGACTGGAGCACTATTGAGCGATGCTCAGGGTACCAGCGCTTTTATGAATGCAGAGAGCGAATGTCGAATGAAAGAAATTTAGTATGTCGAAAGCAATATTGGACGAAGAATCTACCCGATTCTTTGACGTGGCCGGCCCACAGGTTCTTTGTATCAAGGGGAAATGGGGTGTCGGAAAGACATTTGCTTGGAAGAAAATCGTTTCAGATCGTGCCGCAAGCGATGCTTGCATGCCATCATACGCCTACGTTTCGCTGTTCGGCATTAATTCGCTAACAGCGCTCAAATTCTCGATATTTGAGCAGACGATTTCCCGTAGTGCGATCGGTGGGGTACCGTCGACGAGTACTCTTCAAGAGCAGTTCGACAAGTTGAAGGGCCTTGGTCGAAAACTGTCCAGCTTTGCGGGCGGAGCACTCGGGCTGTATGCGGGGACAGACGCTTCGGAAATGCTGTCACAGTCGACGTTTTTTATGGTGCGAGACCAGATCGTCTGTATCGATGACCTAGAGCGTAAGGGGCGCGATCTCGACCTCCGTGACGTCCTGGGACTAGCATCGCTTCTTAAAGAGGAGCGCAACTGCAAGGTCGTATTGCTGCTCAACGACGAGCACCTGGAAGGCGTGGATCAGGACGACTTCAAAAGGAATCTCGAGAAGGTCGTGGATACGACAGTTCTCTTCAAGCCGACCGCAGCAGAGGCTTGCACGATCGCTTTTGAGAATCCTGATCCGCTCCAGATCGAAATTGCTCGGGCTGCGAAAGTACTTGGGATCACCAATATTCGTGTCTTGGTCAAGATCGAGCGACAAGCCCGTCGGGCGTGGGAACTGGCCAAGGCTTATGGTGCCGACGTTCAGAAGCAATCGGTGATCGCAGTAGTTCTCGCAGGTTGGTCAGTAATGGAGCCTGACGAAGCACCTTCACTCGATTTTCTACGGACCTTCAACAACATTGCTATCCTAATGCGAGACCGCGACGAGACTTCGTCCAGCGACGAGATCCAGTGGAGCGGCGTTCTGCACGACCTGGATTTCGGTCGGGCCGACGAGTTCGACAGATTGATGTTCGACAGCGTGGAAATGGGGCGTTTCGATGCGGATGCTGTGCGCGCTCAGGCAGCTGAAACTTTGAAGCACTACTTGGCGAAGAATGAGAAGTCGAGCTTTGAAAAGGCGTGGGACCGCTACCACGATAGACTCGACACCGATGATGATAAGATGGCGGACGAGATGACTGCGGTCACGATTGCGAATATTGGAAATATTACTCCTGTAAATGTCAACAGCACCGTTAATTTTCTGGAGAAATTTGGGTACGATGATCAGGTAAAATCGATCGTTACGGCGTTCCTAGACCAGCACAGGAACGATGTTCACCTGTTCGATAAGGATAGTGCATTTTTTGGAGAGAAAATTAATCGATCCATTGAGGCAGGATTGGACCAAATGAGGAAGGAATTTTTAGATCCACGCGATCCTAAGGATGTCCTTTCTGCCGCAGCCGAGAAATCAGGGTGGGACCGGAGTGATGTCCGCCTCTTGTCGCGGCAGGATGCCAATTACTTCGAGCGGCTATTCCTTGAGGCACAAGGCGGTGGAGCTCGCAAGATGATTGATGCCGCCATCTCGATGAGCTTGAGCAGTCGTGAAGGAGAACCGCTTCGTCGATTGCTTGAGGAGGCTCTGACGAACATCTCTAGGCGATCGCCCATGACGGAAGCGAAACTGAAAGGGTATCTTGCGCAATTGCAAAGCTAACTGAAGTGCGATTGGAGTTCCAATCGTTGTCGCTGTGGCCCTTTCTGCGACTCCAGCTCCAAGTCTGATATCATTATGGGGTCGGAAGCCGTCGTCAAGTTGGGAGGTAGTTGGCCCATCTAGTGGAGCCGTGCCGACTGGGATCTTGTAGTTCGGATACGCCCTGATACCAGTTCACACACGCAGTTGGTGACATCTGCTTCTGACGCGAAGTCAGTCAAGGTGTTGGAGACCGGCCATTGTCCCGAAGAAGCTCGTATTCCCAACACCTCAGTTGCCATCTCCACCCTTCCGCCACGCCCCGCCCGTGATGGCCGGGACGAGCCCGGCCATCACGGGCGGGGCGTGGCGGATAGGGTCGGTTCCCGCCGAGGCATGGGGCGTCGCTGGGACGGCGATGATGGCGCGGGTGCGCTTGGGGTCGTGTGATCCGGCTCGCTCGGGCGGATCGATATCGGGCCGGGCACCACGCGGCGGTCGCTGTCTCGTTCTTCTGTCATTGCCGGGCTTGACCCGCAATCCAGGCTTGTTTCCGCGTATCTCGCGGGGCTGCACGGTCGCTCATTCAGTCGAGCCGGATCGCATCACGTTCTCTCTTGCGTCGGTACCGCGTCCCGCCAGAAGGCTGGATTGCCGGGTCAAGCCCGGCAATGACAGAAGGGGGAGTCGGGACGCGACCTGAATCATGGATGTCGATCCGTCCCGGGCCCGATCCCGTTCCGCGCCTGTCAGCCGCAGCGACTCAGGATCTCGTCGACGACTTCGGTGATCGGCCTGGTGGCGTCGATGGGGATCGCGTTTTTGGGAAGGTTTTCCCGGGTCTGGTGCTGGCGGAGGATCAGGGCGCGTTCGGCGGGTTCCGAACCCCATTCGCCGGGTCTGCCGTCGAGGCGGTGGTTCAGGGTTGCGAGGTCGATTTCGAGCACGAAGACCGCGTCGAAGAGGGTGATGAAGCTTTGGCTGTTGCGTGCGCCGCCGCAGAAGAAGGTGGCGGTGTGGGTCTGGTCGGCGACGAGGGCGCGGACCTGGTCCTCATCCCAGATGTGGTGGCGGGAGATGAAATCCGGATCGGCGCCGTGCTGCGCACGCATGAGAGGGTCCAGCCTTGCGCCGGTGACGGGATCGCCCTGATAGGCCAATGTCCGGTCGCCATGCACGGCGTGATGGCCGCGCCGCTCCAGTTCGGTGGCGGCTGCGGTCTTGCCGCTGCCGGAGCCGCCTTCGATGAGATAATTCCTGACGCCCATTTTCGTCTCGTTTTCGCGGCCGCTGCCGGCGCCGACCCGCGCCTTGGTGCCGGTCATGCGAAGCGGCTGTCATGGCCGGGCTTCCGCGCTTGGCCTGGGATCGGGATGGCCGCCGCGTTGAGCAGGCTGCGGCACCCGACGCTCGTTGAGCCGCTGTCAGCGCTGGCGGATTTCGAGGCGATCCACGGTCAGCGTTCCGACCGAGAGCGTGTCGATGCGCGCCTTGCGGATGCGCAGGCGGCCGATGGCGAGGGCGCCGATGGCAACGGCGCCAATCGCCAGCGCCGCGATCGCGGCCGAGCCGGTCGCCGATGCGCCTGTTGCCTTCGCGCCGATCGCGCGGGCGGGGGAGATGCGTCTCATCGGGGTCATGGCGTCCCTTTCTGCGGTTGGTCGCGTCGGCGGGGACAGTCTACTCCAGAATGGACGGCTCGGCGCGACGGCGGGTCGCATCGGCTTTCGTGCGGCGGTTTCCCGGGCCCCCGCCGCGCCTCAACCGAGCCCGATGCGGCGGAGCACCGCGCGCTGCAGCTGGCTGCCGTGGTCGGCGATCGTCTCGATGACGGCGAAGTGGTGCAGCCCGGCGACTTCCTCGGATAGGACCGTATTGCCGGCGGCCGTGAGCGCTGCGGCGAAGCTCTGCTGCTGGCGCTTGAACTCGTCCGATTCGGCGCCGCCGACGACGAGGGTGAGCGGCGGCATCGCCGGGCGTATGGCGTGGAGCGGGCTGCTCCGATGGGCCATCGCGGCGTCGAGGCCGACGGTCTCGTTGAGATAAGAGAGGCGGATCGGCTCGAGGTCGTAGAGGCCGGAGACGGCGATGCCGCCGGCGACGATCCCGGCCGGCAATTTAGGATCGAAGGAAGGCCAGTTTGTCGCGGCGGCGATGGCGGTCAAATGGCCGCCGGCGGAATGGCCGGACAGGAAGAGGCGGTCCTGGTCGCCGGGAATGGCGGTGCCGGCCTTCTTCCAGACAAAGGCGACGGCGGCGCGCACCTGGCGCACGATCTCGTCCATGTCATGGTCCGGCGTCAGCGCATAATTGATGACGACGAGCGTCACGCCGGCATCGACCACGCCCTCGGCGACGAAGCGGAAATCCGCCTTGTCCTTCCAGATCCAATAGCCGCCATGGATATAGATCAGGATCGGCGCATCCGGGTCCTTAGCCGGGAAAACATCGAGTTTTTCCGTCGGCGCGGGGCCATAGGGAATGTCGAGCATCACCGGCCGGGTCTCGGCGCTGGCATCGCTGCGGGCGCGCCAGCGATCGAAGATCGCGTAGCTGTCGTCGGCGACGAGGCGCTCATACTGCTTGTCGAGGCCGTCCTGGTCGTATTCGCGATAGACGAGGGTCATGCGTCGCTCCGCTCCAGGCCGAAGGATTGATGCGTGGCGTGCCAGGCCATCAGATGATCGAAGGCGGCGTCGAGATCATGCAGGCCCGTCGGGCCGAACTCCTCGGCGAAGCGCTGCCAGGATAGAATGCCGCCGTCATGATCGCCATAGAGGTTGATCTCGGACGCCTCGCGGGGCGCGCCGCCGATCTCGTAGCGGAAGGCCGGGAAGCGGCCGGCGAGCCGTTCGCACCAATCGCCGATCGACCAGATGAAGGGCGTGCCGAGATTGTAGATCGCGTGACGATGGGACGGGGCGGTCATGAGCGTGATCAGCGACGCTGCGGCGTCGCGCGAGAAATGCCAGTTGCTGCGGCCGGGGCGCGGGAGGAAGGCGGGAAGACCGGCCACGGCGAGGCTGTTCGCCTGGAAGACGGGGTTCATCGTATCGCGGAGGCCGGTGCGATATTCCCAGGGGCCGAACACGCCGGCGAGGCGGCCGGCAACCCAGTCGAGCCCGGTGGCGTTGCCGATCTTGTCGAGGATCATCTCGCCGGTCCATTTCGAGAGGGCGTAGAGATTGCCGGGATCCTTCGGCCAGTCCTCGTCGAGCATCGCGTAATCAGGCGTGCCGCCGCCGAAGATCGCATTGGACGAGACGAACACGAAGCGCTCGACGCCATGCGCGGCGCTGGCGGCGGCGACAGTGGCGAGCCCCGCCATGTTGACGCCGACGACGAGGCCGCTCTCGGTGCGCTCGCGCGCAACATTCGAGGTGATCGCGGCGGCATGCAGCACGCGCGTCACCTTCTGCTCGGTCAGGATGCGGCGAATGCCGTCCTGATGGCGAATATCGGCGCACATATTGGTGAGGCGCCCCGGCAGCTCCGAAAAAACGAAGGCGGCGATCGGCGGCAGCGGCCGGTCGGCGAGCGCCACCACCTGCTCGCCCGCTCGAAGCAGTTGCTCGACGATGTTGAGCCCGACGAAGCCGCTCGCGCCCGTGACCAGAATGCTCATGCTGCGACGTCCTTCCGTGCCGAGGCGTGGCCGTTGCGGCCATGGTCCCCGATCGCTGCGAGGGCAACGCCCCGCGCCGCCTCGATATGGATGGTGCTCAGTCGCGCCGCCGCCTCGCCGTCGCCTGCTTTGAGCGCGGCGAGGATGGCCTTCAATTCGCGCAGGCTCTCCTGCGGCCGCCCCGGCCGCGACATCGAGCGCGAGCGCAGGAACGAGATGCGGCCATGCAGCGAATGCAGGATCTGGCCGAGCACGACATTATTGGCGGCCTCGATGATCGTCTCGTAGAAGAGCGCGTTGCTGGTGCGCTGCGCTTCGCGGTCATCGCCGGCGGCGGCGCTTTCGATCGCAACCATGGCGAGGTCGAGCCGGCGGGCGATCTCGGGCGTCATCGCCGCGGCGCAGAGCAGGCAGGCGCGCGCTTCGAGCAGCACGCGCATATCGTAGAGATCGCCGATCTCCTTGAGGCTCATCGAGGCGACGACGAAACCGTTGCGGCGGTTGCTCTCGATCAGGCGTTCCGCCTCGAGTTCGCGCACCACCTCGCGCGCGATCGTCCGGCTGACGCCGGCCCGCTCGCAGATCTGCCGTTCGGTCAGCCGGGCGCCGGGTGGCAGTTCGCCGTCATGGATCGCCGCACGGATGGCCGCGGAAACCTGCTGGCGGACGGAGAGCAGGGAAAGGCCGCCATTCATCATGTCAGCCCATCATTGCCGGCGATCTCGGCGACATCGAGCCCGCCGAGACGCTGGTTCAGCCGTCCGCGATTGGCGAAGCAGCAGATGATCGCAACCTCGTCCGGCAACGGCGCATCGGGCAGATGCACGGTCATGCCGTCATAATGCGAGCGGACATAGAGCGCGTCCTTGTGTGCCAGCGGAATGTCGATCGTCGCGCCCGGCGCTGCCCGCTTGGAGAAGGACGAGATCCAGGCCGCCCCGCCGCCGATCGTGCTGCGCAGCGCATCGCCGAACGGCGTCGTGATCAGTGCGATGCCATGTTCCTGCTCGCCTCCAAGGCCGATCACGGCGCCCTTGCCATAGCTTTCGATGCCGAAAGGCTGCATCGCTCCGCGTCCGGCCGTGGCCATCGACCGGCCAAGGGCGGCACTCGCGGCGATGAACGCGTCGAGCGGGCCGACCGGGCCTCCTGCATAGGGATTGTGGATGACGGCGACCACGGCGACCTTGCGCAGCGGCCGATCACTCTCGATGCCCTGCTCGGCAGATGTCGTTTCGGTGATCAGGAATTGCCGGCGGATGCGCAGGCCCGGTGCTGCAACGAGGCTCATCGGGTCACCGCCATCGCCTGGCGCTTCGCGGCCGTGGCTTCATCGTCGAGGGTCATGCGCTCATCGATGACGACGCCATAGGCGCGCTCGGCATAGGCGCGAGAGCAGAAGCCGTCGAGGACGTCGTCCAGAACCTGGCGGGCCGGTCGCTCCAGCGGATCGCCGAAGCCGCCGCCGCAGGGCGAATAGAAGGCCATGGTATCGCCGGGCTTCATGACGACGCCGGAGATCTTGGCGTGCTGCGCCTCGGCCGTGCCGGCGGGGTCGGCATGATTGAAGATGTCGACGCGGCCGGGCGCGCCCTCATGGCCGCCGAAGAGGCCCCAGGGCGCATCGGTGTGGCGCTCGGCCTCGTGGGTCATCCAGCCGCCCTCCAGCAGGCGCTGTTCCTTGACGACGCCGAGGCCGCCGCGGAAGCGGCCGGCGCCGCATTCGACATCGTCGCGCAGTTCGTAGCGGTCGCAGATCATCGGCAGGTGCATGCCGAGATCCTCGATCGGATTGTTGCGGGTATTGGCCATGAGATTGTCGATCGAATCCGGTCCGTCGGAGCGTGGGCGGCCGCCATAGGCGCCTTCATTGACCTCGATGAACACCCAGTAATCGCCGCTCTGGCGGAGACCCGAATAGGCGACGAAGGAGAGCGAGGCCGAGGAACCGGCGATCGCGGTCTCGGGCAGCACCGGCGAGAGCGCGCGGATGATGCAGTCGATCATGCGGTTGCACTGGGAGAAGCGCGCCGAGGCGGCGGTCGGGAAAATCGGGTTGAAGATCGTGCCCTTCGGCGCCGTCACCTTGATCGGCCGGAACGAGCCTTCATTGGCCGGCACGGGCACGGCCGAAGTCGCCGCGTCGAGCAGCAGGCTGCGGAAGGCGACATAGCAGGCGACCTTGGTCGAGCCCTCGAAGGGCACGTTGAAGGCGGTCGGGACCTGCGGCGAGGAGCCGGTCAAATCGACTTCGGCCTCGTCGCCGCGAATGCGCACGCAGACCTTGATCGGCAGGCGGACATTGCGGTTGCGGCCGTCATCGTCGAGCCAGCTTTCGGCATAGTAGTCGCCATCCGGGATCTCGGCGATCTTCTTGCGCAGCATGCGCTCGGTATAGTTCATCAGCTCGGCCGAGGCCTCTTCCACCGTCTCGGCGCCATAGGTGGCGTAGAGTTCCTGAAATCTGCGGGCGCCGAGTTCGGCCGAGGCGATCTGGGCGCCGAGATCGTCCTGCAATTGCTTGCCGACACGGCTGTTGTTGCGGAGATAGTTCCACACCGTCTCATTGCGGACGCCGCCCTCGACGAGCTTCACCGCCTTCAGCAGCATGCCTTCGCCGAAAATGTCCTGGATGTCGACGATGAGGCCGGGCGTCGCCGAGCCGATATCGACGTGGTGCGCCGTATTGGCGGCGAAGCCGACATGGTGCCCCTCGAAGAACACCGGCACGACCACGGCGATATCGGGCGAGTGGCTGGCGCCGAAATAGGGATGGTTGTGAATGACGACGTCACCCTCGCGCCAGGGCGTCGTCATCGAGGCGTCGATACCGCGGAGATAGCCGGGGATCGAGCCGATATGCAGCGGCGTGTTGTCGCTTTCGCAGAGCGTCGCGAAATCACGGTTGAAGAGGCCGGCGCCGAGATCCTCGCTTTCGCGGATGATCGAGGAGAACGACATCCGGTAGAGGACGTAGGCCATTTCCTTGGCGATGGTGTGCAGCGCGCCGCCGATGACCTGCAGCGTGACGGGATCTATGCTCATGCTGCCGCTCCGATATCCGCAGATGATTGGCGGGCGATATGGATGTTGCCGGACCGGTGGACGCTGGCCGTGAAGCCGGGCGGCACCAGCGTGGTCGAATTGTGCTGCTGGATGATCGCCGGGCCGGGAACGATATGTCCGGCGGCAAGCTTGTCGCGGTCATAGCGCGGCGTTTCCACCGTCTTGCCGTCGTCGAAGGTCGTCGGGCGCACATAGAGCAGCGCGTGCGACAGGTCCGGCGATGTCGCATCGGGCAATTCGGGCCAGGTCAGCGGCGGCACTTCGGCAAAGCCGATGACGCGCAGCGTGACGATCTCGATCACCGCATCGTCGAAGCGATAGCCATAATCGCGCTCATGCACGGCGTGGAAGGCATCGGCGATCGCTACCGCCGTCTCGGCCGTGATCGGGCCATCGGGGAGCGGCGTGCGCAGCTCGAAGCCCTGGCCCTGATAGCGGCATTCGGCGACGCGCTCGAATTTGTGCGCTTCTACTGCGATGCCGTCGGCGGCAAGGCGCTCGGCGGCCAGCGCAGCGAGGTCGTCCAACGTCTGATTGGCGGCCTCGAACGGTCCGGCGGCCGGGCCTGAAATGAGGGTGGGCATCGAGCGCGTGAACTCATAGGCAAGCCGCGTCGCGAGCAGGCCCATCGCGGCGGTGATCCCGGGCGCCGGGGGCACGATGACGTCCTTCGCCGATACGGCCTCGGCGAGCGCGACGCCATGCAGCGGGCCGGCGCCGCCGAAGGGCATCAGCGAGAAGCGGCGCGGATCGAAGCCGCGCGCCACGGAATTCGAGCGGATGGCGAGCGCCATATTGGCATTGACGATGGTGACGATGCCAAGCGCGGCCTCGATCAGGCTCATGCCGAACGGCTCGGCGATATGCGCGCGCACGGCCTTTTCTGCGAGCGTCGGATCGATCGCCATGTCGCCGCCGAGGAAGCGCTCGGGATCGAGGCGGCCGAGCACGACATGGGCGTCGGTGACGGTCGGTTCCGTGCCGCCCTTGCCGTAGCAGGCCGGGCCCGGCGCGGCGCCGGCCGAGCGCGGGCCGACGCGGAAGGCGCCGCCTTCGTCGCGGAAGGCGATCGAACCGCCGCCGGCGCCGATCGTATCGAGATCGAGCATTGGCGCCAGCACCGGATGTTCCCCGACGACCGTGTCGCGCGGGTTCATGATGCGGATATTGCCGTCGGCGATCACCCCGATATCGGCCGAGGTGCCGCCGATATCGATCGTGATGACATTGTCGACATCCGACATGGCGCCGGCCCAGCGGCCGCCGATGACGCCGCCGGCAGGCCCCGACATCAGGATCGTCACCGGGCGTTCCGAGCAGGTCGCCACCGTCCCGATGCCGCCATTCGATTGCATGATGCGCAGCTCCGCATCGACGCCTTCGGTGGCGAGGCGCTTTTCGAGATTGCGCAGATAGCGCGCGGTGCGGGGCCCGACATAGGCGTTCATCGCCGTGGTCGAGAAGCGCTCGAACTCGCGAATGACATTGGCGACTTCCGACGAGGCCGAGATGAACGCGTCCGGCATTTCCTCGCGCAGGATTTCGAGCGCGGCGCGCTCATGCGCATCGTTCAGGAAGGAGAACAGGAAGCAGACGATGACCGCCTCGCAGCCGCGCGCCTTCAGTTCGCGGGCCGCGGCCCTGACTTCGTCCAGATCGATCGGCGTCTCGATGCGTCCATCCGGCGGCATGATCCGCTCGGTGATCGGCATCCGGTTGCGGCGCTTGACGAGCGGGCTCGACTGCCACGGTACGTCGAAATGCAGTGAGAAATTATGCGGGCGTTTGTGGCGGGCGATGTGCAAGAGGTCGCGGAAGCCGCGCGTCGTCAGCATGCCGACTTCGGCGCCGTTCTTCTCGATCGTGATGTTGGTCGCGACCGTGGTGCCATGCACGACACGGCGGACCTGTTTCGGGTCGAGGCCGGCAATGCGGCAGATCGCGAGGATGCCGTCGACGACGCCGATCGACTGGTCCGATGGGGTGGAGGGGACCTTGTGTACGAAGACGCGGCGGCCGCCCGGGCCGTCATCGTCGCGTTCGAGGACGAGGTCGGTGAAGGTGCCGCCGACATCGACGCCAATAGAGGCCATCAGCGCGCTCCCGCCTGGAGGCCGCCGAGATAGGCGAGGACGCCATCGAGCGGTTCGACATCGCCGAACTTGGCGTCGATATCGAAGAGATTCCATTCGACCGCGCCGGCAATGCGGTCGCCGACGCATTCGCGCACGACGATCGGCCGGAAGCCGGCCCAGAGCGCATCCTCGCAGGAGAGGCGGACGCAGGACGAGAGCGTCACGCCGGTGAGGATCACCGTGTCGACGCCGAGGCTGGTGAGATGGCCGGCGAGGTCGGTGCCCTGGAAGGCGCTGGCGCGCTTCTTGACGATCAGGAGCTCGTCGTCGCGCCGCTCGAGCCGGTCGTCGATCTCGCAGAGCGGGCTGCCCGCTTTCAGATATTCAAGCGGGATCTTCTTGCCCCAGAGGCCGGTATCGGCATTGGGACCCTCGACGATGTCATAGGCGCAGGTCGTGTAGACGATCGGGATGCCGAGCGCGCGGCCGGCGGCGATCAGCTTCTGCGTCGACGGGATGATCACATCCATGCCGTCGCAGGCGAAGGCGCTGCCCTCCGTCGTCCAGGCCTTGGCGAGATCGACATTCACGATGGCTGGACGCGATCCATAGCCGAGGCGGCGCATGAATCCGCGGCTCTTGTAGAAGGCGGCGTACTCGCGAAACGCGGTCTGTAATGCCTGTTCGAAGTCCTGCTGCATCGAAATTCCTCATGCTCGGTTCTTCATCATTGGCATATTGTATGACATAGTCAACGCCTGTTCCTGATGTCATGACGGTGGTGCTGGACAGGCGCGCTGGCTTCGCTACGGTCGGCGCGGCAATGGGGATTTGGATCGGCATGACGGACGCGGCCACACTGACGAGGATGATCAAGGCCGGGCAGGGACTGGAGCCGGCCGACCTGGTCATTCGCGATGTGCGCATGCTCGATGTCGTCACGGGTGCGATCACCGAAACCGACATCGCGATCGTCGCGGATCGCATCGTCGGCACACATGGCCGCTATCAGGGAAAGAGCGAGATCGACGGACGCGGGCGCTTCTGCGTGCCCGGTTTCATCGACACGCATCTCCATGTCGAATCCTCGCTGGTCACGCCGCTGGAGTTTGATCGCTGCGTGCTGCCGCATGGCGTCACCACCGCGATCTGCGATCCGCACGAGATCGCCAACGTCCTCGGCGCCGCCGGCATCCGCTATTTCCTCGACTGCGCCGAACAGACCGCGATGGACCTTCGCGTCAACCTTTCGTCCTGCGTCCCCGCGACGGCGTTCGAGACGGCCGGCGCGGAATTGCTCATCGACGATCTGCTGCCCTTCGCCGATCATCCGAAGGTCATCGGCCTTGCCGAATTCATGAATTTCCCTGGCGTTCTCGCGGCGGCGCCCGATGTCATTGCCAAGCTGGTCGCCTTCCAGGGCAAGCATATCGACGGCCATGCGCCGCTTCTGCGCGGCATGGCGCTGAACGGCTATCTCGCCGCCGGCATCCGCACCGACCATGAGGCGACGACGGCCGCCGAGGCGCGCGAGAAGCTCGCCAAGGGCATGGTGGTGCTGATCCGCGAAGGCTCGGTCTCGAAGGATCTCGCGGCGCTTGCCGAAGTGCTCGACGAGAATTCATCGGCCTTCATGGCGCTCTGCACCGACGACCGCAATCCGCTCGATATCGCCGAGGAAGGCCATCTCGACGGGTTGATCCGCATGCTGATCGCGCGCGGGCGGCCGGTGCACCATGTCTATCGCGCGGCGAGCTGGTCGGCGGCCCGCGCCTTCGGCCTCAAGGATCGCGGCCTCGTGGCGCCCGGTTGGCGCGCCGATCTGGTGCTGGTCGATGATCTCGAAGCCTGCACGGTCTCTGACGTGATCAGCGGCGGCCGTCTGGTCGACGACGCATTGTTCGAGGCGCGCGGCAGCGTTTCGCCGGTCGGCTATGGCTCGGTCAAGGCGCCCGAAGTGACGGCGGCGAGCTTCGCCATCTCGGGGCGACGCGGCAATCAGGAGCGCCCGGTGATCGGCGTCACGGCCGGTCTGATCATCACGCGATATGAGCGGGCGATCCTCCCGGTCGAGGATGGCAAGTCGGTGCCGGACCTCGCCAAGGACATCGTCAAGGTCGCGGTCGTCGAGCGGCATGGCAAGAACGGCAATATCGGCCGCGGCTTCGTCACCGGCTTCGGGCTGAAGCGCGGCGCCATCGCCTCGTCGGTCGGCCATGACAGCCACAACATCACGGTCATCGGCGCCGATGACGCCGACATGGCCGTGGCCGTCAACCGGCTGCGCAAGACCGGCGGCGGCTTCGTCGTGGCGGCCGATGGGCGCGTTGTCGCCGAACTGACGCTGCCGATCGCCGGGTTGATGTCCGATCTCTCCTTCGATGCGGTGCGCGGCGAGCTGCATCACCTGCGCGAAGCTGCCTATGGGCTCGGCTGCACGCTGCCGGAGCCTTTCCTGCAGATCGCGTTCCTGCCGCTGCCGGTCATTCCGCATCTCAAGATCACCGATCGCGGCATGTTCGACGTCGATCGCTTCGAACTCATCCCCGACGAGGATCCTGCCTGACGATGGCGCGCATCCACTGCCTCTCGACCGCCGACATGGACCGCGTGTTCGAGGTCGACCATCTGCCGGTCCATGACGAGAAGATGTTCGCGACCGCCTTTCACGAGGGCGTGGGTGGGCAGGGCGTGTTCGTCGCCCGCGCTCTGGCGGCGCTCGGCGCGCCCGTCACCTATCACGGCACAGTCGGCGACGATCCGACTGGCGCCGCGCTGGTGGCCGAGCTTTCCGCGATTGCCGGACTTTCCGTCGACATCACGCGCCTTGCCGGCGTTGCGACGGGAACCTGCGCCATCATCGTCGATCGCACCGGCGAGAAGGCGCTCGTCCTGGCGCCGGCTGCGCCCGAGCTCGGATCGCGCCTCGGCGAAGGACTCACCGTCGAGCCCGGCGATATCGTGACGCTCAATTTCTTCGATCCGCCGCAGATGGCGCGCGTGCTGGCGCGGGCGCGGGCGGACGGAGCCACCACGATCGTCGATATCGAGGCGACGGGCATCAGCGTGTTCGGTTGGGACGCGGCGCTCGCCGTCATGGCGGCCGCCGATATCGTCTGCTCCAACCAGACGACGCTCGACGCATGGTCGGCGCGCGAGGCGGTCACGGGCGCCTTGCTCGACCGCGCCGAACGTTTCGCCCGCGCGATCGCCGTCTCGGGGCAGCGCGTCTGCGTCACGCTCGGCGCGGCGGGCGTCTTTGTGTTCGACGGCGCGGCGACGGAACACATTCCAGCCGTGCCCGTGAAGCCTCTCAACACGACGGGCGCCGGCGACACTTTCCTCGCCGGGCTCGCCTTCGGCCTGCACCGCGGCGACAGCCTTTTTGACGCCGCCCGGCTCGCGACCCGTGTCGCGGCCGATTTTCTCGGGTTCGGCAGGATCGACCGTAGTCGGCTTGGCCTCTGACACACTCTGCTCAAGGAGCATCAACGCGTGACCGCCTCGCTCAATCTTGCCGAACGGATCGAACTCGTGCTGGCGGCTGCCTGTCTCGGCGACGCGCTGGGCGCGCCGCCGGAGGCGATGCATCCGGCTGAAATTCTCAAGGTGTTCGGCGGGCGTATCACGCGTTTCGTGCCGGCGCCGCCGATGGCGCCGTTCTCGAACGGCGCGACGCCGGGCTCGCTCACCGACGATGCGACGCAGCTTCTCGCGATGGCACAGGTGATCATCGAGGCCGGCGGCCATCCGACCATCGAGCATGCCGCCAAGGCGCTCATTGCCTGGGCCGATGATCCGCGCGGCTTCGGCAAGTTCGCCGGCCCGTCGACGCAGGCGGCCATCGACCGGATGCGCGCCGGCGAGGATCCGCGCGTCGTCGCGACGCCGGCGCGCTATTCCGTCGCCATGGGCACGACCAATGGCGCCGCGATGCGGGCGCCGGTCGCCGGCTGCATCAGGCCGGGTGATATCGAAGGGGCGGTGGATGTCGCGGCAACGCTCTCGGCTCCGACCCACAACACGCAGATCGCTTATGCCGGCGCCGGCGCGGTGGCTGCAGTCGTCGCGATCGGTCTTTCGGGCGGCGTGTCGCGCGGGGGCAAGATGCTGTCTCTGGCTGAGGCGGCCTTCGCTGGCGCCGAGGCCGGCGATCGGCTCGCCGCGACGCGCGGCCGGCTCGCGGCGGGACCGAGCGTGATCAAGCGGATGGAACTCGCGATCGCCATCGGCGAGCGTTACCGCGGCGACGCCGAAGCCTGCATGACCGAACTCGGCGCGGTGATCGGCGCGGGCCTGCCAATGGCCGAGGCCGTTCCCGCCGCGGTCGGACTTGCCGTTGCTGTGGGACCGGATCCGTTCGCGGCGATCGTTGCAGCGGCCAATGAAGGCGCCGACAGCGACACGGTCGCGCTGATCGCCGGCGCGATGGTCGCCGCCTGGTCGGACAGCCTCAAGGCGCCCGACGACATGATGGCGACGCTCGAGCTGGTCAATGGCATCGATCTCGGCGCCATCGCAGCAGATCTTGCGTCCGTCGCCCCGCACTGAGCTGTCGAAGCTCTGCCTGTCTCTGTCATTGCCTGCCTTGCCCCGGCGATCCAGACTTCCGGCTGGGGCATTAAGACTGGATCGCCGGGGTCAAGCCCGGCGATGACAGTTCTGCCGCAGTGCGGCCTCATTGGAACGAGCCGTCTGAGATTACTGCTCGACGGTGCTGCCGCCCTCTTCTTCTTCCAGCGTCACGGCGACGTCGGCATTGGCCGAGAGACGGACTGTGCCATTCTCGACATCGGCGACGAGGCCGAGCGGGATGAAATGGTGATGGCCGCGATGGTGGCCTTCGCCGCTGTCCTTCTTGACCAGCTTGATGCGGTCGCCCTCGATCTTGTCGACGGTTCCGACATGAACGCCGTCGGCGCCGATGATGTCGGCATGTTCCTGGATCTGCGTGGCGATAGCCATGATGTCTGCTCCTGTTGGGGACTCCCTCAACGTGGCAAACCGGCGAAGGATGCACCGTCGGCCCATGATGGCGGCCGCTTGGGACGCCGCCATGGGTCAGACCGCGTGATTATTGCGGGATTTCGACGTGGCCGCCGAAGCCGAAACGCATCGCCGAGAGCAGGCGATCGGCATAGGTGTGCTCTTCGCGCGAGCGGAAGCGGGCGAAGAGGGCGGTGGCGAGAACCGGGATCGGAACGGCTTCCTCGATCGCGGCTTCCACCGTCCAGCGGCCTTCGCCGCTGTCGGCAACCGAGCCCGAATACTTGACGAGCTCGGCGTCGCTGGCGAGCGCCAGTGCCGTCAGGTCGAGCAGCCAGGACGAGATGACCGAACCGCGACGCCAGACTTCGGCGATGTCGGTCATGTCGAGGTCGTAACGCTCCTCGGGCGGCAGATGATCGGAGTTCTTCATCTTCAGCACGTCGAAGCCTTCGGCATAGGCCTGCATCATGCCGTATTCGATGCCGTTATGGACCATCTTGACGAAGTGACCGGCGCCGGCGGGGCCGGCATGGATATAGCCGTGCTCGGCGCGGTCGTCGGCCTTGGTACGGCCAGCGGTGCGCTCGATGGAGCCGAGGCCGGGCGCAAGCGTCGCGAAGATCGGGTCGAGGCGCATCACCTCGGCCGCATCGCCGCCGATCATCATGCAATAGCCGCGCTCGAGACCCCAGACGCCGCCGGACGTGCCGACGTCGATGTAATTGAGGCCTTTCTCGGCCAGCGACTTGGCGCGGCGGATATCGTCCTTGTAGAAGCTGTTGCCGCCGTCGATCAGCGTATCGCCCGGCTCGAGCAGGGCGGCGAGAGCGGTGATGGTGTCCTCGGTCGGGGCGCCGGCCGGGAGCATGACCCAGATCGCGCGCGGCTTGGCGAGCTTGGCGACCATGTCCTCGAGGCTCGATGCCCCGGCGGCGCCGGCCGAAACGGACGCCTTGATCGCGTCGGCGCTGCGGTCATAGACGACCGTCGTATGGCCGCCGTCCATCAGACGCTTGGCGATATTGCCGCCCATCCGGCCCAGTCCAATGATCCCAAGCTGCATGTCAGTTTCCTCTCAAGACATCGATGATTGACGTGATGGCCAACAGGAGTAGAGCAAAAATCTTGACGGGGTGTGACGACTTTATCGCTGTCATGCTAGCAAGCGACCCGCGACGTGGGGCTCCGGGGAAGCGGCATGCTGACAAGTTTCGACTATATCTCGCTGCTTTTCGTGTTGGCGGCCGGAATCGGCTTGATCAATGAACGGTTTGGCCGCCTGCCGCGGGTAATCGCGCTGCTGATCGGATCGCTCATCGTCTCGTTCGGCATGATCGCCGCCTCCTGGATGTTGCCGCATGTCCATGTCGCCGCGCGGACCAGCGCGCGCCTCGCCAATGCCGACCTCTCCTATGTCCTGCTCGATGGCGTACTGGCGCTGCTGCTGTTCGCCACCAGCCTGACGACCGACGTTGCCGGGCTCCGGCGGCGCGCGCGGCCGATCTTCCTGCTCGTGACCTTCGGTGTCGTCATCGCGATGGCGCTGTTCGCCTTCGGGATCCAGGCCGTGCTGGCTTTTGCGGGCCTCTCGGTGCCGCTCGCCTGGTGCCTGGTGCTCGGCGCCATCCTTGCGCCGACTGATGCGGTCGCGGTCGAGCAACTGCTCGCCAAGGTGAAGATGCCGACCGAGATCCGCGATCTCATCACAGGCGAAAGCCTCTTCAACGATGGCGCCGCGGTCGTGCTCTATCTTGCGGCGCTGGCCACGACGAAAGGCGATGATTCCGTCGTCGGCCACGGCCGCCTGGTGATGACGTTTCTCGTCGATGGCGGCGGCGGCGCGCTGCTCGGCTTTGTGACCGGGCTCGTCGCACGCTTCGCCATGCAGCACATCCGCGAGCAGCATCTCGTCATCACGATTTCACTGGCGCTGGTCTTCGCGACCTACCGCATCGCAGCGCTGCTCGAACTGTCCGGGCCGATCGCCGTGGTGGTAGCCGGGCTGACGCTCTGCCATTTCCAGGCCAAGCGCGATCTCGACGCGATCTGGCGGCGGCGGATCCATGATTTCTGGTCGATGGTCGACGAGATCGTCAACACGCTGCTGTTCATGCTGATGGGGTTCGAGATCCTGGAGGTTCCGATGGGCGCAGCCGGAATCTGGCCGGTTCTCGCCGCGGTTCCGCTCGCCTTGCTGGCGCGCTTCGTGAGCGTCGCGGTGCCGCTTGCCTTCGGCCGCCGGCCGGTGGGCGACACGGCCCGCGCTGTGGGCGTCCTGACCTGGACGGGCCTTCGCGGCGGCATCTCGATCGCGCTCGTGCTGGCCTTGCCAGACAGCCCGTATCGGGAGACGCTGACCGCCATCTGCTACGCGGTCGTGATCTTCTCCGTCATCGTGCAGGGATTGACGACGCCGGGCGTCGTACGGCGCCTGCTGCGGACCGACGCCTGAGACGGGCCGCAGCACGAAGACCCTGGGGAGGGAAAGAGGATGCAGAAGCTGATCGTGTTGCAGTCGCTCTGGGCGATGGAGCGGCGGCAGACCGACGGGCTCGAGCGTTCGCTCGAGAAGAATGTCGAGATGATCATCGAGGCGCGCTATGACGGCGTTTCGACCGACTGGCGGGATCGCACGCGCTCGAAGCGGATCGCGGCCATGCTGAAGCCGCAGGGCATGGTGGCGGAGGGACAGTGCTTCCCGCAGACGGTCGATGATCTGAAGCCGGTGCTCGAGATCGCCACCGAGACCGGGCTGCATCATCTCGATATCCAGCCCGATATTCGTCCGCGCACGATCGGGGAATGCGTTCCGTTGATCGAGGGCTGGACGCGGCTCGCCGAGGAGGTCGACTTTCCCGTCTATATCGAGACGCATCGCGACCGGATGACCACCGATCTCTATTTCGTGCTCGATCTTCTCGACCGTTTTCCCGATTTGAAGCTCCTGGCCGATCTCTCGCATTTCCTCGTCGGCCGTGAATTCGCCGATCCGGTCAGCGCCGAAAACCACGCCTATATCCACCGCGTGCTCGACAATTCCTTCGCGCTACATGGACGGGTGGCCAGCCGCGAGCAGGTCCAGGTCGAGATATCCTTCCCCCATCACCGCAAATGGCTCGATCTCTTTCTTGGCTGGTGGGACTACGGCATGCGCTCCTGGCGCCGGCGTTCGGCCGACGACGCGGAACTATCCTTCGTCTGCGAGCTTGGACCCCAGCCCTATGCGATCGCCGGGCCGGACGGGAACGATCTTTCCGACCGTTGGAGCGATGCGTTGATGATGCGGGAAGAGGTGAAGGCGCTTTGGAGCAGGATCATCCGCGAGACCAGCTGAGCAGCACGTTTCATCGGCATTCCGCGATAGGCGCGCGATGCTTGCACCCCTTCCCCGGCTATCGTTATCTTAATTGTCGAATCACGGATGCGCGGGAGGGAACGCTTCAGTGGTGAAGAGCATGCGCCTGTCTGTTCTGGTTCTCGTCAGCGCCGTCCTGGTGCTCAGTCAGCCTCTCGCAGCCATGGCCGGCCAGGTTCAGCCGTCTGACTTCGGCTCATCCGATGCGAAGCCGTTGCAGGTATCGACCGCGCCGCGCACCGTCCCGGTCAAGAAGCGCGCGACGAAATCCGGCCAGCCGGTGGTGCCGACCCGAGCTGCAAGCGTCTATCTCATCCGCGGTTTTCTCGGCATCTTCTCGCTCGGCATGGATCGCCTCAACGACAGCCTCAAGGCTGAGGGCGTGACGACGCGCATCCTCGGCCACACCGGCTGGCCGAGTGTCGTCGCGGACATCAAGGCCGAGGCGGACCTGCATCCGGGCAAGCGCGCGCCGATCGTCATCATCGGTCATTCGCTTGGCGGCAATGCCGCGCTGCAGGCGTCCTACGTGCTGGGGCAGCAGGGTGTGCCGGTCGATCTCGTCGTGACGGTCGACCCGACCTCGTCGCGGCCGATCTCCGACAAGGTCAAGCGCTACCTCAACATCTACATGGCCAATGACGGGCTCGGCGCCGCGCTGGCTGCCAAGGGCTCCGGCGTCGACAACGACAATATCCGCGACAATCCGCAGCTCAACCGGCCGGGCGTCAATCACTTCACGATGGACGAGAACCCGATCGTGCAGCAGCAGATCATGACGGCCGTGCTGAAGACGCTCGGTCGCAAGCCGGCGGCGAGCAGGTCGCCGGCCAGCAAGTCTTCGGCAAAATGACGAGGCGCCGCCCTCCGGCTCCGCTGGCTGCCGCCGGCCCCGGCGGTTTCGAGGGCGACTGGCCGCGCCGCGTCGTCGTGACGGGTGCGGGCGGGCATCTCGGCGGCTGGATCGTTTCGATCCTCGCCTCGGGCGGCGTCGACGTAACGGCAACGGCCGGCCCCGGCGAGGAACCGCAACGCCTCGCGGCGGAGCTCGCTGCGGCGGGCGTCGATCCGGCGCGCCTTCGGATCGTTGCCTGCGATCTCCTGGACAAGCCCTGCTGGACCGAGATCATGGCGGGCCAGGACGCGCTCATTCACGTCGCGGCGCCGATGCCGCATGTGCTGACCGAGGATGCGGCGCCGCTCGTCGCCTGCGCCCGGGAGGGTTCGCGCCGGGTGGTCGAGGCGGCTGCGGCGGCCGGCATTCGCCGCATGGTGATGACCTCGTCGATCATGGCGGCGCTTTATGGCGCCGATCGCCCGGACGCCCGCGTCGTCACCGAGGCCGATTGGTCGACGCCCGGCCGTGCGCCGATGACCGTCTATGCCGAGGCCAAGACCGTGGCCGAGCGCACGGTCTGGGACGTCGCGGCGGAGCGGGGCCTGCCGACGACCGTGATCAATCCCGGCATCATCTTCGGCCCGGGCCTGACCTCGTCGATATCGCCCTCGCTCAACATCTTCCGCGAGATCCTGCGCGGCCGCGCGATCGTGGCGCCGCGCATCCTGCTGCCATGCGTCGATGTTCGCGACGTCGCCTGGCTGCATGTCGCCGCGCTGCTCTCGGACGCCGCGATCGGCGAGCGCATCTTCGCTGTCGCCGACCAGCTGTGGCTCACCGATCTCATCGATCGGATCCGCGCCAGCGGGTTTGAGCGCTTGCCGGTGCCGCGCCCCATCGATGATGAACGCGCGCGGCGGCTCGCCGACAGTTTCTCAATCCTCAGCTATTTGCGTTTCGACATTGGCGAGGAGCGCTGGATTGGCCGCGGCAAGGCCGAGGCGCTGCTGAAGCTGCGCTGGCGGCCGGTTGCGACCACGATTTCCGAGACGATCCATTTCCTCGCAGCGCGGACCGATCTTCGTCACGCGGCCTGATCAGGCGGCGCGCGCCTCGGCGAGTTCCTTTCGCAGCGCCTTCTCGAAATCATAGACGTCGATCTCGATGGCGTGGCGCGGCGTACGCTCGAAGCGCCAATGCGGATGGGCGGTCTCATGGCCGATGCGGCGTTCGAGATCGGCCGGGCGCGTCAGGCGGCCGGTCGCCTGCAACGCCACGATGCGCGCCTGCAATTCGGCGAGCGGCCAGATGCAGCCGATCGGCTGAAAGAGGCCGACGAAATCGAGCGTCGGGAAGCCGGCCGGCATCATCTTGAGATAAAGCGGGACGTCGAGCGCCTCGGCGAAATCGAAGAGGCCTCGATCGAAGAACGGGAAGCGGGTGCGGTAGCCCGTGGCGAGGATCACCGTATCGAAGGCCTCGAGGCTGCCGTCCGCGAAGCGAACATTGGCTCCCTCGAAGCCGGCGAGGCCCGGCCGCGTGGCCACCGTGCCATGGCGCAGCCGGTCGAGCAGCTCCGAATTCAGCGTCGGGTGCATCTCCAGAACACGCCGCTCCGGCTCCGGCAGCCCGTAGCGCTTGTAGGGGCCGATGATCAGCTTCAACATCAGCGCCAGCAGCCGCTGGCGCGGCCATTTGGGCAGATGGCGCAGACGGCGGTAGGCGACATCGACGGGCATGCCGAGCACGATCTTCGGCACGATGTGATAGCCGCGCCGAAAGCTGATCGCTGTATGACGGGCGACCCGCGACAGGGCGACGGCGATATCGCAGGCCGAATTGCCGCCGCCGACCACGAGAACGTTCTGGTCGCGGAACGGCTCGGCGCGGCGATAATCATGCGCATGCATGATCTTGCCATCGAACGCGCCCGGGTAATCCGGGATCAGCGGGTCCCAGTGATGACCGGAGCAGACGACGAGGCGGTCGAACGTCGCCTCGCTGCGGCCATCGGGATCGTCCAGCGTCAGCCGCCAGCGATCGCCGGGAAGGGGGGCGGCATGGCTGACGCGGGTGTTGAATCGGATGAACCGCGCGAGGCCGAAGCGCGCCGCATAGGCCTCGAAATAGGCGAGCATCTGCCGGTGCGAGGGAAAATCCGGGTAATCGGCCGGCATCGGGGTATCCGAATATTGCGACAGCCGCTTCGACGAGATGATGTGCGTCGTCTCATAGACGCTGGCATGGCCCGTCGTATCGCGAAACACCCAGTTGCCGCCGAGTTCCGGCTGCGCCTCGAAGCCGGTGATGTCCGTCAGCCCGGCATCGGCCAGCGTCTTGATGGTCGCAAGGCCCGAGGGGCCGGCGCCGATGACGGCGATTTTCGGCATGGCAGTGCTCCCTCCCAAGAGCGACGTGCGTGCTGAGGGCTTCGCGTGTCTCCCGGCCGATGTCAACGCTCCCCGCGGCGGAAGGGCTGCATCAGCGCCTGCGGCACGCGCGCCCGCCGCGCCATGATGAGCAGCGCCAGGATCGACATGATGTAGGGGATCATGAGGAAGAGCTGGTAGGGAATCGCCTTGCCGACGACATGCGAGAGGCGAAGCTGGTAGGCATCGAACAGCGCGAAGAGCAGCGCGCCGCCAAGTGCCCGTTCAGGCCGCCATGAGGCGAACACGACCAGCGCGATGCAGACCCAGCCGCGGCCCTGCACCATGGTCGGGAAGAAGGAATTGAAGGCGGCAAGCGTCAGGAAGGCGCCGCCCATCGCCATGAGCGCGCTGCCGAATACGACGGCGCCGATGCGGACGCGGATCGGGTCGATGCCCTGCGCCTCCGCCGCGTGCGGGTTCTCGCCGACGATGCGGACCGCGAGGCCGAGCGGCGTGCGGGCCAGCGCATAGGCGATGACGAGGGCGAGCGCGATGGCGAGATAGGTCGGCGCCGTCTGGCTGAACACCGCCTCGCCGAGGAAGGGCAGGTCGGACAGCACGGGAATCTTGATCACCTGGAACGGCACGATGGTCGGCGGCGAGCCGGATACGGGAATCGCGAGGCGAAAGATGAAATAGGAGAGGCTGGAGGCGAACAGCGTGATGCCGAGCCCCGTCACATGCTGCGAGAGGCCGAGCGGCACGGTGAGCGCGGCATGCAAGAGGCCGAAGACGGCGCCGGACAAAGCCGCCACGGCAAGGCCGAGCCAGAGATCGCCGCCGTGATAGACCGTCATCCAGCCGATCATCGCGCCGAAGGTCATGATGCCCTCGATGCCGAGATTGAGCACGCCGGCCCGCTCGCAGATGAGCGCACCAAGCGTTCCGAAAATCAGCGGCGTCGCGATGCGCAGGACCGCGGCCCAGAGGCCGGCCGAGGCGAAGATGTCGAGCGCGTCCATCATCGGCGGATCCGGTAGTTGGCGAGCGACAGGGCGACCAGCATCGCGATGAGCGACAGGGCGACGATCACATCGGCGATGAAGCTTGGCACGCCGAGCGCACGGCTCATCGAATCCGCGCCGACGAACATCGTCGCGACGAACAATGCGGCGAAGATGACGCCGATCGGATTGAGCGCCGCCAGCATGGCCACGACGATGCCGGTATAGCCGAAGCCGGGCGAAAGGTCGGTGGTGACATAGGCCTTGACGCCGAGCACCTCGATCGCACCGGCGAAACCGGCCAGCCCGCCCGAGATGCACGCCACCTTGACGAGGACGCCGGTCAGCGAGACGCCGGCAAAGCGCGCCGCGGCCGGATTGAGGCCCGCAGCCCGGCTCTCCATGCCGAACACGGTCCGCGCCTGCACCAGCGCGATGACGACGGCGAGGCCGATCGCCACCAGGAGCCCTACATGCAGCCGCGACCGCGCGACGAGTTTCGGCAGCATGGCATCGGCGACGACCGGCACCGATTGCGGCCAGCCGAAAGCGAGCGGATCCTTGAGCGCGCCCTCGATCATCATCGAGACGAACAGCAGCGCGACGAAATTGAGCAGCAGCGTCGTGACGACCTCATCGACGCCGAAGCGAAGGCGCAGCGCCAGCGGTCCGAGCAGCAGCAGTGCGCCCGCCACGGCGCCCGCCAGCATCAGCGCGGGGATCAGCAGGAAAGGCGGCAGATGCAGGCCATGCTGCGAGCCGAGCGCGGCGGCGGCGAGGGCACCGACGAGGAACTGGCCCTCGGCGCCAATGTTCCAGAGCCGCGCCCGGAAGGCGACAGCCGCGGCAAGGCCCGTGAGGATCAGCGGCGCCGTGCGGGTCAGCGTCTCGGTGATGGCGAGGCGCGAGCCGAAGGCGCCGATCAGCATGCGCCGATAGGCTTCCAGAACCGGAGCGCCGGCGATGGCGATGAGGATGCCGGCGAGGACCAGCGCCACCAGCACGGCGGCGACCGGCGCGGCGAGGCGGAGGCCGAACGGCACATGGGTGCGGCGCTCGAAGCGGATCACGCCGCATCCTCCCAGCTTCCCGCCATCATCAGCCCGAGGCGGCGCGGATCGGCCTTCTCGATGGGGATCGGCGGCGAAAGCCTTCCCTTGACGATCGCCTGCACGCGGTCGGCGAGCGCCAGGATCTCGTCGAGATCCTCGGAGATCAGCAGCACGGCGGTGCCCGCTTTGCGAGCGGCAAGGATTTCGCCATGCACCGCCGCGACGGCGCCTTCGTCGAGGCCGCGTGTCGGCTGGGCCGCGATCAGGATGCGCGGGCTGGTCTCGAGATTGCGGCCGAGGATCAGCTTCTGCATGTTGCCGCCCGAGAGCAGGCGGATTGGGCTGTCCTCCGAGCCGCCGCGTACGTCGAAGCGCTCGATGACCTCGCGGGCGAAGGCGCGGCCGGCACCGCGGCGTACGAAGCCGGCAGCCGAGAAGCGCGGTTCGCGCACCCGTTCGAGCACGGCATTTTCCCACACGGCCATCTCGCCGACGGCGCCGTCCGCGTGGCGGTCTTCCGGGATGCGGCCGATGCCGGCGGCAACGAAGCCGCGCGGCGTCGGGCGCGGGGCTGGCGCGCCATAGAGTTCGAGGCTGCCGGCGCTTGGCCGTTCGAGACCCGAAACGAGCCGCACCAGCGTGTGCTGGCCATTGCCGGAAACACCGATGATGCCGAGCGTCTCGCCGGCGCGGACCTCAAAATCGATCGCCTTCAGCGCCGTGCCGACATCGACGCCGGCGGCCCTGAGGGCAATTGCACCCGGCGCCTGGCTCTCGCGGCGCGGGCGCGCGACGCGGCGGCCGACCATCAGTTCGGCGAGCTCGTCCTTGCTGGTCTCGCTGGCGCGCCGCTCGGCCACGACCTTGCCGCCGCGCAGCACCGTGACGCGGTCGGCAGCGGCCAGGACTTCATGAAGCTTGTGCGAGATGAAGATGATCGAGAGGCCCAGTTCGGCCATGCCGCGCAGCGTCCGGTAGAGCTGCTCCGCCTCCTGATGCGTCAGCACGGCGGTCGGTTCGTCGAGGATCAGCACCTTCGCGTCGCGATAAAGCGATTTGAGGATTTCGACGCGCTGGCGCTCGCCGACCGAGAGATCGCCGACGCGGGCATCGGGATGCACCGCGAGGCCGAATTTCGCGGAGAGCGCCGCCAGCTTCTCGCGCGCGGCGGCGCTGCCAAGGCCGAAGGCGCCGAGCGGCCGTGTCCCGGCAATGACGTTTTCGAGCACGGTCAGGTTGGCGGCGAGCGCGAAATGCTGATGCACCATGCCGATGCCGGCCTCGATCGCGGCGCGCGGCTTGCCTGGCGGCAGTTCGCGCCCAAAGGCGATGACGCGGCCTGCATCAGCCGTATAGTGGCCGAACAGGATGTTCATCAGCGTCGTCTTGCCTGCGCCGTTCTCGCCGAGCAGCGCCAGCAATTCGCCCTGGCGAAGTTCGAGCGTGATGTCGTCATTGGCGGTCAGCGCGCCGAACCGCTTGGTGATCCCTTCGAGGCGAAGAACGACGGCGGTGCTCAAGACGGCAGGCCGGCGATCGAGGTGCGATGCGACCAGGGCACGGCCCGCTGCAGCCGGCGGGCAAGGCGCAGCAGCAGTCCGTCGCTGGCCATCGGTCCGATCAGTTGCACCGGCAGCGGCAGGCCGGCGCCATCCGTGCCATGCGGGACCGTGAGGGCGGGGGTCCCGGCGATGTTGGCGAGCATCGCATAGGGCGCGAAATCGCTCATCCGGCGCCATTGCAGCGGGACGTCGTCGTGATCGAAGGGGAAAGCGCCGATCGGCAGTGGTGGGCCTGACAGCATCGGCGTCAGCAGGATGTCGACCTCGTCGAACAGGCGCCACAGCGCATGCGCGACGCGCACCGCGGCGATCTCCGCCGCCTGATAGTCGCGCGCCGTCATGTCGAGACCGCGTCGCGCCACGGCTGCGGTGAGCCGTTCGACCTTTGAGAGATCGGGCATGTTGCGCGCGAGATTGGTGCAGATGATCCGGTCGAAGACCATTTCGGAATCGCGGGCGAGCGGCGCAAGGTGCGCCGGGTCCAGCGTGACGAGCGTGTGCCCGGCCTCGGCCAGGACCGCGCCGGCATGCGCGACAGCCTCGCGCCGCGCCGGCTCGATCGCCTTGCCTTCGGCGACATCGAGGAGAATGCCGACCCTGAGCGGGGCTACAGTCTCGTCGAGACGGCCGGCCAAGGGCAGATCGAGGTCGGCATCGGGAAAATAGCCTTCGCCGCTGCCGGAAAAATGCTCGAGTGCCAGCGCGGTATCGCGCAATGACCGGCTGACGACGAGCTCGGCCGCGATACCGCCGATATGATTGCCGAAATCCGGCCCGCCGGGCATGACGCCGCGCGTCGGCTTGAGGCCGACAAGGCCGCAGCAGGCGGCCGGAACGCGCGTCGATCCGCCGGCATCGGTGGCATGCGCCAGCGCGACGATCCCGGCCGCGACTGCAGCTGCGGCGCCGCCCGAGGAGCCGCCGGGCGTCAACGAGGGGTCGAGGGGATTGCGCGCGACCGGGCCAAGCGCCGGCTCGCTCGAAAGCGAGAGGCCGAATTCGGGAACGGTGGTGACGCCGAAGGGGACGAGGCCCCCAGCCTTGAAACGTCGCGCAAGCTCGGCGTCTTCTGCCGGCGGCGTCGGGGGCAGGGCGGCCGAGGCGCAGACGACCGGCAGACCGATGGCGCTCGCGCCGAGATCCTTCATCAAGAAGGGGACGCCGGTGAAGGGCTTCAGGCGGAAATATTTCGGCCGCCGTTTCAGCCCGGCGTCGATGGCGGCGGCGTTTTCGCGTCCGAGGTCAGCCGCGAGAAACGAAATCGCCCCGAGCGCCTTCGCCTCATCCGCCCGGGCAAGGGCCGCGTCCATAGCGGCGCCGGCGCTTGTTTGGCCGGAACGGATTGCCTCTGCCAGCGTGGCACCGTCGGAAGGCTCTGGATGATCTGTCACGACTCGCATCCCATGGATTCGAAGCATGTCATTGCCGGGCTTGACCCGGCAATCCAGCCTTTCTTGAGGGGGCGGTCTTGACGCAGCCGCTGCAGGCAAGCCTGGATTGCCGGGTCAAGCCCGGCAATGACAGGGTGGGCTGCACGCCTCAGGTCGGCTCGGCCGGGTCGACAGGCACGGTGAATGTGCCGTCCTTGATCGCCTTGCGCTTGGCTTCCATGGCGGGGACGGAGTCCTTGATCACCATGCTCTCGGTGAAGACGATGTCGTTGCCACCTTCCTTCATGTAGGAGAACGGGCTGTAATCCTTGCCCGTCTTGGCGCCGGCCGGGGTGTCCTTGATGGCGGCATCGAGGATCGGGCGGAAATACCACATCGCATTGGCGAAGACGGTCTCGGGATAGCGCGGCGTGTAGTCGATCAGCGAGCCGACAGACTTGATGCCCTTCTCCTTGGCAGCGTCGGCCGTGCCGATGCGCTCGCCAAACAGGATGTCGGCGCCGGCGTCGATCTGGGCGAGGCCGGATTCGCGCGCCTTGGGCGGATCGAAGAAGGTGCCGATGAAGCCGACCAGGAATTTCGAGTCGGGCCGCACTTCCTTCACGCCGGCGCGGAAGGCGTTGATCAGGATATTCACCTCGGGGATCGGGATCGCGCCGACCGCGCCGAACGTTCCGGTCTTGGACATCGGCGCCGCGAGCATGCCGGCGAGATAGGCCGCCTCATGGTTCCAGGTGCCGAAGGTGCCGAAATTGTCGCCGGCCGGGCCGCCGGACGAGCCCATCAGGAAGGCCGTGTCCGGATAATCCGCCGCGACCTGGCGCGCCTCGGTCTCCACCGCATAGGATTCGCCGACGATCAGCTTGTTGCCGGCTTCGGCATATTCCCGCATCGCGCGCGGATAATCGGTGCCGGAAACACCTTCCGAGAAGGTGTATTCGATCACGCCATCCTTGGCGGCGGCCTGCAGCGCCTCGTGCAGGCGCGAGTTCCAGGCGTTCTCGACCGGCGAGGCATGGATGCCGGCGACCTTCAGCTTTTCCGCGGCAAAGGCACGCGGAACGCCAAGAGCGAGCGTGCCGGCGGCCGAGGCGAGCAGAAAGCGGCGCCGTGAAATCGTGGTGGACATGACTGTTCCCCTCTGAAGCGCGCTGGGCGCGCCGGCTGATGCCGGGCCTTTTTGTCTGGGCGGTCAAATTCCATTCTCTGCCCAGTTAATTGTCAAGCCCATCGCCTGTGCAAAACCCTGCTCCGGTGGATTGCCAGCGCGCGGGGAACTCCTGGCCTCCGCGTCTGTTGGGAGGGGTGCAATCAGCGAGGGATTCATGACGTCAACAATGGAAGAGGCTCGGCCCGTGGCCGGTCCAAGGTCGGCGGCCGCCTCGCCCCTGATGCCGGTCAGGGCGACCTATCGCGTCCAGTTCAATACCGATTTCACCTTCGCGGATGCGGAGCGGATGGCGCCTTATTTTGCCGCGCTCGGCATCAGTCATCTCTATGCCTCGCCGATCTTCAAGGCCCGCGCCGGCTCGGGGCATGGTTATGACATGGTCGATCCGACGCGGATCAGCGACGAACTCGGCGGCGAGGGCGGCTTCAGAAGCATGGCCGCGGCGCTCGCCGGCGTCGGTATCGGCGTCATCCTCGACATCGTGCCGAACCACATGGCTGCCGACGGCGCCAATCCCTATTGGATCGACGTGCTCGAATTCGGCGCCGATGCGGCGTCGGCGCCGGTCTTCGACATCGATTTCGCGCGGCGGATCGCTCTGCCCTGGCTCGGCGACGACGCGCCGGCTATCGAGAAGCTCGCCTATGACGATGCGGCGGGGCGCGTGACGGCGATTGTTGCCGGCAATGCCATTCCCTTGCGGCCGCGCTCCACCGCCGATCTCCTCGATCGCGTCGGCGCCATGGAAGCAGCGCTGCTCTGGCGGATCATCGACCGCGCCACCGCCGATCCTGAAGCGATCGAGTCCGCGCGTGTGGCGCTGAGGGCCACCGTCGCGGCCATGTCGGGTTCGTTCGAGCGCGCGCTCGCGAAAGCCGATCTCAACGCCGTTCATGCCGAGCAGCATTGGCAGGCCGTGCCCTGGCGACAGATCGAAGCGCTCAATTACCGCCGCTTCTTTGAAGTTTCGCATCTGCTCGGCGTCCGCATCGAGGACGAGGCGGTGTTCGAGATCGTCCACCGCCTGCCGCTGGCGCTCGTTCGCGAAGGGCTGGTGCAGGGTCTTCGCGTCGATCACGTCGATGGGCTCGCCGATCCCGCCGCCTATTGCGTCCGGCTTCGCGAGGCCACCGGCCCGGAGGCGCTGATCCTCATCGAGAAGATCCTCGGCCATGACGAAGCGCTGCGCCCGTGGCCGATCGACGGCACCACAGGCTATGAGCGCCTCAACCTCATCAACGAGGCATTCGTCGCGGGCAGCGGACGCTCCGCGTTCCAGTCCTATCTGGCGGAACGTGGCTGGCTGTCCGGCGGGTCGCTCGCCCGGATCGCAGCCGCAAAGACCGAAGTGATCGAGAAGAGTTTCAAGCCGGAACTCGCCCGCCTCGTCGAGAGCGCGGCAGCCGTCCTCGGCGACGACGCGCCTTTGGCGAGCGCGCTTGAGGCGGCCGTGGTGGCGCTGCTCGCCGCTTTTCCGGTCTACCGCTCCTATCTCGTCGGCCTGCCGGCGTCTGCCGAGGATGAGGCGCTGTGGCGAGAGGCCGAAATGCGCGCGAAACGCGACGCGCCCGCCGTTGCGCCGATCGTGGTGCGCCTCGTCGAGGCGGCGCTGCTGGCGCCCGGTGTCGATGCGGCGCGCTTTCGCCGCCTGTTCCAGCAGCTTTCCGGCCCGGCGATGGCCAAGGGCTTCGAGGACACGGAGCTTTATCGCAGCGTCGCGCTGGCCTCGGTGAACGAGGTCGGCTCCGATCTCGTGGCCCCGCCACGCCAGGCTGACGACCTGCATGCGGCGTTTGCCAGCTTCGGACCGAGGGGCCTGATACCGCTCGCGACGCATGATACCAAGCGCGGCGCAGACACGCGGGCGCGGCTCAATCTTCTGTCGCACTCACCTGAGCGCTGGATCGGCCTCGTCGAAAGCTGGGAAGCGCGTCACGCCGCGCTGAAGAGCGAGGCCGGGCCGGATGATCTCGATCTCTGGTTCATCTATCAGACGCTGTTCGCGGCCTGGCCGCTGCCGGTTGACCGCGCGCGCATCTATTTCGAAAAGGCGATGCGGGAGGCGAAGCGGCACAGCGGCTGGACCGATCCGAACGAGGACTATGAGACCGCGCTGCACAGCTTCGTGGCAACGTTGATCGAAGGTCCCGAAGGCGCGACATTCCGGGCCGACCTCGAAGCCTTTCTGGCGGAGACGGCCCCCATCGCCGCGACGAACAGCCTGTCGCAGACGGTGCTGCAACTGACCCTGCCCGGTATTCCCGATATCTACCGCGGGACGGAACTCGTGGATTTCAGCCTTGTCGATCCCGATAACCGGCGCCCATTCGCATGGGGCCGCCGCGAAGCGCTGCTGGCGTCGCCGGCTTCGGCGATCCCGGCCTTGGCGGAGGACGACGAACGCGTCGCCAAGCTGATCGCGACACGCAGCCTGCTGGCGCTGCGCGCGCGCCATCCCGATGTCTTCACGGCGCCTTACCAGCCCGAGCGCGTCGCCGAGCAGGGATGGTTTGCCTTCAGCCGGCGCGGGAGCGCTGCCGAACTCGTTGTTGCCGTGCCGCTGACGCCGCGCGCCATGGCAACGGAAGCCCTCACCTTTGCGGACGAGCGCTATGCCGGATCCTGGCGAAAGCCGCTCGCCGGCGATTCCGCGACGGCGATCGAAGGCGGTCGCGCCCCGATCAGCACGACCCTTCCGGTGCTGATTTTGGTACGCCCGCTGACGGACGGCGCGACAACGGAACCGCACCTCCAAGGCTGAGTTGATCCCAGCCAGCCGATGGCCGTTCTCGAACGCCATGCGAACTCAGCTGGGTAGCGGGTGAAACATGACCGAATTCAGCGACGAGGAAATCCGCCGTGAAGCCTTCCTTCTCTGGGAGGCCGAGGGGCAGCCGCTTTGGTCGAACGCCTATGACCATTGGTTCCGTGCCGTGGAACAGCTGCGCCGCCGCCATTCGGCGGAGCGCGATTTCGGTAACGCTCTCCCGACTGAAGAGCCGGATGCTCCCAGCTGAGCCCACTCGATACCAGGAGATGAGATATGACGATGCAGGACAGAACGGACGACAAGCCGGAAGGTGGCCATGCCCTGATCGACTCGCATGTCGAAGGCGTGCCCCCGACCGGTGATCCGACGATCCTGCGGTCCAGCCTGGCGATCGCCGACACGACACGCGGCGATCGCGTCGGCTCCGGTCCGGAGGAATATGAGCACGGCCCGCTCTCCTATGATCGGATCCAGCACTATCGTTTCGGCCCCGAACTGATCGAGGACGGCGTTCGGTTTCGCCTCTACGCCCCGTCCGCCGACCAAGCGGAGCTGCTGCTGGTCGACGAGGCGCCGCTTCAGATGGCTCGCGATGCCGATGGCTGGTTCAGCCTCGATGTCGCCGGCGCCGGCCCGGGCACGCTCTACAGGTTCCGCGTCAAGGGTTTCGAAGTTCCCGACCCGGCCTCGCGCGGCCAGGCGGACGATTCTGGCGGCTGGAGCGTGGTGCGGGGACCACTTGGATTAGCGAGCGAGCGGGCAGCGCGTCCCTGGCACGAGGCGGTGATCGCCGAACTGCATATCGGCACCGCGACGCCCGAAGGGACGTTCGAGGGCCTCGCCCGGCGGATCGGCCATTTCGCCGACGCGGGATACACGGCGATCGAAATAATGCCGATCGGCGATTTCCCTGGCTCTCATAACTGGGGTTATGACGGCGTGCTGCTCTTTGCGCCCGAGCGCAGCTACGGCACGCCCGAAGAACTGCGAGCGCTGGTCGACGCGGCCCATGCGCATGGCCTCGCCGTCATTCTCGACGTCGTCTACAACCATTTCGGTCCTGTCGATAATTATCTTCCGGTCTATGCCGAGAGCTTCTTCGACAATGGTGTCCAGACACCCTGGGGGGCGGGGCTGAACTTCGCCGATCCGCTCGTCCGGCTCTTCTTCCTCGAAAATGTCCGCATGTGGCTTGAGGACTACGACATGGACGGACTCCGCTTCGATGCCGTGCACGAATTCGCGACATCCGGCGCCGATCTCATGAAGCGCGAGCTGGCGGCGATGGCGCGGGCCATCAAGCCGAACGCGATGCTCATCCTCGAAAACCTCGACAACAGTGCGACGTGGCTCGAGCGCGACGAGGCGGGCCGTCCCCGGCATTTCGACGCGCAGTGGAACGACGATATCCACCATGTGCTGCATGTGATCGCGACCGAGCAGCGCAGCGGCTATTACCGCGACTTTGCCGATGCGACGGTCGAGAAGGCCCGCCGGGTGCTGGCGGAAGGCTTCGCCTATCAGGGGGAGCCGGTGCCGCGCCGCGGCGATGTCGAGCGCGGCGAGCCTTCAGGGCATCTGCCGCCTTCGGCCTTCGTCTCCTTCATCCAGAACCACGACCAGATCGGCAATCAGCCGGATGGACGGCGCCTGGCGGAGGATCTCGACGCGGAGCGGCTCGATTTCCTGCATTTCGTGATCATGCTCTCGCCGCAGATCCCGATGTTCTTCATGGGCGAGGAAGCGCATATCCGTGCGCCGTTCCCGTTCTTCGGCGATCTCAAGGGCGAGTTCAGCACGGAAATCCGCGAAGGACGGGCGCAGCAGGCCAAGGAGTTCTTCGAATCCGAACATGCCGACGAGCTGGTTCCCGATCCGATGTCCCCCGACACCATGGCGATGGCAAAGCTCGACTGGAACGAATTCGCCGTCCCGGAGCGGTCACGAGCACTGGAGCGTTTCCGTGAACTCGCACGGTTGCGGCGGGAGCATCTCTGGTCGCTCACCGACACGCCCTATCAGGGTGCGGACGCGGACCATGACGGCCGGGTGATCGCCGTGTCCTGGAGTTACGCCGGCGGGACGCTCGTCATGGTGATGAATGCGGCGCCCGAAGCGGGGTCGATCGAGGTCGCCCCGTTCGAGCCGATCGCCACGACCGGTACGCAGCGGCGTGAGGGCGGCCGCATGGTGCTCGGCCCGTGGTCCGCGGTTATCAGCGTGCTGCCCGCGAAGCCTTGAAGCGACAGCCGGGTGCGCCTTAGCGGGGCAGGACGGCCCTGAGCGCGGCCTCGAGCGCCGGTGTCGTATAGGGCTTCTGGACGAAGGCCACGGTGGCATCACCGTCAAAGCCGTCGACCTCGCCGAGGCCGGAGGCAAAGATGATCGGCAGGCCCGGCAGGGTGGCGCGGACACGGTGGACGAGTTCGATGCCGCTCATATCGGGCAGGCCGACATCCGTCATCAGGGCATCGAACGGATCGGCTGCAAGCGCCGCCAGAGCGGCGGCGCCATCGGCCGCCTCGGCGACCTCATGCCCGAGGTCGCGCAGCATCTCTGCCGTGTTCATGAGAATGAGGAAGTCGTCCTCACAGACCAGAAGCCGCATTCTCAGCCTTTCCCGGGGCGGACAGAGCCGCGCAGCCCATGTGATTGCTCGCCACGGTTTGGTGGACGCCGGACAAAGCGGGCTGAGCGATTGCGAGCCATCCTACAGCAACCGCCGGCCGGGGAAAGCGGTCGCGGCGAGGCGCGCTACGGATCGTCAACCTGCGGCGCGCAGCGGCACAACGCTGCTCGGGGCGGCGAGCGTCGCCAGCGGCATCGTCTCGCCCTGACGGCCGAAACGGATGGCGACGACCTGGCCATAGGGGATGCGCGTCGTCAGGCCTGCGTCATCGTCGAACTCGACCGCATCGGCCTGGCAGCGTAACGCGCCGCTGGCCAGATGCGCGCCATCGTCACGGCGTTCGATCTCGATCCAGCCCGCAGCGGCCTGCATGTCGGCGTCGATCCGCGCGATCATTTCCCGGACGGTTTCCATCATCGGCGTCCTCTGCTGTCATTTGTTCTTATTTTGTTCTCTTTATCCCCGCTGTCAAGATATCCACAGGCCGAAAAACTGACGCGTCTCAGCCGCGCGTCAGCCGATGCCAGGGCCGGGCGCGTTCGATCTGTCCCGCGAGCGCGAAGAGGGTTCCGTCGCGACCAACAGCGGATGCGAACTGGGCGCCAACCGGCAGGCCGTCGACGCGCGTGACGGGCACGCTCATCGCTGGCGCTCCCGCGGCATTGAACGGGAAGGTGAAGGGTCCGAAGGCGTTGAGGCGATCGACGAAGCGGGTGACATCCGTCTCGGCACCGTCGAAATGGCCGTGCGGCAAGCGGCTTTGCGCCGTCACCGGCGTGATCAGCACATCATAGCGCTCGAAGAAGCGGGCAAGCGCTCGCCCGATCGCGTGCATCTCGCCGATGGCGCGGATCTGGTCGCCTGCCGTCAGCCTTTTGGCCTCGTCCATCCAGGCGACATTGACCGGCTCCAGCAGCGCGCGCGGGTCCGCAATGCCATGCGCCGCTGCGACGTCCTCGACGAAGACAAGGGTGAGGGCAGCCGCGAGACGGCGGAGGCAGTTGGCGGGATCAATGCCGTCGAGCGAGGGCCGCGCTTCCTCGACATGATGGCCGAGCGCGGCGGCGAGATGGGCCGCCTCGATCGCGGCCTCGAGGCAGGCGTCCTCGACCCGCTCGCCGCCAAACGCCTCGGTCATCAGGGCGATGCGCAGCGGCGCCGGGTCACGCCGGGACTGCTCCAGAAAGGACAGTGGATCGGCGGCGAGGCCGTAGCGCGCCCCCGGTTCCGGTAAGCTCGTTGCGTCGAGCAGAGCGGCGCTGTCGCGAACGGTCATGGTCAAAGCGTGGTTCGCCGACATGCCGAAAAAGATCTCGCTGGCATCGGGGCCAACGGGCGTGCGGCCGCGGCTCGGCTTCATGCCGAAAAGGCCGGTCAGCGAGGCCGGCATGCGGATCGAGCCGGCGCCGTCGGTGGCATGAGCCATCGGCACCATGCCGGATGCGACCGCCGCCGCGCTGCCACCGCTCGAGCCGCCCGGTGACAGCGTCGGATCGAGCGGATGGCGCGTCGGACCGAAGGCGGCCGGCTCGGTCGCCGAAGAGAGACCCAATTCGGCGGCACTGGTTTTGCCGAAGATGACGAGCCCCGCGGCCTTGTAGCGCGCCGTCAGCGTTGAATCCCTTGTCGCGACGATGCCGTCGAAGAGATGGCTGCCGCTCGTCGTCACGGTTCCGGCAAAGCGGAGATCGAGATCCTTCAGGAGGAACGGCACGCCGCGAAACGGACCATCCGGCAGCCCGTCCGCAATGGCCTGTCTGGCAAGTTCGTCATGCCGATGCACGACGGCGTTGAGGGCCGGATTGAGCGCTTCGACACGCGCGATCGTGGCGTCCAGCGCTTCGTCAGCCGTCAGCGCGCCCTTGCGGATCTCATCGGCGATGCCGAGCGCATCGAGCCCGGCCAATGCGTCGTCTGTGATGTCGGTCATGCCGCGAGGGTCCGTGCGAGGGCGAGCAACGTGCGATCGGCCCCACGCCAGCCAAGCGCCGCGAGACCGACCGGGATCGTGCCGGCCCTTCCAAGTGGCAGGCCGACCTGCGGCAATCCACTGAGACCGGCGATGCAGGTCAGATCGACGATCCGGTCGCCGGCAGCGCCCATGACCGAGAGCGGCGCGTCGCGATGCGGCGGCAGGATCGGCACGGCCGGATAGACCACGACGCGGCGGCGATCGAGCAGGGCGTCGAGCCGCGCGCTCATCGCCGCACGGAAGCGCAGCGCCTCAGTGCGCGCGCTCTCAGGGATGAGCGCCGCATGGGCGAGCGTCGAGCCGACCTCGAAGGAAAAGCGCGGATTGACGGCATCGACCCAGTCGCGGAACGTCGCCGAGAACTCGCTGCATTGCGCCGTGATCTGGCACTGGTTCCAGGTCTTGAGGCCCTCTTCGGCCAGCGTGACCGCGCGCACCGGGGCGATGGCGCCGAGGCGCTTGAGGGCGGGCTCGAGTGCTGCGGGCACCGCCTCGTCGGCGATGGCGAAGGCGTCGGTCGCGATGAGGATTTCCTCGATCGGGGACGTGGGTTCCGCGTCCGGCGTCAGCACGATGCCGACTTTTTCAAAGATCGCAGCGTCATCGGCGAAGAAGCCGGCTGTGTCGAATGAGGCGGACTGCATCATCAGCCCCTCGACCGAGATGGCGCCATGCGTCGGACGGAGACCATAGAGGCCGCAGAAGCTGGCGGGGACGCGCACCGAGCCGCCGGAATCGGTGCCGAGTGCGAAGTCGACGAGGCCGCCGGCGACCGCCGCGGCGGAGCCGCTGGACGAGCCGCCGGGGAAGCGGTCACGGGCGCGTGGATTGATCGGCGTGCCGTCGAACTGGTTGCGGCCGAGCAAGCCAAGCGAAATCTCGTCGGTGATCGTCTTGCCGACGAGTGTCGCGCCGGCGGCGCGGAGTTGCTCGACGACCTTGGCCGAGCGGCGGGCCGGAGCATGCGTGCGCGCCCAATCGGGATTGCCGCAGCCGGTGACATGGCCGGCGATGTCGAAGAGGTCCTTGGCGGCAAAGGTCAGCCCGTCGAGCGGGCCGGTGCCGGTGGCCGGCAGGACGATATCGGTTCCCGGCACGAAGGCGCCGTAGGGATCATGAATGGGCATCGTTTCGGTCCTCAGGCCTGCCGCTCGATTGCGACCTTGTCGACGACGCTGACATGCGCCGCGACGACATGCCAGTCGCCGTCGATCTTGGCCCAGCTCTGCTGCTGGCGGCCGATCTTGCCGGCGGGAACATCGACATAGAGCGTCGAGACCGTCGCGAACTCTCGGCCGAAGGTGGTGATGATCGTCTCGGTCAAGGCACGGTCGGGCCCGGTCTTGCGGCGCCTCGCGTTGAAGGCCTTGATCGGGGCATGGCCATGCTGGATCTGGCCGTCGCCATAGCGGACCGTATAGGGGCTGTTCCAGAACAGATGGTCGAGCGCCGGTCCGTCGGCGTCGATCAGCCCTTGTTCGTAGCGGCCGAAGGCCTCTGTCACCTCGGCGACGGTTTTGGGATCGTTGATGAGCACGCGGTTACTCCTTCAAATCGGCGCGGCGCGCATGATCAGGGAAACAAGCGGGCCGTGTAAACGCGCTTGAAGCGGCAGCCTGCGCAAAGGCGCGGCATGGCCCACTCATTGTTCCCCCAGGATGGTTGAGAGAGACATCGCGCCGCCCAGGCGCGCTTGCGCAATTCCGGTGTGGATGCTCATCGAGGGACGTTGCCAATCGCTGTGACCTCGGCTAGAGGTACGTATCAGTAATACGTATCAGGAAGCTTCAGGCATGACGGCCGAACGGCCTCGCAGGGTCACGCAACGCGATGTCGCGCGCTTGGCGAGCGTATCGCAGACCACGGTCTCGCTGGTGCTTTCCGGCGCGCCGACCAGCCAGATTCCGGCCGAAACGCTGGAGCGCGTGCAGGCGGCGATGCGCGAGCTTGGCTATGTGCCGAACCGCTGGGCGCGGGCGCTGAAGACCAACAAGACGATGACGCTCGCCTGCGTCGTGCCCGATATCGCCAACCCGTTCTATCCCTCATTGCTGAGGGGCATGCAGTCCGCCGCCGATCACGCGGGCTATGACGTCATCACGGTCAACACCGACGGCGCAGCCGAGCGCGAGCAGCGCTTCCTCAACTGGAGCCTCGAAGGCCGGGTCGACGGGGTGGTTGGCGTGTTCTTCACGCTGCGCGTCGCTGATTTCCAGCCGCTGACCGATGCCGGGATCGGCGTGGTGCGCATCGAATCCTCGAAGAAGAAGGTCGGGCCGCTGCCGGTCGACAATCTCTATATCGACAACGAGGCGGCGGCCGGCGAGGTCACGCGCTATCTGATCCGGCGCGGCTATCGCCGCATCGCCATGATCGCCGGCCTTGGTGGCCCGCAGGAGGGACGTCTCAACGGCTATGAGGCGGCGCTTCTGGAAGCCGGCCGCAAGCCGCTGATCGTTGCCGACGAAGCCTTCAATGAAGAGGGCGGCTTTCGCGCCGCGCAGCAATTGTTCGCGCTGCCCGCCCGCCCTGACGCGATTTTCGCCGCCAACGACATGATGGCGATCGGCGCCATGGCCGCGGCGCATGAGGCCGGTCTGGCTGTGCCCGGCGATGTCGCCATCGCAGGTTTCGACGACATCTTCGCGGCGCGGCTGGTGACGCCGGCGCTCACGACCATTTCACAGTTCCAATACGACCTCGGCACGACGGCGGCCGAGGTCCTGCTCGATCGGCTCCAACGCGGCAATGCGGGACCCGGAACGAGCCAGGCGATGCCGTTCCGTCTGATCGAGCGCAGTTCAACCTGATCGATCGAGCTGAACCAACGGGAGGAGGACACAATGGGTTATCGGGCAAAAATCGCTCTGGCAGGCGCCGCGCTGGTCGCGCTCGGCGTATCGGCCAGCGTCACGGCCGCCATGGCCGAGGACAAGAAGCCAATCACGTGGTGGTATGAGACCGCCGCGCCGGAAAATCAGGAAGCGCTGCAGAAGCTGCTCGTCGAGCCTTTCAATGCGGCCCATCCGGACGAGAGCCTTTCGATCGATTTCCGCGGCGCGGAACTCGACAAGCAGCTCCGCATCGCGATGCTCTCGGGCTCCGGGCCCGACATCGTCTATACGGCGGGGCCGAGCTATGTCGCCTCGATGGCGCAGGCCGGCCAGTTGCTGCCGCTCGATGATTATGCGGCCAAGCTCGGCTGGAACGAACGCATCCTGCCGGTGTTCCTGGAACTCGGGAAATATAACGGCAAGCTCTACGCCCTGCCGAAGACCTATGAAACGCTTGGCCTCTTCTACAACAAGACATTGTTCGAGAAGAACGGCTGGCAGCCGCCGAAGACCATCGCCGAGCTCGAGACGCTCGCCGGCGCGATGAAGGCCAAGGGCCTCGTACCGTTTGCCGCCGGCAATGCCGACTGGCGCCCGACCAATGAGCATTATGTCTCGATCGTGCTGAACTCGATCGCCGGGCCCGACAATGTCTACAAGGCGCTGAACGGCGAGATTCCCTGGACGGCGGAGCCCTTCGTCAAGGCGATCGATACGCTGAACAACTGGTGGCAGAAGGGCTATTTCGGGCCAAACTACTTCTCGCTCACCGGCGAGCAGGCCTTCGCGCAGGTCGCCACCGGACAGGCTGGCATGGCACCGACCGGCACCTGGAACTTCCAGAACGTGCCGCGCTACTTCCCTCAGAACAATGCAGAGCCTGGTTTCGTCGGCTTCCCGAGTGCCGAGGGCGTTGCCTATCCGATCTATGCGCTCGGCATCGGCTCGACCTTCTCGATCGCCAATTCCTCGCAGAATCCGGATGGCGCGGCCGCCGTCATCGACACCGTCTTCAGCGACAAGTTCTATGGCGAGATGAACACCGTCTGGCAGGGCGAGTGGAACACGCCGCTGAAGGATCTCTCGGGCGTGAAGATGGGCGAGGGCGTCATCCCGCTCTATGGCGAGACCATGAAGAACCTCGCCGCCTCGGTGAGTGACGGCCAGTATGGCTACACCACCTGGACGTTCCTGCCGCCCGCGACCGACACCTATCTGGTTTCGGGCATGGAAGAGGTCTGGCTCGGCAAGATCACGACGGTGCAGTTCCTCGAAAAGCTCGATGCGTCGTTCCAGGCCGAGAAGGCCGCCGGCAAGGTGCCGGCCATCCCGAAGCGCTGAAGCGCCGCCGCGCGCTTCTCCGCCCCCCGGGGGAGTGCGCGGCGCGCACAGACGACATGACGCGTCATCGCCGGGCCTCACCCGGCGGTGCCGGGCCGTATCCGATCTCCCGTCGCAAACGCCTTCCCGCCCGCAAGGACAACGGCCATGTGGCTTTTTCTCGTGCCGACGCTCGCCATCAATGTCGTGATCATCCTGATCCCGGCGCTGTTGACGATCGCGCTCGCCTTTTTCCAGTGGGACGGCATCTCGGCGCCGGTCTTCATCGGCCTCGGCAATTTCGCCGCGCTCTGGAGCGATGGGCCGTTCTGGACGGCGCTTCAGAACAACCTGATCTGGACCGCGATCTTCCTGACCGTGCCGATCGCCATGGGCCTTCTCGCGGCGAGCCTCTTGCTCATCGTGCCACGGCGCGGCTCGACGCTGTTCCAGGTCGTCTATTTCTTGCCGGTTATCATCGCGACCGCCATCACGGCGCGCGTCTGGCAGGGCATGATCTATAGTCCTGTCACCGGCGTCTTCGGCTATCTGCAGAAGCTCGGCCTGCCGATCGTCAACCCGCTGTCGCAGACCTCGACGGCGCTGTTTGGCGTCGCCACGGTCGATCTCTGGCACTGGTGGGGCTTTCTCTGCGTCATCTTCTTTGCAGCGCTCCGCCAGGTGCCGCAGGAGCAGATCGAGGCGGCGCGCATCGAGGGCGCCGGCTTCTGGCAGATGATGCGCTACGTCCTGCTGCCGGGTATCCGGCCAACCATCATGCTGATGATGATCATGACGGTGATCTGGTCGTTCCTGGTGTTCGACTTCGTCTACATCCTGACGCAGGGTGGCCCGGCCTTCTCCAGCGAGGTTCTGTCGACGCTCGCTTATCGCAAGGCCTTCTATGACCTGAATGTCGGCCAGGCGGCTGCAACGGCGCTGGTGATCAGCCTGTTCGGCCTCGTCGCGACCTTCTTCTATATCCGCATCCAGTCGAGGGAGAGCGTCTGATGAGGCTCGTCGAAAGCCGCGCGACGCTGACGATCACCTATGTCGTCCTCGCCATCGGATTGTTCACGGCGTTGTTCCCGATCGTGTTGCTGGTGCTCAATTCGCTGAAATCGGCGCAGGAAATCATCCTCAATCCGCTGGCGCTGCCGCAGGTCATCCGCTTCGACAATTTCGCCCGCGCCTGGAAGGACGCGAGGTTCAGCACGACGTTCTGGAACTCGGCGATGCTGACCGGGATGACGATCCTCCTCGTCTGCTCGACGGGCTCGGCCGCGGCCTATGTCCTCGCGCGCAAGAAGATCAAGGCGTGGAAGGTGGTGACCTTCTACCTGCTCGCGACGACGACCGCGCCGATCCAGCTCTTCCTGTTCCCGCTCTATTTCGGCTTCGCGAAGCTCGGCCTCATCAACAATGTCTTTGCCGTCTCGCTCGTCTACACGGCGATCTATTCGCCCTTCGCGATCATGCTGCTCAGGACCTATTTCCTGGCCGTGCCGGCGGAAATCGAGGAAGCGGCGATCATCGACGGCGCCTCGTCCTGGCAGGTGTTCACGCGCGTGATGCTGCCGATCGTCTCGCCAGGCATTCTCACGGTGGCGCTGATCATCGGCCTCTATTCCTGGAACGAGTTCCTCATCGCCACGACCTTCCTGCAGCGGCAGGACAAGCTGACGGCCGTCGTCTCGTTCTTCCTGCTTTCCGGCCAGTACTCGTCCGACTGGGGAGAGATCATGGCGGCGGCGCTGATCATCGTGCTGCCGATCGTCGTGCTGTTCGTCTTCCTGCAGCGCCGCTTCATCGAAGGCATGGCCGGCGGCTCGGTCAAGGGCTGAGCCGCGCCCGAACAAACCTTAAGAGAATCCCGAGGAACCAAGGGTCCATCATGAGCAACGCCCCCCTTCCGAACGATTATCTGGAGCGCGTCTATGCCGGCGTGCTCGGCAAGCTGATCGGCGTCTATGTCGGCCGTCCCTTCGAGGGCTGGACCTACCAGAAGATCATGAGCGAGCTCGGCGAGGTCGACTATTACGTCCATGACCGGCTCGGCGTGCCGCTGGTCGTCACCGACGACGACGTCGCCGGCACCTTCACCTTCGTCCGAGCCCTCGAAGACTACGGCATTTCGGAAGATCTCTCGGCCGAGGATATCGGCCGTTCCTGGCTCAACTATCTCGTCGAGCAGCGGACGGTGTTGTGGTGGGGCGGCAACGGCAATTCGACCGAGCACACCGCCTGGCTCAACCTGAAGCGCGGCATCCCGGCGCCGGCCTCCGGCTCGATCGCCACCAATGGTGCCACGGTCGCCGAGCAGATCGGCGCGCAGATCTTCATCGACGGCTGGGCGATGGTGGCGCCGGGGCAGCCGAAGCTTGCGGCCAAGCTTGCCGAGCAGGCGGGCCTCGTCAGCCATGACGGCGAGAGCGTCTATGCGGCGATGCTCTGGGCCGCGATGGAGGCCGAGGCCTTCGTCTCAGGCGGTATCGATCATTTGATCGATACCGGGCTCGCGGCCATTCCGGCCGACAGCCTGATCGCCAAACTGATCGCCGATATCCGCGCCTGGCACAAGGAATTCCCGGACTGGCGCGACACGCGGCAGAAGATCGAGGATCACTATGGCTATGACAAATATCCCGGCAACTGCCATGTCGTGCCGAACCATGCGCTGATGATCATGGCGATCCTCTATGCGCCGGACGATTTCCAGCGCGCGCAGATGATCGTCAACACCTCGGGCTGGGACACCGACTGCAATGCCGGCAATGTCGGCTGCCTGCTCGGCATCAAACTCGGCCTCGAGGGTATCGACGCCGGTCCCGACTGGCGCGGCCCCGTCGCCGACCGGCTGCTGATTTCCTCGGCCGATGGCGGCAATGCGATCAACGATGCCGTGCGCACCAGCTATCGGCTCGCCGCGCTCGGCCACAGCCTTGCCGGCTCCAAGGCCCCGGCCGCGCCCAAGAATGGCGCGCAGTTCCACTTCTCGCTGCCGGGCAGCGTGCAGGGCTTCCGGCCGGAGCGCGGCCACGGCCTCGTCGAGCGCACCGAGGTCGAGAACCGTGTCGTGCCGGGCGGCAGGGCGCTTGCGATCGCCTATCGCGGCATTGGCCCCGGCCAGATCGCCGCCGCGACGACGCCGACCTTCACGCCGCCTGAAGTGCTCGCCATGCGCACCTATGAGCTGATGGCGACGCCGCTCGTCTATCCCGGGCAGCGGCTGGAAGCATCGCTTTTGGCGGAAAGCGGCAATCTCGGCGCTGTCGATGTCGGCTTCCGGCTGAAGGTCTATGGCGCCGAGGATGCGCTCCAGACCGTCGATGGGCCGACGATCCGCCTCGCGCCCGGCGCCGAGGGCCATCTCGACTGGGTGCTGCCCGATTTCGGCGGCCAGCCGATCGCCGAGATCGGTTTCGTGATCCGCGCCGAAGGCAGCCGGGCCGATGGCGCCGTTCTCGTCGATCACGTGCGTTATGGCGGTACGCCGGAACTGCATCTTCGCCGGCCGGACGAGCCGAGCGATTTCTGGCGCATGGCCTGGGTCAATGGCGCCAGCTTCTTCTCGAAGCGCTTTCCGCAGTCCTTCCGCCTGTCGCAGGACCGCGGCGAGGGCATCATCATCCATGGCACGCGCGAATGGACCGACTACAAGGTCGCGGCCGACACGATGATCCATCTCGGCAACGAGGCCGGCGTCGCCGTCCGCGTGCAGGGGCTCAGGCGCTATTACGCGGCGCTGCTGTCGCGCGATGGCAAGCTTCGCCTCGTGCGGCAGCGCGACGAGACCCGCACCGTCCTCGCCGAGACGGCGTTCGTGTGGTCGCTGGAGACGCTGTACGACATGGAGGTCGAGGCCGATGGCACGACGATCCGCTGCCGGATCGGCGACATCAGCCTCTCCGCCGCCGACGACAGCGCCGAGGCGCTTCAGGACGGCGGCATCGGTCTTCTCGTGCATGAGGGCGCGCTCTCCAGCAACGCCGTCCGCGTCTCGGCGCTTGCCTGACGCGGAGGTCTGCACCGGCGGCCGCCTCCTCCCGAGCCGCCGGTGCCCCCTTGCTTCGGCAGGCGCGCCGGCTGATTGTCGGCGTCTTCATCAGCCGGAGCTCAAGCGTGTCCCCGATCCTCGACCCCCGCCGCGGCGATATCGAGGATGACGCCTCCAGCACCAAGCGGCGCACGCTGACATCGCTCGCCGGCAGCCTGATCGCCGAGATCAGCCTGCCGAAGCTCCTCGCCGCGTGGATCAGCCTCGTCGCGCTGCCGGTGATCGTGCTCGGGCTCGGGCCTCTGATGGTTTCGATCTGGGTCAGCGCCGCCTCGACATCGGCGGAGCGTCTCTTCAATGGCCTCATCCCGCTCGCCATCGCCGTGGCGCTTGGTGCGGCGGCGTGGTTCGGCGGCAGGCCGCTCCTGCGCCTGGTCGAAGCGAATTTCTGGTCGCTGAACGCGCTCGCCGTGCAGCCGGGCTATGCGCTCGCCCGCGAGGGACTGCGGCATCTGGCGGAGCGTAATCTGCCCGAGGCGACGAGCGATGACCGGCGCGGCCGCATCCGCGCCGTCTCGGCCGCCGCTGCGGGCTTGCTGGTCTGCGCGCTCTCGATGCTGTTCGTCCTGCTCGCCTTTCCGCATACCCACTGGACCGGCACGCTCGCTGATCTGGCCCAGCCGGGCCGCCTGGCACTCGCTGGGCTTTTCAACTGCATCGTGCTGATCGGGGGCTATGTCGCCGTTGCCGCGCTCGTCTGGGGCGTCGCGGACGCGACCATGGATCAGCCGCGCGATCTTGCCGGTTTCGCGCCGCGGATTCCCGGTGGCCGGACCTGGCGCGTCGCTCATATCTCCGACATCCACATTGTCGGCGAGCGCTATGGCTTCCGCATCGAGAGCGGTCGCTCCGGTCCGAGCGGCAACGGTCGTCTGGCGAAGTTGCTGGCCGCGCTCGACGCCTTCGACAGGGACGAGGGGCTCGACCTCGTTCTCATCAGCGGTGACTTGACCGATGCCGGCCGCGCCGCCGAATGGGCTGAGTTCTTCGATGCGATCGCCGCATTTCCGCGTCTTGCCGCGAAGATGGTTGCCATTCCCGGCAATCACGACCTGAACGTCGTCGACCGCGCGAATCCGGCGCGGCTCGATCTGCCCGGCAGTCCGAACAAGCGGCTCCGACAGATGCGGCTGCTTGCAGCGCTCGATGCGTTGCAGGGTACCAAGGTGCATGTCGTCGATGGCGAGACCGGCAAGAGCGGGCAGACCTTGGCCGAAGCGCTCGCGCCGCATGCGGCCGATATCGCTGCCTTCGCCGATACGGGCGCGCGCCGGCTCGGCTCACGGCTTGGCGGGGTGTTCGCGGCCGCGTTTCCGATGGTGCTGCCGCCCGATGCGACGGGCGGGCTCGGCGTGCTGATGCTCAATTCGAATGCCGAGACGCATTTCTCCTTCACCAATGCGCTCGGTTTCGTGCCGCGCGAACAGGAGGCCGCCATGGCGCGGCTGGTGGCCGAGACGCCGGGCGCGATCTGGATCGTGGCGCTGCATCATCATGTCGTCGAATATCCACGCGCCGCCAAGGCGCTGTCGGAGCGGATCGGCACCGCACTCGTCAACGGCTCATGGTTCGTCCGCCGCCTGCAGGGAATGTCCCGGACCACGATCGCGATGCATGGGCATCGCCATATCGACTGGATCGGCCGCAGCGGCGGCCTCATCGTGGTCTCCGCGCCGTCGCCGGTGATGAATGTCACCGACGCCGAGCCGACCTATTTCTATATCCACGAGATCGGCCGCGATGATGCGCGCGGCATCCTGTTGCATGCGCCGCGCCGCATCGACCTGCCCGGCAGCGGTGCGTGATTGACCTGGGACAAGGAACCACGGGCGGCTTCGTTCATTCTCCTCCCATGCACATGGCGAGGGAGACGCGCGAAATGTCCATCCAGGGTCAGACCGTCCGCGAGCAGGCCAATCTGGGACCGCGCGATACCGGCATGCTGCCATCGCATGTGGACGACAAGATCAAGCGCGGCGAGGCGCCGGTGAAGGCGCTGCGCGAATGGCGCGGGCTCAGCCAGATCGAACTCGCCGATCGTTCAGGCGTTGCCATCACCCAGATCACCAGGGCCGAGCGGCGGTACGAGACCTCGCCCGCCGTGCTGCGCTGTCTGGCGCGGGCGCTGCGCGTCCGCGACGATCTGCTGCTCGGCTGAGGGCTTCAGCTTAATCTGGTCGATCAACCCTTGACCGCGCCTGCCGTCAGGCCGGCGACGATGTGCTTTTGTGCTGCGAAGAACACGATGATCGTCGGCAGGATGGTCAGCGTGATGAACGCCAGGATCAGCTGCCAATCGCTCGAATACTCACCCTGATAGACCATGATCCCGAGGGGCCATGGATATTTGGCATCCGAATTCAGCAGGATCAGCGGCAGCAGATAGCTGTTCCAGCTGCTGACGAACGAGACGATGCCGACCGTGGCGAGGATCGGGCGCGAGAGCGGCAACGTGATGTGCCAGAAATAGCCGAGATAGCCGCAGCCGTCGACGAAGGCGGCGTCGAAAAGCTCCTTCGGCACGTTCTGGAAGAAGCGACGGAACAGCAGGATGCTCATCCCGAGTCCGAACGCCACCTGCGGCAGCACAACGCCCCAATAGGTATCGAGCAGGCCGAGATCTCGGATGCGGATGAAGAGCGGCAGGATGGCCGTCGCCACCGGGAACATCAGCCCGATCAGGAAATAATTGAGCAGAAACGACGAGCCGAAAAACGTCACATGGGCGAAGGTGAATGCGGCCATGGCGGCGACGGCGAGTGTCAACGTCACTGTCAGGGTGGCGATGAGGAACGAGTTTCCCAGCATCTGCCAATAGCGCGTGCTCAGCAGGATGTCGGTGTAGTTCGACCATTGCCATTCGCCCGGCAGGCCGAACGGATGGACGCGGAGATCGCCGAGCGTCTTGAAGCCGCCGAGCGCTGTCGTCAGCAGCGGCAAAAGCACGATCGCCGCCACGAAGAACAGGCTGACATAGAGATAGAGCCAGGTGACGAAGCTCATCCGGTGAGCCGAGAAGGCCGAGGCGCGTCGCGCGGGCTTGCTCGTTGGCGCGCCGAGCGTCGGCGCCGTGGGGGCGAGGGTCCGGTCAGTCATTGCGCATGAAGATCCGTCTGTAGCCGAAGGCGAGCGTCACGCAGATGATGAACAGCACGACGCCGATGGCGCTGCCGAAGCCGACCTTCATGCGCGTGATGCCATAGGTGTAGAGGAAGGTGACCATGGTCTGCGTCGAGTTCGACGGCCCGCCACCGGTCAGCGGCATGATCATGTCGAAGAGCTGGAGCGAGCCGACGACGGAGAAAAAGACCGAAAGACGGATCGTCGGCGCGAGCAGCGGCAGCGTGATGCTGCGGAAGCGCTGCCAACGCGAGGCGCCGTCGATCTCGGCCGCCTCATAGTAGCTCTTGTCGATGTTCTGCAGGCCGGCGATGAACAGCATCATGTGGAAGCCGAAATACTTCCAGACGATGACCGCGAGCACGGCATAGATCGCAAGGTGGCGATCGGCCAGCACATAGGGCGAGGCGACGTTGAACATGCTGGCGATGGCGGCGAAGAGGCCGTAATCGCCGTCATAGACGAAGCGCCAGATCAGGCCCGCTGCAACATCGGCCAGCACATAGGGCATGAAGAAGATCAGGCGAAAGACGACCGCGCCGGGAATGCGATTGGACACCATCGTCGCGAGCCATAGCGCCAACGGCAGCTGGATCACGATCGAGACGAGAATGATCAGGAAGTTGTTTCCGAGCGCCGTCGTGAAGGCGGAGGTGCGCCACAGCGTCTCGAAATTCTTGAGCCCGATGAACTTGTCCGGAATGCCGTAGCCGTTCCAGTCATAGAACGAATACCAGGCCGCTTCGCCCATCGGCAGGATGACGAAAAGGGTGAACAGCAGGAGGGCCGGCGGCAGGAACAGGATCAGTACGGGCAGTTTGCCCTGGATGCCCATGCGCCGTCCGGTCGATACGGCACTGATTGCGGAACTCATCGAGGCGCCACCTCTATATGAGGGGAGAAGGGGCGCCGGACCCGAAGGTGCGGCGCCCGCGAGACGGCATGCCCGTTAGTGATCGAGCGCCCAGGCGTCCTGGATCTGCTGCGCAGCGTCCTCGGGCGACATCTGGCCCGAGACGATCTCGACCGAGACATCGTTGACGACGCGGCCGACGGCCGGTCCGAGATCCTGGTCCAGGAAGTTCTGGTGCCAGGTCGAGCCGGCGAGCTGCTCGGCAGCGGACTTGACCAGCGGCTGCCCGATCGCCGAACCGGCGCCCACCGCGGCGGGGATGATGAGGTTCTTGCTCGCCATCATCGTCTGGTTTTCCTTGTTGGTCAGGAAAGCCGCGAAGTCGAGCGCCTCCGGCGGGGCGTTCTTGGTGAGAACCCAGCCATTGATGCCGCCCATCGTGTCGGTCAGCTTGCCCGCGCCGCCCGTAACGGTCGGGAAGGGGAACATGCCGATATCGTTCTCGTCGAGACCCTTGCCATCGGCAGCGAGCGTGTGCTGCTGGACGGCCGTCGAGTCGAAGCCGAGCAGCATCGCAGCCTTGCCATCGGCAAACATGCCGACCGGGACCGGCCATTTGGTGCCGAGATAGCCCTGCTGGAACGGCTCGAGCTTGCCGAGCGCCGCGAGATCCGCGCCAGCCTTCACGAAGGCTTCCGACTTGAAACCATCGCCTTCGCTGGCCTTGGCCGCGTCGAACGCCGCCTTGCCGCCCTCGCGCATGGCGAGATAGCCCCAATAGAAATGGATCGGCCACTTGTCGCCGCCGCCACCGGCGATCGGGGTGATGCCGGCATCCTTGAGCTTCTTCACCGCGGCCAGGAAATCATCCCAGGTCTTGATCGAGGCGGCGTCGACGCCGGCCTTTTCGAACAGCTTCTTGTTGTAATAGAAGCTGACTAGGCCCGTCTGATAGGGCACGGCGTAGATCTTGCCGTCGACCGTGAGGCCGTTCACCAGCGCCGGGCTGTAGACAGCCTTCAGCTTGCCGCCATCGGCATCCATCGCCTCGGTGACATCCTTGATCGCGCCGGTCGCAGCCTGCGCGGCCAGCACGCCGCCACCCCAGGTGTAGAAGAGATGCGGCGGATCATTCGATTGGAGCAGCGTCGGCAGCTTGGCCTTGAAGGCCTCGTTCTCGAGGAACTGCATCTCGATCTTCACGCCGGGATGCGCCGCCTCATAATGCTTGACGATTTCGTCCCAGGCCGCCCCAATGCCGGGATCGGTGTTGAGATGCATCCATTTCACGGTGACATCGGCCATGGCGGCCGAGGCCGAGATGGCGAGCGCGACGGATGCGCCTAAAAGGCTCTTGAGCTTCATGCAGGTCCTCCCAGACTTGGCCGGGCTCCTCAACCCGGGCGTCACTTTAAATAAGCGATGCGGAATAAATCTGTTCCCGTTTGCCGCAACCTGTCAAGGGGAGGTGAGAAATGCTGCCCTGCAACACGGCAATGCGCCGTTGACACGTCCTTGGCGGGATGAGAATAACTGCCTGACCCGGATTAAATGACGCCCGCCCGATGAAAACCGCTGATCCCGAATTGATGCGCGCGATCAATCGCTTCCATGTGATGGACGCGATTCGTCGGTTCGGGCCGATTGCACGCGTCGAGATCTGCGACCGGACGGATCTCTCGGCGACGACGGTATCGGCGATCACGGGCGCCCTGCTCGACGACGGGCTCGTAATCACGCAACAGCTCGGCGGCATCCGCGACGCCGCGCGAGGGCGGCCGCGTGTCCTGCTCGACCTCAATCCGGACGCCGCGCATGTCGTCGGTGCTCGCATCGCGCCGGACCGCATCACCATCGCCACCACCAATTTTCGCGCCGACGTGCGCGCCAGTTTGACCATGCCCGTGCGCGTCGGCCGCCATTCCGTTCCGGTGGCCGTCGATCTGATCGAGGACGGGATCAGGCGCTGCGTCGCCGATGCCGGGCTCGAACTCAGCCAGATTTCAGGTGTCTGCGTCGGCATTCCCGGCGTGGTCGAGCGTGGCGCCGGCATCTGCCGCGCGAGCCCGCTGTTCGGCCAGCGCGACATTCCGCTGGCGGCCGAGCTGACGCAGCGGCTCGACGGCGTGGTCGCGACGATCGACACAGACGTCAACCTGGTAACGCTGGCCGAGCACTGGTTCGGACAGGCGCGGGGCCTTGATGACTTCCTCGTCGTCTCGGTGGAGCTCGGCCTCGGGCTCGGCATTCTGCACAAGGGCGAATTGTTCCGCGGCGCCAACGGGCTCGGTCCGGATCTCGGCGATCTCCTCGCACGGCCGCCGAATGGCAACGGTCTCGTCCGCCTCGCCTCGATCGCCTCGGAAGAGAGCCTGCTCTCCGATGCCCGCGCCGCCTTGGCCGGGACGGAACATGAGCATGCGTTCCGCCTTGGCCGCGGCATGGAAAAGGTGCTTGAGCGCGCCAAGGCGGGCGATCCGGCGATCGTTGCGCTGCTCCGCGCCGCCGGCGAGGCGCTTGGCTTCGCCATCGCCAACCTGATCGTCCTCTTCGCGCCGCCGAAAGTGATCCTGGCCGGGCCGGCGCTTGCCGCCGGCGACGCGCTGGTCGGGCCGCTGCGCGAGACGGTTGCGGCCCTGTTGCCGCCGAGCCTTGCCGATGTCGCCGATCTGGTGGTGCATGAATGGACTGAGGATATCTGGGCGCGCGGAGCGGCGGCGATGACGCTGCGCGATCTCTACGGCGCGCCCTGGGGAACGACGGGACCGGCCCCGCATCGCTGATGCGGCCGGCCGGCATGGATTTTCGAGGAGGTACAGAGCATGACGGATCGGGTCGGGATCGGTTTCATCGGCTGCGGCAATATCAGCGCGGCCTATCTCAAGGCGGCACGGGGCTTCCCGCTGCTCGACGTGCGCGGCGTTGCCGATCTCAACAACGCGGCGGCGGAGGCGCGGGCATCGGAATTCGGCCTGAAGGCCATGTCGATCGACGCGATGCTCGCTGATCCCTCGATCGAGATCATCGCCAATCTCACCATTCCCAAGGCGCATGTCGAAGTCGGCCTCCGTGCTGTCGCTGCCGGCAAGCATGTCCATTCCGAGAAGCCGCTCGGTATCGCGACATCAGAGGCGAAGACGCTGGTCGATGCCGCGAAGGCCAGGGGCGTGCGCATCGGCGCGGCGCCCGATACCTTCTTCGGCGGCGCCCAGCAGACCTCGCGCAAGCTGGTCGACGAGGGCGCCATCGGAACGCCGCTCGGCGGCACCGCGTTTTTCATGTGCCCGGGCCATGAGCGCTGGCATCCCAATCCCGCCTTCTATTATCTCGACGGCGGCGGGCCGATGCTGGACATGGGCCCCTATTATGTGACCAGCCTCGTCAACCTGCTGGGGCCCGTCGAGAGCGTCGCGGGCGTCGCCACCAAGCTGCGCGACGAACGCCTCGTGACCTCGGAACCGCTGAAGGGGACGAAGATCCCGGTCGAGGTCGCGACGCATGTCGCCGGCACGATGAAATTCGTTTCGGGTGCGGTTGTATCGATCGCCATGAGCTTCGATGTGCCCCGCCATCGCCACAGCCCGATCGAGCTCTATGGCTCGGACGCCTCGCTGCTGGTGCCGGATCCCAATCATTTCGGCGGCGAAATCATGCTGGCAACGGCGTCGGATGACTGGAAATCGGTCCCGACGGAACATGCCTACGCCGATGGCAATTTCCGTGTCATCGGTGTCGCCGACATGGCGGATGCGATCCGCACGGGCCGGCCGCATCGCGCCAGCGGTGACCTCGCTTTCCATGTGCTCGAGGTGATGGAGGCGTTCCAGCGCTCCTCGGACGAGGGCAGGCATATCGCGATGACGACGCGGCCGGAACGGCCGGCGCCGCTTCCGGTCGGCCCCGGAATTTTCGGATGACGGATTCGGACAAGAAGGACAAGACCATGCGCGAGGCACTGATCGTCTGGGGCGGCTGGAGCGGGCATGAGCCCGAGCAGGGCTCCAAGGTGATTGCGGGAATGTTGGAAGAGGAAGGCTTCAAGGTCTATGTCGAGAACACGACAGAGGCCTTCGCCGATCCCTCGATTGCCGATCTGTCGCTGATCGTTCCGATCTTCACGATGTCGAAGATCGAGAAGGAAGAACTCGAGAACCTCACCCGGGCCGTCAAGGGCGGCGTCGGGCTCGGCGGCTATCATGGCGGCATGGGCGACGCGTTCCGCGACGCGACCGAATACCAGTTCATGGTCGGCGGCCAGTGGGTCGCCCATCCGGGCAACATCATCGACTACCATGTCGACGTGGTGAAGCCCGAAGATCCGATCATGGCGGGTATCCCGGCGCGCTTCCCCTATCGCTCCGAGCAGTACTACATGCATGTCGATCCCTCGAACGAGGTCCTGGCGACCACGACGTTCAATGGCGATCATGCTTCGTGGATCGACGGCACGGTGATGCCGGTGGTCTGGAAGCGGCGCTATGGCGAGGGGCGCGTCTTCTATTCCTCGCTCGGGCATGTCGCGAGCGAGTTCGAAGTTCCCGAAATGAAGACGATCGTGCGGCGCGGCCTCCTCTGGGCCGCGCGCTGAGGCGCTGATCAATCCAGGGCGGCCGGCGTCCAGGCGCCGCCGCTTCTGGCTGATGCGACTGCGGCGGAGACGAATTTGACGCCGCGGGCACCGTCGACGACGTCAGGCACGAAGCCGGCGCGGCCGGGCACGATCTCGCCCTTGCCCCTGTGGGCGCGGATGATCTCGGCGGCGTCGCGATAGAGGTTGGCAAACGCCTCGATATAGCCTTCGGGATGGGCGGCTGGCATGCGCGAAACGCGCTGCGCCTCGCCGGCCGAGCCGAAGCCGCCGCGGATGATGGTCCGCGCTTCCTCGCCATAGCGGGCATGGCGCAGTTCCTCCGGCGCGGTGCCGCGCCATTCGAGGCTCGCCTTCGAGCCATGGATGCGCACCGAAAGATCGTTGTAATGGCCGGGCGAGGTCTGGCTCGCGATCAGCGTTCCGCGCGCGCCGCCTGTCCAGCGGACGAGGAGATGGGCGTTATCGTCGAGTCGGCGGCCCGGCACCGCGGTGAAGAGATCGGCCGACACCGCTTCGGCCTGACGGCCCGAGATGAAGGCGGCGAGATTGAAGGCGTGGACGCCGATATCGGCGAGGACGGCGGATTCGCCGGCCCGGGCGGGATCGGTGCGCCATTCGGCCTGCTTCTGGCCCTCGGCGTCGATCGGCAGGGTCAGCCAGTCCTGGATATAGGCGGCATGGATGGCGACGATCTCGCCGAGTTCACCGGCTGCCACCATCTCGCGCGCCTGGCGGACCATGGCATAGCCGGTGTTGTTGAGCGTCACGATGAACTTGCGCTGGCGCGCGGTCGTCAGCGCCACCAGCGCTTCCGCTTCGGGAAGCGTCGTCGAGAGGGGCTTGTCGCAGAGGACGTCGATGCCGGCCTCGAGGAAGGCGGTGGCGATGGGGGCATGCAGATGGTTCGGCGTCACGATCACGACGGCCTCGATGCCATCGGATCGCGCGGCTTCGGCCGATGCCATGGTGCGGTAGTCGGCATAGGCGCGATCGGGCGCAATGCCGAGTTCAGCCGCTGAGGCGGCCGAGTTGGCGGGATCGGAGGAGAGCGCGCCAGCGACCAGCATGATCCGATCGTCGAGCCGCATGGCGAGGCGATGGACGGCGCCGATGAAGGCGCCCTGTCCGCCGCCGACCATGCCGACGCGAAGCCGCTCGCGCTGTGCGCCGTCGGCGATCGCATAGACCATGTTCAACCTCCCTCTCATGTTTCGTTCGGCTGACGATAGCCGGCTCGTCGCGAATTTCGAAGAGGATTTCCATTTTGGAGATTGCGAAATGATCGTGCCGCTATAGCTTCGATTTCGCCCGGGCCGATCCTGCAGCCGGAAGGGGAGATGGCATGGCGGAACGCAAGAAGGCCGATGCGAAGCCGGGCCGGGGCGCGGAAACGCCGCGCGAGACTCGCGACGAGGTTGAGGGCGAAGCCTCGGGCCGCAAATCGGCGCTCGGCTACACCAGACCGCGCACCTATGAGGAATTGCGGGCCGTCCTCGCTTCGGGGACGCTGCACTTTCCGAAGCGGCTGCGCCAAGTCGCCATCTTCCTGTGGCAGCATCCCGACGATGTCGCGCTCGGAACGATTGTTCAGGTGGCCGAGCAGGCGGGCGTGCAGCCGTCGACGCTGGTGCGCTTTGCCAAGACCTTCGGCTTTGCCGGCTTTTCCGATCTGCAGGGCCTGTTCAAGGATCATGTGAAGGGGTCATGGCCAGAGGCGCGCGGCCGGACCGAGCCGACCACCCGCTCGGAAACGCATGCCGAGCTTCATTTCCTCGGCGGCATCGTCGCTGCCGCGCGGGCTTCGCTCGACCGTATCGGCGAGAGCTTTGATGTTGCTTCATTCGAAGCGATGATCGAGGTGCTTGCCGGCGCGGACCTCATCTATCTCGTCGGTAGCAAGCGCGCCTTTCCGGTCACGGCCTATCTCTCGCTGACGCTGTCGCAGCAGGGCGTGCGCAATATCCTCGTCGACAATGTCGGCTCGACCGCTTTCGACCAGATCGGCTGCATTGGTCGCGGCGACGCGTTGTTGGCGGTCAGTTTCAGCCCGTATAATTCGATCACGCCCGATCTTGTCGCGGTCGCGCATGAGCGGAGCGCGCAGATCGTGACGATTACCGACAGCACATTTTCGCCGCTGATCCCGCTTTCGACACGCTGGATCGAGGTGATCGAATCCGATTTCGCCGGCTTCCGGTCGCTTGCCGCCTCGCTTTCGGTCGGCATGGCGCTGGTGCACGGCGTGGTGGCGAAACGGAGCGCCGGCCGCCGCCAAGGCCGTTGACGGGCGGGAATTTCCATTCCATATTCTGGAAAATAGAAAATGCGTTCTCTGGGAGGAGAGCCGTGCATTTGAGGGGCAGCGGACCTTATCGGTTCCGGCGCGTGGCGAGATGCGCGTGCAGCGGGGGCTCATGGTGAGCGCTTCCCGCGATCCGCGCGCCGTCTTGCAGCCGGCGCTGCTGGAGCACCTTCCGGCTGCGGTGGCGCGGCCGGCCTATGATCGCGCGGCCATCACGCGCGGCATCGCCCATATCGGCGTCGGCGCGTTTCACCGCGCCCATCAGGCCGAATTTACCGACGATCTTCTGGCTGGCGGGGCGACGCGTTGGGGCATCGCCGGCATCAATATCCGGCCACCAAGGCTCACCGAAACGCTCGGCCGCCAGCAGGGGCTCTACACAAGGCTCATCCGCGAGGACCAGAGCGTGGAGGCGCGGGTGATTGGCAGCATCGTGTCAGTCACGGACAGCCAGGAGAGCGCGACGCCGGCGCTTGCCGTGCTCGCCGCGCCGGACATCGACGTCATCACGATGACTGTGACGGAAAAGGGCTATTGCCACACGCCGGCGACCGGCGCGCTTGACGCCTCGCGGCCCGAGATCGTGCATGACCTCGCTGATCCCCAAGCCCCGACAAGCCTGCCCGGCCTCATCTTGCGGGCACTCGAGCTCCGCATGCGGACGCATGGTCGGCCGGTGACGGTTGTCAGCTGCGATAACATCCCGGCGAATGGCGATATCCTCGGAGCGGTTGTTCGGGAGCTTGCGGCGCGGCGTGGCGGCGGGCTGGCGGGCTGGATCGAGGCCAATGCCGCTTTCCCCGGCACGATGGTCGACCGCATCGCCCCGGCGACGTCCGCGGCTGACTATGCCCTTGTCGAAAGCCATTTCGGCTATCGCGACGATGCGGTTGTGGTCGGCGAGCCGTTCCGCCAATGGGTGATCGAGAACCGCTTCGCCGGTCCGTTCCCCGCCTTTGACAGCGTCGGCGCCACCTTCGTCGAGGACGTCACCGCGTTCGAGCATTTGAAGATGCGCATTCTCAACGGCGCGCAGACGTCGCTTTGCTATCTCGGCGTTCTCGCCGGGCACGAGCATACATTCGACGACATGGCCGACCCGCTGCTGGCCGGCTTTGCGCGGCGGATGCTGATCGAGGAAAGCCTGTCGACGCTGGCGCCGGTGCCTGGCATCGACCCAGCCGCCTATGTCGAACAGAGCCTCGCCCGGCTTCGCAACACCGCCATTCACCACCGCAATCACCAGATCGCCACCGACGGGTCGCAGAAGATCGCACAGCGCCTGCTCAACCCGATCCGCGACCGCTTGGCAGCCGATACCGGCATCGAGCTTCTCTCGCTCGCCGTGGCCGGGTGGATGGCCTATCTGGTCCGCGCCTCGGATCGGTTCGGCAATGCCTGGACCGCCGACGATCCTTATGCCGGCCGTGTCGCCGGTATCGCCGAACGCGTGGGCGCCGATCCGGCCGGGCTCACGGATGGCATCCTCGCCATTGACGCGATCTTTGCGCAGCCGCTCGCCGCCGATCCGCGGTTTCGCGCGGCAGTGACGCGCCATCTCGGCGGGCTGCTTGCGGACGATCCGATGGCGCATGTGCGGCGCGTCATGGCGCATGAGGGCTGGCAGGACGCATGATGCGGGAGGGAATGACAACATGAAGCTCGGATTGCTGACGGCGCCATTTCCGGATCTGCCGCTGACCGCAGTCGCCGACTGGGCGGGCGCGAACGGTTTCGGCGTGCTCGAAGTTGCCTGCTGGCCGAAGACGTCCGGGCCGACGCGCCGCTATGCCGGCACCGTTCATATCGATGCCGCCGCGATCTCGGCCTCGGAGGGTCGGGAGCTGCTCGCCGAACTCGGCGAGAAGGGCGTCACGATCTCGGCGCTCGGCTATTATCCGAACCCGCTTCATCCCGATCCGGCGCATCGCGCGGCGGTCATCGACCATCTGAAGGCGGTGATTGCGGCTGCCGGCCGCATCGGCGTGCCGCTGGTCAACACCTTCCTTGGTGGCGACGCCGCCAAATCGGTCGATGCCAACTGGCAGGACGCGATGACGATCTGGCCCGCGATCGCCGCCCATGCGCGCGATAATGGCGTGCGGATCGCGATCGAGAACTGCCCGATGATCTTCAGCCAGGACGAATGGCCCGGCGGGCACAACATTGCCTATGCGCCGGTGATCTGGCGGCGGATCATCGAGGCGTTCGGCGGCGAGATCGGCATGAATTTCGATCCCTCGCATCTCGTCTGGCAGATGATCGACCAGGCTCGGTTCATCCGCGAATTCGGCCCGCATATGGCGCATGTGCATGCCAAGGACCTGATGATCGACCGCGACGGGCTCTATGAGCGCGGCATCCTCTCGGCCGGCATTGGGTGGCAGGTGCCGCGCATGCCGGGGCTCGGCGAGGTCGACTGGCCGGGCTTTTTCTCCGGCCTCTACCGCGCTGGCTATGACGGCCCCATCGTCATCGAGCACGAGGACCGCCAGTTCGAAGGCAGCGAAAAGAAAGTGAAGCGCGGCTTCCTGCTTGCGCGCGATGTTCTGAGCCCGCTGGTCAAATGACCGGCGGCAGGCGAAAGTGACCAGGCCGTAAAGAGCAACAACACCGACCCGGCCCGGGACAGGACCAAGTCGAACGATACAACAGCGGAGGAACCATTCCATGACGAACACACGTGCATTGCGGCTCGGCCTTCTCGCCGGCGCCGCGCTTCTCGCCTCGGTCGCGGGGTCCTGGGCACAGGGCACCTATACGATCGGCGTTTCCAATACGGTGCAGGGCAATGGCTGGCGCGAGGAGATGATCTGCGCGATCAAGGCCGAGGCGCTCGCCTCCGGCAAGGTCGCGAAGCTCAACATCGCCCATCGCAACACCGACGCTGCCGGTCAGTCCGAGGACATCCGCAATCTGATCAGCGCCGGCGTCAACGCGATCGTCGTCAATCCGGCCGATCCCTCGGGCATCAATGCGGCCCTGAAGGAAGCGACCGACAAGGGCATCGTCGTCGTCGCGGTCGATCAGGCGGTGACCGAACCCTCGGCCTATGTCGTCTCCAACAATCAGGAGCAATACGCCTATCTCGGCGCCAAATGGCTGTTCCAGCAGATCGGCGGCAAGGGCGATGTCGTCTATATGCGCGGGGCTGCCGGTGCTTCGGCCGACAGCGATCGCGACAAGGGCTTCAAGAAGGCGCTGGCCGAATTCCCCGACGTCAAGGTGGTGCAGGAGGTTTTCACCGGCTGGCAGCAGGACCAGGGCAAGCAGCAGATCCTAGACTTCATCGCCACCGGAACGCCCTTCAACGGCATCTGGACCTCGGGCATCGACAATGTGATCGTCGATGCGCTGGTCGAGTCGCAGACGCCGCTGGTGCCGGTCGTTGGCGCCGACAATGCCGGCTTTGTCGGCCAGCTCAATACGGTGCCGAACTTCACCGGCGCTGCCGTGACCAATCCGGGCTCGATCGGCGCGGCCGGCGTGACGCTGGCCCTGCAGATTCTCGATGGCAAGAAGCCGGCCGAGCAGACCGTGCTGGTCGATCCGCAGCTCTGGGAAAATGCGACCGAGGAAGGCAAGGCCAAGCTCAAGGCCGCCGCCGATCCCTCGCTGTCGCCGGAATGGCCGGTCTCGATCTCGATCCCCGGCTGGACCGACTACACCAAGGAACAGATCGTCGCCTGCAAGGGTCCGGGCGAGTAGGGCGACCGGACACCAAGCGTGGAGCGTCGGTTCCGCCGACGCTCCACGCTCATTGTTTCGATCCGATCAGCAAGAGTGACGGCAAGCGCGTGACGACCGATCCGATCCTCATCGCAAGCGGCGTCGCCAAGCATTATGGCGCCGTCGCGGCGCTGCGCGATGCCGCTCTCTCGGTCCTTCCGGGCGAGGTGCATGCGCTGATGGGCGCCAATGGCGCCGGCAAGTCGACCCTGGTCAAGATCCTGACCGGCGCGGTGCGGCCGAGCGCGGGCAGCATTCTCATCCGCGGCCGTGAGCACACCGTGCGCTCGCCGGCCGAGGCGCGGCGGGCGGGTCTCGTCTCCGTCTATCAGGAACCGTCGTTGATCCCCGATCTCGACGTGCTCGCCAATCTCCGTCTCACCGATACGCCCATCGAGCCGTTCCGCGCCTTTGTCGAGGAACTCGGCGTCCCGGATCTCGATCTCTCCGAGACCGCGCGCGATATTCCGCTCGCCGTGTTGCGCGTGCTGGACCTTGCCCGTGCCCTCGCAATCGAGCCGGATGTCCTGCTGCTGGACGAGATGACCGCGGCCCTGCCGGCCAATCTTGCCGAGCGCGTGCTCGATGTCGTCAGGCGCCAGAGCCGCAGCGGTCGCTCGGTCATCTTCATTTCGCACCGCTTCATCGAAATCCAGGCTCTGTGCGACCGGGCAACCATATTGCGGGATGGCGAGACGGTCGGCGTCGTCGATATCGCGCCCGGCATCGAAGAGCGGATCGTCGAGTTGATGCTGGGCGCCAAGGTCGAGAAGACACGGATCTCGGCGGCAGGCGCGGCCGACACGCCCGGTACCGTGGCTGGTCCGGCGCGGCTCGGCGTCCGGCATCTTCAGGTCGGCACCAAGCTGCAGGACGTCTCGTTCGATCTCGCCAATGGCGAGGTTGCCGGCGTGGTGGCGCTCGAAGGGCAGGGCCAGGACGAGCTCTTCGGCGTTCTCGCCGGTTCGATCCGGCCTGATGGCGGCGAAGTTCTGGTCGATGGCGCGCGCGCCGTGTTCGCGCATCCGGCCGATGCGATCCGCGCTGGCATCGCCTATGTGCCTGGCGACCGCAGCGAGGCGCTGCTCGGCCATCGCTCGGTGCGCGAGAATATCGCGCTGCCCTTCAGCGCGCGGCTCCGCAACTGGGGGCCGATCGACATGCGCCGCGAGCAGCAGACCGTTCTGAAGGCGATCGAGCGGCTACAGATTGATACCCGCGCGCAACGCGAGGTGCAGCGCCTCTCCGGCGGCAATCAGCAGAAGGTGACGATCGCGCGATGGGTGGCGGCCGACGCGCGCACCATCCTCTGCTTCGATCCGACGCGCGGCATCGATGTCGGCACCAAGCGGCAGATCTATCAGTTGATGCGCGAGCTCGCGGGACAGGGCCACTCGGTCCTCTATTACACATCCGAGCTCGAGGAGGTGCAGCTCGTCTGCGACCGCGCCATCGTCATCTTCGGTGGCCGCGTCGTCGATGTCCTGCCGGTCGAGCTCGCCGACGAAGCCGCACTGACCCGGGCCGCCTATGGCCTGCCGCGCGATGCCGCGCCTCCCGGGGCGCTTGTTGGCCGGCAGGATGGAGCCGTCGCGCCGTGACCCGCTTCCTCCGCCGCCGGGGCTGGGTTGCCGGTCTCCTCATCCTGTTCGCGCTGCTCCTCGTCGCGACCAAGATCATCCAGCCGGGCTATGGCGCCAATGATTTCGTCTCGCTCAGCCGGGCCGTGCTGCCCTATGCCTTCGCGGTGGCGGCGCAGACCATCGTGGTCATCGCCGGCGGCATCGATCTCTCGGTCGCGGCGATGATGGCGCTGACCAGCGTCACTGCGGCGGCGATGATGAATGGCGCCAGCCCGAGCTATGCGCTTTTTGTCGTGCCCTTCGTCCTGGCGCTCGGCTTCGTGCTTGGGGCCGTCAACGGCATCCTGATCATCGTCACCCGCGTGCCCGACATCGTCGTGACGCTGGCGATGCTGTTCGTTCTGCAGGGCGCGGCGCTGCTGGTGCTGAGCGCGCCCGGCGGTTCCGCCGCAGATTGGCTGAAGGCGCTCGTCATCGGAACCGTGCCGCTGCCGCTGCTGCCGGACGCGGTCACGGCGTGGTTCCCGAAGGCGCTGCTGCTGCTCGTCGTCTGCCTCGGGATTGTGTGGATCCCGCTGAAGCGCTCGAAGCTCGGCCTCTCGCTCTATGCGATAGGCTCCAGCGAGCTTGCCGCGTTCCGCTCCGGCGTGCCGGTGGCGCGGACGCGGATCCTCGCCTATGCGTTTTCCGGCCTTTTCGCCGCGATGGGCGGCTTGGCCCTCACCATGAGCACCGGCATCGGTGCACCGATTCCCGGCCCCTACCTGCTCGCCAGCGTCGCGGCGGTGGTGCTTGGCGGCGTGACGCTGGGCGGGGGGCGCGGCGGGTTGGTCGGCCCGATCGTTGCGGTCTTCGTGCTTCGCCTCGTGCGCACCGACCTGACGCTGATGGCGGTCGATCCCAATGTCACGACCATCGTCGAGGGCGTGATCATGGTGGTCGTGGTGATGCTCGGCGCCTTCCTGGCCATGAAAGGACGTTCGCCATGAGCAACACTGTCCTTCCCGATTCATCGCCATTGCCGGGCCGCAGGCTCAAGCGGCTGATGAGCGACTACCCGCTCGTTCCGCTGATCGTGCTGCTGGTCCTGCTCGTTGCCGTGCTGCAGGCCATGCGCCCCGGCATCGTCAATCCCGCCTGGATCGCCACGACGATCAAATTCGCCATTCCCCTCGCGATCCTGGCCGGCTGTCAGACCATGGTGATGCTGACCGGGGGCATCGATCTCTCGGTCGGCACCGTGGCGACCATGGCGGCCTTCATCGTCGCGACGCAGGGTGTGCACCACGATCCGGGCGTCGCGATCGCGATCGCGCTGGTGCCGGCGCTGTTGATCGGCTTCTTCAATGGCATCGGCATCGGGGTCTTCCGCGTCCATCCGCTCATCATGACGCTCGGCACCGGCCTTATCGGCACCGGTTTCCTGCAGGTCTATCAGCGCACCGTGATCTCGACGGGAACCGCGGTCCCGCCCGGCCTTGCCTGGCTCGGAACGGGATTGAGCTATGGCGTGCCGAACGCGCTGCTGCTGTTCGTACCTGTCGCGGCCTTCATCCTCTTTCTCCTCAACAGGACCGGCTTTGGTCGCCTGCTCTATGCCGTCGGCGACAACGAGCATGCGGCGCGGCTTTCAGGGGTGGGTTACTGGCAGGTCATCCTGACGCTCTACGTGCTCTCGGCCCTGCTCGCGGGCATAGCCGGACTGCTCTATATCGGCCTGATCAAGTCGGCATCGCTGTCGCTCGCCGAACCGCTCGTCCTGCCATCGGTGGCGGCGGCGGTGATCGGGGGTACGTCGATCTTCGGCGGCCGCGGCGGTTACACAGGCACGATCATCGGCGCGCTCATTCTGCGTGTGCTGATCACGCTGCTCACGGTGATGCAGATCGCCGAAGGTGCGCGTCAGATCCTCTTCGGGTTGATCGTGCTGCTGGTGACCGCGGCCTATCTGCGCATCATCGAGGATCGTTGAGGCGGGCGACGCGGGAGGGGATGATGACAGGGCGGCGCTGGCGGATTGCCGGCATCAATTTCGATCACATGCATATGGGCGATCTGCTGCGCGAGGTGCACGAGCACCCCGACGCGGAAATCGTCGCGATCTGCGATGCGAAGCCCGAGCGGATGAGCACGGCGATCGAGACCTTCGGTATCGGCCGCCGGTCGGTGTTCACCGATGTCGCCGCCTGTCTTGCGGCAACGAAGCCCGATCTCGTGATCCTTTGCCCGGCGACGGCCGACCATGCAAGCTGCGTGGAAGCGGTGGCGCCTTTCGGCGCCGATATCCTGGTCGAGAAGCCATTCGCCGCCTCGCTCGAGGACGCCGACCGGATGATCGCGGCGACTGAGGCGGCGGGTGTGCGGCTCGCGATCAACTGGCCGCTCGCCTGGTATCCGCCGCATGTCACGGCCAAGCGTCTCATTGACGAGGGCGCGATCGGCGATGTCCTGGAAGTTCATTTCTACGACGGCAATCGCGGTCCGCTCTATCACCTCGCCGACAAGGTCGAGGTCTCGGACGCCGAGGTCCAGCGCCAGAAGCCGGGTTCGTGGTGGTACAAGCGTGCCAGCGGCGGCGGCAGCCTGCTCGATTATCTCGGCTATGGCGCGACGCTCGGCACCTGGTTCATGAACGGCCGGGCGCCGCTGACGGTCACCAGCACGGTCGATCGCCCCGCAGGGCTGGAGGTCGACGAGCATTCGATCACCGTCCTCCGCTACGAGACCGGGCTCTCCAAGCTGGAGACGCGCTGGGGCACGTTCACCGATCCATGGGTGATGCAGCCGCAGCCGAAATGCGGCTTCGTCGTCGTCGGGAGCGAGGGAACGCTGTCGAGCTACGATTTCGAGCACCACGTCCATCTGCAGACGCGCCAGCATCCTGTCATTCACCCGATGCCGGTGCATGATCTCGTAGCGCCGCATCGAAAGCCGGTCGAATATGTCCTCTCGCGCTGGAACGAGGGGCTCGATGTCGAGGGGCCGCTGTCGCCGGCGCTGAGCCGCATCGGGCAGCGCATCGTCGATACGGCCCGCCGCTCGGCCGATGAGGGGCGGACGCTGGATCTGCTGCCATGAGCGCGGACGAACTGCCGCCTGCCGAGTCCTATGCGCTCGTGTCGCCTGAAGCCGCCGAGATCGCGGCGCCGGCGCTCGACTATCGGCCGCCGATGCCGGCGGACCGGTCAGTCCCGATCGGGTTGATCGGCGCCGGGGGCATTTCGTTCGCCCATCTCGAAGCCTATCGCCGCTATGGACTTAATGTCGTCGCGATCGCCGATCGCCATCTCGACCGCGCCATGCTGCGGCGCGACCAGCATTTTCCCGAGGCGCTGGCGACCGACCGGGTCGAGGATGTCATCGGCAACAGCGCCATTGCCGTGCTCGACATGACGCTGCATCCCGAGGGACGGGCGCCGCTGATGCGGCGTGCGCTGGAGGCCGGGCAACATGTGCTGTCGCAGAAGCCCTTCGTGAGCAGCCTCGCGGTCGGTGCCGACCTCGTTGATCTTGCCGAAAGGCGCGGGCTGCAGCTTGCCGTCAACCAGAATGGCCGTTTCGCGCCGCATATGGCGTATATGCGCGCAGCCGTGGAGGCGGGCCATGTCGGGGACGTCACCGGCGTGCACGTCTCGATCCAGTGGGATCATGGCTGGATCGCCGGCACGCCATTCGATGAGATGGACCAGCTGATCCTCGAGGATTTCGGAATCCACTGGTTCGATTTCCTCGTTTCGATCATCGGCAATCGGGCGACATCCGTCGTCGCGCGGTCGACCATGGCAACGGGGCAGTCCGCACGGGCACCGCTGCTCGCCGAGGCCCTTGTTGCCTTCCAGGGCGGCCATGCCTCGCTGGTTTTCGATGGCGCGACCCGGTTTGGCGCGAAGGACGAGACGGTGATCATCGGCACAAAGGGCACCTTGCGGAGTTCCGGCCCTGACCTTGGCCGCCAGCAGGTCAGCCTCTTCACCGAAGCCGGCGTCGCGCGGCCGATGCTGGAGGGCACATGGTTCAATGACGGCTTCGCGGGGGCAATGGGCGCGCTGCTCGTCGCCATCGAGACGGGACGGCCGCCGGTTCATGCGGCGCGCGGCAATCTCGTATCCCTTCGGCTCGGCCGCGCGGCGATCGAGAGCGCGCGGGAGGGCGGTGTCCGCGTTCCGATTGATGACTGAGGATGACCACGAGCAGCCCGCATGGGCTTGCGCCGGGGCCGCAGCGCTTTAGCTATAGAGCGAGGCGGCATGATCACGTCAGGGTCGCGCCGCCGCCGCTGTCAGGGAGCTATCATTGGACCTCGCGCAAACCCTCAAATCCATTGTTTCCATTCACGCGCTGGTGCCCGACGACGCCTTCACGGCGGGTGGGCTCGGAACGGAGCGGGCCGGCAGCGGCGTCGTCATCCGCGACGGGCTCGTCCTGACGATCGGTTATCTGATCACCGAGGCGGACCGGATCTGGCTGCGCAGCTCGGATGGGCGGCTGACGCAGGGGCATGCGCTCGCCTATGATCAGGATACCGGCTTCGGCCTCGTGCAGGCGCTCGGCCGGCTCGATCTCCCGGCGCTCGAGCTCGGCTCCGCCAGCCGCGCCGAGATCGGCGATCCGGTGATCCTGGCTGGCGGTGATGCCGGCCAGTATGTCCGCGCCCAGATCGTCGCAAGGCAGACCTTTGCGGGTTACTGGGAGTATCTCCTTGAAGATGCGCTGTTTACGGCGCCGGCGCATCCTTTGTGGGGCGGTGCCGGCCTCATCGATGCGAACGGACGGCTGATCGGCATTGGTTCATTGCTGGTCCAGCAGATGGATGAGGACGGCCAGGCGCGCGACGCCAATATGGTGGTGCCGATCGACCTGTTGCCGCCGATCCTCGATGATCTGCTCTCCTATGGTCAGGTGCAGCGTCCGCCGCGGCCCTGGCTCGGCCTGTTCTCGGCCGAGCATGAGGGCGGCATCGTGGTGGTCAGCCTCGCCGATGACGGGCCGGCCGCGATCGCGGGCGTGCGACCGGGCGATGTCGTCGCCGGCATTGGCGGCCGCGACGTCGAGAGGCTCACCGATTTCTATCGCATGCTGTGGAGCAGCGGGCCCGCGGGTGCCGAGATCGATCTCCATCTCGTGCGCGAGGGCCGGCCCGTTTCCGTGCGTGTCAAATCCGCCAACCGCGTGGATTTCCTCAAGAAGCCGCGCCTGCACTGATATCGCGCGGGCAGCCTCGCGCTCCGACGGCGCAGCGCCGTTGACCGGGTCGCAGGCGATTCCGGCGGCTGCAACAAACGGCAACGGGGGCGTTGCCGATATCGCAACGCTCCGTATCGAAATCGGCGCTTCTGCCCTCGCGGCACCGCCGTCAGTGTTCGTCCTGCGAGCCCGATAATTGATCTCGGTCAATCCGCTTTTCCCTGCCGGGAACAGCGGGTCGATCCAGAAGATCGAGGGCCGCGCAGGGAAAAACGACCACCGCTCCGTCGCGAGACGGCGCCTCGAGGGCCATGACTGAGCGTCCAGCCGGAGCCGTTCGCCAAGGCGGTCCGACGGAGTGTGGTCTGATGGCTTCATCATCTCCCGGCGGCGGTCTGACGATCCGCGATGTCGGCATGGTCTATCGCCGGCGCGACCAGGTCACCACGGCGCTCACCGGCTGCACCCTCGACATTCCCGAAGGCGGATGGGCGTCGCTGATCGGCGCGTCCGGCTGCGGCAAGTCCACGCTGCTCCGCATCCTCGCCGATATCGTCAAGCCGACCAGCGGCGTCGCCCGCGTCGGAGGCGTTTCGCCGGCCGAGGCGCGTGCGGCGCGCACCTTCGCGCTCGTCTCGCAGCAGTCGACCATGCTGCCCTGGCGCAAGATCCTCGCCAATGTCGAGCTGGGACTGGAAGTCGCCGGCGTCGACAGGGCGGCACGGCGGCGCAGCGCCGAGGAGGCGATCGAACTGGTCGGCCTCAAGGGCTTCGAACAGGCCTTTCCCTCCGAGCTTTCCGGCGGCATGCGCCAGCGTGCTGCGATCGCGAGGGCCCTGACGCTGAAGCCGCGGTTTTTGTTGATGGACGAGCCCTTCGGCGCGCTCGACGAGATCACGCGCGAGAAGCTCAATTTCGAGCTGCTGCGGATTCTCAAGGAGACGTCCGCGACACTGCTGCTCGTCACCCATTCGATCAGCGAAGCGATCATCCTGTCCGACACGGTGGCCGTCATGTCGCCGCGGCCGGGGCGGATTTCGCATCGTGTCGAGATCGGCTTCGGCCACGACCGCACCGCCGCGATGCGCGACGATCCCGCCTTCGGGGCCTATGAGGCCGAGCTTCGCCATGCGCTGCACGGCCCTGCGGGAACCGTCCGCAAGCCTTCCCATCCGATCCCCGCCTTTGCCACGCACTAGGAGATGCTGATGACCACCGGACTGTCCTTGCTCCCCGCATCGCGGCGCCATCGGCACTTCGCCGGGGCGGCATTTGGCCTCGGCCTCATGGCGCTTGCCGGCCAGGCGCAGGCGGAGGATCTGCAGAAGCTCTCCGTCGTGCTCGGCTATGTGCCGAACGTCGAATCCTTCGGTCCGGAATATGCGCTGAAGATGGGCTTCTTCAAGGAAGAGGGCCTCGATGTCACCGTGGTGCCGGCCGGTCAGGGCGTCGACCAGGTGCAGATGGTGTCGGCCGGCACGGTCGATATCGGCATCTCCAATCCCGAGCAGATCCTCGCCGGCACGGCGCAGGGCGGCAAGTTCAAGGTGTTCGCGGCCGAGTTCCAGAAGACGCCGGTGGCGATGACCTGCCGCAAGGATTCCGGCATCGAGAAAGCCAAGGATCTCGAGGGCAAGCGCCTCGGCATCAAGACGCCGGCCAAGCCCTTCGCCGACCTCTTCATGAGCAAGAACGGCATCGACCCCGCAAAGGTCGAAACCACGACGATCGGCCCGAACGATATCTCGGTGCTGATCGCCGGCCGAATCGACTGCGAGGTCACGACCTTCGCGTTCAACGAGCCGCGGCTCATCGAGGCGGCGGGCGTGCCGGTCAACGTGTTCTCGTTCGGCGAATTCGGTCTCAATTCGCAGAACGATTCCTACTTTGTGCAGGAGAGCTTCTTCAACGATCCGGCCAAGAAGGAACTGCTGGTCAAGTATCTCCGCGCCGAGACCAAGGCCTGGGAAGCGTTCTTCAAGGACCCTGACGCGGCGGCCAAGTTCATGGTCGATGGCGGCTTCACTGATGGCCTCGACATCGATCAGCAGACCTATCAGGCGCAGAAGCAGGCGCTCTACATGAAGGACGCGCTGACGGCCGAGAAGGGCATCTTCTGGATCAACCCGAAGACCTGGGCCGAGACGGCTGAGAACACATTCCTCTCGAAGGTCACCGACACCAAGATCGATCCCGCGCCGCTGCTGACCACCGAGATCCTCGAAAAGGTCGCGCCGCCCAAGATGTAGCCGGCACCTGATTCCAGTGCGCGGGGTCTCCTTTGATCCCGCGCACCCTTTCTCGGAACCGGCCCGGCCGGCGTCGATAACTCTAGCCGCGGAGCAAGATCATGAGCTCACTCTCGCTCGCCGATGCCGGCGTGACCGATCGCAGCGAAGGCGAGGTCGCGCCGCCGCGGTTCACGGTTCCGTTCGGGTTGATCCTGCCGCCGGCCCTGTTCGTGATCGGGCTCGTCGCGATTTGGGCGGTGCTCTCGGCCGCCGGCGTGATCCCGCGCTACATCCTGCCGGCGCCTGATGCGATCCTGAACGAATTCATCCGCAATTATCCCGTGCTCACCAAACACGGCCTCACGACGATCGGCGAGGCGGTCGCCGGCTTCCTGATCGGCAATGTCGCCGCCGTCGTCATGGCGATCCTCTTCTCCTATTCGGGCCTCTTGAAGGATGCGTTCTATCCCTTCGCGTTGATCTCGCGCGCCATCCCGATCATCGCCTTCACGCCGCTTCTGGTCATCGTTCTCGGACGCGGCCAGCCGCCCGTCATCGCGGTGGTATCGATCGCGGTCTATTTCCCGGCCTTCCTCAACATGATGCGGGGGCTTGCCTCGGCCGATGTCGACTATCACGAGATGCTGCACACGCTCTCGGCGAGCCGGTGGCAGCGGCTCAGGATCGTCGATTGGCCGGCTTCGCTGCCTTATCTGTTCGCCGCCCTCAAGGTGAGCGCCTCGATCGCCTTCATCAGCGCGCTGGTCGCCGAGTGGATCGGCGCCAATCAGGGGCTCGGTTATCTCGTCGTCATTTCCAGCCAGTATTTCAAGCTGCCGACGCTGTGGGCCGCGATCATCGTCGCGGCGGTGCTGACGCTGCTCCTTCTTGCCATCGTCGTCATTGTCGAGCGGTTGCTGCACCGCTGGACCGCGACGGCGACCGAGCTTTAGGGGAGGCAGCGTCATGGCCCTGCAAACCGAAGCCGTCGCCAAATCCGGCAGTCTTTCATGGCCGTCGCTCGGGCCAATCACGCGAGCGCTGTCGAGCCGGCCGCGCGCTGTGCTTGCGCCGCTCGCCGTGCTCATCATCGTGCTGGCCCTCTGGCAGACTCTCGCGGTATCCGGCGCGATCTCGCCGCTGATCCTGCCGTCGCCGACCGCCATCGCTGGCGCCTTTGCGATCGATGGCAGCAATCTCCTCTATCATGCCGGCTATACGACGATGGAGGCGCTGAGCGGTTTCCTGCTCGGCAATCTGCTCGGCTTCGCTCTTGCCGTCGTGTTCCTCTATTCGGATCTTTCGCGGCGCACGGTCTATCCGCTTGCGATGGCCGCGCAGGCCGTGCCGATCGTCGCCGTCGCTCCGGCGCTGATCCTGTGGTTTGGCAATGGCATGGCGCCAAAGGTGTTCGTCACGATCTTCCTCGTGTTCTTCCCGATGCTGGTCAATGCGCTGCGCGGGCTCAGGAGCGCCGATGCCGAGGTGATGGAGCTGCTCTACACGCTCTCGGCCTCGCCGCGGCAGCAGCTCATGATGGTGCGCCTGCCGGCGTCCGTGCCGTTCCTGTTCAATGCGCTGAAGATCTCGGCCTGCGCCTGCTTCGTCGCGGCGATCGTCGCTGAATGGATCGCCGCCGATCGCGGGCTCGGCCATCTGATCGTGCTCTATGGCAGCCAATACCGCATGCCGCAGGTCTGGGCCGCCGTGCTGATCGGCACGGTCGTCAGCATGGCCGTCTACGGCCTGGTCGTCCTGGCCGAGGCACGGCTCGCGCCGTGGCTGAGCCGCCAGCGCCCGATTTCCGACTAGGAGAGGAGAGAACCATGGCTTTCGCGCCGATGGGCATCATGAACCAGATGTGGGCCGCGAACGATGTCAGCGACCGCGACGCCATCCGTACCGCGCTCGACGAGATCGCCCATGCCGACGAACTCGGCTTTTCCTCGGTCTGGATCGGCGAGCACCATCATGTGCGACCTGACAATCCCTTCTATGGCCGCATACCTGCATCCGAAATCTTCCTCGCCCATATCGCGGCGCGCACGAAGCGCATCCGTGTCGGCACGGGGGTCCGGGTGCTCTCGACGACGAGCGCGCAGCGCACGGCCGAGGAGATGAGCCTCCTGCATCTTCTGACAGACGGCCGGGTCGAGTTCGGCGTCGGCCTCGGGGCCAATCAGATCGTCGAGGAGGATCGCGCCACCAAGGCGGCGCGGTTCCGCGCGCTGCTCGATGAACTGATCGGCATTCTTTCGGGCGAGATCGGGCCGGCCATCGCGCCGCGCCCCGATCCGGCGATCCTGCGGAACATCTGGGCGGCGGCGCGGGACGATGGCAGCATCGATCATCTGGCGGCGCGCGGCGTCAATCTGGTCGTCGGCCAGGCCGAGATGCCGCATGTCCAGGCGCCCTATGTCGCGCGCTATCGCGCGGCGGGCGGCAAGGGACAGACGCGTGGCGTCCGCCTCGTCTTCGTCGCCCCGACTCGCGCGGAAGCCATCGAGCGCAGCCGAGCGGCGGCGGAGAGCTATTTCCGCTTGATGCTCGGCAAGGGCTATCACAAGCAGGCCGTGGAGAGCGGGGCAGCGCCCGCCGCGCCGCAGACTGACGAGGAGCGGCGCCGCCTCGCGAGCTTCATCATCGGCTCGCCCGAGGAGGTCGCGGCAGAACTCGATGCCTATGTCGAGACGACCGGCATCGACCAACTCGATATCATGGTGCAGATCCCCGGCCTTGCGACCGAAGACGTGCGCCGCTCGATGTCGCTGGTGCAGGATGAAGTCCGCCCGCGTCTCGCGCTCAATAGAACCGCCCCCGCGCGCTCCGTCGCCTGATCCAACCCACACCAGAGACCGAGCATGAGCACGCAAGACGCTGAAGCCACCATCGAGCGCCGCCCAATCCTCGCCGAGCCGATCACGGCAGAGGCGTTCCTGCCCTTCGGGCACCTGATCGAGGCCACCGAGGACATGGTGCCGGCGGGCGCCGTCGATGCCGCGCTCGACCTCAGCGGCGGCACGCCGCGCTTCTACATCATGCGGCTCGATCATCGCGGGCTCGACGTCAACGGCATCACGCGGCACGCTGCGGTGACCCAGGTGCTTGCCTCGGTTGGCGGCAGGCGTTGGATGCTGTGCGTCGCGCCGCCGGTCGGCGAAGCGGATCGGCCTGATCCCGAGGCAATCCGCGCCTTCGTCATTCCCGGCGACGTCGCGGTGCTGCTCTTCAAGGGCAGTTGGCATGCCGGCCCGTTCTTCCACGATGCCGAGATGCGCTTCTTCAATCTCGAGCTTCTCGACACGAATGTCATCGACCATCACACGGTCAATCTCGGACGGACATTCGGCTACAATCTGAAGATCGTCACACCATGAGCGACCGGCGCCGGCGCCTTGCCGTCGCGGTCGTCGGGCCATAGAAGTCAGGGCACGTTTCTCAAACGGTCCGGCTCGCCGGCCGGTCAATGGCCGCCATGTCCGCATTCATGCATGTCCATCTCGTGGCGTTGCGCTATTTCCGCGAGACGGTGCGCTGCGGCTCGATGCGCCAGGCGGCCGAGCACCTCCATGTCGCGGCCTCGGCGATCAATCGCCAGATCCTCAAGCTCGAGGACCAGATGGAGTGCAAGCTGTTCGAGCGGCTTGCCGAAGGCGTGAGGCTGACGGCGGCCGGCGAGGTGCTTTATCGCTATGTCCTCCGGCTCGAGCGCGATCTTGACCGCGCGATGTCGGAGATCGACGATCTGCGCGGCCTTCGGCGCGGCCATGTCGCCATCGCCTGCGAGGATGGCATCGCCCGCGATTTCCTGCCTGGAATCCTCGCCGCCTTCCATGCCGAGTTCCCGATGGTGACCTTCTCCGTCGACGTGATGGCGGCGCTGGGCGTCATGGCGAGCGTCGTCGAGGGCGCCGCGGATATCGGCGTCGCGATGGCCCCGCCGCGCCGCACCGACATTGCCGTCGAGCGCGAGGCCGCAATGCCGATCGGCGCCATCGCCGCGCCCGGTCATCCGATCACAGCGCGCACCAGCCTCAAGATGTCCGATCTGGTGCAGGAACAGATGGTGCAGATGCGCGAGGGCAGTGGTGGCGGAACGCTGCTCTATTCGCTGATCAATGGCTGGACCGCGCGCCATTCCTTCATCGAGACCAATGCCTCCGACGCGGTCACCAATCTGGTGAAGGCCGGGCTCGGCGTCGGCGTCCGCACGCCGATCGGCATCATGCGCGAGATCCGTGCCCGCGAACTCGTGTTCATCCCGATCAACGATCCCGCGATCGAGCCGGCGATGCTCACGGTCTATGCGAAGCTCGGCCGCACCCTGCCGACGGCAGGCGCAATCATGCTGGAACAGATCAAGAAGGCGATGCGGAGCTTTTCCGCAGAGGTCGCCGACGTCCTCGCAAGCTCGGGCGGCGGAGAGGCGGCGGTCGTTGCCGCTTCGGCAACGCCTCGCTGAGCATTTTCGGCTTCTCCTTCCGCCGGCTGCGGGCAGAATGGCGGCATTGTTCGGGAATACCGCGTCCCTGACGCTTCGGCGTCCCGCGCCGCTCACCGCCCTGCTCGTGCGGGGCTGCCGATCAGGGACGCGACATGACAGCCATATTCGATTCCGCAGCCGAGGCGCGCCTTGCTGCGCTCGCCGAACGGGCGCGCGAGGAACTCGCCGCCACCGCCTTCGCGACCAAGCCCTGGGTGAAGCCGCGCCATTGGAATGGCCAGGGGGTCGCCGATGTCGCCATCATCGGCGGCGGCCAGTCCGGCCTCTTCCTCGGCCACGCGCTTGCGCGGGCAGGGGTCGACAACATCACGGTGCTCGACCGCAGTCCGCAGGGCTATGAGGGCGTGTGGGAAACCTATGCGCGGATGCACGAGATCCGTTCGCCAAAGGAGGTCTCGGGCGGCGAGGGGGCCATCCCCAGCCTCTCGGTCCGCAGCTGGTTCATCGCCCGTCATGGCCGCGCCGCCTGGGACGCCATTGAGCGCGTACCGCGAGGCGACTGGATGGCATGGCTGCGCTGGTATCGCAGCGTCGTCGACGTGCCGATCGAGAATGAGGTCGCCGTCACCGACATCGATTTCGATGCGGACGGCGTCACGCTCGATACCCTCAAGGCTGGCGTGGCCGGCAAGGTGCGGGCACGTCTCGTCGTGCTGGCGACCGGGATGGATGGCGGCGGCCGCTGGACTGTGCCTGATTTCATCGAGAACGCGTTGCCGCCGACGCGCTACAACCACACCAGCGACATAATCGACGTCAAGGCGCTGGCCGGGAAGCGGATCGGCATCCTCGGCGCCGGCGCTGCCGCGTTCGACATGGCGGTGGCCAGCCTGGTCGCAGGTGCTGCGTCGGTCGACATGTTCATGCGCCGGCCGCGTCTGCCGCTTGTCGATCTGGTGCGCGATTTCGAAACCGCCGGACATCTCGGCCATGCGCATGAGCTTTCCGACGACACCAAATGGGCGCTGTCGAGCCTTCTCGGCGGTCTCAGCCAGTCGCCGGCCGAGCATCACTTCTACAAGGCCTGGAGCTTCGACAATTTCCGCATGCATCTCGGCTCGCCTGGGAGACGATCGGCATGGAAGGCGACGAGATCGCCGTGACGACGCCCAAGGCGACGTTCCTCTTCGACCATGTCGTGGCCGCAACCGGCGTGACGGTCGACATGACGCTGAGGCCGGAACTCCAGCGCATCGCGGCCCATGCCGCGCTGTGGAGCGATCGCTTCGTGCCGCCGGCCGACGATCCGGCGCCGGGCCGTCTCGGCTTCCCCTATCTGAACCGTAGTTACCAGTTCCAGCCGCGCGTTCCGGGCACGGCAGAGGGCATCGAGCGCGTGTTCGCGTTCAATGCGCTCGGCGCCATGAGCATGGGCGGCATCTCGCAGGTGTCGATCTCAAGCCACAAATTTGGCCTGCCGCGGCTGGTACGCGCGATCACCGGCTTCCTCTTTCGCGAGCAGGAGGCCGGCATTCTGTCGGATCTTGCGCGGGCGCGGCCGCCATCCATCCGCATCGAACCGCGCATCCGCGCCGCGCTCGGCATGGCGGAGGACTGAGACCGCAAGGGAACGCCGCATCCATTCGGGGGCCCGTTCATTGGGAAGGCACCTTCCCATGATTGCCAAGGTCCCGTGGTTCGCATTCTCACCTACAATGTCCATAGCTGCATCGGCACCGACGGGCAGCTTTCGCCGGAGCGCATCGCGGCCGTTATCTTGGAAAGCGCGCCGGATATCGTGTTGCTGCAGGAGGTCGATGTCGGGCGCGTCAGGACCGGCGGGTTCGACCAGGCGCATGAGATCGCGCATGCACTCGACATGCGCCGCCACTTTCACCCCGCGCTCAGCCTTGCCGAGGAGCAATATGGCGACGCCATCCTGACGCGGCTGCCAATGAGCCTCGTCAAGGCGGGCGCCCTCCGTCCTCCGCGACGCTTCGCCGGCGAGCCGCGCGGGGCGATGCGCGTCGTCATCGACAGCGACGGATTTTCCCTCACCGTCTTCAACACCCATCTCGGCCTGTTGCCGCATGAACAGGCGCCGCAAATCAGCGACCTGCTCGGGCCGGCCTGGGCTGACGATCCCGCGCTTACGGGGCCCGCGATCCTCGGTGGTGACTTCAACGCCTTTCCAGGTTCCCCCAGCTTTCGCCGCATCGTCGCGAACTGGACCAATGCCTATCGCCGCGGGCCGGCGCGCGGGCGCGGCGCCACCTTTCCAAGCCTTCGGCCGTGGCTTCGTCTCGATCATCTGTGGTTTCGCGGGCCGCTCCGCGTGACGGATGCCTTCGTCGCCGCCTCGCCGCTGGCCCGTCTTGCCTCCGATCACCTGCCGCTTGTCGCCGATTTCGAGTTTACCGGCTGACAGCGTGTCGCGGCGCGGAACGGCTGCCGCGCTCCGCCGTTCGTCCCAAAAGGGCGAATGCGTGACCAGTACCAGTTTTCCGACCATCGACGATCACAAGAGCGAGGCCGCGCATCCCGGCCGCGCGACAACCCTCTGGCGCCGGTGGAAGCCGTGGCTCAGCCGTGGCTTCTGGTTTTTCGGGCTCTGCCTCGCCGGCGTTCTGATCTGGCTGACGCTGCGCCAGTACAGCCTTTCCGATATTGGCCACGCGATCGCCGCGGTTCCCGCCGCGAGCATTCTCCTGGCGCTTGGCTTCGCGGCGGCAAGCTATGGCTGCCTCACGCTCTCGGACGTGATCTCGCTGCGCTATGTCGGCCACCGCCTGCCTTATCGGGCGGTGGCGCTCGCCTCTTTCGTCAGCCTCTCCATCGGGCATAGCGTCGGGCTGGCCGGCCTCAGCAGCGGAGCCATCCGCTATCGCTTCTATCGGCGACGCGGCGTTCACCTGGCCGAACTGGCCAGGCTGACATTGATGTGCGGCATGACGGTCCTGCTTGGCCTCGTCGCGCTCGCCATCGCGCCGCTGGCATCGCGCCCCGAACTGACGAACCGTCTCCTCGGCAGCGCGGGCCTTGGTTACGGGCTTGCTGCGGCGGGCCTTGCATTGGTGCTCGGCTACTGGCTGCTCGCCTGGCGGCGTACCGGGCCGCTCAAGGTGTGGCGCTGGCAGGTTGACGTGCCGTCGATTGGCATGGCCGTCGGGCAGACCGCGGTCGGCGCGGTTAATTTTGCCTTCGTCTCCGCCTGCCTCTATGCGCTGGTGCGAACCGCGGGGCCGATATCCTATCTCGATCTCGTCGCGATCTTCGTCATCGCCAATGTCGCGACGCTGGTCTCGCATGTGCCGGGCGGCGTCGGCGTGATCGAGAGCATCGTCATCCTGCTCCTGCCGGGTGAGGCCGTAGTTGGCCCCGTGCTGCTGTTCCGGTTCGTCTATTTCCTGCTGCCGCTCGTCATGGGATGCGCGCTGCTCGCGGGCTCGGAATGGCACGCCAGGCGCCGGGGTGACGCCGATAGGGGCGGAAGCGCAGCAGCCAGCCCGGCTCGAACGGCGCCTCGGGATCGAGAAAGCGCGTCCCGGCCACGAAATGCGCCGGGCCGGGCGTTGCCGGAAACGCTCTGAGGCCGCGCGGCTGCTGATTGAGCGTTTCGATCGTCCGGATCAACGAACCGGTCTCGGCCAGCGTTTCCGCCACGACTTCGGGCGACGCATCGACATGCTCGGCGACGAGGCGATTTCGGAAGCTGGCGATGGTCGCTCGCGCCGCCGCGTCCGATGCTTCCACCGCGAGATCGCATTCCGTGTCGAGGCCGACCGACCGATTGTTCAAATTGGCCGAGCCGATGCGCAGCAGGCGGTCGTCGGCGATGATCAGCTTCGAATGGATGTGAATCGCGACCTCGCCGGCGTCCGAGGGCACGACGGGGTAGTAGATGCGCAGGCGGCCATGGCGATCGGCGCGACGGAGCGCACGGATCATCCGGGCGCCGTTTTCGCCCATGACGATACGCTCGACCAGGGCCTCGGACATCTTGTTGAGGATGATGACGATTTCCGGGCCATCGGAACGGCGCAGCAACTTGCGCAGTGCCGCGCGGACATAGCGCGCCGTCACATATTGCGCCTCGATATAGAGATGGTGCCGCGCCGACATCAGCATGTCCTGGATCAGCGCCTTGCTCTCCAGCGCCGGTGGGCGCGACTTCCAGCGCGGCAGCGTGCGGGCGATCGCGATGCCCGCGCCGGCAAACTCGACCGGCAGGTCGGCCGGCCAAAGCGAGATGCCGTTCGCGGTGTGTGGAGCCGATGGCGGGGCCGCCGTGGCGGTGGCGATCGCCCAGCGTTCGCGCGCCACGGCTCCTAGCGATGCCGCCGCCTGGCCCGTCACCGCCATCTGGACGTCATGCACCGGCTCGCTCGGCGTTCCATCGGGCTTCGCCCGCAGCGGCTCGTGGGCATGATGGCAGCAGGTGTCGCCACGCCCGCCGGTCAGGTCGATGCCGCCGGCGAAAGCGAGGCTGTCGTCGATGACGACAATCTTCTGGTGATGGGCGGCATAGATCGGGTGCTGCGTGTCGAGCTTCACCGTGATGCGCGGATGCTGCTGCCAGGGCTCGCCGAAAAGAAGCGGCATGACCGGGCTCGGCGCATGAACGAGGGCAAGGCTCCAAACCAGCACACGGATCTCGAGTTGCGGATTGGTCTCGACGCAGTCGCGCAGGAGCGGGCCGAGCGGCAACGCGTCCGGATCATCGCCGAGGCGGATCGAGCCGTCGAAATCCCAGCCGATGATCCAGATCGAATGGCGCGCCTGCTTCAGAGCATCCTCGAGATGACGGAAATAGGCCGCGCCGTCGATGATGGTCGCGGCCCGTGGCGACTGGTCTATCCGCCAGCAGTTGACGCCTGGCCTCAGGAGGGGAGAAGCGGTGTCGCGGGACCTTCCGGACCCGGAGCGCCAATGGTCGATATACAAGGCTTGCCTCACGCGGGCTGGTCCGGCCAAATGGACGGATCGCGCAGGCGCAACGCGCGAGACCGCCGTCAGTTCAATCCTGGCCAGCTACACCGTCGCCGATCATCGCATCGGCCTCGGCCGCAAAATCCCCCACGAGCCCGGCAAGATCGGTGTCGACAAGCGATGCAACTTCGGCCGCCGTCACCCAGCGGCGCTGACGCCATCCTGATTCCGGCCATTGTGCCGCCTCGTCGTGGACCGCGAGCGGATAGACGAGGATGTGCTCCGTCGCGCCATTCTTCTCGTGATCGAACCCGCCATAGGGCAGTTCATCGATGTTGCCGCGCACGCCACCTTCTTCCCAGGCCTCGCGCGCCGCCGCCTCAAATGGCGCCTCTGACGGCAGCATGCGGCCCTTGGGCAGCACCCATCGTCCAGCCGACGTCGTGACGAGGAGAACCTCGACATGCGGCGCGCGGATCCGATAGGGCAGGGCGCAGCAGGTCCGCGGAGCGGCCTTGTCAGGCATTGCCGGCCCATCGTCCTTCCGCGCCACCGGGGACGACGACCTCGACGGCGTAGCCCTCGGCCATCGCGTGACCAGCCGTGCCGACGGCGGCCTCGAAAGCAGCTTCCTTGGTGACATAGGGGCCGGTCACATCCTCGTCGTGGCGCACGACGAAATGATCTTCCTTGGCGACGACCTCATAGCGGGCAAGCGGCATGGCTGATCTCCTGATGTTGGCAGTTCCGAGGAGGCAACTTTTCCCGCTGGCGGCGGTTCCGACGCGGAACGTCCAGCCGTCCGGCTTGTTGGTCCTACGGTTGCCACCATCATGGTCGGCCCTGCTCAGCGGGAGAGAATTCATGCGCACGGCGTCGGGCTTTTTCGCAGCGGCCGGCCTTTCGGTCCTCATCACATGTACGGCAGCCGTGGCAGCCGAGCCGATCACGCCCCAGGCTTTTGTTCATGATGCGGGCGTCGCTGGCGTCTATGAGATACAGGCGGCCGGGATCGCCATGTCCAACGCGACGCGCGACGACATCCGCGCCTTCGCGACCGAGATGGTGAAGGACCATACGGCCATTGCCGCCGCGCTCAAGGCGAGCGCCGGTTCCGTCGCGGTCCCGGCGACGGTCGACAAGGCGGGTCAGGCGAAGCTCGATGCGCTGACTGCGGCTTCGGGCCGGGCGTTCGATGAACTCTATGTCGACCAGCAGGTCGCTGCCCATGATGGCGCGGTCACGCTGTTTTCTGAGTTCGCCGATACGGCGCCGGACGGCACGTTGCACGACTTCGCCGAAAAGACCCTTCCGGTGCTCAAGCATCACCGGGAGATGGTCGATACGCTGAAGGCCGAGCTCAAATAGAGCGGGCCCCCGCGACGGCGCGGCAAAATTGCGCCATGCCAAGAATCGCGGCTTTCCTCGACCGAGGGCTTCTCGAATCCCTGTCGATCCGATAGGCAGGGGTGGCCATCAGGGGAGAGAGCGATGACAACTGCAGCGACATTGATCGTGATTGGCCGGGTCATTCTCGGCCTTTTCTTCGTCATCGCCGGTATCCGCAATTTCATGAACTTCAGCGCCCGCTGCGCGATGGAGACGAATTACGGCTTCAAGCTGCCAGCCGCCGCGACGGCGCTTGGTTTCGCCGTGCAGCTTATCGGTGGGTTGGCGGTGCTTGCCGGCGTCTTCACCGTCTGGGGCGCGATCGGATTGATCCTGTTCCTGATCGCGGCGACGGCCTTCTTCCATAATTTTGTGCTCTTCCGGGGCGAGGCGCAGCAGCCGCATCTTTATTTCACGCTCGTGAATTGCGCCCTTGTCGGCTACTGCCTGATGGTCATCGCAACGGCCGCCTGACCGGCCGTCCATCATCGGAAGCGGGGCTGACCGCGAGCGCGGTCGAAGACCCTTCGGGATTCGTCCCCGCATTCCAGACGATGACTGCTGATCTCGTGATCTGTCATTGCCGCGCTTAACCCGGCAATCCAGTCTTTCGGCCGTCATCGCCACAGCGGCGCTCAAGTCCCGATTGCCGGGGCGAGCGCGGCTATGACGGCGCCTTAGCGCTCGGCGTCTCCCCGATATCCATCCGATTCGCTGGCCGGCATAGCGCGGGGCGCGCATCGCCGTTGACAGCCGTCTTTCATGCAGTAGTATATTAGTACTGTAAGGCGCATGACGGGCGGCGGAGCATGGCGGGTTTCGAACAGAGTGTGGTCCGGCCACGATCGACGGCGCTCAATGTCTATGAGCTGCTGCGTGGCGAGATCGTGCTCGGCATCCTGAAGCCGTTGCAGCCGATCCGTGAGGCGGTGATTTCCGAGCGGCTGTCGATCTCACGCACGCCGGTTCGCGAGGCCCTGCTGCGTCTCGCCAATCTCGGGCTTGTCGACATCTATCCGCAGAGCGGCACGGTCGTTGCGCCGATCCGCGTTGCCAAGGTTCGGGCCGCGCAGCTGATCCGCGAGGCCGTCGAGGTGGAGGTGGCGCGCCGGGCGACGCGGCTGGCAACCGAGGCCGATATCGCGGCTCTCAAATCGATCTTCGAGGAGCAGCAGTTCGCCGCCGGACGCCTCGATATCCGCCGCTTCTATGAACTCGACGAGACGTTCCATCGCCGGATCTTCGCCAGCGCCGATTGTCTCGCGGTCGCCGACGAGCTCGAGGACGTCAAGGTTCATCTCAACCGGATGCGGTTCGTGACCGTCAACTGGCCGAACCGCCCGCACACCATCCTCGACGAACATGGCGGCATCGTCGCGGGCATCGCGGCGCGCGACGAGGCGGCGGTTGCCGCCGTGATGACCCAGCATCTGAGGACGATCCTGCAGGCGCTCGAAGCGATCGACAAAGGGCAGGGCGATCTGGTGCCTGCGATGTGACGGAGGGGTAGCCGCCGGACAGGTGGCGCTGCCGAGCCGACGAAGAGCGGCCGGACAAGGTGAGGACGCGGAGGAAGCAATGCCGGACATCAAGACGATCTATGTGTGCAATCACTCGCACACCGATATCGGGTTCACGGACTATCAGGACGTCTGCTTCCGGCAGCACGCGGAGTTCATTCGCCAGGCGCTCGACCTGATCGAGGCGACTGACGACTATCCGGAAGAGGCGCGCTACAGCTGGACCTGCGAGACCACCGGGCCGCTGCTGCGTTACTTGCGCAGTGCTAGCGCCGACGAGCTTCGGCGCTTCCAGCATTGGCATCATGCCGGCCGCATCGATGTCGCGGCGATGAACTACAATCTGACACCGCTGCTCAATGTCGAGCAGATGCATCGGAGCCTCTATCCGCTCAGGGCGCTGCGCGACGAATTCGGCCTCACGGTCGAGAGCGCGATGCAGGACGACGTCAACGGCATCTCGTGGCTGTTCGCCGATCTTCTCGCCGAACTCGGCGTCTGGTTCTATTCCGCCGCGATCAATCCCATTCGCGGGGCGCGGCCGAAGCCGTTTCCAGGCGCCTTCTGGTGGCAAGGGCCGAGCGGGCGCGAGGTGCTCGCATGGAACGGCTATCATTACCTTTTCGGGCGCAGCCAGGCCGGCATCGGCAACTTCGATCTCGTCGACCGCCTGTTGCCGCGCTGGATAACAGGTCTCGAAGCCGATCCGACCTATCCCTATGACTTCCTCTACTGCGAGGCGACGCATCCGGTTCGCGTCGACAACGGACCGCCCGACCGACGCATGGCGGATTTCGTCAGGCGCTGGAACGAGGAAGACCGGCCTTATCGCATGGCGTTCAAGACCGTCACCGAATTCGGCCATCTGCTCAAGGCACGGCATGGCAATGAGATCGGCACGCAGCGCGGCGACTGGACCGATCACTGGATGGATGGTCCGGGATCAAGTGCCTATGAGACCGGCGTCAACCGTCAAGCGCATGAGATCCTCGGCGCCGCCGAAGCCATCGAAGCGTGGCTGCGCAGCGATGGGCGTGATCGTTATGACGCTGCCCGCGCCGCACATGACTATGAGCAGGCGATCCTTTTCGACGAACACACCTGGGGTGCCTATTCCTCGATCGAGGCGCCGGATTCGCTCTTCACCAAGGCGCAGTGGAATCGCAAGGCGAGCTTTGCCTATACCGCCGTGATGGAAGGGCACGACCGGCTCGCCAGCGCTGCCCGTGCTTTGGCCGCCCCCCTCGGCGCGCCGGGCCCGGAAGGCATCTTCAACCTTGGCGACCTCGCGCCGGAAGAGGCGTTCAAGCCGTCCGGCATCGCGGATGTGCTCGTCATCAACACGCTGCCCTGGGAACGCGACGTCATCGTCGAGGAGCCTGAGCCGCGTGGCGGGGCGGCGCCGGCCGGCATGCTCGACTGCTTCTTCAACCGGCGGAGCGGCTGGGGCGGCGGACGCCCGATCCCGCCGATCCGCCGCGTCGAGGGGCGCGTTCCGGCCATGGGCTTCGCCTTCCTGCCGCTTTCGGCCAGCCCGGCAGGGTCGGACCTGAAGGCGGGCGCCGGCTTCATCGAGAACGCGCATTACCGGATCGAGATCGATCCCGAAGGCGGCGGGCTGAAGGCGTTCGTCGACAAGGATCTCGGCCATGATTTCGCCGGCCGCTACGAGGGCTGGCGGCCGGGCGAATATGTCTATGAGGTCGTCGAGTCCGAGAAGGGCCGCGATGCGATCGCAAGCTTCGACTTCTCAAATCCCGATTTCTACACCGGCTTCAAGGATACGCCCTGGCGGCGGAGCCGTGCCCGCGAAGTCGTGATCGACGAACCGGTGGTCGGAAATGGCCGCGTCTCGATCACGGTCAGGATCCAGGCGGAAGGCGTTGCGTCCGCGACGGTGACCTACGCGCTCGACAGCGGCGTCAAGCAGCTCGCCGTCGACTGGATGCTCGACAAGCTGGCGCATGAGGCGCCGGAGGCGGTGTTCATCGCGTTTCCGTTCAATCTCGGCGCGCCGCGCTTCATGCTCGACATGAACGGCATTCCATCGGAGCCGAATGTCGATCAGCTCGATGGCGCGGCCAAGGATTGGTATCCGGTTCAGCGCTGGGTCGATGTCGGCGATGGCGGGCGGGGCGTCACGATGGTTCCGCTCGATGCGCCGCTGGTGCATCTCGGCGGCATCACGACCGGCAAATGGGCGCGGACGCTCTCGCCCGATGGCCCGACCATCATGTCCTGGGCGCTCAACAATCACTGGATGGTCAATTTCAAGGCGAGCCAGGACGGCCGCATTCCGCTGCGCTATCGCCTGACGACGCATGAGGGCGATGTCGATCCGGCCGTCGCGGCCCGTTTCGCCGCCGAGGCGTCGATGCCGCCGGTCGTGCTGCGCGACATCGCTCCCGCGGGCCCGCGCAGCGGATCGTTCTTTGCGGTGGATCCATCCGTGCCTGTTCTTGCGACCGTGAAGCCTGGCGAGAAAGCCGGCTGGATTGCTCTCCGCCTGCAGAACCTTGCCAAGACGCCGACGCGGGCGGCGGTGCAGTTCGCCAAGGCCCCGGCGGAGGCGCGGCGCGGCGATCCGATCGAGCATCCGGGCGAGAGGCTTGCCGTCTCCGGTACGACGCTCGCGGTGGATCTCGATCCGCTCGCCATCGTCACCGTCCTGGTGCGGTTCGGCGAGAGTTGAGCCGGGAGGGCTCGGAAGACGTGAAGGACCGATCCGGCTGCGCCGGACCGGAATGAGGACTGGAGGAGGAGGACGTCGAATGAAGATTCGGAAACTCGGCCTGATGGCCGTGTCTCTGGCCATGCTGGCGACGCCGGCATTGGCGCAGAGCGTTGATTTCTATCACGACAAGGGCAATTGGAACGACGCCTACAAGACGGTGCTTGGGCCGGCCAAGGAGGCGACGGGTGTCGAGGTGACCCCCGTTCCTTATGCCGACACCAGCACCTATCAGGCAGCCGTGCGCGCCGCGCTGCGCACGTCGAGTGCGCCGGGCATCTTCGCCTGGTGGTCTGGCTATCGCATGAAGGATCTCGTTGACGCCAAGCTCGTCACCGATGTCAGCGAGGTCTGGAAGAAATACACCGATGCCGGGCTGGTCAGCCCGTCGCTTGCCTCGGCCTTTACCTTCGATGGCAAGATCTACGGCATCCCGAACCTCGTCGCCTACTGGGTCGTGCTCTACAACAAGAAGACCTTCGCCGAGAACGGGCTGACGCCGCCGACGACCTGGGCAGAATTCGAGAAGGTCGCCGCGACACTGAAGGAGAAGGGCATCACGCCGTTTGGCCAGACGGTCGAAGGCCGCTGGCCGAGCTTCATCTGGTTCCAGGAATTGCTGGTACGCAGCAATCCGGATTTCTACGCCAAGCTGATGAGCGGCAAGGCGAAATACACCGATCCCGAAGTCACGGCGGTGCTGAAGACCTGGGGTGACTGGATCGCCAAGGGCTACTTCACCGATCCCTCGATCGCCTTCGGCACCTCGGGTTCGAACGCCATGGCCGGGCAGTTGGCCCAAGGCAAGCTCGGCATGATCCTTGTCGGCACCTGGTATGCGACGACGATCGTCCAGTCCGGGCTCGACGCCAATGATCTCGGCGCGTTCATCATGCCGAACGAGAAGCCGGACCTGCCGAAATCGGTGATCTTCGAGGCCGGGCCGCTGCTCATCGCCTCGGCCTCCTCGCAGAAGGATGACGCCCTCAAGGTGGCGGATTACTGGATGTCGGCAAAGGCCCAGCAGGCCTGGGTCGATGCGCAGGACTTCCCGCCGATCAACAAGGACGTCAAGGCGAAGTCGCCGCTGATCGCCGATCTCGTCAAGGAGATCAATGACGGCGGCTACACCTCGATCAACCGGTTCTGGGAAGCGACGCCGCCGGAGATCGCCGAGGCGGCGGTCGATGAACTCGGCAACTTCATGCTGCATCCCGATACGGCCCCGCAGGTCCAGCAGAACCTGCAGGCGCTCGCCGACAAGTATTGGGCGGCCCATCCGCAGTAGTTCCGCGGCGCCTTCTGGTGCCTGAAGTCTCGCGCCGGTCGTCCGGCCGGCGCGAGGTCCTTCGCCAGGCTCTGCACGTCGCAACTCGCGCCATGCGGGCCTCCGCGACGACGACGCGCCGCCGCGAGGACGCGCAGGAGAAAGTCATGACCGCAACTCTCGACCACACTGCCGCGCCGCTTGTCCGGCGCCCGGCCGGCCGGCCGCTCAAGCAACTCGTGGTGCCTTATCTCTATGTGCTGCCTGCGGCGCTGTTCGTGGCGGCGTTCCTGCTCTATCCGATGGTCCTGACCGCCTGGCGGAGCCTCACGCATTTCGACGGCATTTCGGACCCGACCTTTGCCGGGCTCGACAATTTCCGTGATCTGTTCGCCGATCCGCATTTCCTTTTGTCGCTGCGCAACACCGTCATCTGGACCGTGGCTGCGGTCGTCTTTCCGGTCACGCTCGGCCTCGTCTTCGCGCTCGCCTTCAGCCGGGTGCGCTGGGGCGGCTTCTTCAAGACGGTGATCTATCTGCCGGCGACGATTTCGGCCGCTGCGGCCGGCATCCTGTTCTCCTTCGTCTTCAACTACGACAACGGCGTGCTGAACATGATCCTGCGCGGCATCGGCCTTTCGGGCCTCGCGAGCCGCTGGCTGTTCGATGTCCCCACCAACACCTTCGCGATGATCGCGACCTATACCTGGCAGCAGACCGGCCTCAACATGATGCTGTTCCTGGTCGGGCTGCAGGGGCTTCCGCCCGAGCCGATCGAGGCGGCGAAGATCGAGGGCTGCATGGGGTGGAACCTCGTCCGCCGGATCATCCTGCCGATGCTGATGCCCTATGTCGTGATCACGACGCTGCTCGCCATCGTCAACGGCTTCAAGGTGTTCGACCTGATCTGGGTGATGACGCAGGGCGGTCCCGGCCGCGCGTCGGAGACGCTTGCCGTCACGATGTATCGGGAGGGCTTCATCCTGTTCAAGCAGGGCTACAGCGCCGCGATCGCCGTCGTCATCTCGCTGGTCGCGCTCGCCTTCTCCTATTTCTATCTCCGCTCCGTCCTCGAACAGGAGGCGCGCCAATGAGCGCTGAAATCGGCGAGGCCACGGGTGCAGCCCGCGAGGCGCGGTTCACCTCCGCGCTGATCCTGACCGTCTTCTGGGTGTTGCCGATCGCACTCCTGATCATGAGTGCGTTCAAGACGCCGATCGAATTCTCGAGCACCTCGACGCTGGCACTGCCGCAATCGTTCAATCTCTTCGACAACATCGCCCGTGCCTGGGCCAAGGGCATGGCGTCCGGCTTCGTCAACAGCGCGATCTATGGCGTTGTTGCCTCGGTGATCTCGGTCATTCTCGCCGCGATGGCCGCCTATGGCATCGTGCGGCTGCGCATTCCCCAGGGGATGTTCTGGTTCCTGCTGATCTATAGCGGCACCATCTTTCCGTTCCAGATGTACCTGATCCCGCTGTTCAATCTCTATCTCGACACCGGGCTCTACGACACGCGGATCGGCATCATCGCCTTCTATGTCGCGATCACCATCCCCTTCTGCATGTTCGTCATGCGCGGCTTCTTCCTGACGGTGTCGTGGCAGATCCAGGAGGCGGCGGCGTTGGACGGCGCCAATTCCTGGGCAACCTTCTGGCGCATCATGATGCCGATGGCGCGGGCGCCGCTGATCCTTTTGGTGCTGATCCAGTTCACCTGGATCTGGAACGACCTTCTGTTCGGGTTGGTGCTCACCAAGTCCGAGAGCGTCCGCCCGATCATGGTCGCGCTGGCCGGCATGCAGGGCGTCTATGGCGCCAGCGACGGCCCCTCTGTCATCGCCGCGACGCTGGTCGGCAGTGCGCCGACGCTGATCCTGTTCCTCGCGCTGCAACGCTACTTCGTCCGTGGCCTGACGCTCGGCATGGGAGAGCGGTGATGACGCGCGCCTTTATCGTTTCGAGGGAAGTCCATTCATGAAGATCACCGATCTCAGGGCGACGACGGTGGCGGTCCCGCTCGAAGCGCCGCTGCGCCATTCGAACGGCGCGCATTGGGGCCGCTTCGTGCGGACCATCGTCGAGGTGGAAACCGACGAGGGTCTCGTCGGCCTCGGCGAGCTCGGCGGCGGCGGACAGTCGGCCGAAGCTGCGATCGCCGGCCTCAAGCCCTATCTCGTCGGTCATGATCCGCTGCAGCTCGAACAGCTCAGGTGGAAGGTCATGAACCCTACCGCCTCGCTCTACAACAACCGCCTGCAACTGCATGCGGCGATCGAGATGGCCTGCATGGATGTGGCGGGCAAGTTTCTCGGCATCCGCGCCTGCGACCTGATCGGCGGTTCGCTGCGCGAAGAAATCCCCTTCGCAAGCTACATCTTCTATCGCTATAGCGACGAGAAGACAGGGCTCGGCGGCGAGACGACGCCCGACGAGATCGTGGCTCATGCCAGGGACCTCGCCGCGCGCTACGGCTTCACTGTGCACAAGCTGAAGGGCGGCGTCTTCCCGCCCGGCCATGACATCGAGGTGATGCAGGCGCTCGGCGCGGCCTTTCCCGAGGCGAAGCTGCGGCTCGACCCCAACAGCGTCTGGACCGTCGAGGAGGCGATCCGTGTCGCCAAGGCGATCGGCAACCTCAACAACGATTATTTCGAGGATCCGACCTGGGGCCTCGAAGGCATGCGGCGGCTTCGCAAGGCGATCGATATTCCGACCGCGACCAACACGGTGGTGGTGAATTTCGAACAGCTCGCTGCGAATATCCGCCTAGAAGCAGTCGATGTCGTGCTGCTCGACACGACGTTCTGGGGCGGGCTTCGCCAGGCACACAAGGCCGGCACGGTGCTGGAGACGTTCCAGTATGGCGCCTCGGTGCATTCCTCGGGTGAACTCGGCATCCAGCTCGCCTCGATGCTGCATCTCGGCGCCGCGCTGCCCAATCTCGGCTTCGCTGCCGATGCGCATTACCATCATCTGACCGACGACATCATCAAGGGCGGCAAGCTCGTCTATCGGAACGGCAAGATCGCACTGCCAAAGGGACCGGGCCTCGGCGTCGAGCTCGATCGCGACAAGCTTGCCCAATACGCCGCCTATTACCGCGAGATGGGCGGCTATCTCTACGACCGCGATCCAGGTCGCCCCGACTGGTACTGCGTCATGCCAGAGACGAACTATGCCGACCCCGGCAAGGGCGGCCGCCTCCCGCGCTGAATCCATCATCATTCGAGTTGACCGGAGAGACCTGATGATCAGGGAAATTCTGTTCGTCCATCATTCGCACACCGATATCGGCTACACGCACCCGCAGCCGGTGGTGATGGAACTGCATCGTCGCTTCATCGACGAAGCGCTCGATATCGCCGACGATACGGCCGATTTCGACGAGGAATCGCGCTTCCGCTGGACCTGCGAAGTCACCGGCGTGACGATGGACTGGTGGAACCGCGCCTCGAATGGCGACCGCGACCGCTTCCTGGCTGCTATCAAGCGCGGGCAGTTCGAAGTGGCCGGCATGCAGTGGCACATGACGCCGCTGATGGATCATTCGATGGCGCTCGACGTCTTGAAGCCGATCCAGTTCTTCCGCGATCTCGGCATTCCCGTCCGCTCGGCGATGAACACCGACGTCAACGGCCTGCCCTGGGGCATGGTCGATGCGCTGCTCGATCATGGCATCAGCGGCATCTCCATGGCGATCAACGAGCATTTCGGCCATGCGCTGCGGCCCTGGCCGCGGGCCTTCCGCTGGCAGTCGCCGGCCGGCCGCGAGATCCTCGCCTATAACGGGTTCATCTATGGCGTGACCAGCGATCGCGGCATGCGCGTGCCCGTCGATTTCGACGAGGCGCTGGTGCGTGTGCCGCAATGGGCGAAGAGCTGGGAGGAGCGCGGCTATCCGCATCCCTTCCTGATGATGCAGATCACCAATATTCGCTATCACGACAATGGTGCGCCGCAGCGCGCTCTGCCGGATTTCATCCGCCGCTTCAACGCCACCGATCCGGCGGTGCGCCTTCGCTTCATCACCATCTCCGATGTCTTCGACCGCTTCCGCTCCGAACCGCTGGAGCACCTGCCGCTGATGCGCGGCGACTGGACCGACTGGTGGAATTTCGGCGCCGGCAGCACGGCGCAGGAGACGCGCCAGGCACTGCAGGGGCAACGCGATCTCGACGCTGCGGAGGGTTTGCGCGCCTTCGTGCCGGGCGTGACGCTGAACCGCGAGGCGGAGCTGTTCGAGACCGCGCGGCGAGCGCTCGGCCTCTATGCCGAGCATACATGGGGCGCCGATCGCTCGATCAACCAGCCGCTCTCCGCCGAGACGCGGACGCAACAGCTTCTGAAGCTCGCTTTGGCGCCGGAAGGCGCGAGCATCGCCCGCATGTTGCGCCGCGACGGGCTGGAGAAACTGGCGGGCGCGATCGGCGGCGAGGAACCGCGGCTTCTCATCTACAATCCGCATCCCTTCGCCGTGCGCCAGGCCGTGAAGCTGCCGCATCTGCCGCCGATCGGTGGCGTCAGCGAGGTCAAGGACGGCTTCGGCATCGAGGCGATCCTTCCCCATGGACCGTCCTCGCACCGTATCCAGCGCCAGGACGTCATCCTCTCGGACCTGCCCGACCGGGTCGCGCTCTGGACCGAGCCGTTCGAGCTTCCCGCGCTCGGCTATGTCAGCGTCGCCGCGTCGGGCCTCCGCGCCGCGGCTTCGCCGAAGGTGGACGGCACAGTGCTCTCGAATGGCCGTCTCCGCGCCGAGATCGATCCGGCCGGCGGGCTCAAGTCATTGACCCTCGACGGGACCGACTATGTCGGCGCGGCCGAGGGTGTCGTCTTCGGCGTGCCGGTGCTTGAACGGCCCGAGGCTGGCACGCGCGAGGCGATCTTCGACCGTGTCGACGTGGAAGCGGCCGAATGGAACAAGTCCTGGCACACCGATTGGCAGGCGGTTCGCGAGGCAGGCGCCGTCGTCGGCGACGCCGAGGTGATCACGGGGCAGGGCCGGGCTGAGATCCGCCAGAGCTTCGCCTTCTCCTCCGGCGATCGCGTCACGGTGGTCTGGCGGCTCGTTGCGGATCAGCCGGCGCTTGAAGTCGAGGCGATCGTCGACAAGGCGCCGCTGGCCGCACCGCATGGCATTTATCTGCCTCTCCCCGTTCGCCTCGAAGGCGATTGGCACTGCGACTATGAAACCGCCGGCGCCAATGTCCGACTCGACGACGAGCAACTGCCCTTCGCCAGCCGGCATTACATCACCACGCAGCGCTATATCCGCATTGCCGGTGAGAACCGTGACCTCACGGTGGCGACGCCGGATGCGCCGCTCTGGCAGGTCGGCGGCTTCACCTTCGGGCGGTGGCGCGAGCCGGATGGCGGCGTGGCGCGGCCGGCTCCCGTGCTGAATGCCTGGCTCACCAACAACTACTGGTCGACGAATTTCCAGGCCGACCAGGGCGGGCGCATCAGCTTCCGCTTCACGCTGCTGCCAGGCGGCGGCCGTCCGCTCGGCGCCGCCGTGCAGGCCGCGCTGGCCCATGCCCAGCCACTCGCCGCGCATGTCTATGCCGAGCGCGGTCCGCTCACCTCGGAGCGCGGGCAGCTTCTCGATATGGATGCGGGGCCGCTGATGCTGACGCGGCTCGAACCGGCCGAGGGCGGCGTCGCGTTGACATTGCTCAATCCCGAGGACCGTGCCGTCGAGGCGGTCATCCGCGCCGGCCTCGTGACGCCGGCCAGCGCCCGGCGCACATCGCTTTCCGGCGAGGACATCGAGGATGTCGCTGTGGTGGGGGGCGAGGTTCGCGTCAGTGTCGGGCCGCGGGCCTGGACGCGTGTCGTGGTTATGCCCTGAGCCTCAGGGAGGGCGCTCCCGCTGCAAAGGCGGGGGCGCTTCAGGCGAGGGAGGGATCGCCGGCGATGACGGCGCGGATCTCGCCCTCGACAATGTCGAGGATATGGTTGATCGCCGCGACGGCCGCATCCGCGTCGCTGTCGAGGATCGCATTGGCGAGCGTCCGATGCGGCGGGAACGAGGCAATGCCGAAACCGTCGCGGCCGAATGGCGATTCCGCCGAGCGTTCCAGCGCGTGATCGAGGCTTGAGAGGATCTGCCCGAACATCGGATTGCCGGAAGCGTCGTAGATCGCGCCGTGAAAGGCCGCGTCGGCCTTGCGCCACGGCCGGCGGGCATCGACGTCGTCGATCAGGATGTCGCAGAGGCGCGAGATCTCACGCCGCTGCGCGGGCCTCGCATTCACCGTCGCCTTGCGCACGACGTCGCTTTCGAGCGCCCGCCTCACTTCCATCAGGCGCAGCAGCGCCTCGCCCTCGAGGCGGATCATCGTCGGGGCATGACCCTTCGACGAGGGCACGCGCGCGACGAGGAAAGTCCCGGCGCCACGACGGCGGCGGATGATGCCGAGGCCTTCCCAACGGTTGAGCGCCTCGCGGATCGTCGTCCGCCCGACGCCAAGCTTCTCCGCGAGCGACAGCTCGGGCGGAATGCGGTCGCCGACCCCGAGGCCGGCGCGCTCGATCATTTCCGCCAGCGCGTCGAGCACGGCAACGCCGCGCGTCGTCGTGTTGATGCGCTCGAGATACTCGACCGCGTCGCGGCGGCCGGGCTCGATAAGAAGATCGTCGATGGGAGTCACCCTTGGCTTTGCTTCATGCGCGGCTGCCGCTGCGCCAGCAAGTCACCGAGCGCGCGCACCAGCACATCCATCTGTTCGCGGGTATTATAACCCTGGCAAGACAATCGCGCGATATGGTGGCCCTGCCATTCGAAGACGGGGATCTCGATGCCATAGTCGCGATAGAGTTGCTCGTGGACGGCGAGCGGATCGCAGGGCGGGATCGGCATCGCCACCATTTGCGGCGCGCAGAATTCGGGGCTCGATAGGGCGGGTAGACCAAACAGATCGCGAACACGCGCCGCGGTTTCCTGGGCGAGGCGGCCGCATTCGGCCGCGACACGCCACCAATCATGGGCCTGCCGAAAAGCGATCGCAGCCGGCACGGCGAGCCAGGCCGAGGGATCGCGCGTCCCCTGCATCTCGACCTCGTCGACAAAGGCGGAATTCCCGAACGGCCCGCGCACGCCCGGTTCCTTGTTGTTCGCCGTCCAGCCATGACTGACGACGAGCGGATCGATCATCGCCTGCAATTCCGGCCGCACATGCACGAAGGCGGACCCCTTGGGCGACATCATCCATTTATGGCAATTGCCGGAATAGACGTCCGCGCCGAGCGCATCGAGATCAAGCGGTATGTGGCCGGGCGCGTGCGCCCCGTCGATCACGCTCCAGATGCCGCGTGCTCTCGCTTCGGCGACCAGCCGTTCGATCGGGAAAACCAGCGCCGTAGCCGAGGTGATGTGGCTGAGGAAGAGCACGCGGGTGCGATCGGTGACCCCGGCAAGAACGGCCTCATGAAAGGCCTCCGCCGAAGTCAGCGGCAGCGGCACCTGGGCCACCACGATCCGCGCGCCGGTGCGGCGGGCGACAAAGGCGAGCGTCTTTTCGAGCGCGTTATACTCGTGATTGGTGGTGAGGATTTCGTCGCCGGGCTTGAGCGGCAAGGATTGCAGGGCAATGTTGAGCCCCGTCGTCGCGTTTGTGACTTGCGCGATATCGTCGACCGACGCGCCGACTTCCGCCGCGAGCGCCGCGCGAGCCACGCGCAGATTGGCCTCGAGACCCCGTCGGGAATCCAGGAATTCGACCGGCTGGCGTTCCAGCTTCGCCTGCCAGCGCTGATAGTCCTCGAAGACGGGGCGCGGGCAGGCGCCGAACGAGCCGTGATTGAGGAACACGACCTCGGGATCGAGCAGGAAG